>OIZI01000131.1_pt1 | contig 38465 bp, 30 predicted proteins | sample 1588441 | NCBI WGS metagenome assembly OIZI01 (sample SAMN03283284) | human gut metagenome | biome: human-associated habitat; material: feces | host: Homo sapiens | place: Peru | collected 2012 | reverse complement strand
GTCCTCTGCGAGGCCGGGTTCCGACGATAGCACAGGCCCTCCCGCACTTCGGTGCTCATGGACGACCGTCACCGATTCCGAGCTCCGCCTGCATCGGGCACAGTTGGGAAGCCTTTTCCGGATGTTTTTTATGCCTTTGTAAGAAAAATCCCCATGGGCTATGGCATGACACATGCCGCAGTCCATGGGGATTTTTCTATTGACTTTTTGCTCTCACTCATTCGTGGCTTCTTCTCAGACGGAGTATCCTGCTTCTCGCGCTATTTCTTTCACATACGGGATCGGACTTTCTGTCGCAGCGGCAATGTTGTCGATCGGCATGTTCAGTTTGAGCAGATTCACGATCACGGTTCTACCTTTTTCTTCCATCCATTGCTCCATGCCTTGCTTCATGCCGATCTCGATCCCTTCCTGCATGCCTTCGGTTTTATATTTTTGGAGTTCCATCAAAAGCGTCATATATTCTCGCCTCATTTCTTTATGTTCTTTGATCCGTATGACCTCTTCGTTGATTTCCTTGGTAAATGCACCTTCTGCCGCTTTCCCATCCACATAGCGTAGTAAGGTTGCTACATCCGGGTCAAGGGTATCACTTTCGCCTTTCGCATTTTGGCAAGACACATGCCACAGCCCATGGGGATTTCTATTGACTTCTCTGGTAAATAGGTTCTTACACGTTCGTGGCTTCTTCTCAGACGGAGTATCCTGCTTCTCGTGCGATTTCTTTCACATACGGGATCGGACTTTCTGTCGCAGCGGCAATTTTGTCGATCGATATGTTCAGTTTGAGCATATTCACGATCACTGTTCTACCTTTTTGCTTCATGCCTTGCTCCATACCTTTCTCCATGCCTTTCTCCATGCCTTGCTTCATACCTTGCTTCATGCCTTTCTCCATACCTTGCTCCATCCCTTGCTTCATGCCGATCTCGATCCCTTCCTGCATGCCTTCGGTTTTATATTTTTGGAGTTCCATCAAAAGCGTCATATATTCTCGCCTCATTTCTTTATGTTCTTTGATCCGGATCACTTCTTCGTTGATTTCTTTTGTCAATGCCCCCTCTGCTGCTTTCCCGTCCACATAGCGCAGGAAGGCTGCTATATCCGGGTCAAGGGTATCACTTTCGCCTTTCGCGTTCAGGAAGATCTTCGTCGAAAGATCCCCCAGCTCCAGACCTTCCTTTTCGATGCAGCGATGGCGGAAGGTATACATGGGGAGATTTTCGCCGAAGGGATCGAAGGTACAGATGAAGATGATGAAGGACTCTTTCAGCTCTGTATAGTACTGCCCTTTTTTCAGCTCGTCCATATCGATCATGCCTTGATAGTAGCGGGTCCGCTTGGGGAGTTCCCCTTCGCTGCCATTCGTGCATTGCATCTCGATGTCATAGACATGGCCGTTTTCATCGTGCACATAGACGTCCAGACGGATACTTTTGCTGTCGTAGCGGTTGTCTATGGATTTTTCGCCTTCTGGAAATGTGATCTTTTCGATCCGGATGCCCAAAATCTTCTCGATCAGGTATTTGCAGATCCGCTGGTTCTGCATGACTTTCTGGAAAAGAAAATTATCCTGGATGGTCAGCTCTTCCCATTGTTTGAATCGTCCCATGGCATCACCGCCTTTCTACCTGTATTGTAACAAAAAATGGAGAAAAAGCGAAGAGAAATTCCGCAATATACAAGCTGAAAAGAAACATTCTCTCATCATATTTTGTATCTGTATTAGGGAAACGGCAATAGAAAAGCAGTCTGCCGATGAAAACCGACAGGCTGCTTTTCTATGATTTTTATTTTTCCAGCTTTTTGAAAAGACTCGCCATTTCGAGTGCATCCATCGCACATTCGAAGCCTTTGTTGCCGGACTTGAGGCCGGCGCGGTTGATGGCCTGCTCGATGGTATCCGTGGTGAGGACACCGTAGAGGACGGGGATACCGCTGGAGAGGGAGGCCATAGCGACGCCTTTCGTGACTTCGGTCGCTACGTGCTCGTAGTGATCGGTCTCGCCGCGGATGACAGCACCAAGGCAGATGATGGCATCATATTTCCCGCTTTCTGCCATTTTCTTCGCTGCGAGCGGGATCTCGAAGGCGCCCGGCACCCAGGCGAGATCGACTTTGTCCATATCGACGCCGTGACGGGCAAGACCATCGGCTGCGCCGTCAATGAGTTTGGAAACGATGACTTCATTGAAACGGGAAGCGATAATGCCGACACGGATGTCGCTTTCATTGAAAAGTCCGGAAATGATATTCATGAGGAAGTCTCCTTTGGGTATATGTAACATATTATGTAAATGGTAAAATCTAGGGTTCAAGGTTCAGGGTTCGGGGTTGTTGTGGCGGCTGCGCCGCGAATATATGGCCGATGCGCCGATCTTTGTAAACTGAAATCCCCGAAACTGGCATTTCAGTCACCAGTCACTAGCCACTAGCCACTAAAATCCTATGCCTTCGGTTCTACGATGTCCTGGTCGAGCTTCAGCATGTGGCCCATTTTTTCCTGCTTGGTTTTGAGGTAGAATTCATCTTCTCTGGTGGGCGCGATCTCGATGGGGACGCGCTCGGTGATGGTGATGCCGTACTCACTGACGTCGTCGATCTTCTGCGGGTTGTTTGTCAGGAGGCGGATGTGGACCGCACCGAGATTTCTAAGGATCTGTGCGCCTGTCATGTACTCGCGAAGGTCGGCAGCGAAGCCGAGCTTGAGATTCGCTTCGACGGTGTCGTAGCCTTCGTCCTGCAGGGCATAGGCGCGGATCTTATTGATGAGGCCGATGCCGCGGCCTTCCTGACGCAGGTAGACGAGGACGCCGCGGCCTTCCTTGGCGATCTGGCGCATGGCTGCGGAGAGCTGCTGTCCGCAGTCGCAGCGGAGCGATCCGAAGCAGTCGCCGGTGAGGCATTCGGAGTGGATGCGGCAGAGGACGGGAGATCCGTCATCGACCTTGCCCATGGTGAGAGCGACGTGGTGCTCGCCATTCATGCGGTTCACGAAGCCGTAGATCTCAAAGTCGCCGTACTTGGTCGGGAGTTTGGCGGCGGTGATGCGTTCGACGAATATCTCATGCTTTTTCCTGTATTCGATGAGCTCCTGAATGTTGCCGATCTTGAGGCCTTTTTCCTTCGCAAGGCGGAAGAGGTCTTCGCGGCGGGCCATGGTGCCGTCTTTATTCATGATCTCGCAGCACAGGCCGGCGGGTTTGAGCCCCGCAAGGCGGGCGAGATCGACGGTCGCTTCGGTATGGCCCTGCCGTTCGAGGACGCCCCAGCGGCGAGCTTTCAGCGGGAAAAGATGCCCCGGGCGACGGAAATCTTCCGGCTTCGCGCCGTCTTTGATGGCTTCCAAGGCTGTCATGGAGCGGGCGGCGGCAGAGACGCCAGTGCCGGAGTCTTTGTAGTCGATGGACTCTAAGAAGGCGGTCTGGTGATTGTCTGTATTGTGACGGATCATCGGTCCGAGGTACAGGGATTCTGCGATCTCCTCGGACATCGGCATGCAGATGACGCCCTTCGCTTCGGACGCCATGCGGTTCACATTCTCAGGCGTGGCAAATTCTGCGGCACAGATGTAGTCGCCTTCGTTTTCGCGGGACTCGGCGTCCTGCATGATGACGATGTGTCCCTCTCTGATCTCTTCTAAAATATCTTCAATCGGGTCAAATTTAAATTCCATAGTTTCCTCCAGAAAGTGTCTCAAGCATGCCCATGGTGAGACCTTCTTCCGTGTCTTTTTTCATGAGCTGCTCCACATATTTCCCCAAGTAGTCGCACTCGACATTCACCGGGTCTCCCGGGTGCTTCCCGAGAAGGATGGTCTTCTCCCCCGTATGTGGGATGAGGGAGATCGTGAAGCGGTCTGCTTCGCGCCTTGCGACCGTGAGGCTCACGCCGTCGATAGCGACAGAGCCTTTTTCTATGATGTATTTCATCCATTTCTTTTCAATGGAAATCGTGACATTCACCGCGTTTCCGTCCTTGATGAAGGAGATCAGGCGTCCCGTGGTATCGACATGGCCGAGCACGATGTGACCACCCAAGCGATCCGAGAGACGGAGCGCACGCTCGAGATTCAGGGGCGAGCCGACGCGCACCATGGAAAACGACGTGCGGGAAAGCGTCTCCGGCGTGACGTCGCAGTCGAAAGAGTGCGTATCCATCCGCGTCACGGTGAGGCAGGTACCATTCACGGCGATGCTGTCGCCGAGCTTCGTCCCCTCGAGGACTTTTTCACAAGAAATGGTGAGCGTGCAGGAAGATGCTGTGGGTTTCATCCTGCGAAGCGTCCCGATTTCCTCTACGATCCCTGTGAACATGGCTCTTCCTCTCTCTTCAGCAGGTCGACGTCCGTCGGGCGCGTGGACTCTGCCTTTTCTTCTTTGGCTTCTTTTTCTACATACGCTTCGATGACGAGATCCTTCCCCGTCATCTGCGTCTGGATGTCACGGAGACGGATGGCCTTCGGGATGGTCGGTGCGCCCACGCCGCCGATGAGCCCGGGCGCAGAGACGCCGCCAATGATCATCGGCGCGGTATAGATGCGTACCTTGTCGACGATACCGGCATCAAAGGCAGACGCGGCGAGCGTCGCGCCGCCCTCTAAGAGGATGCTGTCAATGCCTTTCAGAGCGAGCCCCGTCATGGCAGCCTCGAGATCGACACTGCCTTTCTCTTCGCCGTCCGTCATAATGATATCGACGCCCATATCCGAGAGCGCTTTGCGCTTTCCCTCATCCGAGGCCGTCGTGGTGAGGATGATATTCTCCCCCTCTTCCTGAAATACCTTCGCTTTGAGCGGCACGGAGAGCTTTCCGTCTACGATGATGCGCACGGGGTCGATCATCCCCTCTGTGCGGGCAGTGAGCTGCGGATTGTCCGCAAGAATCGTCCCCGCACCGACCATGATGCCCTTGTAGCAGCCGCGCAGGACATGTACTTCTTCCCGCGAGTCTTCACAGGAAATCCACTGGGAGTCCCCCGTGTGGCAAGCCGTCTTGCCATCCAGAGACATCGCAGCCTTGTAGAGGACGAAGGGCTTGTGCTGCGTGATGTATTTCAGGAATACTTCATTCAACTTCTTCGCTTCCTCTTTCATGATACCGACCGTCACGAAAATCCCCGCTTCTTTCAGCTTGCGGATCCCCTTGCCGGCGACGAGAGGATTCGGATCCTCCATCGCGACGACCACGCGGTCGACCCCTTTTTCCACCACGAGGTCAGCGCACGGCGGCGTCTTCCCATAGTGCGAACATGGCTCGAGCGTCACATAGAGCGTCGCCCCCTTCGGATCTTCTGTCGCGTGAGCGAAGCAGTTCACTTCCGCATGCGGTCCGCCATATACTTCATGCCAGCCCTCGCCGATGATGCGGCCATCTTTTACAAGCACCGCCCCGACCATCGGATTCGGACGGGTATGTCCCATGCCGCGCACCGCTAGCTCCAGCGCACGGCTCATGAATTTTCTGTCTTCATCGATACGCAAAAAATCCACCTTCCTTTCCTTCAGGGAGGTGGACAGCCAAAAAGTCTACCACTCTTCTTTCATCCGGACTCTAACCGTCGGCTCTGGGTTCTCACCAGATCTACTGCAGGACATCTGCAGCTCGTGGGCTCAGAAGATCTTTACCACCGGTGGGGAATTCCGCCCCGCCCTGAAGAGATATATTTCTACGTTTCTATTATAACAGATGACGCAAGAGGGATGCGTGGCTAGCGGCTGGTGGCTAGGGATGAGAAAGGAGAATACCGCTTTCCCCATATCGTCATTTCGAGCGAAAGCGAGAAATCTTTTCCGTTCGCGGTCAAGCCAAGGATGCGAGAACAACGGATAACGGGAAACGCCATGCTCCATATGAACTGGACACTACGGTGTTTCATACAGACAGATTCACACAGGAAAAAAGAAACCCGTAGCCGAAAAAGATCCCTCGGCTCCGCTCGGGATGACGATACGGGAAAACGGACTCTCTCACATTCCCTTTCATACCGCTGCGGAGCCAACCTCCGCCCCTTCGGGGCACCTCCTTCCAAGGGAAGGAGGTAGAATACACACTATCCCCCGAACCATAGCCTTCCACGCATGGGGAAGGTGGCGAGCGTAGCGAGCCGGATAGGGTTCTAAGGAAACGTGAGAGAACAACCGTCTCAAGCCTGCGATTTACGAGAGTACCCGAGCGCCGCTCACATCCCCTTTCATCCCTTCCCGTAGAAGGCTGCCCCTGCGGGGCAGATCTATCCTCCGCCTTCGGCGCGCCCCTTCTTCAAGGGGCTGCTCAGCGGTCATGCAAAAGCGCGGTATACGAGAATACTGCTTCCCCGCTTCTCTGCACTATAGCCTTCCCCACGTAGGGAAGATGGCGAGCATAGCGAGCCGGATAGAGTTCTAGGAAAACGCAAGAGAATGACCTAATCCCTAGTCACGAGTCCCCAGTCACGAATCCCCCAACCTCCCTTGCGTAAAACCCGCGTACCATATATACTAGAAAAGATAATTCTATTTTTTATTAAGGAGATGGATGTTTTGAATTTTGTTGACGCCGTAGTGGCCTTTCTGAACATTGGCATTTTCAGTACGCTGATCTGCCGCTTTACCGGAGCGAATATGGCAATGCTCGTTTTCTGTGCGCTGCTTTACATGGGAAGTGAACCGATGGAAACGGTAGGCATCATGCTGACGTACCTGGTCTTTATGCGCCTCACCATTTACACCCAGAAGCGCAAGCTGAATTTCAAGAAGCTGCAGGTCTTCAAAGGAATGCGAGTCTTTGTCCCCGTCCTTCTGATCGTGATCTCTCTCTTCCTGTATCCATTCGCAGCGCTGGCGATCTTCCTTCTGCTCTTCATGGTGGAGATCCTCGCGCAGATCAAGGCGGAGATCCCGGAAGACAGACAGCTTTCGAAGGGAGAACTCACCAAGTACATCGTGATCGGTTCTCTCCTGACCACCGTCTCCATGATTGCCGTGAAATTCATCCCTGCTTCGTGGTACTATGCTCTTGGCGGTGCTGTCGGTCTTTTCCTCTGCGGCTTCGTATGGTGGCTGGGACAGGACCGCGACAGACTTTCCGGCATCTGGGATACAGTCATCCTGCTCTCCTTCATCCCGCTTGGCCTCTTCGGCTTCGATATGGCAGACTGGATGGATGATATGCGCCGCAGCGTGAACCCGACCCGCATCGCATACAATCTGCCTTTCATTTTCCTGCCGGTCTTCTATGTCGGCTTCCTGATGGCGAATATCCTCTTCGGTGTCTTTTCCCTCTCCGGCATGTGCATCACCTTCTTCGGCGCACTCGGCCTGCGTCTCTTCGGCTACTATGAAATGTCCGGCAAGGGCAAAGCCAGCCTCATCGCCATCGGCTTCACTGTCCTCGCCCTCTTCCTCCTCTTCCTCACCGCGCCGGTACCCGTCGGTGTCTCCAAGTACGTAGACGCCTTCCTCCCGACCAACTACTACGGCTTCCAAGGACTTCTCCATATGTTCTAAAGAACCGTGAGAGGAAATCCAAAAGCTGTGTGACAAAGATCAAAAGATCATCGTCATACAGCTTTTTTCATGGGGAAACATCTATAAGAGCGCCCTTCCGGCCAGAGAAATTTCCCTGATGCCCAAAGTGAAATCACCCAATGCATCCATTCCCTCATCCCTTCCTCAGCAGTGAAATTTACAGCAGCTTTGCGAGTGAACGCAGAATTTCGTCCTAGTTTAATGTCATATTGAGGTGAGCCATTGGCTCTTTTAGTTTTTTATTGACATCATTATAAGGGCATTACCCGCTTCTAGTTCTGCAGGGCTCTCTTTAAGAGGTAAACCACGAATCATAACTTGGGTTTATTGTATTTACTTGTGTTTTCAGATATTCTTCCTTTGTTTCGGGATATAAGCTGAGACCAATTTTTTCTATACCATCTTTTATCCGAATCCCCGGTGCATATATAGTTTCTAATTCTAAGCTATATACCCTTCCATTTCTTACTGCTTTTAGCTCCTTGAAGAGTGGATTATCACATAACCTTTGTTTACATTGTCCATGATCCGCATCACTGCATACTATAAATAATACATCCGGATCAATGGCACGAAGCTCTTCTTTCCCTATAAGAGGGGCGGTTTCAGGAATATTTCCGCCCAAGGCTGTAACTATTTTCCCACCTAATTTTGATTTATCGTAAGATGCAATTTCCTTAGAAAATTGTTCCACAATCATAACTGTAGGAGCATTACCATTGGCATTTTCTTTATAGCTTTGAAAAAAAGCTATGGTATTTTTTGCATCTTCAATAAACTTATTTGACAATTCCCTTTTGTTAAACATCACACCAAAATCTGATATATACTGATACTCAGTTTCTATATCTTCTGGAATTAAATGTTTTGCTGGACTATTGGTATTGATAGGGACATAAGTTTTTATTCCTCTATCATTCCATATTTTAGTAGATCGTAAAGAAGAAGGTTGAAAGCTGCATTGTTCAGCTATCAACAAATCCGGTTGCATAGCCATAATATTTTCCATATTAATTTGTCCTCTTTGCAAAACGGTTACTTCTTTAAGCTTATCTTTGTATTGCGGCTTTAAAAAATCTTCCAGATTGTTATACCCATAAACTGCCTTAATATTTTCGGGATCGCAAAAGGCCAATACCATTTCAGTTTCTTCCAAACCAGCAACTACTACTTGTTGGGGCGGCCTATCAAACTTTATGGTGGTAGTTCCTGTCACCGAATAATTTTCTACAGAAATTGTTTTGACCTCATTATTGGCTATGGGGGTATTACTGTTATCACTGGAAGAGTTAAACAATCCACAGCCACTTATCATAAACAAACTTGCTGATAATACAATAGCCAGACTTTTTAAAGGCCTTCTCATGGTGCCCCTCCTATCGATAAAAAAAGGCTCATGTAAAACACATATATTTTACCATGAGCCCTTTCATATACCGATATTTTTATTTACAAAATATTAGAAATCAATGCTGAGAGAAATGACAGCAGTTCTTGGAGTCCCCAAATAAACGCTATTGTTGCCTGCACCATACCAGTATTTATGACCAAACACGTTGATAATATTGCAAGAAAGTGTCATCGGGTACTTCCGATCCATCCATTTATATTTAGCACCTAAATCAAAGCGAGTCCAGGAAGCCAATTTCTTGGTATTTGCATCATCAGCCCAAGCACTGGAGTTATACAGAATTCTAGAATTCAAAGAGAAGGCATCGGTTACATCATAATCGAGTGCCAGGGTTGCATTCCATTTTGGAGTACCATGATAGCGGTTTCCATCATAAGATCCACCAATATTCTTTACATCCATGAAGGCCATACCACCCAGCAAATGCAGTTTTTCACCTACATCACCATATACATTGAAGCTGATACCCTGACTCTGCTGTCTACCATTGTAATCTAAAATATTGGTTACAGGGTCTTTCTGTGCAATCTGCTGATTGACATGGAAGTAGGAAACAGTACCACCCAAATTCCCTTTATCCCATTTAATGCCTAATTCTCTCTGTGTTGTTTTAGCTGGGTCCAGATACTGACCTTTATTGGCATATTTTTTGCTAACTTCCTGACCGGTAATCAAGCCTTGCATCCAGTTACCATAAACAGACAGATTTTCATTAAACTTGTACATCAACCCAAAGGACGGAGAAGTAGCAGAGGCATGATATCCACCTTCTACATTTTCTTTCTGATGGCGGAGACCTACCAATGCGGTCCATTTATTCCATTCCATGGTATCCACAAAGGATAACCCCGTAGAAATTTTCTTCTTATATGGATCCCAATCAATTTGATCTACATTAGGTTTCGGATACTTTTCAATAGAATTGTTGTAAATATTACCATTGAATGTTAAATCATAGCCGGCAGCCCAATCTCCCATATAACCAGAAGACCACTGCTTATCATAAGATGCAACTACATTATGTGTTACTGCACCGGTTTCAAAGTTTCCTTTCAGACCAGTAATAAAGGACTTTCTAAAGATACGAATCGGCACTTGTTCAATATAAGACTCAAAGTCACCTTTATCGCTTACCAGTGTTGGATAATAAGATTCAAAGCAGGAGTACCAATCTTCATCATGATAACCGCCTTTAACAAACCATGTTAAATGTTTATTGAAATCATGTTCATAGGAAAGACCAAGTACATCATTGTCGTAGGAATAATCTGTCCAGGATGCCTGGAAATTAGTGGATAGTTTAGGTGCTTTAGGAATCCCAAATTTCCCCAAACTTAATGGCAAATCAGGTGCGTATTCTTTCACATGGCTATGACCATAGAAGAAATTTCCTCTATTGTTATCTTTGTTGTAGTCGATATCCACAAAGATATTTCCATTGGTCATCTTTTCTTTTTCACGGAATGTGGTACCTTTAGTCACATCGGCATTGATTCGAACGCCCCATTCGTTATCAGCACCAAAACGCTGCCCAATGTCCAATGCTTCTGTCCAGCTGCTTCTACCGGAGAAAGTTTCTGTGAAACGTCTGATTGGAGTATTTGTTGCTTTCTTTGGAATCAAATCAATAGCACCAAAACCGGACTTACCATAAGAAGACGAGCCATTGGTCAAGGTGGCCGGACCCGAAATAATATCCAAGCGTTCAACAAAATTCATACCAATGGAAGACTGGCACATCAATCCGGGGATGCCATCAACAAAGTAATCATGCGGGCTGATATTAAAGCCTCTGATGCTAATATCATTATAAGCATTGCCACCACGACTTCTAACAACCGGATCCAATGTAGCCGCTTCGGAAATCGTAATATTAGGAATTTTGACCTGATCAATAGCTTTGGCTGTAATAGATGTAGCCTGAATCGGAACCTCCATGTAGTCCTTGTCGCCTAAGATACCAACAGCAGGGCTACTCCCCACATAGCCGCCGGCATATACAGCGCCTGCAGAATCTTCTGTAGCTCTAGTACGGTCTGCCGTTACGATAACTTCATCTAATACCGGGGCAGTTGCCGCTAAAACATTTACCCCCCCCGAAATTGTCAACATGATTGCTGCCGTCAGAATAGATTTGATGTGCTTTTTCATTTCTCGTCCTCTTTCCTAACAAAACTAGATTTGGCGGTAATTTTGTTCATAAAACAATCACCTTAGAGTATATTGAGTTTAAGTTCTAAATTCACTCAATATTCAATGTATTATATTATTTTTTGATTAATTTATCAAATATATTGTTCTTTGAAATTACATATTTTAACATAGATTTGATGCCTTTTAGTAAGTTATTTTCTAATCAAAACACAAAAAGCCCCACAAGACCATTTCTAGTCCTGCAGGGCCCCCTTTTATTTCTTCACAAAGGCTACTAGCCTTTGAAATTGTAGTGTTTTATTCTTCTTTTTCTCCTCTTTCTCGTATTCCGCTAAGGATTGATTGACTCTCTCCAATAAGGTCTCCTGCTCTTATACTTGATTCTTCAATCCGGCTAGCATTTGACTCAGCCTGACGGATTCCATCTTGGCTTTCTCCGATGCTTTCTGTGATTCGGTCAGTGCTGTCTTTAGCTCTATCGATTCTTTTTTCTGTGATTTGTTCTCTTCTTCCAGCTTCTTCAAGTTCTGTCAGCTCCGTTTTCATCATAATCGGGGAGTGTAAAAAAAGTTTTTATAAACCGGTTATTTTACAAATCAAAATTATTTCCTCATAATTGAGTAATCAAACATTAGGAATGGTACTCATGACGAAACGTAAAAAACTACGCCGACATTCGGAGAACAAATTGCTCAGCAGATTCTTGAAAACTATGATATTAAAGATGCAGCGGACATACAGGATGCATGGAAACAGATTTTCGGCCTTATCTTTGAAGCTGTATGGAAAGGGGAAATGTAAAATTGCCTCGGTTATGAAAAGAATGAGCATTCAAAAGATTCAACAAACGCCCGTAATGGATATTCCCAAAAGACGTTAAAACCTCGCTAGGCGAAGTCCCTATTCGTGTCCACAGGAACCGTCAGCACCAGTTTGAACCTCAGATTGTAATGAGACCAATGCGCTGACGCCGATTTAATAAGGTCGATCCCTACCTACATGCACGGATATTCATCCGTTTTTTGTCGTGCCTGATATTATAGAGTTCATATATATCCGATGTATCACCGTATCGACCTATAGGCGGAATGATCCCACCCACACAGACAGCCTAATCAGAGGAAGAGGCTCCCGCTGGGCAATGTCTACGTCCGTGCCTCAGCCCTGCTGGCATTGGAAGGCAGGCGTCCGCTGGAGCTTCTGATCCCCTACCCTTCCCTCATCGGGAAAGACGGCAGACACTCCCCCATGAGAGGTAAATAAAAAGGACGGTGTGACAAATTCATGTTTGTCACACCGTCCCTGGATGCAGAGAGTCTCTTCCACCAAGTAATGGGTCAGTTTTCTGCAGTCTTCGGCTGGCGATACGTGAAGACGCGCTTAGGCTCCTTACTTTCTACCTTATGATCGAGGAGATTCACATCGAGGATCGGGCAGACGCCGCAGCCATTGCAGGCCTGGTGGCGGCAGTCATGGGTGAGGATCCCCTTCTCGGCCATGCGCCATTCTTTCAGGAGGTAGTCCTTCGTGACGCCGCTGTCGATATGATCCCATGGTTCACATTCGTAGAAATCACGAATGCGCGCTGCGTACTCGTCGGGATCGATACCGCATTCCCGGAAGCTGTCCATCCAGACGTCGAAGTGGAAAAATTCCGTCCAGCTGTCATAGGTGCAGCCTTTCTTCCATGCGGTGTAGATGGGAGAAGAGAGCTTGCGGTCACCGCGAGCGAGAACGGCTTCGATATAGCCGGTCTTCGCATCATGATAGGCGTACTTGATATGGCGGTTTGTGAAAAGGCTCTTCAGGTACTGCTGTTTGCGCTCGATCTCCTCTACGCTGCACTGCGGCATCCACTGGAAAGGAGTGAAAGGCTTCGGCACGAAGCTCGAGACGCTGACGGTGATGCGCAGGTCATAGCGCCCCTTGATCTCGTGATAGAGCTCGTGGATGCGGTTCGCCAGATCGGCGATGCCCTTCAGGTCTTCATCCGTTTCCGTTGGAAGGCCCATCATGAAGTAGAGCTTCACCTTTTTCCAGCCATTTTTGAAGGCATTCGCGCAGGCGCCCATGATGTCTTCCTCCGTGACGCCCTTATTGATGACATCGCGCATACGCTGCGTACCGGCTTCCGGTGCCAGTGTGAGACCGCTCTTTCTGACCTGCTGGATCTTTTTCGCAATGTCGATGGAGAAGCTGTCGACACGCAGTGACGGGAGACTGACGCTCACGCGCTTGTCTTTGAAATTTTCCAAGAGGTGATCGACGAGCTCGGGCAGGCAGGAGTAGTCTGCCGAAGAGAGGGACATGAGGGAAATCTCATTATAGCCCGTATTCTTGATCAGGGTATCTGCGATCTCCTGCAGTCTCTCTTCGCTCTTCTCGCGCACAGGGCGATAGATCATCCCCGCCTGGCAGAAACGGCATCCGCGGCTGCAGCCGCGGAACATTTCCAAGACGGCACGATCATGCACGATCTCGATATGCGGGAGGATCGGCTTGTCATCGATGTGGACATGGTCGACATCACGGATGACACGCTTCTTCACAGGGAACTGGGCCGCTTCGTCGATGGGACGGATGCTGCGGAAGACGCCATTCTCATAGTAAGAGACCTCATAGAGGGACGGCGCATAGCAACCATCGATCTGAGCGAGACGGCGGATCGCCTCTTTGCGGCCGCCGGGCTTCCCTTCCGCTTTCCATGCTTTCACGATATCCACCATCTCTCCGATGGCTTCTTCGGATTCTCCGATGAAGAAAACGTCGAAGAAATCAGCGACCGGCTCTGCATTGTACACGCAGGGGCCGCCGGCGACGACGAGGGGATCCTCGTCTGTGCGGTCCTTCGCCCAGACAGGAATGCCTGCCATGTCGATCATGTTCAGAATATTCGTGTAGCACATTTCATACGGCATAGTGAAGCCAAGCACATCGAAGTCCTTGACCGGGCATTTGTTTTCAAGAGAAAAGAGAGGGATATGCTTCTCTCTCATCATCGCTTCCATGTCCACCCATGGCGCATATACACGCTCTGCCAGCGCATCCTCTCTGGCATTCAGGACACTGTAGATGATCTTGAGTCCCAGATGGCTCATGGCGACTTCGTAGACATCAGGGAATGCCAGCGCCACTTTCACCAGGATCTCATCGTGGTTTTTCACCACACTGTTCCACTCTCCGCCAATGTAGCGGGCAGGCTTCTGGATATGCATCAGCCATACGGGATCGATAGTTACACGGTTCATTTGATACTCCTAAAATAAATGGGGTTACAGGTTTGTGGTTTTATTGGTTCAATGGGTTCAAGGTTCAGGGTTCAGGGTTCAGGGTTCAGGGTTGTGGTACGGCGCATAAAAATATAGAAGCGCCGCGAAGTATAAATAATGGCGATGTCATGAGCTGGCATTCCAGTCACTAGTCTCCAGTCTCCAATCACTTGAGACTCCTAATCCCTAGCCACTAATCCCTAATCCCTAGTCAATCAAACATCAATTTCTTTCTTCTTAAATAGATATTCATCAAAAGCCCGACGCAGAGAAGATTCATGAGGAGAGCCGAGCCGCCGTAGCTCATGAAAGGCAGCGGGATGCCGGTGACAGGCATAATGCCGAGGGTCATGCCGACATTGATGAAGATCTGGAAGAGCCACATGGAAAAGATCCCACAGGCGAGCAAGCTGCCGAAGGCATCCCCCGAAGAGCGGGAAATCATAAGTGTCCTGTATAAAAGAACGAAGAATAAAAAGAGAACGAAAATGGCTCCGACGAAGCCCAGCTCTTCCCCAATGACGGAGAAGATGAAGTCAGTATGATTTTCCGGGAGGAAATTCAGCTGGCTCTGCGTGCCTTCGAAAAGGCCCTGCCCGATGAAGCCGCCGCTGCCGATGGAAATCTTCGACTGGATGACATGGTAACCGGAGCCATACGGATCGACGTCCGGATTGAAAAGGACGAGGATACGCATCTTCTGGTAGCTGTGCAGGACAAAGAACCAGATGAACGGGAAGACCACGACGAATGCAAGAAAAGCGCGTTTCACGAGCTGCATCTTGAGCCCGGAAATATAAAGCATGCCGAAGGTGATGGCTGCGAAGACAAGGCTCGTACCAAGGTCTGGCTGGATGAAGATCAAAAGTGTCGGAAGTGCCATCATCCCTGCGACAGGCAGAAGACTCTTCCATGTCTGAAAACCGGATCTGTCATGCGCCATGAGCCTTGCCAGACAGATGATCATGATGATTTTCGCAAATTCCGAAGGCTGCAGCGTGAAAGGGCCGATCTGGATCCAGCGCTGCGCCCCGAGCGCACTCGTCCCGGCGAATTTGACGACCAGAAGCAGGATCGCATTGATGCCATAGAGGATGGGTACGAAGCGATAGAGTTTCCTGTAGTCAAAATAGAGCGAGCCCCCCGCGATGATAAGACCGCCGACCAGGAAGACCCCCTGCTTCATGACAAAGTCATACTGCCCCGGTTGTCCATCCATATTCGCATGAGTGGCACTCGCAATGATCAGAAGACAGATGACGCCAAGGCCCAGGACAGCCATCAGCAGCGTGCTGTCGATGCGCCGCCAATATCGAATGAGATTCATTCTGCTATCTCCTCCTCTGCCATTTATACGAGCGACTGCCCGAGTGCCAGGAAAGGCCGGCCGGTGCCGTCTTCACGGGTACCTTCTCCCGCGCATTCTCCGCCTCTGCTCTCCGAAGCAGCTTCTTCCAGCGCGGAAGCGGGATCTGTTTCTCTTCTTTGTACGATTTCCAGAAAAGAGCGAGTGCTTCTCCGAGCGCCCCTTTTTCGGAAAAATCCGAAAGCTCTCCCTGATGCGCGAGACGGTCTGCCTCCTCCGTATACGGGATGATGGCAGAGACGGACTCTTCATCGAGTGTCTCTAGCATATCCGTCAAGGAGATCTGCGTATCCCCCGAGAGGGAGAACTGGTTCAGCACATAGGTCATGTACCGCTTGCGCGGTCCCGTCATGAGACGCTCTGCATTCCGCTTCGAGGCCCAGGACGGCGCCACGACGAGAAACATATGATCCGAGAGATGCTCCGCAAAGCGGATGCCCTCTCCTCGCCCCGCCGGACAGTCGAGAAGGATGTAGTCATACTTGTCCTCCACGTCTTCCAGCACGGTATCCATCGCCGCAGGAAAGACGGTCTCCCATGTATCATTCTGCGCCGCCGGCAGGAAATCCAAATGGTCATTCACTTCCAGGATGACATCCTTCGCAAAGCAGCGGCCTTCCGCCAGATCCATCACATGATAAAAGCACTCATTTTCCAGCCCCAGCACGAGATCCATATTTCTCATGCCCATATCCCCATCGATAAGGAGCACCTTCTTCCCCTTCCGGGAGAGGAAGATCCCCAGAGCAGCGGTGAGGAGCGTCTTCCCCACGCCGCCCTTACCGGAAGCAAAGGATACGATCTCAGCCATTCTTTTTGCCTCCTGCCTTTGCCTCATCCGCTGCCTTCAGCTTTGCCGGCGAATAATCTCCGATATGGAAATAGGCATCCATCATCTTCTTGACGACCGGTGCCGCGGACTCCGAGCCGAAGCCGCTGTGCTCGAACATGCACAGGATCACGACCTCCGGCTTGTCGAAAGGCGCATATGCCACGAACCAGCCGTTATCGAGACCATTCGTTTCCGCCGTACCAGACTTACCGGCGATCGAGATCGGATAATGTTCGAAAATCTGTCCGCCTGTCCCATCCTTGCTCATGACCATCCGAAGTCCTTTGTGGATCGCATCAAGCGTATCCTTAGATACCGGAAGCGTCCCCACCTTCTCCGGTGAGAAGATCTTGAGCGGTGTCCCATCCAGCTGATCGATGCGGTTCACAAGGTATGGCTGGTAGCGGAAGCCGCCATTGGCGATCGCCGAGTATACCATCGCCATCTGCAGCGGCGTCGTCAGCGTGAAGCTCTGTCCGATCGCGGCATCCATCGTCTCCCCGAGGTACCAGTCCTGCTTGAAAACCTTCATCTTGTAGGCTTCGCTTGCGACATTGCCGTCCGATTCACCGGCAAGGTCGATGCCTGTCGTTTTTCCCAGGCCGAATTCCTCCGCCATACGGGAGATGCGGTCGATGCCTGCACGGCGTCCCATTTCATAGAAATAGACATTGTCCGACTTTTCGATCGCTTCATAGAAATTGATCCATCCGAAAGCTTCGCCCCCCGAGTTTCTCTTATCGACGAGCCAGTGCTTGCCGTTATCAAAAATGCGTTCCTCCGGTGTCGTCACCTTCGCTTCGAGTGCTGCCGCGCCCGTGATGACTTTGAAGAGCGATCCGGGCGGATACATCGACTGGATCGTGCGGTTCTGCATCGGATGATTCTTATTATTGACGATCTCATTCCAGTCTTTCGAAGAGATCCCCTTGCTGAAGCGGTTCGGATCATAGCTCGGCCAGCTAGCCATTGCGAGGATCGCTCCGCTATTCGGATCGACAGCCACCGCGGAAGCCCCCGTCGGCATGACACCGCCATGGACGAGCGTCTTCACCTGTGCTTCCATCGCGTCCTCTGCCGCTTTCTGCAGATTCGCATCCAGCGTCAGACGCACACTGTTCCCTGTGACAGACGGCGTACCGCCCACATAGCGGACAGGCTGCCCCGATGCATTGACCTCGACCGTCTTCGAGCCATTCTTGCCTTCGAGATAATTGTTATAGCGGTGCTCAAGGCCCGCACGACCGATCAGTGTCGTGGTCTTGTACGGATTTCCTTCCGCGTCCCTGTCATCCGGCCCCGCTTCGCCGACATAGCCAAGGACCTGCGCCCCCGCATTGCCCAGCGGATATACGCGCAGCGGATTCACTTCTATTTCGATGCCGGGGAATTCATCCTTCTTCTCTTCGATCTGCGTCGCGACATCGATGCCGACATCGTTTGCCAGATAGATCGCTCCGAAGGCCAGCTTATTGTCTTCGATCTTTTTCTTGATATCGGCAGTCGGCACATGAAGAAGCTGCGACAGGCGGCTGAGCGCCTCATCCGACAGCGTATTCCCCTTGCGATCGACCGGCATAACAACGCTATATGCCGAGCGCGAGCCCGCAAGGATCAAGCCATTCCGATCATACATGACACCACGCATCGCCTGCATGGGAAGGTAACGGATGCGGTTCCCATCCGCTTCTTCTTTATAATACCCGCCCTGAATGACCTGCATATAGAAAAGACGCAGTCCTAGGACGAGCAGGAGGAAGATCGCCGCATAGATCATACGCGCATAGCGGGACTCCTCAGTATTTTTCAAAAGCCCACTGAGAATCGAGGGCACATGCTTATTCACCACTTCGGTTCTCCCTCCCGTTTCATGGCCCATAGCGGCCTGTGAAGAAAGAGCACAGCTACTCCATTCATGAAGGTGGTGCTCATCACAAAGTACAGGATATAAGAAATCGAGAAGACATGGCTGCCGGCTGCCAAAAGCACCAGCCATGACAGCAGTGCATAAAGGAGCGAGGCCAGCGTCATCGCAAAAAGCGAAATATACCAGTGACGGTTGTAGCGCTTCCTGCCCAAAGCGAGATACAGCGCTGCGATCGCCAGGTATGGCAGGAGGTGCAGTCCGAAAAGATTTCCCGTCACAAGATCCGTAAGGAGCCCGCCCACGAGCGCAAGCGTCATCGCCGTCTTGTTGTCAAAGATCAATGTCGCAAGGACGATGACGATCAGCCACAGATCCGGCTGATGCAGCCCCGAGAAAAAGAATGGCATCACCGAGGACTGCACAAGAAAAACGAGAAAGCTCAAAAAAGCCAGTGCATAGCCGCTCATTCCTTCTCACCTGCCTGATGTTTATTGGGATTCATCGGCGGTTCCTTCTTCGGCGGCTTCACCAGGATACTCTCTGGCGTCGCCCTCTGGATATGGTCCGTGATGATGAAGACCTCTTCCAGATGAGAGAAATCAGCCGCCGGAACAATGCGTGCCACCTGCGTGCCGCCGATGGAGTCAACATCCACCTGCTCGACGGTACCGATGACCATCCCCTTCGGATACACCCCGCCATAGCCGGATGCCACGATGGTATCCCCCTTAATGACATCAGCCTCACGCGGCAGATTCACGAAAGAGAGCTTGCCCGGCTCACTGCTGTTTCCGGAAACCATCGCCACCACGCGCGAGGCCGGACGCGCAACGATACCGCCCACCGATGTACGCGGATCCAGGAGGAGCTGCACACGTGCGGAATTCTCATACACTTCACTCACAAAGCCCACAAGCCCCGTCGGGACGATGACAGGCATATACTTCTTGATGCCACTGTCACTGCCGCGGTCCACGACCAGCGTCTGTGTCCATCCCCCGTAGTCGCGGGTGATGACAGAAGCCCCCGTCAGGTGGTACTGTTTATAGCCCTGCTTGAATGAAAGGAGACTCTTCAGTCGGATATTCTCCGCAAGGATCTCGCTGTACTGAGCCTGCTCCGCGCGAAGACTTTCATTTTCCTTCCGGAGCGCATCCAGCTCGTTCCAGTTCTCCCACACGCCCGAAAGCAAGTCAAGCCCCTGTGTGAAAGAAAGCGCCGTCCTGCTCGCGGTATAGTTGAAAGGAGCTGCACCGATAGAGAGCGGCTGCGAAATGAAAGGGATGTACTCCCTATGCCGCCAGAACCAGCCGCATGCGCCCATGAAAACAAAGAGGGCGACCGCGGCGGCCATCTTTTTTCTGCCAAAGAAAATCACGATCAAGCGCCTCCGTAATATTTTTCACCGTTCTCGATGAGAAACGGCAGATCCTTATACATGCCAAGAGCCTGATAGCAGCCCATAGCCAATACCTCCCCCGGCAGAGCCGGTACGAAGACCGGCATATGAAGCTCTCCGGCGAGCCAGTCCTTCAGCCCATCCAGAAGCGCACTGCCGCCGGAAAGAAGCAGACCATTCTTCAGAAGATCGCCCGCCATCTCCGGTTTCGCCTCGCGAAGGACACGGCGGATGAGCTTCAGAACAGGCTGCAGGATACGCTGCATCACCGGTCTTAATTCCTCCGTAGAAAGCTCCACCACCACTTCCACGCCATCACGGATCCTGCGCCCGCGGATAGTGAATGTCGCCTGCCCATCCGCTGCTTTGAGAGAGATCACTTCACTCTTCAGCTTCTCCGCCTGATCCAGCCCGATCATGATCTGATACTTTTCCTGCAGATACTGGCAGATCCCCTTATCGATATGATGCCCGCCGAAAGGGATCCCCTCCTGCGTGACGATCCCTCCGCAGCTGTAGAGCCCCGCATCAGCGACATCACGCCCGATGACAAGAGAAAAGATCACAGACGGTGCCAGCATATCCTTCCCCGCCCCGATAGCCGCAGCTGCCGGCGAAGGAAGAAGGTACACATGCTGCGCGCCGGCGTGGATCAAAGCATCCACCAGCGCATGCCGCGTGACCGAGCTCGTCTCGCCCGGAATGGAGATCATCACCGTCGGACGCGACACCGCATGATGAAGCGATTTGCGGATAAAAAAACGAAGCATCGCCTTCGTCATATCATAATCAGCGATGACGCCATTCTGTACCGGCCACTCCAGAGAAATATTCTCCGGCGCCTTGTGGTAATGAATGAGCGCCTCCGTGCCAAAGCCCAGTACATGTCCGTCGATGTTATCCACCGCGACCGTACTCGCTTCTGCAAGGATCACTTTATTTTCCCGGTAGATACGGACTTGGGACGAGCCCATGTCCATACCGATCCAGTTCGATAGTCCTCGAAACATTTTCATGGTAAACCCTCACGATATATAAAGGCCGGTACAGAGCTCCCCAAGGTCAAAGACTTGTGAGATACAGCGAAAATCCGCGGCGCATCCTGAAGCGCAGCCCCTGTCTCTGTCCGATGTATTCAAATGAAACGTCTTATTATTATAGCATGTTTACCATGGAGAATACAGTAGAAAGAGACGGTTTGGACGCACCATAGCCAAGGAAATATACGATGACGAGCCATCGGACTGTGATCAGGGATTTGCTGCTAAAACAAAGAAAAAGGCATGATAAAAAGCCGGGGCATACCGCCTCGGCTTTCTGACCTCCTCAGAGGTCGATTCCCCCCATGCATTACCCCACCTTCATGGGTGTAACTGGACGAATTATATTTTGTCCGATATGATCGGAGAAATTCTGGTGCGTCTAGAGGGATTCGAACTCTCGACACCTGGTTCCGGAGACCAGTGCTCTATCCACTGAGCTATAGACGCTTAACAAGCGTTATTATAGCATATGGAAAGAAAATAAGGAAGGGGAAAAGATGTCTCGCTTTTGCCCGACAGGAGGATACGAAGCAGATCCCGCTCTCCTCCAGTGCCGGCTCCTTCAAAACTATTTTTCTACAAATACTCTCGGGATGCGCTTCAGGTCGCACATGATTTCATGCGGGATGGTCTCAGCCGTAGCAGACACTTCATCGACAGTGATTTCTTCCTCTCCCTGCTTGCCCATGAGGATGACTTCATCGCCGGGACGGACTTCATCATCGCAAGCGACCATGAACTGATCCATGCAGATGCGGCCGACGATCGGGCAACGCTTGCCATTGATGAGGACGACGCCCTTATTGGAAAGGCTTCTGTGCCAGCCGTCCGCATAACCGATCGGGACGGTCGCAGTCTTCATATCCTCTTTGGCGACATAGGTACCGCCGTAGCCGATGGCTTCGCCCTTATGCAGGATCTGGACATGGGTGACATGGCTCACGACGCTCATCGCATACTTGAGGTCGAGCTTGTTCGTCATGACGTCCGATGGCTGCGGCCCATAGATGATAATGCCCGGACGGGCAAGGTTGTGCCAGCTTCTCGGGATATCAATGACACCGGCACTGTTAGCGGAGGAGATCACGAAGTTTTCATCGACCGGCATGTAGGAGATCGCTTCATCGAAGCGGTCGAGCTGCTTCAGTGCGGCATCCTTTTCCTTGTGGTCTGCCGTCGCCATATGGGTGAAGGTGCCATGTGCGTGGATGTGCGGATAGGCTTCGAGCTTTTTGAGGAGCGCAGGTACGTCCTCCGGATGCGTTCCGATGCGGTTCATGCCCGTATCGATCGGCAGCATGACTTCGATCGTTTTCTTCGAAACAGCCGCGATGGCTTCCAGGGCGTCAAGATCGACGGTATCATCGATCGGCATGATGAGGTCTTTATTCACACCGATAGGCATATCCTCCGGCAGCGGCAGTCCCAGTACATAGATCGGGCAAGTGAATCCGGCGTCGCGCAGCTCCGCTCCTTCTTCCACACGGGCGACAGCAGCAGCGACGTAGCCTTCCTCGAGGGCGATGCGCAGCGTTTCCTTCGCGCCATGCCCATAGGCATTCGCCTTCACGACAGCGAGCACATTCACTTCCTTCGGCAGATGCGCGCGGATGACCTTGAGATTGTGACGAAGCGCATTCAGATTGATTTCCATGTAAGAAACCGGCATTTGTATTCCTCCCATTCTTTTCTGCCGTCGGCAGAAATGAAAAGCACCGCGCCAAAAGCATCAGGGCGATGCCTGATACTTTGAAGCCTCGGTGCTTCCTTTTATTTTTATGCATCTATCATACCGCGATTGGAAGGAAATGGCAATGGGACCCTTAAGAAAACAAGCTTCCCACAAGCGGGATCCATGCCCATGTCAGGAAACTATAGAAAAGCAGCCCAGCCGCTAATCCCACAATAGCCCCGTTGATACGAATGCCTTCTAATTCACGGTATACCTTCGACTCGATGAATTCATTCAGTTCCTCTTCCCGAAAGCTTTCAAGCACTTCTATCATAGACCATGATAAGAAACCATGCTCATAGGTGATGATCTCTGCGATCAAATCTCTTCCGATAGTGTCCAGCTTCTGTCTAAATTCTGAGTCTTCTATAAAAGAAATACTTTGCTCTATAGCTGGTTTCAATTTTTCTGCCAAAGCTGGCACACCCCAATGGTGCTGAAAATCAGAAATCCCCTCGTCGATCCGTTTTTCCAAAGGGAAGGCCTCGAAGAGACCCCGCCCAAATTCCTGCAGCGCCTCCAACGTAGCCGGTTCTTGCAGGAAACGAGCGATCAGAAGATCCCACTGTGACAAAAGCTCCTGATGAAACGGATTGTCCTCCCTTTTCCATGCTTCCATTTCTTCGGCTAAAGCATCCAATGCCGCCTCAGCCAACTGGTCATAATCGATCGCGCCAAACCATTTCCCGAGCGTATAGCCGATAGATCCCAAGAAACCTTTCTCTTCCCGGTCGCCTGCCTTTTTCAGCTGCTTTGCCAGTTTGTGTCGAAGGGATGGTTCCTCTATTTTCCGTTTTCCCTCCTCCAAAAGACGAAGAAGCCATTTTTCCCGATTCATCTCCTGCTGTAACCGCCCTTGCGCGAAAGAAATAAAAACAGGCAGCCATTTCTGCGATTCACTCCGTCCCCAAGTGGCTATGTCTTCTCTATGGCTAGACAGAAATTCCACTGCATAAGTGGCTCCCTTCGCTGCCAATGTTTGAGAAATAGATTCTCTGTGACTGGTAAGCCATGGAAGACATAAATCCATCAAGGAAAGACGGGATATCTTTGCCAGCAAATTCTTCGGGCTCAAAAGACTCTGATTCATTTCTACCACTTTTTGAATAATCCGATCCCGGTTGGCAGGAACGAGCGGCTTGATAGGGAGAAAATGTTTCCGAAAGAGTGCCTCTACGGCAATGAAATCTGCTGCGCATCCGATACAGCAGGACTGGGCCATGAAATAAACCCAATTTGTCCAATCCGCTCCCTGCCAAGAACTTCCCATCTTGAGCCAAAGGGAAACGAGCAGAAAAAGCAGCGAAAAGAAACAAAGCAGATTGGCCGTTCTATATCGTTTCACTGCGATACCTCCTTTATATTGCGGTTATTTGTTGATTGTTGTTAGTTGTTTGCATGCTAACAACAATCAACAAACAACTAACAACAATGCTAAATAAACGATACGGCCCAAAAGGCCGCTCCCAAAACAGCACCCCACAAAGAGCCATTGATACGAATGGCCGCCACATCTTCAGACACAGATTTTTCTGCCAAGGATGCCATCGTCCGGCCATCATAGCTGGACAACGCCTTCTCTACCACCGACGCAGCCATGCGATGCATCCATCCCACATGGGGCCGCACCAGACGTAAGAAGAAGGCATCGAAATCCCGCCGCTTCTCCTGAGCAGAAAGCTGTCCGTCCACCAAAGAAAGTAAAGCTTCTGCCAACCGGTGCGCCAGCGGCTCTTTCTTTTCCTGCCACAAGGAAATAAACCAATTCCGCCCTTTACCAGACAATAAGCGACAAATCACCTTCTGTACAGCCCCATTGACCTGCCGCTTCCAAACCTCATCGGTCTCTAGCTGGACGATCATTACATCATAGCCCTCTCCCATCTTTTGGCGAAGCTCACTTTCCGGATCCGTCAAAGCCTCTGACAAGGACAACATCTTTTCCTGCACCTTTTTTACCATCTCTGCATCCCGATCCTCTACCGCATCCCGGAAGAGGGAATGAAGCCAGCCCTTATCATTATATTTCCGCCAAGCCAAAAGATAGACTCGCTGGATTTCTTCCTGCGTCACCTCAGCCTGCAGAAAGCCCTTCACCTCGGCCGCCAGGGCCTCCGTCAAAAGCTCCTTTTTCGGATAGTCACGGAACGCTGCCATCACCTTGGCCATATGCCCCGCCCAGTCTATATCTGCCGCTTTTCTCTCGATCGCCTCACTGGACATCGTCCATAACGATTCCGCAGGAAATAAAGTCAGCACCGTGTGAATCACATCCGCTGCTACTTTCTCCGTCAAATCCCGATGGTTCGTCAACCAACGAGCCACTACATCAGAAGGCACATGCTGCCGGAGAATCTCCGACAGCCGCCCCCTGGTCAAAAGCTCATTCACCACCATATCCTTCGCGATGGATACGATCATTTCCCGATTCTTCGCGATCAAATCCGTTCGCCAGGAAATGCCAAGGGGCCTGCGAAATAAAGAAGTCACGCCGAACCAATCGGCAAAACCTCCTACCGCCGCCGCAAAAGACATATGAAACACCCCTGCGAGCCACGGGCTCTCCCCCTGAAACGGAGCTGCCCCTAAGGTAAGAACCACAGAGCTCGCCAGTATACCGTCAGCAAGCCATCTTTTTTTCAAAGAAATCACCACCTCCGATTAGGGAAACACTGAATAAATCGCAGAATCAGATTTCATCAGAGTTTCCCTGGTATGTAGTATACACCGATGCATATATTATTGTTCATTGTTTGCACCTAACAACCAGTTACCACTTATCGATCCATTTTTCCAATTCATCCAAGGAATCAATGATAGAATCACAAGCCTTTTCCGTCACCGTATAGGCTTTATCTATCGCATCCACCAAGGTATCTGCCGTTTCCGCCAATTTCATCACAGCAGCTTCCTGCTCCTCCGGTGGCAGATTCTCTATTTTCTGATCCACGTACTCTCCCACCTTGTCTAATAATTGATCCAACATGGATGGCTCTTCCTCTGCCTGTTTCTCTTCCACCATCTTGGCATAAAACTGCTCTGCCCACTGTTGTAACGCTTTACTCGCCATCACATTCGCGTCATCCCTGTTTCCAAATGGAATCTCAGGAAGATTGTTTCCATTGTCACTCATCCTATTTCCTCCTTATGAAATACTTTTCAGCTGTCTGATCATCAGCTTTTCTTCTAGTATATCCAATGAGAATGGACAAAGAATGGGTATGGGAAATATTTCTTTGCCAATTAAATTAGATAAATCCAACAAAAAATGTTGCTGAGCATCTGATCTAAGCCACATGCCCAACAACATTTTCCTAATATAATAAGTAATTAGATACTACCTATTACCATTTTTCAGCGGATTTTCTCTAGTCCCATCGCATATATTTTGGAAATAAGCATCATACTTCTGCTGTTTTTCTGTCAACGGCACTGGGATCGCCGGTGTTGATTCAGTCATTTCCTCCTTGGGTATCTCCTCCTTGGGTATCTCCAGCACCTGCAGATCTTCCAAGTGCCCGATCAGTTCTGTCTGTAGCAAGATATATTGATCCTCGCCAAGCTCATCCATAGGGAACCCTGCTTTTTGGCAAAGCTCTTCATCCAATGCCTGACACTGACAAATCCAATGAGCAGCACCTTTACAATACTTCCGGCAAAAATCACGAAGCTCTTCATAGGTGAAGGATAGAGTCTCTTGCATTTTGGGGAAATCAATGGATTCTTCTTTATCAGAAATTACAAGAATTCCCAATGCGCTAGTGCTCTCATCCACCTGTAAATGCCTGAAAATTTCCTTAAAACTCTCGTCAGACCAAGGAGTGTCTGTCTCCCCTTCTAGCTGGATCAATTTCCAAGCTCCCGTTTTCTCTTTTCGATAGTAAGCTCGAAACATCTCCCCTTGTTTCAAAATCCCAATATACCCCACTGTCATAGATGATCTCCTTTTACTCTTTATCTTCACTTATGGAATTTTTAATATTTGTGGCCTTTACATTCAGATCCGCATCAGATAAGTCTGGAAATTCTTTATGCAGCGCTTCTTTGAGAGAACCAAAAACAACCATTTGCTCTTCCATGCTTGCTTTCCCATCCATATAATTAGAAAAGCTTTCTGCGTTCTCCACGCCTTTTTCTTTCATCGCATCCATAGTGTCTTTCAGCTGTCCGACAGACATATTTCCACTATTCACAGTCTCATATGCCGTTCCCCAGAAGCGGGGGGACATTGCCATGTTGTATTTTTCTTCCATATTCTTAACATACAAGGCAGATCCCATGGCCGTGTATGCCACTTTATCTATGTCAGAAAGGTTATTGATTTCTTCTTTATCCAGCTGAATATCATTCCGCAAATGATCAATATAAGCTTCTATAGAATCATAATCTTCTGGTTTTTCATCACTTTTGTGCGCTTTTAGACCTAGCTCTGCAGGATCCTCTCCCGCTGGTTTGATTCCAAAGATCTCACTAATCATATTAATAATTTCCAAAACAGGCTTCAGCTTTTCTCCAAAATCGAGCAGCCCAGTACCTAACTTTCCAATACCTCCCATAATCGCACCACCGATACTTCCACAAATTGATCCGATGGCAGAAGCAGCCCCGCCAATAACACTCCCTACTGCAGAAATAGCACCAATAATAAAGCCAAACATTTTCTTTCCCTCCTAAAAATCAATTTATTGTATCATTCTATCACTATAGCTAAGGAAATACTAAATAAATCGCAGAATCAGATGCCATATAGATTTTTATACATAGTTTCGTCATAGCCTTCTTTAAATAGCTTGCTATTCACATCAGGTTATTCCCCGCTCTGTATAAAAATCCAAGAATGAAATCTGATAACGATGTAATCAGTGTTTCCCTAAGCCACAAAATAATCCATCTTACAAACAGATGTCTGCTCTTACTACATTGCAACAGTCCATTCCTGCTTTTGCAAAATCTGACAAGGCTTCGTCTTCTTCTTTCAGATAAGAGGCAAAGAAAGTGGTCAGCAATTCTTTTGCCTGCTTACACGAAGATTCTGAAGAAAACTCACCATAGGTATCCAATATCCAATCCGTCACATCTTCCACGGACCACAGTCCTAAGGCATGCACCTGTTTCCACAAATCCCCATATGCTGCATTATAACCACTATTTTGATTGGCCTTTCGGCAAGTCCAATATTGCAACATACGAGCTGGTATTTTCTCTATAGCAAATTGCACGCCCTGTCCGATGGTTTCCGTCCCCTCTTTCAATATGTTCTGTGGAAATGGCAAGAAAGTGAATCGCCCTTTCCTCTGCTCCTCCCGGTAGTAAGACATAACCGCTTGTGTCAATTCTATATCTGCTAAAGGGGTATCAGACGTATTGGATTGATTCTTGACTTTTACTAAGACGGCCTTTTCATAGCCATCAGAAAAGACTACCGCCTGCCCGGTAAGCAAACTGGAAAGGAAACGCTTCTGATCACGGTCTAGAGCCATGGTATTGCCTACAGCCTCCTTATCATCCTGGGCAAAAATACGGTGAATGATTTTGGTATTTGTATTTTTCAGTACATCCGGTGCCATCTTATTAGGAATCTGGTCTACAATGATAAGGCTTTCTCCATACTTACGGATTTCCGCCAGCATATCAGAGAAGGTTTCCACCCCCATCTTCTTGTTAAGACCATCCCCAGGCTGCCAGCGACTTAAGAGGCGATGCGCTTCTTCAACCAGCATGATATGCGCATGTTCCTTGCCATCCTTTGTAAATCGTTCTCGAATGGCTTCATTGAAAGCTGCCAGAATAAATCCCATGATAAGCGCTTTTTCATTGCCATTTCGGATATTTTCCAATTCCAGTACTACTTTTTTATCCAAAAGACTGGCAATATCAATGGAGCGAGGCGTATTCAACATAGCCCCCTTAGCTCCTAAGGTCAAACTTTGCAGCATGGCACGGATAGAGCCAGTGTACTCATCCCGAAGCCTTTCATCAAACCCCTGCTCCTCCACTACATGCTTCACTTCCAACAGTAAATCAGAAATGGTAGGGAATGAATCACATCCCGGTGCATAGGGATCCTTATACTTCGTATTGAGCGTGAGATTGACATCCCAGCCCTTTTTCTCATAGCACCGATACAAGGCGGCTTCAATGAGTTGCGGTTCGGCGGCCTGCATCTCAAAAGCTGCTTCCATACTGGCTTTGATCATATCCACATGGGCATCAATGGTTTCCTTCGGCTGCAATTCAAAAGGATTCAATCGGAAAGGTGCCACCTGATCATTTCCCAAAGTGAAGACCAGGAGATCTTTGCATGCCTCTTGATGTTTTAAAATACGATACTCTGTCTTCGCCGGTTCAATCACCAGAAAAGGAAGCTGGCTCTGCAGCAGAATTCTGTGACAAGTGGTCGTCTTCCCGCTGCCTGTAACCCCCGCCACAAAGACATGCTTATCTAAGATATCTTTGTCCAGACAGACTGGCGATGTCGCAACCTCCACCCCATCCTGAAGAAGGTTTCCCAAGTCGATACAATCTTTTTTCTCTGGTTTCTCATAATTTAAACCAAATTCTACCTGTTCTCGCAGCTGCATACCGATGACTTCTCGTTGCGGGAGTCCTGCGATCAAAGACAGTTCATTGGTGGATATCCAGTTACTCATCGGTGAGTACCCATCCCATCTCACATCTTGCGATAAGAACGCCCGCTCAAATCTCTGATCTACTGGTACTTTCACCTTCGGAATAAGACATTTTTCCATGCTTTTTTTCTGTGAATCATCCTGTTTGATACGGAAAGCATTCAACGGCACCCGATTCCCCGCTTTACCAGAATAGAGAGCCAAGACCGTGTTTTCCAATCGCTGCTGGCACAAGGAATTATCAGACATCACATAGAACGCCGACATATAGAGCCCCTTGCCCCGACCATAGTCCAGACGTGGAAATAGGACTTCATCACAATACTTAAGCCATTCCTGAGCACACTTATTGAGATACTCTTGCGTATAGGATTCAGAAATTCCCTCAGAAGTTCCTTCGGATGAACCCTCACTATAAGATTGTCCTTGGCTATGACTGCTCCCCGACTGCTCAGATGTACTAGTGCCTTCCGAATGATTAACAGAGCGCCCTTCTGAATGACTTGTATTCTCTCCTTTCGTATCCGTGTCTGCAGAACCTTCTGACCCACTTTTTTGACTAGAATTTCCATTAGAACGAGACTCTGTATTACTTTGACTAGTGTTTCTACTTTTCGAATGAGTATGACTATTGTTATTCCCTTTGGTATCACTTTTATTCGTTCCACTAGAGTCGCTGTGATTTTTCCCTGTCGAAGTGCTTGTACTGGTGGAATCATTCTGATTGGTACCTTTATTGGCCGATTTACTCTGGCTATTACTTTTATTCTGACCATGCTGCACAGAATACTTGCTATAGGTACTTAGCATAGAATAGGCTTCCTGCAGATTTTTTTCGATCGCTGCAATCCGCTCCTGATCCATCGACTCTGCCACTATGAGTACACAGAAAGACCGGCCCCGCATGACATCCACCAAACGGTCTACTCCTTGGAACTCTTCTCCATCTTTGATGACACCAGCCACTCCTTCGATCCGAGCAGCATATTTCATTTCCCGCATAGCGGAGAGGACGGTATTTTTCTCATGTACTTCCAGCTCCTGCGCCTGACACCCGCGGAAATTTCCTTGCAAACTGGCTTGCAAGACATGCTTTCCTAGGTCAGGGATATTCTTTCCATTCTCATCAGGTCGAGCACGAGACAAACCGTAATAAAACTTCACCCCTTCAGGGCCTCCCATAATGAGGTATAAGAAATTGATCCCCGGCATACGTATAGCACTCAGCATATTCTCCAAGGCTTCTTTTCTAGGTGCTTCATCGTTATTATCAAAAGTGATTTTCTTCACCTGATATAAGATGATATCTTCATCCTTGAAATCTTCCTCTTTGATAGGCATCACTTCTAATTCCGGATCCTTCGCAAAATAATGTTGCTGCGATTCCTGTAAAAATGATAACATCGGTGATTCTTTCATAGACCATTCTTTATCCATGTCTTCACACTCCTTACCTATCGGTTTTTCCTTTGAAAAAGTGGCGCGTCAGGGAAATACTGATCAAGCCATGATTCGATTGAATCAGCGTTCCCCTGACATACCCTATTCATGTACCAGCGATGAATCACATCACTTCTTACTTCTCTAACAAAATCTTCTTCGGCCCATAAAGATACGTTCCTTCTTTGGCCTTTTTTTCACTTTCTGCCACCACATATTCCAGTGTATTAGGGCTAGTGGGGCGCCAGTAAATCATCGCATCCTCATTCACTGCCTTCTCCGGAAGCGTACAATTGGCACGGCGCACACCAGCATCACTGCAAGAGAGTCCCTTCACTATACCCGCCGATGGATTCGTGGTGTAGTAGAATTCATTATCCGTTTCCATAGCATATTCAAATTCCTTCCACGTCCCATAGGAAGACTCCGGTGTCAAAATTGCCTGAAATTCTCCGTCCTCATCTTCCCCGACATAGAATTTGAAAGAAATTTCTGCTGTGGAAGAACTATCCGTTTCAGAAATCACTTGGATTTTTCCGCCTTTACGGCATTGCAGCAGTCCCACTGCTACACCAGTTTTTCCATTGGGGGTATAAAAATCCATATAAGAAGTTTTGCCCGGCTGATTTTCTTTTGCTTGTTTTTCTGTTTCCTTGCTGCCTAAAGGCTTATGCAGCACAAACATTTTTCCTGTTCCGCTTTTTCCCCCTGCTTCATTTGCAAAGCTTTCAAAATCCTTTTCATATTTTTTAATGGACTCCCTCATAAGTTGCTGAAACAGGGGAGATTGACTAGAGCGACCTGCCAGTAGAATATGGCAAGTATCCATGCTGGCCAATTCGCCATGTTTTTTTCGTACCTGCACCAACAAATCAAAGAACGCCCTAATTCCCTCATTGAGCTCATTTTTCAAGATTCCTTCTAAGGACGATGTATTCACTGTCAGGTTCACTGCGTCTTCCTTTTCTCCGGCTGCATTAAAGAAACTCATCGGTTCCACCTTGAAATCGTCCGGTTCCTTTTCTGTAGCTCTTTCCCAGAAAGGACGAATTTTTTCCATAAGACGCTGTGTATTTGTTTCGGCTTCCTGGGACTCATTGACAATCATTTCATCCCCCGGGAAAGGCGCACACTCTGGCGGCCGCACGAAAGGAATCTGTTTTTCACGAAGAGTCTTCGCATTTTCCTTAAATACCTGGTAGGCTAATTTTTTTAATAGGTTTTCCCCACCTAAGTACTGCTTCCCGCCGGCGCCGAAATGGTGAATCACATAATTATAGCGTTTTTCTTTTTTGTCTTTCTTTGCTTTTCGCCAGATACCAAAATCAAAGTCTGACGTACCACCACCAAAATCAAAAACCCCATAGAAAAGGGACTGTTCATCGGATAGTGAAATTTCTCCCTTTTGTTGTAATTCCTGCAATGCACATACTGCATAAGCAGCGGGTTCTCCTACCCCCTTTGTTACCAGAAATTGTTTCATACATTCTTGATCCTGCACCACTGTCCAAGGCAGTGATTTTTTTAGCCCTCGCCGGAAACTCTCTAAAATATGGTTTCTCACCTTTTGAGAATAAGTCACAGGAAAAGACAACAAATAACGCATATAGACTTTCCCTCTATGCTGGTTATTCAGATAAAGCCCGATATAGTATGCATAGAGTTCAATAGGATCAAGATCTCCTTCTTGCAGCATGGCATAAGGTGGCAACATCTTTTCATGCCCCGTTTTATCTCGGATATGAAGCCTTTCTCCATCAGTTCCTGCCCATTGCTTCAATCCCACCAAGAAGGCCGCACAATTATCAGAATCTCCATTGTCTTTCCAATTTTGGGCAGCCGTATGAGAAATATCTAAGTCCGTCCATCGTGTATCCGGCTTTCCGGCTCCCGCCTTATACGCTTTCAAAAACTCATCGATATTGGTAAACTCCATGACTGTTGGGTTCTCATAATCGGTCTCTATGGCTTCTCTATCCCATTCCCCCGTTCCAATACGAAGGGGGATGATCTGATTGGTATCTTCCAAACATGTCACGACTGTGCTCTTCGTACCAAAATCAATACCAATAACACCAAATTGGGAGATATCCTGTCTTGGATCTCTGGCATAAAAAGATTTCTTTCCTTTACACCGCTTTTCCCCTTTATGATCAGGACGCTCCGTCTCCCACAGATCCCAACTGCCCCGATTGGGAGACGTCAACAGTTGCATCTCATAAACAGGTAAATCACACCGCATCTGATCACGCTCTAGTACATCCTCAAAAAGCTCAGCAAATGATATAGGACGCTTTTGGAAAGTCTCTTCTACGACTTTCTTGATTTCATCTCCCCCGAGAATGTTAAAGTAGGACTTCAAAAGACCTCCATTCTCCATCCCATCTGCTAAATCTTTTAATAGTTCTATAGAGACCTCCTCTTCGTTATATTCCAAGTCATAGCCAGTCTTCTCTTCATTTGACTTTAATTTCACTAAATTTCCAGAAAGCAGCAGTGTTAGCACAGGCCAAAAATCAGGATCCTGACCTTCTTCCGGTGTAAAGCCTTCGCTTAAAATATAGCGGAGAGAGTTTTCGCTTTCTGGAATTGCTGAAACATATAAATCAGCAGCTACCCCTCTGCTCGATCCACCAAAATTACACACATTGCCACGCTCAAATTCATAGTATGCACATTTTCCATGCAATGTAAGTCCAACTAAACCCTCCACCTCTTGACAGCGCAGCCAGATCTTGCTCATTGATCTCTCATACTTCTGATATTTATATTTACTTATGATTTGCTCTAGGTCTATGCGCCAGTGTAATGTTTTATATAGGTGTTCTGCCTGCTCCACGCTACATAACCCCCACTGAAGTCCGCCCATTCCTTCTACTTTATTCCCCGCTTCATAATAATAATCGATCTCATGACCATAATATGTATGAGCCAACCCCAATTTCAAACGATTCACATCTTCCACCAATAAGCGAGCCGCTGGATTCGTACTAAATACAAAGGAGACTTCTTTAACAGGAATAAATGTATCTTGAGGAAGCTGCCGGATATGCTCTCTCATTTCAGAAAGTTTCTGAGAAATCCCCTCTTTGAGATACGTTAAAATCTCATCCCTTATATTTCCTTTTATGGTATCGATTTTTTCCTGACTAATCCACCATCCATGAATAGGATGAATCGCTTCTTTTCTTTCTTCTGTATTCTGTTCCATTATTTCACTCCTATACCCGAACCACACTTGGACGCTTCACCTCTCCTGTATCTACCTGCACGATGCCAGGCAGGATCACTTTTTGAATCGGTCCACTATGTGGACTGCTGTCTGCCGAACGACTATGAAGGCGGCTATCAAATCGTTCTCCTACCTTGTCTTGACGCAATGCATACCGTGGCATGCCACAAGAATCATTAACCTGCTCGATGCAATAATTTAAAAGAGCCAACAGAATACGCTTATCCTCTACCGAGCAATTCTTATTTTCCTCTTTAGCTATATCCCACAATGAAAGTAAATTATTTCCCTGACCTGTACACACGATAAATGATACCGGCGTGTACGACTTGAAATAGGCTTGCACTCGTTTCTTCAACTCCGGTGCCAAGGACTGTACTTGCTGGTATATGTGCAATGCTTCTGCAAAAGGTGCTGTCATAGCTTCTTGTGTTTTCTGATTTTCTTGCCATTTTTCCACCTCTCTATGACACTGCTGGAGTTCCTGCTCATAAGCAGCTTTTATATCACGTAGTTCTCTTTGCCATTCTGCACGAGACTGCGCTAATTCATTCTCCAGTTCCCTATATTTAGCAGATACTCTATTGTTATCAAGAGAAATACGCTTCCTTTCCTCGTCTATCAGAGAAACCCTCTCTTGCGCCTCTTGGAATTTTCTTCGATATTGCTCTACTAATTCCTTCTCCCTTGCTAACTCTGCCCTGTAACTATCTTCCATCTTCGGATATGAAGAAGCACTATCAATAGCTAACAGCGACTGCAACTTCTCCTGCACTTCCGGCTCATCCAAAGCGGCCAACAGATCTTCCTTGAACATCTTCTTACAACTCATGATATATCCTCCCTTCACCAATCAACAGCTATCACACTATCCAAAACATCAGCCAGCTGCCACGCGCCTCTATATCTTCAGTTCAAACTTATTACAAGTATGACGCCCCTTGGTCTTCAACCCCACAGACTTCATACAGCGAGCCTCTTTTTCTCTATCAAATTCCCACCAATTTCCTGAAAGTGGCTTGATGGCTGAATTGGTCGGATCGTACCAGTGTTTACAAAAAGCACAATAACCAAGGCGGAAATCGCCGGCATAAAATTTTCCTTTACTCATTTTAAGCACTCTCCTTTGATTTGGTTAACCGTTAGCAGTTAGCAGTAGGCAGCCCAGTAATCGTAATGACATGCGTCACTTCGCCCTTATCACTTGTCGAAGTATCGCATTTCATACCTTCTTCATCACTATGCGCAAATACCACCGGCCCCCATGACGCTAGACATGAACCCATTTGCTATCTACTGCATACTATGAAAATTTCTCGTCGCTTTCTAATTTGATGCGGCGGCGCCACCATTCCTCATTTCTAATTATCTAGTACCTTCTACCTTCACCTTATCTCCCGAGCTTCCTAGTCATATATCAATGCTAATACACCATAGATATTGTTCAATTTCTTTACTTGCTAAAATTAATGAGCATCTATACTAATTCGACAACACTTTTCCGTTTTAATTCCACCTTTCCTGCATGTATCAAATCAATACCAGGCAGGATCACTTCTTTTATAGTTCCACTATATGGACAACTTTCGTACCTATACCTAATATGAAAATGTTCATCAAATTGCATCCCTACCTGCTCTTGTCGCAAGACATAACGAAGCCTACCATAAGAGCCATTAACTTTTTTTACGCTATAAGATAGTAACTTCAATAAAATAGACCTATCGTCCCCCAAGCAATCCGTATTTAATTTTTTAACCAGATCCCACAACTGAAGTAGGTTTTTCTCTTGTCCCACACAAATCAAAAAAGATTCTGGTGTCTGCCATCTGAAATGATCCTGAACTTGACTCTTTATAACCGGTGACAAATCTGATAGCAGCTGATACATATGGAGTACCTCCACAAAAGGAGTGGCTATGGCTTTCCATTCATTTAGATCTTCTTGCTTCTTCTCCAATTCTTGCCTCAACCGTTGGAGCTGCTGTTCATAAGCCCCCTTAATATTAGCCAGTTCGCTTTGCCATACCCAATAGTGTTTCTGATATATATCCCGCTCTCTTTGCCATTCTGTACGGGATTGTGCCAATTCTTTTTCCAGTTCCTTACATTTGGCAAACGCTTTATTTCTATCAAGAGTGTGCTGTTCCTTTTTATCTTCCTTCAAGCACATGACTTCTTTCTCCATTTTCACAGCCAACATCTGCTTCAGCTTTTCCTGTACTTTCTCATCATCCCAAACAGATAACAGCTGTTCTTTGAAAGCCTTCATTTTATCTTCTTCAGAACTCACAATGCATTCTCCTTCTTATCAATTACCAGTAAGTGGTAAACTGTTCAACTGCCTTTCGTTAACTACTTAAAATGGCACGCCAAACCGCATTTACTTGTTTAGATGTTTTTACGCCCGTTTTACACCAAAGGGCGAAATGCTCGCAGTTATTTTCGAAAAGGTCATACCCTGCCTTTCCTAAGCAGGATTTGGCCCGTGCAACAGTTTCTTTAGCACTATACAAATGATAGCCTTTCAAATTGCTTGTCTTAGGAAAGGCCACAATCCGGTAATCGTTATCTTTTTCAAATGTAGCAAGAGTTACTTGGCGAATTTCCGCATTCTCCCCGAAATCCCCCTCATTGGCGGCGAAGTGAATCACATTCCCATGTCCTATATATACACCATAGTGTTCATACAGATTGCCCCACCGAGATACGGCCAGTATGTCTCCAGGATAAATCCGCTTATGCAGCGTCCCACCTTCATGATGATTCAGTAATACCCGCTTCACCGCGAGAAGTAACAAATCTTCCACAAAATCGGATGACAAGGCTCTCTCCCCCTTATCTTATTTGACAGTTAACGACCTACCCCTAACGACCAATTAAATGACCTTCACCTTATCCCCCTGGCTTCCCAGCCACATATCGATGCCGATCCCATAGGCTTCGGCGGTGATGGTGTAAACGCCCTCTTTTTCTTCCAAAATTTGCGCCGTAGGAAGTCTATCCAGCACAGCTTCTACGGAAGGGCCGCTGTAGGTGAAGGTCACACGGCGGAGCGGTCCAGGGTACATGAACTGGACGCGTTTCCGGAACTCACCATCTTTGAAGCGGTCGGCATAGGGGATCTGGAAGGTCTTTCCGGTCTTCTCCATCTCTTCGATGCGGTCGACGCGGAAAATGGTGGGATATTCGCTTTCTTCTTCTTTGAATGAAACGAGGTAAAAGTAGTACTCGGAGAAGAGGATGGCGACGGGCTTCACAAGGTGTTCCCGATGGATGCCGTCCATGCGGGTGTAGCGGATGTGAAGGATCTCCTGGCCGCGAATGGCCAGCGAGAGATCCCAGAGTCGATTCAAGAGTTTCTTTCCGTGCTTCAGAGGGACGTAGTAGAAAGTCTCGCTTTTAATGATGCCTTCGATGATGCTCCGCTCTTCGGGCGGACACTCGGCGATGAGTTTGTCTAGGATGCAGTGAAGTTCAACTGGCTCTAGGGCGCGGCTTTCGAGGAGAATCTTCGCCAATGCCAGGATTTCCTTGTGATTCAAATGCTCATAGGAAGAATGTACCAGTCGATATCCCCGCGCTCCCATGTCGTACTGGATCTCCCCGCGTCCGCCACGAAGGGCGGTCTCGGACAGATGCGCGCGGAGCTCATCGATGTCACGCTGGATCGTTTTCGTCGTGACTCCGTAAGCATCAGCAAGCGCTTTCTTCGAAAGGACTTCTCCATGGCTCAGCCTATCGTACATATCGAGCAGGCGCGCGCCTTTGTTTTCGTTTTCGTTCATGTATCTCTCCTTTGTCTGGAATTTGAGAGTGGCTAGGGAAACACTGATTCAATCGTTGTCAGATTTCATTCTTGGATTTTATACAGAGCAAGGAATCATCTGACGCGAATAGCGAGCTATTTAAGGAGGATGATGACGAAGCTATGTATAAAAATCCATATGAAATCCGACTCTGCTATTTAATCAGCGTTTCCCTAGAGATCAGGTTCAGGCGGGTTCAGATCACCGCCTGCTCTTACTATACTCAGGGCCTTGGACATTCTTTGGGATAGGGAAGTGAATTTTCCATTTCTTTCAAATGCAAAAAGACCGCATGACAGAAAGATAGACTTTCTATCATGCGGTCTCGAAAAACAGAGGATGGAACGTTTGTTTACCCCCTCCGATTTTTCTCTTGTTTCATCATTGCAAGGTGGCAGCACAGCTTCATTTTCCCTTTCATGTCCATGCTCCTCCGTTTCATACCAACGATTTTTGAACGGTTCTTGTGTTAAGGACACACTGATTGAATCGCAGAGTTCGATTTAATCAGCGTTTCCCTTATTATATCATGGATTCCATTTTTTAAAATACCCTTTCCCTCATTTTTCGTCCTGCTAAGAGATAAAAGATGTCTCTCTATATAGCTGCTCAACTGCCCCCCAAAACATTTCCTGCTATTCGGCAGTGGTTATTCACCATCCTGTGCAAAGTCCTTGCAGTAAAAAAAGGCGATGTGAAATAACGATCATCTCATTTTCTCGTTCCATCTGCCGCGGGGGACTTGCAGCTCTCATAGGAGTGACCGGGAAACCTT
>OIZI01000130.1_pt1 | contig 38761 bp, 29 predicted proteins | sample 1588441 | NCBI WGS metagenome assembly OIZI01 (sample SAMN03283284) | human gut metagenome | biome: human-associated habitat; material: feces | host: Homo sapiens | place: Peru | collected 2012 | reverse complement strand
GAGCGGTTTTTGTCCTTTTGGCGATGCCACCGGTCTCGAAGAGAGCGGCGGCAGGGCGGTGGCGTGTCTGATTCAAGCTGCAGCTTGAAATCAGACACGCCACCGTGCCGACGGCAGGCGCGAAGCACTGGCATCGGTAAAAGGCGGTTTTTTTATGTTTTTTGTTTTTGTTCCCACCAGTATTTTTCCACTGAGCCTTGACTTAATCTATCATCAGCAAACCAAGGAGTTACGAGAGCCAAAAAAAATTAGCGGGGAGAGTCTTTCGACTTTCCCCGCCTCAGTACCCAGAGCCGGGGTCGAACCGGCACGGGTTGCCCCACTGGTGTTTGAGACCAGCGCGTCTACCGATTCCGCCATCTGGGCTAAAAAAAGGGCTTAAGAAAAGCCCTTTTGAAATTGGTTGTCTTACCAGGATTCGAACCTAGACAGGCAGAACCAAAAACTGCAGTGCTACCATTACACCATAAGACAATCCTAACAACTGGACTCATCGTCGCAATTGCGTTGCAAAAGTAGTGCTATTTTCGTAATTGTGCAAGTTTTTCAAAGAATTTTTCAAAAAAAACTGCTTTTTTTGCCCAAATGAGGCACTATTATTGAGCGAAGGGCGATTTTTTCGTAATTTTGAAGTATGAATCCTACTGCAAGCAACAAATTATTCAATATTCTGCAATGGTCCCACGAGGTGCCGGGCATCATTGCGTTGAACACGCTCCGTGGCTGCGCCCACGACGACGACCCTTACAGCGAAGTGAATCTCTGCGACTACACCGCCGACGACCTCATACATGTGGAGGCTTGCCGCAATGCGCTGTGTGCCGCACTCGGAATCAGTCCCGACCGCTTGGTGATGCCTCGCCAAACGCACACCTGCAACGTGGCTGTGGTGGATGATGCGCTGATGGCTCTGCCCCACTCCGAGCGCCTGGAGCGTCTGCAAGCCGTAGATGCGCTGGTCACTCGCCTCGGTGGGGTGTGCATTGGGGTGAACACTGCCGACTGCGTGAATATTTCGCTTGCCGATGCCGAGGCTGGCGTTTTGGGCGTGGCACACGCTGGCTGGCGTGGCACGGTGGGCAAAATTGCCGATCGCACGGTGGAGGCGATGGAACGATTGGGTGCCGACCGCTCTCGCATCGTGGCGGTGATGGGCGCAAGCATCTGCCAAGACTGCTTTGAGGTGGGCGACGAGGTGTTGGAGCAATTTGTGGCGCAAGGGTTCTCCGCCGACGCCATCAGCCAGCGCAACGCCACCTCCGGCAAGGCGCATATCCACCTGCAAGAGGCGAACAGACTGGTGCTACTCGAAGCGGGGTTGAAACCCGAAAACATCACATGGAATGGCGAATGTAGCCGTTGCCACCCCCACAAATACTTCTCCGCGCGCCGCCTGGGCATCAACTCCGGCCGCACCTTCACCGGCATCCTCACCAATCCCACTTAGCCCCACACAGCTTCCACTTACCCCACTTAGCCTCACACAGATCTCACAGATCCCACGGTATTGCTTTGTGGGTGGAAAATCTCACAGATGCTCTCCGCCGGTTTACTCCAAAGGCTCACACGGATTCAACGGATTCAACAAAAAGTTAGAGGTTAGAGCCTCCGAGTGCTCTGAGTTCTCCAAGTGCTCCGAGTGCTCCGATAGGAAAAAAGGAACACCTATTAAATCCATTAAACCCGATTTACACCTAAAAAAAATTGGTGTTAATTGGATTTAAATGGATTAAATAGGTGTTTTGTTTCCGAATCGCTCGGAGCCTTCGGACTTATCAGACCTATCCGACTTGTCAGACTTGTCGGACCTGTCAGACTTGTCGGACTCGTCGGACTTGTCAGAGAGCCAACTCGTTGACCTGTTGACTCGTTGGCTCGTTGACTTCCCCACCCCGGCGGGGTGGGGTTATTCGAGAATCATGTTGATGAGGGTGGTGACGTCGGTTACGTTTACCTCGCCATCGGCATTCACGTCGCACAGGGTGTTGCTGAAATTGACGGTGCCGAGGATTTTGTTGATGAGGGCGGTAACGTCGGATGCGTCCACACTTCCATCACCATTGATGTCGCCAGCAAGCGCCACGGTGAAGTTGCGTGTGGCAATCTCGCTCAGTCCGCTGGCATATTCAGCCTGCACGGTGGCAACGTGATCGCCAGCCGATACGTTGTGCAGCGTGATTTGCGGTTCGATCACCTCGCCAGCCGCTTTGCCGTCGAGCGTGATTTTATAGCGTTTCACCTCACCCACATCGAGGGTGGTGCCCTCACCTGCCAAGTTGCCTACATAGAAGTCGTCGAGTTGGGCAAAGAACGCGTCAAACGAGGTGTAATGCACGCCAATGCGAATCTTCTGCCCCACATACTTCTTCAGGTCGGTTTCGTAGATGGTCCACGAGCCGTAGGAGAGCGCATCAATGTGGCTCACTTCCTCATACGCATCGTTGGCGGGGTCGCTCTTGCCATCGAGGAATGCGCACACCGACATCGACTCCTTATACTCGGAGTATGCCTTTGCGGTGAATCGGCACACGAAATCTTCACGAATGAGGATTTCGGGCGACACGAGCCACTTGTTGGCACCATTGCCCTGTGGCGAGAAGAAGATCACGGTCTTGTCGCCCGATGGTGCCATCACAGCCTTGTCGGTAGGCATCATCGCCGGTTGCGTCTTCCATGGGTTGAACACCATAGGAGGCACTGCGCAAGGGTTGGATGGTGTGCTTGCGCCTGGGAATGTGACGATATTCGACTGCGAACCCAAACCGATGGGGTAGCAGATGTGGTTGTCGAGGTCGTAGGTGCTCCACGAGCCGAAGTTGCCTGTTGCGAAATCGCTGTACGACTCAAAATCGTCGGTAAACGAGATATTCTGATTCCACTTCAGCAACACATCATTCTTGTTGGCACCAGTTGGCGTAACGTCGGTGGTGAGGTTGTAGGGCTTCACAATCTTCTCCAAGAGAGTGATGGGGAGCGTTTGGTCGGCAGTCACTTCCACCGACTGGCTGAACACCTCATAATTCTTGGCAGTAACGCCCAACAGGTATTTGCCCATGAGCAACGATGGGAACACCGCCTTGCCATCGGTGATGGCGGCTTCGCTCTGATCGCCAGTTTCCTCATTCATCAGGCTCACCATCTCGCCTTCCACCGCCTTGGCATTGTTGGTGGTCACTTCCACCACGAAGCGTGCCGTGCGGTCGGATACAACTACCACGGTATCCACCACCTCGGTTTGCGACGATGGATATACGGCTTGCACGCCAAGTTTATACGAGCCTGCCGCCAAGTCGGTGAATGTCCACTCGTAACCGTCGCACATGCCCACTTCGGCATCGTTGAGATACACGCGGAAACGCTCGTTGGGGTTGGCGGGCGACTTGGCTGCCACACGGCGTGCCTTTGGCGCAGCGAGTGCGGCATTGGGGTTGGATGTGGCTTGACCCACATACACATCATCGACCATCAGCATAAACGCGCCGCCACTGTTCGCCGCACTGATGTAGCGAATGGCGAAGCGCACCTGCTTGCCAGCGTATTTCGACACGTCGTAGGTGCGACTGCTCCACGCCTTGTAGTCCACAGTCTCGTAGTTGCCAGTGTTCAAAAGTTTGAAATCTGCCTTTGTGGGATTATCGACCACCTCGGTCACATACACCTGGAATTTCTCCTTATACACATCGGCGGCTTTCGCCATAAATGAAAACACATTCTGGTTGCCGGGGGTGATAACGGGCGTAATCAGCCAATCATCGTTTGGCACACCGGTGGCGGTGCGGATAAAGCCAGCATACTGCTTGCCGCTGTAAGGGCGAAGCACGGGGTAGTCGTACCACCATGGGGGCGACACCTTCAGCGGGTTGATGATTTGGGCATATTCGCGCACGCCTTGATTGAGGTAAGTGCCGACAAGGGTGGCGGCGTTGGCTTGGTCGCCATCGATGCCTATCCAGTCGCCGAAATTCACTGCGAAAGCGTCGTACGACTCAAAATCGTCGAAAAACGCCGGCTTCTCGGTGTTCCAAGTGAAGGTGAGGCTGTTCAAGCCCGACTGCGTGTCGTGGCTCACCGTTGCGCCCAGCGAATACGGCCGTTGCATCTGCTCGGCAAGGGCGATGGTGACGGTGGTATCGGCGGTTACGGCAAAGGTGGTCTCCACCGACGAATAGCCAGCCGCCGACGCCGTGAGCGAGTGGTTGCCAGCATACACCTTCAGTTTGGCTGTGCCTTGCTCATTGAGCGTGATGGTGCCATACGAAAGGGAGAAGTCGGTTTGCTTGAGCAGCACCGATGCCGTGGGCACAGGCGCACCGCTCGGTCCAGTGACCGTGATAGTGAGATTGATATTGCGCTTCTGCGCCGCCACAGGCACCACCATAGCCCACAGCAGCAGAACCACACTAAATAACTTAAATATGCGCATATTCTTGAGAGATTATGGGGGATTTGAAAAAGCGATTACATCAAAACGTAGGGACATGCCTTTGGCATGTTGGCAATGCGCAGATTTACTGGCGGTTGCATTTGAAACATGCCGAAGGCATGTCCCTACGCTATGACGTAATCGCATTCATATACAGTCTTTCTTCTTGGGGAGGAAGAATTATCTTACGATTTGCTTCTTGCCTTGGAAGATGTAGATGCCCTTGTCGAGACCTTCGAGACTGGTGGCGTTGGTTCTGACGATGCGGCCGTCGATGGTGTAAACATTGCTGTTCACAGCCTTACTTGTCACCACGTCGGTAACTGCGGTAGGCACTTCCTTTTCAAGCACCACATCAGGAATCTCGGTGATTTCGGTGATGGTTTTGTGGGCAGAAATGTAGCCAGGCTTGATGAATATGGCTAAATAATTTCTGTCGGCCTTGATGACTGGAATCTCGAACAAGCCCTCTGCATCAGTCACACCGTAGTAGCGCACATCAGCCACACGCGCTGCTTCACCGTTGATGACAGGAACTGGAATAGCCACGAGTTCGATGCTCACACCTTCGATAGCAGCATTGCTCTTGTCCACCACTTTGCCCTTGAGCACTTTTGGAGTGAGAATCACGCCAAAGTTGGTCACTGGGAATTTCCATTCCGAAGCGGCAAGTTGGGTAAGTTCGCTCACTGGCTTATTGTCGTTTTTATTGCCATAGCACATCTTAGCCACGGTGCCATCGGTAGCGAAGTTCACGTTCTTGTAAGCGGTGGCTTCCGACTGCATTTTCACTCTGATTGCGCCACCATTGTAGATGAATGGTTCGGCGAAATTAATTACCAGCATATCCACCTGTTCGGTGCTCTTGCCTTGCTTCTTGAAGGTGTATTCACCGTCAAACACCTTAGTCATATCGGCATCGGCGGTGTAGTCGGCATCGCCAAATTCGGTGTCGGCGCAGTTCATCATAAATGCCTTCACATTGGTGGTCACATCGCCGGCTGTGTTGTAGCCTTTATAAGTGAGCGAGCCAATCTTGTCGCCAGCCTTCAAACCGGCTTCGGCAAGCATTTCAGCGGTGTAGAGTGTTTCCGACACGCTGTTCTTGTAGTTGAGGAACAATGGAGAACTTGCGGTGCCATTGCCCACGCCCGCTACCACTGATGCGGTAGCCTTTTCTTCGCTCACCACCACTTGTGCGGTGTCGCTTACCATTTCGTAGCCATCAGTCCAAGCGAGTTTCATGTAGGCTGGATAGGTGCCAGCGGCGTGAGGAGTGAATGCAAATTTAAAGTTGGCTTCACCTGCTGAAGCGATTTCAGAGGTTCCGTCAGTTGCCACGGCTTTGCCATTGAAGTAGAGAATAGCGGTGTAAGCCTCTGTTTCTGCCACGGTGTTGATGTTGCGCACCTTCATCGTAGCCACATATTCATCGTTCACAGTGGCTGCGACTGGCATATCAGTTTCGGTAGCCACCACATCGTGAGCCACGTCAAGTTTCTTGAAGCCATACACATTGTCGATGCTTGCGTAGCCCGATTCGAAGCCGATATAGTATTCACCGGCTGGCACGCCCTCAACCACGAAGTTTGCCCAAGTTTGTGTAGCAGTGGCGCTGGTACCAGCGTCGGTGCCTGTGAGGCTGATATTCTCAGATGCGAGCACCTTGGTCCAATTCTTGCGGTCGGCAGAATAGTACACATCCACTGTGCTGGTGCCGTATTTCGAGTTGCGAGCAGCGTCGAAGGTCATCTTCTCACCTGCTTCCACTTTCAACTTTGGAGTGGCGAGGATTGATGGATACGACGATGTGCCGTTCTTCATAAAGTTGTTTGAGCCGTTGGTGTAGTTGGTCTTGGTCCAGTAGCCACCCTTGCCACAGTCGTACCAGCCTGTTGGCACAGCCTTCGAGTCTTTGTCGTCCTCGAAGTTGGCGAAGAACTTATTGGTATCAAGCACAGTTGCCGAGAGTGGAATGTCGATGGTGTTGTAGCCCACCACTTTCACTGTGAGGTTGCCAGAGAAGATGCCTGGAGTGGCGGCAAGAGCGGTGAGGGTGACCTCCTTCTTTTCGTGAGCCAGCACATTCAAAGCAGCGGCGGACACGGAGAAGCCTTCAGGCACGGTAATTTCAACCGACATAGGTGCTGCACCTGCATTTTCCACCGTGAATTTCTTTTCGGTGTTGGCAGAAATCATGCCGAATGTGCCAAACTTCTTTGCAGTGCTGGCATCGGTGCCCATATTGTAGTTATTGTTGTCGCGAAGCACGAGTTTTGGCTCATACTTCACTGGTTCAATCCATGAGCCATAAGCGCTGGTGTTCTTGTAGTTTTCCACCAGGTCGTAACGTGAGCGGTTGGCATAGTCAGCCACGTTGAGCGTTACCGAGATTTCCACATCTGCTGTCTCACCCGCTGCAAGTGCCTTGTCGAATGGCTTGGTAGCCACAATCACGTGAGGGGTGGAGGTGGAATTAAACTTGCCAATGCTGTAGGAGAAACCTTCGTCGCCTGGATTGAATGGCAGGTCGCCATCGTTGGTAATCTTACCAGTCAATGCCACTTGGAAGTTGCCTTCAGCATCGCAGTCGGGCGCAGAACTGGAGACGAGTTTGCACGATACCACCTTCAGACTCTTATAGAGGTCAACTTCGGCGCTGGTGGCGGCGAAATTGTCGAGGTAGGCATAGTGGGCGTAAATTGCCACCATCTCGTTGTTCAATCCCGAAATAGAATAGGTGCAGTAAGCAGTGGTGCTTGGCTCACCTGTTACGGTAGAGGTGATTTCTTCACCGATAACGTATTCTCCTGCCTCGCTTTTGGTGGCTTTGAAGAACTTCACCACGGTCTTGTCGTTGTAGTTCTTCACCATCACGCTGGCGGTGCCAGTGAGGCGAGTGGTAACCAGATAATTAGGCGTTGATGAACTCTGAAAGCCGCTGTAAAGAGCCGTTGAGCCATCCACGCCTTGCGAAGTGCGATAAGAGAACTGGGAACTGCTGGTGCCAGTGCGTCCCCAACCTTTTGCCGCAGCGAAGTCGCCCGATGTCGAAACCGTGGTTTCAAAATCCACCGAGTAGGGGCTGATGGTCTGAGTAGCATTTTGAGCCGATGCCACCAGTCCACAAGCCAATGCCGCTGCCAAAACGAAGTGTTTAAATAGTTTCATAAGCTACTGGTTTTTTTGTTAATATAATGAGTTATTAGTGTCACTGAGAAAAGAAAAATAACAAGTATGGGGGTGTGTCAAAAACGCGATACCGTTTTTGGTGATTTTGACACTCCCCCACACCGAGGATATTGTGATGCTTATTGAGCGAGAACGAGGTTGATGAGTGCTGTCACATCTGAGTTGTTGACGCGGCCATCACCGTTCACGTCGCACAGCGAGGCACTATACGAGCCCAAACCCAAGAGGTGTGAAATCAGAGCGGTAACATCGCTTGAATTCAGCACGCCATCACCGTTGATGTCGCCCTTCACGCCCTTGCCGAAGTGCTTAAATTCCACATTGTCGTAGAATCCGCCAAGGCTCTCGGTGGCTACCGATTGAATGGCCACATACACTTTCTTTCCTGCGTATGCCGAGAGGTCGTAGGTGAGGTGTGTCCAGCCCTCTGCTGGGTTAAACAGACCAAGTTCGGTGGTGGTGCCCACTTGCTTGAAGGTGCTGCGGTCGGTGGCGCTGGTTTCGCTCACATACACATTCACCTTTGGTCCCTTTGCTGGCTGCACGCTGTTGACCGATTCCCAAGTGCGGGCGTCGAATTCGAGTTTCGACTTATCGGTGGCTGTGTAGAGCGCGCTTACCAACCAGTCGTCGAATGCGCCGTTGCTGTTGCAGCGTGTCATCAGCGATTGACTGCCGTGAGGTTCTTTGAGCGAGTTGTAACATTCGCTGTCGTTGAGCACGAAGAATGAGAGCATACCGCCATTGTTAGGGAATGTCCAGAACGAAATCTTGAGGCTGGCGGTGCCGTCGGCGTTGATGCCGGTGAATCCTGATGGCACTTCGCCTGTAGCGTCGCGTTCGAAGCCGAAGTAGTGAATATCGCTGCCCAATGCCACTGCCGATACTGGGAATGTGGCTGCGGTGCCGTCGCTGAATGTCACGGTCATGTTGTCGCTAAGGTCGGTGGATTCGGCTGCCAAACTTGCTTGCGCTGTGATGGTGAATTGCTTTGAAGAAGCTGGCTTGAGTTCATCGCCGTTGGCAAGTGTGGTGGTGAAGTATTCGGTGCCGAAGTTCACGCTGCTGATGCTCACGCTCTCGCTGCCGAGGTTGGTGATGGCAAATGTAGGCGACACTTCTTTTTCACCATAGTTCACTTTGTATGCGTCCCAACCGTCGGCGCTGAACGATACGTTGGCGGTGGCGGCCTCAATCTTCACATTGTCGAGGGCGGCGCCACGGCTCTTGTTGTAGTCGTGAGCAATGTAGCGCCAGCGCAATGCTATCACCTTGCCTGCGTATGGAGTGAGGTCGAGGGTTTCGTAAGCCCAATAGCAGTTGCCGTCGGCTTCCACATTGTTGCTAATCAGCTTCACCTGTTGCCATTCGCCATCGGCATACACGTCCATAAAGGCTGCGTCGATGCCGTCTTCAGCGGTGGTGTTGTTGACATGCAGCTTGGTCTTGTCGTTGATCAAGCTCACAGGACGCTGATTGCCCCACCAGAAACTGAGTTGATACTTGCCTGTGGCAGGCACGCTGATATCGGGCGAGGTGAGGTAGGCTGTTTGTTCCACCTTGTTGGAGTATGCCATCACGCTACCTTCGCCAGCGAATGTGTGGTAGTCGGTGCGGTTCCAAGTGGTGAGCGAGGCATTTTCCACGCTCCAGCCGAGTGGTGCGAATTTCTCGTCGTCGAAGGTTTCAATCCATGGGAATGTGCTTACCGAATGGTCGGCTTGGGTGCTGAACGACCACACTGGGCAGTCGGTGGCATCGCCCACGCTGTTATAAGGTACCACTTTCCAGTAGTAGGTGGTGCCGTATTCGGCTTGTGCGAGCTTGTAGGAAGTGGCAGTGCCGCAATCCGCACCGTTCACCACGTTGAACTCGCCGTTTTTCTTGCCTATGTAAATCTTGTAGCCTTCGGCAAATTGAGCCTCACGCCATTTGAATTGCACATTTTTGATAAACACATCGGTCTCGCCTTGCTTTGGAGCCTCCACTTCGCAACTGGTGGGCACGCTTTCGCTGCCATACAGGTTGGGAAGCAACACGCGGTCGATGAGATAGGTGGTCCATTCGTCAACGCCAGTTTCCGAAGAATAGGTCACAGCCGAGTTTTTGAAGCGCAAGCGCAAGTTGTCGGTGTTGTACTTCGAGAGGTCGATTTCCACATTGATAAGGGTATCAGTCTTGGAGTAGTCGCCCAGCCATAGGCTGTCGGTGTACGTTTCGCCGCCATCGGTCGATGCCCACACCGAGAGGTCGTTGTAAGGCATTTCTTCGCCGGTGAACATGCTGTAGTAGGTGAACATAAACTTCTTGGGACCGTCGGCTTTGCTCAAGTCGAGGCGTGGAGTTTCGAGATAGCAGTCGGTGAGACTTGCACCGCTGTATGCGCTCTTGTCGCCTTCAATGGCGTAAACGCTGGTAGAGAAGTCGGTGGATTTCCAGCCTGCTGGTGGGAACTGTTCGCCTTCGAAGAGTTCGAGCGCGTAGCCATCGGGCACTGCCTGCTTGTTGGCTACCACATGGAGCGTAACGTCGCCGCCATTGGTGTGGAGCACCACATCACATTCGGCAGGTGAGGTCAAACTCGCCTTGTACGACACTTGGAAAGTGGTGGTTTCGTTGACGCCGAGGTCCACCTTGCTGAAGTCGCCAGGAATGGTGATACAGTCGGGTGCGTCGTAACCTGTCACCTTCAAGCCCTTCTTGCCCACGTTTTTAAGTTGAATGGCTTCGCTGTAACGCTTTTCGCCGATATACATTTCGGGCATTTCGTAGCGTGTCTGGTCGAGTTCAGCGATAGGGCCGGTGAGTGCTTGGTGATATTTCACGCTCACATTGTCGAGATACACCACATTGGCTACCTTCTTGAGCATGTTGTAGATAAACGCAATCTTGATGGTCTTGCCTTGATAGGCGTCGAGGTCGATTTTTGAGTTGTGGATAGCCCAGTTTTGCCACATATAAGAGCCGTAAGGGTCGGCTGGCACACCGCTATTGCGCACATCTTCCTCATTTTGAATGTCGAAAATCACCGTCGTGTCGGCAGGATTCGCCATATCAATCACCGCCACCTGCAGCGTCACCGACTTGTCGCGCAAGCAAGCCGCAGCGGCAGCCTCCCAGTCGAATGCCAACTGGTAGGTGTTGTCAAGTTTCAACTCAGGTGTGATGAGATAGTCCTTGCGAGGACCGATACCATCGTTGTCACCTTTATCGTAAGTAGGCGCATCGCAGTAGGCGTAATAGTAACCACTCATCGTACTGTTGGCAGTACTGTTTTTCGAAATGGTCCATCTGTAGCCCTTGTGCGAGCCTGTGTAGCTGGTCACCGCAGTCCAACCGTCGGGCATCTGCGTGGTCGCCACATCTGACTGAGTGTGTTCAAAGTCTTCGTCGAGCAACGTCTGCGCATTCACAGTCGCCGGCATCGAGCAAAGCAATGAAATCATCATAATGTAGAGTTTTCTCATTTTGGTAAATATTTAATGTAACTAAGTTTAACGATTTATTCACAAAAGTCATACTATCAAATGCAAATTTAACAAAATTCATAATAAAAACGAAAAAACCACGCAAAAAAACACAATTTTCCACCAATTATTAACAAAAAAACACACCCTGAAAAAGCCAACAGGTCAACAGGTCCACAAGTCAACGAGTAAGTGTCCGATAAGTCCGATAAGTCGGATAAGTCCGATTCGTCCGATTCCCCAGCCCCCATTTAATCATCACAATCGTATGAGAGTAATTCAATATTATAATTCTTCTTAAAGTAATCCATCAATTTGTCTTCTAATTGCGACAAGTAATCATCAATGACGGCAATATCAATATCTTCTGTCTTATGGGTTATTTTGACAACATCATATTGAGTCATAAGTAAATCTGTGGGCTCATCATACCAATACGAAATATATGGAACATAGGCATTCTTAAAGTATAAATCTTGAGTTTTAGTTCCATTTAATCTATTCAATACACTCTGTATTTTTTCACCCCTCGCCTCCATAATTCTCATTTTTAATTAAACACATACCACACCAAAGGGACGGTTCCTTTGGTGTGGTATTATCCCGAATGTTTGATATACAGCGTATTAACAACCTTGCGCAAGGTTCACTCGTTGTTCACCAAAGTAGTTATAGCCTGTTTTAGGCATTCGTTTTTAGTATCTTTCAGAGAGTCGAGCGACAGATAAATCATTGAGCAACTCAATGAATTATCAACGAATTTACCACAATGTTTACCATCTTTAGTGCTTGGATAAAGCAATGCGGTGCGTTTAACACCCCAATACTTGTGATACACAAACATTTGCTTCAAATCTGCATCACTTGGAGGTTCACCTACAGCAGGGCACTTCCATTTTGTATCGAGTACGCATACTGGTTTACCGCTTTTGTCAGATATCACAATGTCGGGGCGTATCACTTTTGTGCCAAAACTGCTTTCCCAAAACGGCTTCACCTTTTGAGCACTCACATTGTATTCTTCACGCAAACTTCGCCTCAGAATCACAAACACATACTCTTCCCACAATTTGTTCATATCGAACATCAAAGCAAGAACATGCTTGCCACGCTTCGACTGATCGGGCATATAGCGCAGCAATATGAGCCTCGCAATATCAATTGCAGTTCGATAATCTTCCGACTTTCGGTCGAAAGTCAATCGCTCAAAAAGAGCGTCATCCACGGCAATATCGTTAAGTTCAGGAAATTCAAACGACATGGTTTTTGCTCGGCATTGTGTGTGGCTATTCATGGCAATGTGGGAAACCAATTTCAGAGCCTTATATAAAATGCAATTCAGGATGTGGTTTCGGTCGTAGGTGGTATAGTTCACATAGAAGCGCTCCTTGTGGACATAGTTTTTCGTCAAGTGTTTCGAAAACACCAGTTTCCCCTTCATCGAGGTCCGGTTTTCTTCCGTTTTTCTATAGGTCTTTATCAATCCCTTATGAAGAAGCGCCTCCACCTCATTAAGAAACTTCACCAAAAACACATCAAGAATAGCACTTTCCCTCATTGCCTGGTCGGCATTGCTTGGCGTGCGTGTTTGCAATTTAAACACCGCCCTCAGCATTTCCAGCAAGTGATTTCGCCATGTTCCTTCTTCGCCTTTAGCAACTTGCTTTTCGATTTTTGGCAAAACCTCAATCTGCAAATTGCCCACACATAGCACTCCCACATATTGCTTGAATTTCACGCCATTATTAATGAGCTGATAATATGGAAACACTTCAGTGTCATTATCACCCAAATACTGTTGAAGCAACGACAGGTGTTCAGGAAGAAACTGCTCCGTCTCTCCAAGTTTTAGCCTGTCATGCTCATAAACCGATATGCAAGTGGTCTTTGCCATTATCATTCATCTACAGCTTCCGATGCCTTATTCAACAGCTTGCCTATCGCTTCATCCATATTACATTTATCTTTCGGAACGATGCGATACACTTCTGACACTTCAAAATCACCACTCTTGTCGCCAGCAAATTTCACTGATGCAGAATCTTTTTTCACGAAACCTTCACCAAGCACGAGCTGAATTTTCTCGTAATCGCCATAGAAATACTCTTGAAGGAGAGGGATTATCTTGTCGTAGAACACATCCTTTAAATCATCTTCATTTTCAACACCCATAAAATAACTATGCCCAATTTGGTGTTCACGATCTTTCAGCACCTCTATACGCTGATTGATGATTTTAAAAATGCTTCGGACATCGTTCTCTTTAGGCACCAATTCTGCTTTCGGCATCATTTCCTTGAAGGTGAAACGGCGGCGAAGTGCGCTATCCAAAGCTTCCACACTACGGTCGGCGGTGTTCATAGTGCCAATGATATACACATTCTTAGGCACACCGAAAATTGTATGCGAATAAGGCAATTCAGCATGCAATTCTTCACTTGCACCAAGTCGCTTATCATCCTCTATCAACGAAATCAATTCGCCAAAAATGTTTGCCACATTCCCACGATTAATCTCATCAATAATCATCACATAGTTTTGTGATTTATCCTTTTCCGCCTTTGCGCACAATTCTTTGAAAATGCCATTTTTTACCTCATAAGTAATCTTTCCATCTTTTGTCTTGGGCTTAATACCTTCAATAAAGTCTTCATAGCTCATCGACTGGTGGAAAGTGACGAACACAATCCTAAATACAATCCGCCCATCCGGAAGCATCTCTTGATATTTGCGCCTTGCTTCTTCCCTCGATTTAGTTTCCCACTTCAAGCCTCCTGCTAATGGGCAAACAATATCAAGAGCCATATTCACCGTATTATATGTCTTGCCTGTTCCCGGAGGGCCAAACAAAATCTGATTCAAAGGAAAATCGGAATTTATTTTTCCTGATTTTTCATCATGAATTTCCTCTTTTACTTTAGTTTCCGGTTTATCTTTAGTTTCCGGTTTATCTTTACTCTTTTCTTTAACAGTCAAACCTTGGACTATTTTTTCAAGTTCGTAATATTTGCCTTTACGTTTGTCGTGATACTCTTTAATATCATCATAAAGGTCTTCTTTTGTTTTGCTTAGAACCTTGTCACGCGATATTGAAATCGTTATAGCATCAATACCTAAGTCTTCTATTTTGACTTTCTCTTCTTTATTTATTTTATATTTGTCGTGAGGGAAATCATAGCAAATACTTAATCCCTCTTTAGAGATGGTCAATTTCACCCCCAAACTTAATTTTTCGTTTATTACAAAAAGACACCAATGGCTCAAATAGTAACTGCCATTCTGCCCTGGCCTACTAGTTCTAACAAGAGCTTTAAACGGACCAGTATAGTGATTAACGAATGGTATCAATTGTTCTTGAATCACATTCGTTATTTCACTCCATAATTCATCACCCTTGTTGCCTTTTTTTATAGCATTCGCTTCGCTTAAAAGGTCAAAATAATTATCGCTAAAAACTCCCATTTTTATATATAAATTTACATTCTTCAATTGTTATTTATGCACTATTTCCTATCTCCTTGGAGGAGGCTATCACTCGCAATAGTGAATGAATTGCTGTCATAGTGCTTTTTTGCAAGAAAAAAGCCCATAATTCAATTTTGATAATTTCACCATTCTATTAGAGGTTTTTCAATTACACTTCAAATATAGAACAAATTTCAGTAAATTCAAATACAAATTCAAAAAAAGCCGAGCTTTGCGGTGTGGGCAAAGCTCGGCTTAAATTCAATTATGCGTAAAATCTATTATTTCACGAATTTAGAGGTTTGGAGTGAGCCGTCGGTGTAGCGTACCACCTTGATGTTCACGCCATCCACTGGTTCGGCATTTTTGATGCCTGACACTGAATAGTATTCTACAGAAGCCACTTGTTTGCTTGCTGCCACATCTTCAACGCCGGTTTGTTCGCCTTCCTCGTTGTAGGTAAGGAATGCGTCGTCCCATTCTGCTGCCTTTTGGTAGGCTTCGAGTGAGCCAACTGGCACGTAGAGGTTCATCTTGTAGTTAGGGAACATCACACCGAATGCGCCAGTCTCAGCCACTGGAGGTGTCACGGCACGGATGTGGAATTCGGAGAGGTTAGAGCAAGCGTCGAATGCGCCCACGTCGATAGTCTTAACAGTTGAAGGGAGATAGAGCTTCAAGAGACCCTTGTCGCCATAGCACATGCTGTTGGTGATGGCTTCCACGCCCTCGTTGATGCGGAGTTCCTCAAGCTTTTCAGCGCAGTCGAAAGCAGAACCCTTGATTACGGTCACTGTAGAAGGAGTGGCATAGCTTGTGCGGGTATCGGCTTGTGGATAAGCGTAAAGGGTGGCGATGTCGGCACTGAAAAGCACGCCATCTTGCACTGTGAATGCTTTGTTTTCTGGGTCAACAGCGATGGTCTGGAGCGCTGTGCAACCAGCAAACACACCTTTGCCCATAGTGGCGAGCGCAGCGTTAAGCGACACCTTGGTGAGCTTTGAAGCGTAGAACACGTCGTCGCCAAGTGTAGTAAGACCTGCAGGTGCAACAAATTCGGTAAGAGCCGACTTGTAGAATGCTGATGTGCCGATAGATTGGAGAGTTGAAGGGAAGTTGAATTTGCTCAACGCGTAGCAACTCATAAACGCTCTTGAATTGATTTTCAACAGACCTTCGTTAGCCACCACTTCTTCGAGCTTTTCACACTTGTAGAAGCCGTTGTTGCCGATAGTGGTAGTGCCCTTAGGAAGCACAAACTTTTTCAAAGTGCTGGTGTACGACATTGAGTAGCTTGGAATGGTGTTGGTAGCCACACCGTCGCTGCCCACGATTTCAGCATTCAGCATATCGATTACTTCGATAAGCGGAGTTTTCATAAATGCGTTTAAGTCGGTAGAATTGATTTTACCAGAGATGGTGAGGTCGGTAACTGAGGCGGCATCATCACCGAGAAGTTCAAGCAAAGTGCCAGGAGTAGTTACTTCAACAGCTTTTTTCAACGCTTGCGATTGAATACCAAGCGACATTGTGAAAGCCACACAAAGGAGTAGAAATTTTCTCATAAGCAAAATTTCCTATCAAGAAACCGAACTCAGCGCTCATTCAATTAGTCAATAGGTGTAGTGAAAAAACGAATTTTGATTAAAAAATAAGAGGAAGTAAACGCGCCGAAAATGCTGTTACACAATTGTTATACCCCCCAATTAGCATTTCAACAACAATCCAAACAACATTGAATCATCTAAAAAACTATCACAAAAGTAACTTAATTTCTTAAAATACGCAACTCCCACCCCACTTTTTATTATAACCCAAACCAAACCCAAAAAACAAACCAAAGGGACGGTTCTTTCGGTCTGTAAGATTGTATCTAATTGATATTTTGATTGATATATGTCGCAAATGGCGCAATTTCTGGAGCAAGGGGGCTTTTGCATTTGGCGGCATCGGCCGAATCGGACTTATCCGACCTATCGGACACCAACCTGTTGACTCGCCAACTTGCAAACTTGTTGACCCATTGACCTGTTGACTCGTTGACTTCCCCTTGGGGGCACAAAAAAAGGTCGGGCACTTGTGAGGGTGCCCGACCTGAATGGTCATATTCTATTGATATGTGTTACATCAAATTGATTAGAGCTTTGGACCAGCAGCTACGAGAGCCTTACCAGCTTCATTGCTTTCGTACTTAGCGAAGTTCTTGATGAAGCGAGCAGCGAGGTCTTTAGCCTTTTCTTCCCATTGTGCAGCGTCAGCATAAGTGTCGCGTGGGTCGAGAATGTTGGTAGCAACACCTTCGAGTTCGGTAGGAACAACGAAATCGAAGAATGGGATAACCTTAGTAGGAGCCTTGTCGATAGCGCCGTTGAGGATAGCGTCGATGATACCACGAGTGTCGCGGATAGAGATACGCTTGCCAGTACCGTTCCAGCCAGTGTTCACGAGGTATGCCTTAGCACCGCTCATTTCCATACGCTTAACCAATTCTTCAGCATACTTGGTTGGGTGGAGTTCGAGGAATGCCTGACCGAAGCAAGCAGAGAAGGTTGGAGTAGGTTCAGTGATACCACGTTCAGTACCTGCCAACTTAGCGGTGAAGCCAGAGAGGAAGTAGTACTTAGTTTGTTCTGAGCTGAGGATAGACACTGGAGGAAGAACACCGAATGCGTCAGCGCTGAGGAAGATTACTTGCTTAGCAGCTGGACCTTGAGAAGCTGGACGTTGGATATTCTTGATGTGGTAGATTGGGTAACTTACACGAGTGTTTTCAGTCACGCTCTTGTCAGCGAAGTCAATCTTACCGTTTTCGTCAACTGTAACGTTTTCGAGAAGTGCGTCGCGAGTGATAGCACCGTAGATGTCTGGTTCAGCTTCAGCGTCGAGGTTGATAACCTTAGCGTAGCAGCCACCTTCGAAGTTGAACACACCTTTGTCGTCCCAACCGTGTTCGTCATCACCGATAAGGCGACGCTTAGGATCGGTTGAAAGAGTGGTCTTACCAGTACCAGAAAGACCGAAGAAGATAGCGGTGTTTTCGCCGTTGAGGTCGGTGTTAGCAGAGCAGTGCATAGCAGCGATACCCTTCAATGGGAGGAAGTAGTTCATCATAGAGAACATACCCTTCTTCATTTCACCACCGTACCAAGTGTTGATGATAACTTGTTCCTTGCTGGTTACGTTGAACACAACAGCAGTTTCGCTGTTCAAACCAAGTTCCTTGTAGTTTTCAACTTTAGCCTTGCTTGCGTTGTAAACGATGAAATCAGGTTCTTGTTCGAAGTCAGCTTCAGTCTGAGGACGGATAAACATGTTGGTCACGAAGTGTGCTTGCCATGCTACTTCCATGATGAAGCGAACTTTCATACGAGTGTCCTTGTGAGTGCCGCAGAAACCATCTACAACATAGAGCTTCTTGTTAGAAAGTTCTTTCTTAGCGATTTCCTTAACAGCAGCCCAAGTAGCTTCGCTTACTGGTTTGTTGTCGTTCTTGTATTCATCGCTTGTCCACCATACAGTGTCGTGTGAAGTAGCATCATCAACGATGAATTTGTCTTTTGGAGAACGGCCGGTGTAAACACCAGTCATTACGTTGATTGCACCAAGCTCAGTTTCCTGACCTTTATCAAAACCTTCAAGACCTGGCTTTGTTTCTTCGTTGAACAAAACTTCGTAAGAAGGATTATACAGAACTTCGGTAGAACCGGTGATTCCGTATTTCTCTAAAACTTTCTTGTCAAATGCCATGTTTAGATGAAATTTAAGTTGTTAGTTAAAGTTATAATAATTTGTATTTGATATTTCCTACCTTTTTCAACTGCAAAATTAATCAAATATTTTCCTATACGCACAATTTATTATGGAAAATTTTCTACAATTGTAAAGAATTAGTATTTTTTTTCAATTTTCGCAATGAAAACCCCAAATTTCGCAACGAAAACCCCGGAAATTCAGTAGAGATTTAGAAGAAAACATAGAAAACAACTATATAAAGCGATAAATATTAGTGGCGATCCAGATATCTAATAATCGCTAAAATCAACTTTACAAATAAATAAAACCTGGCAACAAGATCAGCATAATCAAACTACCCATAATTCAAATATTTAGAAGTTATACAGTTAAACAATAATCACAAATTTAGCGAAAATACCAGTTATCAACAAATATAATCCATAAACTAACAAAAAAAAAATTTGCTCAAGAAACGGCTAAGAGGAAAGAACACAAGGAACTGAAAAAAAATGATGGAGGCATCGGAGATGCCAAATGATGCGAAACACCATGCAAGTGTCCTTGCGTGCAAGGACGCGCAGCTTGGTGATAGCGATGTGCACACAATATGAGCCTCGGAGAGGGTCGGTTATGGTCAAAACTATAGATGCTACCACGACCGACCGTCTCCGACGCTCACTACTTGATGTTGACCTGTCTCCAAGCTGCGCTCGCAAGCGAGCTTGCATGGAGTTAACCACAAAATGCCGTTTCCAACGGCTCCTAAATCCCTCTTTTCGCTTTTTCAGTACTCTCGATACTTCGCGTCCGCGACAAATGGTTGATATTCAATAGGATATTAGGTTTTAGGCGGACGTGAAGTATCACGTCCCTACCATAGCCCTGCGATGTAACTAAACCCAATTTCCGCAAAACTTCGCCAAAATCAACAAAAATATGCGATTTTGGCGAAGTTTTGATTGGATTGATGCGTTTTATTTGTATCTTTGTGAGGCTTACATGATTTAAAAGGAAAATAAGTATGGCAAAGTATAACCTCATTGGCAGACAAAAAGAAATTGAAGAGTTGGAACGTCTATATTCTTCAAACAAATCTGAATTTTTGGCAATATATGGCCGCCGACGGGTGGGCAAGTCGTATTTGATTGACGAGGTCTATGGTGAGAAAATGGCATTTTCTGCCGTGGGTGTATATTTCAAAAAGGAGGATCGCTCGGATCTTAGATGTCGCCAAGAGCAGTTAGCCCACTTTTATGAAAGCCTTTTACAGTATGGCATGTCTGTAGAAACGCCTATGCCAAATTCATGGAGAGAGGCGTTCAGACTACTGCGACAACTATTGGAAAACTGCGGGAAAAGGCGAAAAGTGGTTTTCCTCGACGAATTGCCTTGGTTGGCTGGTCCACAGTCGTCGGAATTAATTGCGGAATTGGGATTTTTCTGGAACTCATGGGCTTGCAAGCAGCGCAACATCATACTTGTGGTGTGTGGTTCTGCCACCAGTTGGATGCTCGATAATGTGATTCGGGAATACGGAGGCCTGTATAGTAGGCTCACGATGAAGATGCAACTTCACCCTTTCACCCTGGGAGAATGTGAACAATATTACAAGGACAGAGATTTTCATTTTTCTCGATATGAAATTGCTTTAGCGTATATGGCACTTGGCGGCATCCCTTATTATATGGACTTGCTCCGCAACGATAGAACCCTCGCAGAGAATATCGACCAAATATTTTTCAAAAATCCTCAAATCAAGCAAGAGTTTGAGGATGTGTATGTGGGTTTGTTTTCTTCTTCGGAAAAGTATGTTGACATCGTTGTGGAATTGGGCAAACACAAATATGGTATGACCAGAAAAGAAATAGCAGACGCCGTGCACACCACGAGTGGTGGCGGTCTATCCACCATGCTTGACAATTTGCAACAGTCGGGTATCATCACCACCTATCCCCGACTTGGTGGCAAACGTAAAGTGATGGTGTATCAACTTGTGGATTTCTTCTCGTTGTTCTATCTGAACTACATGCACAAGCATAAAACTCCCACTACTGGCTGGGGCGCTCTTCAACGGTCACCACAATTCTTCGCTTGGGCAGGACTCACTTTCGAGATACTTGTAAGCCAACATATTAGGCAACTTCAAAATGCTTTGAGGATAGGCACCGTCACTGGCTTGTATAATTGGAGAGGAATGACAGATGATGGCGACGGTTCGCAGATTGATTTGGTGATAGAATGGCATGGCGAGCGAACCGACTATTTGTGTGAAATTAAATTCTCAGAAAACGTGTTTGCCATAAATGCCGATTATAAACAGTCTCTACTGGATAAAATATCTGCTTTTCGGGAATCTGCACAGCATATTAAAAGCCACTCCATATTATTGGTGATGGTGACAACGATGGGTGTGAAGCGAAATGTGCATTCTGGCTGCGTAAATTTGGAAGTAACCTTAGATTCCCTCTTTGATTAGCCATCGTTTTTCCGCAAAACTTCGCCAAAATCAACAAAAATATGCGATTTTGGCGAAGTTTTGCGGAATATTTGGGGCAACTGTGCCCTTGGTTCCTTTATTTTTCTTGCTTGTTTAACTCTATTTAGTGTTAAAAGGTGTTTTTACTATGGAGGAAATTATTACATTTGCACCGTTATTTAATAATATGCATAAGAATGGCATCTAACAAAGAGGGCTTCCTTACAAAAGTGGGGCATTTGTTGCGCTCAATCGGGCGAGGGATTCGTTCGTTTTGGCAATGGTATAAGAGTATTTACGTTGGTCGTCCGTGGTATGTGAAAACTGTCTCGGCGATAGCATCGTTTGTGGTGTTTGTCGTGATCTATTCACTGATGGTGTTTTTCAACTTCATGTGGCTGTTTGGCAAGTCGCCATCTATCAGCAGCATCATGAACCCAAAGACCAACAACGCATCTTACGTTTACAGTGCCGATGGGCAACTGCTGTGCAAATTCTTCGACGAAAACCGTACGCCGGTGAAGTTCGAAGAAGTGTCGCCACTGTTTTTCCAGGCACTTATCGACACCGAAGACGAGCGCTTCCACGACCACTGCGGCGTGGACTTCAAGGGTTTGGGCGGTGCCGCTAAAGACTTTATCGTGCATCAGCGCGCCCGTGGTGCTTCCACCATCACGCAGCAGTTGGTGAAAAACATGTTCAAGGTGCGCACCGAGTATTCCACCGGCTTGCTGGGCAAGATTCCGGGCTTGGGCATCTTGATTATGAAAACCAAGGAAATTCTGTTGGCGCTGGTGATTGAGACGCAATTTTCGAAAGACGAGATCATCACCATGTACGCCAACACGGTGGACTTCGGCAATGGCGCATTCGGCATCAAAACCGCTGCCCGCACCTATTACAACACCACCCCCGACAGCCTCTCGGTTGACCAGAGTGCCACGCTCGTGGGCTTGCTGAAAGCCACTTCGAGTTACAACCCCAAGAAGAATCCTAAGCGAAGCATGGCGCGCCGCAATGTGGTGCTTAACAATATGGTGATTCACGGCCACCTCGACCGTGCCGCCTACGACCGCATGAAAGACGAGCCCACGCCACTGCACTTCACCGTAGAGAACGCAGCCAGCGGACGTGCGCAATATTTCCGTAACGCCATCGACAGCAACGAGCAGCTGAAGGAATGGCGCGAGAAAAACAATGTGAACTTCTATACCGACGGTTTGAAGATTTACACCACCCTCGACAGCCGTATGCAGACCTACGCCGAGGAGGCTGTGCTGGAGAAGATGTACGAAATTCAGCAGCGCTTCAACGGCAGATGGGGCAGCGACCCATGCTGGGTGGACGAGGAAGGCAACGAGGTGCCGGGCTTCGTGGAAAGCGTGGCGAAAAAGACTCCTTATTACAAGGTGCTCGAATCACGCTTCCCCAATAATGCCGACTCCATCAAGTACTATATGAACACTCCGCGCGAAATGCGCATGTTTGAATACCGCAAAGAAGGCGGAAAGGTGGTGGCAGCATCGAAGATGATGAACATCTCACCAATGGACTCGGTGGCATACATGCTCCACTTCATGCACGCCGGACTGGTGGCAATGGACCCTCGCAACGGCTTCGTGAAGGCTTGGGTGGGCGATATCGACTACAAGACATGGCAATACGACAAGGTGACATCAAGCCGACAGTGCGGCTCCACATTCAAACTCTTTGTATATTCCGCTGCCATGGAGCAGGGACTCACGCCATGCGACACCGAACTCGACGAGGTGTTCCACTGGGACGTGTATAACGAGAGCAAAGGCGAGATGGAAGACTACTCGCCACGCAACGCCAACGGTCGCTGCACAGGCGGACAGATGAGTTTCCGTGAGGCGTTCGCACGCAGTATCAACATTGTGGCGGTGCGCGTGGGCAAACGCGTGGGCTTCGACAATGTGCGCGCCACCGCCGAGATGATGGGCATCAAATCGCCACTGCGCCCCGACAAAGCTAACGAAGACAAGCCTGCCATGTGCCTCGGCTCTATGGACGTGAACTTGCTCGAACTGGTGAACGGATATGGCACCGTGGCAAACTATGGCAAGCACATCGACCCTGTGTTGGTGACCCGCATCGTGAAAACGAACCCCGACGGCACCGAAGAAACGATATACAACTATGAAGACGAGGTGGATGCCAATGCCGCAATTTCGGCACGCGCAGCCTACTTTATGCAGAAGATGCTGGGCTTCGGCTTGACCGACGGCGGTGGCACTTCGCAATCGCTCACCGATTATGTGGACACCTATATGAACACCACCGACTTCGGCGGAAAAACCGGTACGAGCAACAACTACAGCGACGCTTGGTTTGTGGGCACCTCGCCCAACCTTGTGGCTGGCGTGTGGGTTGGTGGCGAATACCGCTGCATACACTTCACATCGGGTGCGCAAGGTCAGGGCAGCCGCACAGCATTGCCCATCTGCGGCCGCTTCTTCCAGAAGGTGTGGGGCGACAGCAAACTCCGTCCGCTCGTGAGTGCGAAATATGTGGGATTGGGTATGCCAAGCAGCACATTAGAGTGTGCTGAAGTGGAGGTGGAAAGATATGACGAGCCCGACACCACATTCGTCATCGACGATGCCGACATCACCACTGAAGGCGAAGGAGGCGAAACACCAACCGAAACCCCTCCTGCCGCCACCCCACCAGCCGCCGAGCCAATAGAGCCAGGCCAAGAAATGTGATAAAATAAATAACGGTGAAGCCCAAAAAGCTTCACCGTTTTGTTTTATAGTAGCATCAAAATTTGCTAAGTCGGAGTAATCGGAGCACTCGGAGCACTCAGAGCACTCGGAGTCTTCGAAAAAACTCGTTGGCTCGTTGACCTGTTGACTCGTTGACTTCCCTTGTCCTACAACTCCAAGTCGCCGTTGAGGATTTCGTGCCAAGGCAGACCTGATTCAGCCACTTGCTTCAAGAATGGATCTGGGTCGAATTCTTCCACGTTGTGCACGCCTGGCTTGTTCCACAAGCCCTTGAAGAACATCATGGCACCTGTCATTGCAGGCACGCCGGTGGTGTAACTCACGGCTTGCATACCGGTTTCCTCGTAAGCCTTGTGGTGGTCGCAGTTGTTGTAGATGTAGTAAGTGAGCGGTTTGCCGTCCTTACCGATACCGCTGATGCGGCAGCCGATAGAGGTTTGACCAGTGTAGTTTTCGCCCAATTCCTTTGGATTAGGCAGCACAGCCTTGAGGAACTGGAGAGGAATGATTTCCACGCCATTGTACATCACAGGGTCGATGCGAGCCATGCCGATGTTTTGAATCACGCGCAAGTGGGTGAGATATTCTTCGCCGAAAGTCATCCAGAAGCGGGCACGCTTGATAGTTGGGAAGTTGAGCACGAGCGATTCAAGTTCTTCGTGATACATCAAGTAACTTTCGCGAGGACCGATTTCTGGGTAAGTGAGAGGCTTGTGCACTTCGAGCGCACCGGTCTGAATCCACTTGCCGTCTTCGTAGTAGCGGCCCTTTTGGGTGATTTCGCGAATGTTGATTTCTGGGTTGAAGTTGGTGGCAAATGCCTTGCCGTGGTTACCGGCGTTGCAGTCCACGATGTCGAGGGTGTGCATTTCCTTGAAGTGGTGCTTAGCCGCGTAGGCAGTGTAGATGCCACTCACGCCTGGGTCGAAACCACAGCCGAGGATAGCGCAGAGACCAGCCTTTTCGAAGCGCTCACGGTAAGCCCATTGCCAACTGTACTCGAAGTGAGCCTCGTCGCGTGGCTCATAGTTGGCGGTGTCGAGGTAGTTCACGCCACATTCCAAGCAAGCGTCCATAATGGTGAGGTCTTGGTAAGGGAGAGCCAAGTTCACCACCAGTTGAGGCTGGTGCTTCTTCAGCAATGCCACCAGTTGTTGCACATCGTCGGCATCCACCTGGTCGGTAGTGATGTTAGGCGCGCCGATGGCCTTGGCCACCTCGTCGCATTTCTCTTTACGGCGTGAGGCAATCACTATTTCGTGAAACACTTCAGGGTACTGGGCGCACTTGTAAGCCGCCACGGTGCCAACGCCACCGCATCCGATAATCAATACTTTATTCATGTCTGTATATGTTATTTGTTATTTGGTTTGTTCGTCGTTGTTTCTCTCTGCCGCCACCATGTTGGTGAGGTCCACAAACTGCTGCACGCTGAGTTGTTCGGGACGCATACGGAACAGGTCGGTGGCAAGCACCGGGCTGCCCTGCGGGAACATGCTCTTGAGCGAACTGCGAAGCATCTTGCGACGCATACCGAAGGAGGTTTTCACCACCGTCTTAAACAATCGCTCGTCGCAACCGAGGTCGGTGACATTGTTGCGCACCAACTTAATCACGCCCGACTTCACCTTTGGTGGTGGGTTAAACACATTCTCGTCCACGGTGAACAGGTATTCAATGTCGTACCACGCTTGCAGCAGCACCGACAGAATGCCGTAGGTCTTGCTGCCCGGACCCGCCGCAATGCGCTGCGCCACCTCGCGCTGGAGCATACCGCTGCAGCACACCACTTGGTCTTTATAGTCGAGCACCTTGAAGAAAATCTGCGATGAGATGTTGTAGGGATAGTTGCCGATAATCACCATCTTGCCATCGCCGAGCGTCTGCTTCAGGTCGAGTTTCAGAAAATCTGCCGACACAATGCGGTCGCGCAGTTCATCGGGATATACGGCATTCAGGTAGTCCACGCTCTCGGTGTCGAGTTCCACCACGGTAAGGTCGTGACCGGCTTGCAGCAAAAACTGCGTCAACACGCCCATACCGGGCCCCACCTCAAGCACAGGCGACCCCTTATATTCGCTCACGGTGTCGGCAATGCGCTGCGCCACCGACAGGTCGGTGAGAAAATGCTGGCCCAAAGCCTTTTTCGCTTTCACTTGTTGCATATAGAAAATGTGCTAAATTATTCAATCTACAAAGATACGAATTTTTTCACAAGTGAAGAACACGTTCCTAGAAGTTAAGAAGCCAAGAATATTTTTATCAGAAGTCAAGAAGCCAAAGAAGTTAAGACAACACCATCGCCTCCCCCAAAATCCCGAAATTTCGAAGATTCAAAATCTCGTTGACTCGTTGGGCATAATTCTTTGCGTATTTGATTAATGTTTCAAAATTTATAACTAACTTTACGGTGCAGAAATATTCATTGACTCTTTTTGGTATGACACCTAAAAAATACACTGATTCTACTCCTGTTGGGGATTTGAAATGTATGCTTTGTGAAAAAATTGTTGAGTATAGCAAATCTTCAGCAGAGCGCCAGTTGCAACTTTCTTTATTCGAGAACTCTCCTGTCAAAACCAACAATGGCGATATACGCGTTGTGGAATTGTTTGCAGGGGTTGGGGGGTTTCGTGTTGGTTTTGAAAGGGCTTCCTCTCGATTTAAAACTGTTTGGAACAACCAGTGGGAGCCTTCCACAAAGAGGCAAGATGCTTCGATAATCTATCAACATCGGTTTGGATCAGAGGGGCACTGCAACAAAGACATTTCTAAAGTATTGGCAAGCGAGATTCCCGACTCAGATATGCTGTGTGGCGGATTTCCATGCCAAGACTACTCTGTGGCAACAACGCTTGTCAACTCAAAGGGCATAGAGGGCAAAAAGGGTGTTCTGTGGTGGGAGATTCAAAGAATCCTGCGTGATAAAGCAGAAAAAGCACCAAAGTATTTGCTCTTGGAAAATGTGGACCGCCTACTTAGTTCGCCTGCGAAGCAACGAGGCAGGGATTTCGCCATTATTTTGGCTTCATTGTCTGACCTTGGCTATTATGTGGAATGGCGAATCATTAATGCGGCAGACTATGGAATGCCACAACGTAGAAAGCGAACCTACATTGTTGCATATCACAAATCCAGCCGTATAGGAAAGCAATTAGAGGGTGCTATCTCGGCTCCTTACGAATGGATTTTAAGGAAAGGTGTGATTTCCTCTGCGTTCCAATGCGAGGAAAAAGGCGAGGATTACAATAAAAGCCACTCCAATTTCACGATTGACGGTTCATTGGTTGATGTGACCAATAATTTTGGCGTGTCAGAAAAGAAAAATGCGAAGTCGCCATTCTGCAATGCTGGCGTGATGGCGAATCGTCAAGTTTGGTCAACCACGGTAGAAGCGGTGTACGACGGGCCACGAATCACGCTTGGCGATATTCTGTTGCCTGAAGAAATAATCCCAAATGACTTTTTCATCAACGCTGAAGAACTTGAGAAGTGGAAGTATCTGAAAGGCGGAAAATCGGAAAAGAGAACCACAAAAGAGGGATTTGAATATAATTATTCAGAGGGTGCGATGTCATTCCCCGACAGTTTAGAAAAGCCATCGCGCACAATTATCACAGGCGAAGGAGGGCTGAGTGCTTCTCGTTTCAAGCACGTTGTTGTCACCCCGACAGGTCGTTACCGACGTCTTGTTCCTGTAGAGTTGGAGCGTTTGAACATGTTCCCCGACAATCACACCCAAGAGGCCACCGACACCAGACGAGCGTTTTTAATGGGGAATGCTCTCGTGACTGGCATTGTGGAAAATATTGCCCGTGTTTTACTTTATAGAATGTGATTATGTGCGACTATGACCATACATCAAAAACCTCAATTCTCTCCCACGCTCAACAACTTTTGGGCAAATCACTACGAGATTTACACAATGAAGCAGTTGTCTTAAATGAAGGTCGTGGCAGAATGGGGCAATGTGTTGAGCAGTTTCATTTTCATTACAACCCAAACAGCGACCCCACTCCCGACTTTCCCCAAGCAGGTGTTGAATTGAAATGTACGCCATTGAAAGAACTTCAAGATGGTAGCATGGTGCCAAAGGAACGCTTGGTACTCAACATCATTGACTATATCAAAGAGGCAAAGGCGACATTTGAAACCAGTAGTTTTTGGAAGAAAAACCAATGGTTGCTCTTGATGTTTTATCTGCACGAATGTGGTGTTCCTGTTGTGGATTTGGTTTTCAAAATAATTCGGTTGTGGAACTTCCCTGAAGAGGACTTGAAAATCATTCGCGATGACTGGGAGAAACTCCATTGGAAGATGGCAAATGGCCACGCCCATGAAATCTCGGAAGGCGACACCCTATATTTAGGGGCTTGCCCAAAAGGTTCGAAAGCCGGCAAAGAGATGCGCACACAAATTGACGAAACTGCGCCACTCGCACAGCAAAGAGCCTATTCGCTCAAACCTAAATACATGAGCACAATCGTTTTAGATTCGCTTATGCATCCAGAGATGTGCGACCACTTATTTCTCAGCAAGAAAAAGATTGAGCAAATAAGAAAATCGGCGAGTAGTATTGTGCATTCTATTAACGAATACCAACCCAATGAAACTTTTGAGGAACTTGTGGAGAGAAAGTTTAGGCCTTTCTATGGTTGCACTGTTTATGAAATTGAATCCAAAGTTGGCACTAAAATCACCAATAAAGTAAAAGCAGTGTCGCACGCCACAATCTGCGCTATCTTGGGAGTAAAAACCAGTAAAATCAAGGAGTTTGAAAAGGCAAACCTTCAGCAAAAATCCATCCGACTGGAACCTAATGGAAAACTAAAGGAAAGTATGGTGTTTGGGCAAATCAAATACAATGAAATAATACACGAAGACGAATGGGAGGATTCTGTTTGGCACAACACCCTCACTCAGCGTTTCTTCTTTGTGGTTTTTAGAAAAGACGAAAACAACGACCCTAAGAGTTCCGTTTTGGAGAAAGTGTTTTTCTGGGCAATGCCGCCGTCTGATTTGGAATTGGCAAGAATATTTTGGGAAGATACCAAAAACAAGATTAAGCGTGGGGATTTCAACCATTTCATCAAGTGTGGAGATGGCAACATTTGTCATGTGCGCCCTAAAGCAAAGGATTCAAAAGACTTGATGAACACGCCTTTTGGACCTCAGAAGAAAAAAGGATATTGGCTGAATCGCGAATATATTCTTAAAATAGTCAACGATAATTTAAAATAGCGATTTTCAGGTTTTTCCGTTAGTTTGTGAGGCAACTTGACCCTCAACTCCAAATCTGGCTATTTTTTTCACTTGTTGACCTATTGGATTGTTGACTTGGATAGGTGTTTTATAAATTCGTTTTTTTTTGTAACTTTGTGGGGAGTGTGGCTTTTTGGGAAGTTGCATGGATAGTAATTTAATATATTTGGATTGTGAAAAAGATTATATCTCCTTTGCTGAAATATGGCATTCCTGTGGCACTGAGTGTGTTGCTGGTGTGGTTTTTCTATAAAAATATGGATATGGAAGCCATAAAGCAGAGCCTGCGTGAAGACGTGAACTTCTGGTGGTTTGTGCCTGTGATTGTGGTGAGCATCTTCAGTCATGTGTTCAGGGCTTGCCGCTGGCGCTTGCAGTTGCGCGCGCTGGGTATTGATGCGCCGCTGAGTGCGCTGGTCAACAGTATTTTCGGCACCTATTTCGTCAACTTGCTGGCTCCCCGACTGGGCGAGGTGTGGCGCAGCGGCTACATCGCATCGCGTGAACGCACTTCGTTCTCCAAGGTGGTAGGCTCGATGGTGGGCGACCGCCTGAGCGACACCCTCACGGTGCTGGCACTGACCATCATCACCTTCTTCTTGGCGCAAGGCGCGTTTATGAAGTTTTTGAGCCAAAAAGGCGCAGCCAGCGGCGAGAGCATGTTTGCCACCTGGTGGTTCTGGGCTTTGGTGGCTGTGGGCGCGCTGATGGTGGCGCTGACGGTGTGGATTTTCAAGACCAAGAGCGAAAACAAGGTATTGACCAAAATTCGCCTCATGCTCACCAACCTGTGGGAAGGTTTGATTTCAATCACGAAGATGAAGGGAAAATGGTGGTTCCTGCTCTACACTTTACTGATTTGGGGCTGCTATTTCTTCCAACTCTATATCGCCTCTATGGCGTTCACATTCACTAAAGATTTGGGCATTGTGGCTATACTGGTGCTGTTTGTGTTCAGCAGTTTGGGTATGGCGGTGCCTACCAATGGCGGTGTGGGCGCATGGCAATACGCCATCATGTTCGGACTTGCCATCTACGGTGTGGGCGAACTGCCGTTGGGCGACCCCTACAATCCCCAAGCCAGCGCTTTCGCATGGACGGTGTGGCTGGTGCAGCAAGTGCTGCTGGTGGTGCTCGGCATCTACGCGTTTGTGTCGATGGCGATTGACCGCCGACGCATAGCCCAAGGCAAAACCATCGTTCGTACCAAAAGCGACGCCGAAGGCATGACGTTGTAGGGAAGTCTACGAGTCAACAAGTCAACAAGTCAACAAGGCGATTCTTCGAAAATCGAATATTCGAAATTTCGAGAAATCGGAAATCTAATTTCTAACATCTAATCTCTAATTTCTAAAAAAAATGGGCAACCTGTTTAGCGATAAATACGACGACCACTTCTACTCAAGCAAAAAAGACGAGGAAGAGCAAAAGAAAAAAGAACAGCAACCTGTGGAGGAAACTCCAGAGGAACGCGAGGAGCGTGAATTGAGGGAATTGACCTACGACCGCTCGTCGAAGCGCAAACGCATACTGATTATTGGCGGCGTGGTGCTGCTGGTGCTGGGCGTGAGCATCGCGCTTTGGCTCCGCTATTTCCACCCCTACATCGTGAGCGAGGAACGTGGCGTGATTCTGAAGGTGCAGAGCGAAGGCACTATCCTCAAAACCTACGAGGTGCAGATGATTAGCGAGAAATACATTGCCGACACGGTGCGCGCCTACAAATCGGGCTTTGAATTTACCATCAAGAGCGATTCGCTGGCAGCAAAGGCTTCACGCCTGCAATCCACAGGCCGCCGTGTGACGGTGAAATACGAAGAATTTAAAGGCATGTTGCCATGGCGTGGCGAAACAAACCGCTTCGCCACCGACATCATTGCCGACGGAGAAAATTGAAGTCAACGAGACTACGGGTCAACAAGTCAACAAGTTTCCGAGTACTCTGAGTGCTCCGAGTACTCCGAGTGCTCCAAAACCACCTAAAATCCAAATTGGTTATGCGAAAAAATGCGATAGTGATGGGGGCTTCGAGCGGCATGGGCCGTGAGATGGCTTTGCTCCTGCTTGCCGACGGATGGCAGGTGGGCGTGGCGGCACGCCGTGCCGATGCACTGGAGCAGTTGCGCAAGCAATACCCTGAACAGGTGACCGTGGCAGTGATTGACGTGACCGACACCGCCGCTGGCGAGCAACTCACCGCTCTTGCCGAGCGCATGGGCGACATGGACCTGTATTTCCACGCATCGGGCATCGGAAAGCAGAACCCGAATGTGGATGCCGAAATCGAATTGCGCACGGTGAGCACCAACGGCATGGGTTTCACCCGCATGATTGATGCAGCCTTTGGCTATATGGCCAAGCACGGTGGTGGGCACATCGCCGCCATCACTTCGGTGGCTGGTACCAAGGGGCTGGGTATGGCACCGTCGTACAGTGCCACCAAGGCGTTTCAGAACACCTATCTGCAAGCCCTTGAGCAGTTGGCGAACATGCGCAAACTCAACATCTCGTTCACTGACATTCGCCCCGGCTTCGTTGCCACCGCATTGCTCGACGACGAGCATCACTATCCCATGCTGATGAATGTGCACACCACAGCACGCCTGATTATGAAGGCGGTGAAGGCGAAAAAGCACGTGGCGATACTGGACTGGCGCTATCGGGTGCTGATAGCCTTGTGGCGGCGTGTGCCGAGGTGCATTTGGCGACATTTGCCCATAAAAACGAAAGATTAAGCCTATGGAAAAAACGCTCTCGATAGCTGATGCCGAACTGCTGCTGGTGGAGCATGGCGTGCGACCCACCGCCAACCGTATAGCCATGTGCCGTGCGTTGGCAGAGGCGCAGAGTCCTTTGTCGCAGATTGATTTGGAGTCGCTTCTGATGACCATCGACCGCAGCGTGATATCGCGCACGATTGGCGTGTTTCGCGACCGCCATTTGGTGCATGTGATTGAGGACGGCAGCGCGACCGTGAAATACGAGCTGTGCCACAGCCATCACCATTCCGATACCGACGACGACACCCATGCGCATTTCTATTGCGTGAGGTGCGGACACACCACCTGCCTGGAGCAACTCGCCGTGCCTTCCGCCCAACTCCCCGAAGGCTACGAGGCGCAGTCTGCCAATTTTCTTATCAAGGGGCTATGCCCAAAATGCAGTTTTAAAGAATCCAAAAAATAATGTTACAGCGCAAACCATCGCTCGTGAATCGTGCGTTTTGGAACTTCCTGGGCGCATCGATTCTCACCACCGTGGCTGCTCAGCTGGCGGTGAGCACCGACGCTGCCATCGTGAGCCACCTGATGGGACCTCACGCCATGGCAGCCGTAAACATGGCGATGCCTGTGCTCACCACCTTCCTCTCGCTCAATTCGCTGTTGGGCGTGGGAGCAAGTCTGCTTGCCGCCAAGGCTATCGGCAGTCGCGACAGCGAGGAGGCGATCCGTGTGTTCACTGCGGCACTCTATTCGGTGCTGGCGGTGGGCATGGTGGTGACGGTGGCGAGTTATGCGTGCTGTGAGCAGATTTCGCACATCGTGTGCGCCGACGATGAAATCCGCCCCATGGTGCTGAGTTATCTGCGTGTCACGAGCCTCGGTGTCACGGTGCTGGTGCTGTCGGGCATGATGAATATGATGGTGCAGAGCGACGGTCGCCCTCGGCTGGTGACTTGTGCCGTGATTGTGGGTGCCGTGACCAATGTGGTGCTCGACATCGTGTTTATCAAGATGCTGGGACTTGGCATCGCTGGCTCGGCGTGGGCCACGGTCATCAACTACGGCGTGACGGTGTGCATCACCTCGTCGCATCTGCGCCGCAAGTCGTGCTCCTACCGCATTGTGCGGTTCACTAAACAGGTGTGGCACAAGCTCGGAGCCAACCTCAAGCAAGGACTTCCGCTGATGATTGCCAATGTGCTGCTCAGCGTGATTGTGTTGCTCATCAACAAGATGGTGGATGGCGTGCTTGGCTCCGACGGTGTGTATATGGTGGCTGTGTGCATTCAGTTGCTGCTCATCACCTTCGTGGTGCTCAACGGTGTGCTCGATGCCACATTCGCCATTGGCGGAATGCTACTCGGCGAACACGACATCACGGGGCTGAAGATGCTCAATCGCAAGGTGATGACGTTTTCGTGCGCCGTGCTGGTGCCGTTTTCCGCCTTTGTGGCTTTTGCCCCCGGTGCGATGGCTACGCTCTTCGGTGCCGACGACCCTGCTTTGCGTGCCGAACTGTGCCGAGTGCTTCGCATCTTCAGTGCCATTCTGCTGCCGTTTTCGCTCACCGTGCTGCTGCGTGGCATGTATCAGGTGCTGGGCTATTTGGTGCTGAGTGTGGGTGTGGCTGTGGGTCAGGTGGCGTCGATTGTGGTGGCGGTGTTTGTGTTCACGCAAGTGGCAGCCCCCGATATGCTCTGGTGGGGTTTTCCGCTCTCGGCTGGCGCAATGTTGCTGGTGCAGGTGGGCATCACTTGGCGAATGAGCCGCGGCAAAAGCCTTTCGCCCCTCACGCTGATACCAGCCCCCGATGCGGCGCACACCTATTCCGCCACGGTGCCGAGCGGACAAACTGCTGAGGCGATGGCAGAGGTTCGCCAATTCCTGAAAAATGCGAAATGCCCCGATTCCATCGCAGAAAAATCGCTACATTTCACCGAAAAATCGCTCACCGATGCCGATGCCGACATCTGCATCCACATTGAGGACGGCGGCACGGTGAGCATCGTGCTGAAAGACACCTCAAAGCCCACCCCTACCACAAAACAGGCATTCGGCATCACCATCAAATCCACCCAAATCTCTTGAAGAGTCAACAAGTCAACGAGTCAACGAGTCAACAAGCCAACAAGTCAACAGGTCAACAAGTCAACGAGTCAACGAGTTGGCGTCCGACAAGTCCGATAGGTCTGATAGGTCCGACAAGATTTCGAGAGCCGAGGCTATCGTCTTAACTTCTTAACTTCTTTAACATCTTAACTTCAGAGTCTAATTTCACTTCCAATATCTCTAATCTGCGCTGCTTTTTGATAGTTTGCGAAATTATTGCTACCTTTGTAAATTAATATAGAAAGCATCGTGAAAATGAAATATAAAATACACCGTGAGGGCTTGAACATTATCTTTGTTCTATTGTTCATCTTGTTGGCATTCAACGTGCCAGCATACTTGTTCATAGAGTATAAGCCTATACCCATCGTCTTCATGGTGATTTCCGCCATATTGTTCCTTCTGGTCATCAACTTCTTCCGCTCGCCTCGCCGCCATTATAAGGGTGAGGTGGAAAACATGGTGCTATCGTCGGTCGATGGCACGGTGGTGGCGCTTGAAGAGGTGTACGAGGACGAGTGCTTGCACTGCAACTGCATTCAGCTGTCGGTGTTTATGAGCGTGTTTAACGTGCATGCCAACTGGGTTCCAGTGAATGGCATCGTGAAATATGTGAAGCACCACAACGGCCGTTTCCTCGCCGCCTATCTGCCAAAGTCGAGCACCGAGAACGAGCGTTCGTCGGTGGTGATTTCCACCCCTGCGGGCCACGATATTCTCGTGCGTCAAATTGCCGGTGCTGTGGCACGCCGCATCGTCACCTACGTTGAACCAGAGGAGGAAGTGAGCATTGAGCAACACATGGGCTTCATTAAATTCGGCTCGCGTGTGGACATTTATTTACCTCTCGATAGCGAAATTCTCGTGAAATTGGGCGAAAAAACAACTGGTGGTATGACACCGATTGCACGCCTCAAACCTCGCAATAACTGATGAACATTCTACAATCAACTCGTAATAACACCCCAAATGCGGTCACTTGCTGTAACCTGCTTTCGGGTGCGTTGGCTTGTGTGGCAGCCTTCCATGCGTTTGAACCATGGTGGTGGGGCTTGCAAGGCTATCAGGTGGCGTTTGTGCTGATTGCGCTTGCCGCTGTTTTCGACTTTTTCGACGGTTTCACCGCACGTTTGCTCCACGCCGTGTCGCCATTAGGCAAGGAACTCGACTCGCTGAGCGATGCAGTGAGTTTCGGCCTGGCTCCAGGCATGGTGCTCTACAATATGCTGGTGCAATATGCGCCAGAAAGCGGCGTGGCATACATCGCCATGCTCATCCCGGTGTTTGGCGCATTGCGATTGGCGAAATTCAACGTTTCCACCGACCAGAGCACCACATTCACCGGACTTCCTATTCCTGCCAACGCCATCTTTTGGATTGGCTTCACCAACTTCTACGCCGAGCACCACGCAGATGTGCCAGTGCTGGTGGTAGCCGTTCTGGTGGTAGTGCTTTCGCTACTGATGGTGTGCAACTTGCGCATGTTCTCGCTCAAACTCCACAGCCTCAGCGTGAAGGAAAACTACAAGCAATACCTGCTCGTGTTGGCGTTTGTGATTTGCGTAGGCTTCTGCGGCGTAACAGGCTTGGCATGGGCAATGCTTTTCTACATCGTGCTCTCTGCCGTCACCAAGCAAGACTAATTGGCACGGATTTTGCTACATTGCATAGCCTGTAACCAAATTGCTAAAGATTATGATTCCGGCATTACTACTGATATTCGTTGGCTACCTGCTGTATAAGGCGTTCATGTTCAAGCGCCGCATCGACGCTGTGCGCAAAGATTTCCGCCGCCAATTCGAAGAAGCCCAACGCCATTTCGGCGGCGAGCAATACGGAGGTGAGCAAAATAGTGCCACCCAACCCCGCGAAAAACGCTACACCCAAACCGACGGCGAATACGTAGAATTCGAAGAACTCCCAGGCTCCACCGACCCCGAATCCCCCACAGAACCAACCAACGACACCTCCAACACCAACCACACAACTTCTTACCCCCAAGAAGACCTCATCACCGACGCCGAATACGAAGAAATCCCCAACTAATCCACCTCCCCAAAACAAGTCAACAGGTCAACGAGTCAACAGGTTTTTGGGGTGTCTGACGAGTCGGACTGGTCGGACTGGTCGGACAAGTCTGACTGTGGCTGGCGAGATTGGCAAGAACACCGATTAAATCCATTAAAATCCTATTTACACCCGATTTGAAATTTAATTATAAAAAAATCGGTGATAATGGATTTAAATGGATTAAATCGGTGTTTTGATTCTGACACATCACCAGAGGCGATGGTGCCGTCTTAACTTCTTTAACTTCTTAACTCCTTAACTTCTAAAAAAAAATCTCCTTAACTTCTTGAAAAAACTAACCTCTGATTTTTGGATTATGGTTTTTTGTAGATGATGGTGAGGCCATCGCGGAGGGGGACTATCACTTTTTCTACGCGGGGGTCGGATGCCACCATGTCGTTGAAGCGGAGAATGCCTTCGGTTTGTGGGTCGTGTTTGGTGTCGGGGTCTGCCACTTTGCCGTCCCAAAGGGTGTTGTCGGCAATGATGAAGCCCCCTGGCGCCACGTGTGGCAGCACCATTTCGTAGTATTCGGGATATTGGCGCTTGTTGGCGTCGATAAACACCAAATTAAAACTCTCGCCCAACCGTGGCAAAATCTCGTTGGCATCGCCAATGTGCAGGTGAATACGGCTGCCGAAAGGCGACTTTGCGAAATGCTCACGGAGGAAGTCCTCCAGTTCGTCCTCTATCTCGATGGTGTGGAGCTGGGCATCGTCGTCGAGCAAACCTTCGGCAAGGCACTGCGCAGAATAGCCGGAGAATGTGCCTAACTCAAGTATGCGACGAGGCTTAGCCATGCGCACGAGCATCTTCAGCAAGCGGCCTTGCAGATGCCCCGAACACATGCGCGAGTAGAGCAACTTGATGTGCGTGTCGCGGTCGAGCTGGTAAAGATGCTCAGGCTCGGTGTCGATATGTTGTAAAATGTAGTCTTCGAGTTGTTCCGTCATTGTTCGTTTGCGTATTCAATCAACCAATCCACGGCGAGGCGATAACTGTCGAGCCCGAATCCGGCAATCATAGTGGCGCAAGCGTCCTTAATCATCGACACGTGGCGGAACGTTTCGCGCGCCTGCACATCGCTGATGTGCGTTTCCACCACAGGAGCGGTGATGGCACGAATGCAGTCGGCAATGGCGATGGAATAATGGGTGTATGCGCCAGCGTTGAGCACGATGCCGTCGTAGCTGAAGCCGATGCGCTGGAGTTCGTCGATAATAGCCCCTTCGTGATTACTTTGAAAGAGGGAGAATTCCACATCGGGATATTCGCCCACGAGTTCGTTGAGGTACTCCTTAAGCGAGCGGTTGCCGTAGATTTCAGGTTCGCGCACGCCAATCAAATTCAGGTTTGGTCCATTAATGATAGCTATTTTCATATCGCAGTCAATTTTATTACACACAAAGATAAACATTTCCCCCACAATTTCCTCCACCTCCCCACATTTTTTTCACAAAGCCCCCACAGCCCATTGGGTTCAGTGGATAAATACTGGGGGGGACTGAAACAAAAACATAAAAAAACAGCCTTTTAGCGATGCCAGTGCTTCGCACCTGTCGTTAGTGCTGCGGCATGTCTGATTTCAAGCAGAGACTTGAATCAGCCACACCACACCCCTAACGCCGCCCTCTTACGAGGTCGATGGCATCGCCAAAAGGACAAAAACCGCTCGCCTTTGGCGAAAAACCAATATTTAGAATTTAGATCCTAAAGCGCAAATACAAATTGCATCATAACGTAGGGATATGCCTTGGTATGTTTCGGTGCAAACAGCAATGTATCAACGCATTAAAACAGACCGAAAGAGCCGTTGGCATGTTGGTCTATTGCAACAATTCCCAATATCCCCCTTTGGTAGAACCTATACGAATAATTTTACCCTCTTCCTGCATTCGTTTGATGTGTTTAGAAATGGCACTGCGGTTGATGCCAATATGCGAAGCCATCTGCATAGTGGTGATTTTAGGATTTTCAGAGATAAGTTTGAGAATGGCTTCACTGGTTTCTTGTCCACCTTTCTTGTCCACCCTCTTGGTTTCTTGTCCACCTTTCTTGTCCACCCTCTCCTGCATCGACTGTTCAAATGTGGCGATGTCGTGCTGAAGGTGAGCGATATGAATCTGTGCCATACAATCAAGAAACACATTGATGTCATCCATTTCTCGTGTATCAATAAGAGATTGAATGTAATCTGCCTTATCCTGTTTCATCACCTTCATGGGCAACACATCGTGTTCCATCTGTAAAAGGTTCATCAGCAATCGACTGACACGACCATTTCCATCTGCCCAAGGGTGAATTGTAACCAATTCGTAATGAGCCCAAAAACTAAGGTCATAAACGGAACAAATGTCTGTAGAATCAATTGATCTACGACGAACATTCAACTCCTTGCAAAAAGCCTCTAACCTTTGAGGCACTTTCAAATAGTTCATATAGGAGCGTCCACCTGCCCCTGCTGTAACATTCAGTTTCCGAAGTTCTCCTTTCGATGCATCGAACGAGCCTCCAAGAGAATTGTATTCCGAGCCTGTGCGAGCCATCACTTTTGCCGCAAGGCTTATGAGCGAGTCAACCGTGATTTCAGGGTGATGCTTAATCCAAGCACGACCATAGTCGTAAGCGCCTTTTAAGTCGAGGTTCATGTTTTGCTCAATAATATTACGCTTTCCCGATGTGATACCCTCATCAAACAGCAGTTGAGCCTCCACCTCCGTAACCGTACTGCCCTCAATAGCCGTACTGTGGGTAATAAGGGAATACAGATAAAACTTTTCATAGTCTATCTGTTCACCCATGCCCAACGCCTGATGCTGATGAAGCAGTTTCAGCAGTTTGTCGCTATTCTCTTGTGTCATATTTCTTTTCTGAATGTTTTCTATAAGGAAAGGAACTGTGCCGAAAGCACATAATCAATCGACACAGTTCCACTATTTCGCTGTTGGATTATTGCAGTTTGGCGAGTGCTGCTGCGATGCGTGTGGTGGCTTCCACAATGTTTTCATCGCTGGTGGCGTAACTCATGCGAATGTGGCCTGGGCAAGAGAATGCGTCGCCGCTAACGGTTGCCACGTGCGCCTCGTTGA
>OIZI01000129.1_pt1 | contig 38803 bp, 31 predicted proteins | sample 1588441 | NCBI WGS metagenome assembly OIZI01 (sample SAMN03283284) | human gut metagenome | biome: human-associated habitat; material: feces | host: Homo sapiens | place: Peru | collected 2012 | reverse complement strand
CCGTCCGGGGGTATACGAATTCGCCCGGGTTTTTTAATTCCGTCGGTGCCTGCCGCACCTCATCCACAAATTATGGTATAGCTGCCACCGGCAGCTATCATGATTTGAATTCGCTGCGCGGAGCACCACGCTGCGCGGTCCCCCTTCCCCAAGGGGAAGGTTTAAGAATAAAGAAGGAGTTGTTATTATGCGCAAAGCCGGTATTCTCATGCACATCACATCCCTGCCTGGGCCCTATGGAGTGGGCACTATGGGGAAAAACGCCTATGCTTTTTTGGACTTTCTGCACAAGTCCGGCCAGCAGTCCTGGCAGCTGCTGCCTCTGGGCCCTACGGGCTATGGGGACAGCCCCTATCAGTCCTGCTCCGCCTACGCCGGAAACCCCTATTTAATCGACCTGGACACCCTGGTCCGGCAGCATCTGCTGACCAAGGAGGAGGTTATGAATGTTGACTGGGGCAGCGACGAAACCAAGGTGGACTTCGGCAAGCTCTACAATGGCCGCGCCCCCATTTTGAAACTGGCCTACAGCCGCTTCCGCAATGAGCGGGCGCTGAACGCCTTCCGCAAGCGAAACGAAAAGTGGCTGCCGGACTTTGCCCTGTACATGGCCCTGAAGGAAAGCCATCATTTCGCCCCCTGGTTTTCCTGGGAGGAGGACGTAAAGCTTCGCAAGCCCGAGGCCCTGGAGAAGGCCGCCCGGGAGCTTTCCCAGGAGATTGGCTTCTACTGCTTTGTCCAGTACCTGTTCTACAAGCAGTGGGACGCGCTGAAAAGACGAGCGGGGGAGCTGGGCATTGAGCTCATTGGCGACGTGCCCATTTACGTCCCCTATGACTCCGTGGAGGTCTGGAAGAATCCGGAGCTGTTTGAGCTGGATGAAACCCTTGCCCCCACCGCCGTGGCCGGGTGCCCCCCGGATGCCTTTACCGCCGACGGCCAGCTCTGGGGCAACCCCCTGTACCGCTGGGACAAAATGGAGCAGACGGGCTACAAGTGGTGGCTGGACCGGCTGGGTGCCGCGGGGAAGCTCTTCGACGTGGTGCGGCTGGACCATTTCCGGGGCTTTGAGGCCTACTGGTCCGTGCCCTACGGGGACGAGACCGCCCGGAACGGCCACTGGGTCAAGGGCCCGGGCATGTCCTTTGTAAACGCGCTGAAAAAGGGACTGCCGAAGCTGGACTTTATTGCCGAGGACCTGGGCTTTTTGACCCAGGAGGTGCTGGACCTGCGGGACGAATCCGGCTATCCCGGTATGAAGGTGCTGGAATTTGCCTTTGACTCCAAGGAGCCCTCCGAGTACCGGCCCCACACCTACACCGCCAACACCGTCTGCTACACCGGCACCCATGACAACATGACCATGCGCCAGTGGTTTGAGACCGCCTCCCCGGAGGCTGTGAAGGTTGCCGTGGACTACATGACATTGACCAAAAAAGAGGGCTATGTCTGGGGTACTATCCGCACGGCCATGAGTTCCGTTTCGGATCGGGCCATTGTCCAGCTCCAGGACTACCTGAACCTGGGCGGCGAGGCCCGGATGAACTTCCCCGGCACCATGGGCTCCAACTGGACCTGGCGGGTGAAGAAGGGCTGCGCCACCAACGCCCTGGCCGCCAAAATCCGGGAGCTCACCCAGCGCTACGACCGGGGACCCAAGGAGAGTCAGAACTGAAACCCTTCCCCATCGGGGAAGGGGGACCGCCGCAGCGTGGTGCTCCGCGCAGCGAATTCCAATAAACGATTGCCTGTGGCAATCGCACCATAAAAACATCGGTACGCAGAACCGGTGCGGAGAACCCCCGGGCGAATACGTATACCCCCGGACAGAAGCCGAAAAGCCTTCTCCTGCTGGAGAAGGTCCCCGCCGCAGCGGGGGAATGTGGAGGGGACACCTATAACGAGTGCCAGAGCGAGTAAGAAAATATCGCCAAAACACGGAATCTAAGGCTTTCAGCGCCTTTTTTAGCTCGGCACTCCCGCAAGGTGTCCCCTCCACATCCGGCCTGCGGGCCACCTTCTCCAAGCAGGAGAAGGCTAGGGGTTTCAGCTTTCAGATTATACGAATTCGCCCAAGCTTTCTTATCCCGCCCGTCTCTACTGCCCCTCATCAGTCTCGGCTGCGCCGAGCCAGCTTCCCCGGAGGGGAAGCCTCTTAACCTTCCCCGCTGGGGAAGGTTAAAAAAAGCCGCCCCGGAAAACTTCCGGGGCGGCTAGCGCACAACTCAAGAGGGATATTAATAGAACTTTCTCTTGTTCTTACGGGCAGCTTCAGACTTCTGCTTACGCTTCAGGCTGGGGCTGACGTAATGCTCGCGCTTCTTAACTTCGGCGATAACGCCCTCCTTGGCACAGCTGCGCTTAAACCGACGCAGAGCGCTCTCCAGAGATTCGTTTTCCTTTACGCGAATTTCAGACATTGTTTTCCCTCCCTCCGATGCATCCGGCTCGATCCAGGATGCGTTCAGGGCCGTTAGGCTAGATTATTATATTGTCTCTTTCCCGAAATGTCAAGAAATAATTCCGATTTTTTCAAAAAAATTCAAAATTATTTCACGATCAGGTTGACCAGCTTGTTCTTGACCACAATGGTCTTCACAATGCTGCCCCCCTGCTTTTCCAGGAACCGGGCAATCTTCTCGTCGGCCAGGACATTTTTCACCACGGTATCGTTGTCCAAGTCCGCGTCCATCAGGACGGTACCCCGCATCTTGCCGTTGACCTGGACGGCAAAGGTGACCTCGTGGTCCTTGCACTTTTCTTCGTCATACTTTGGCCAGCTCTCGTAGGCAATGGTCTTGTCATGGCCCAGCAGCTGCCACAGCTCCTCACCGACATGAGGGATGATGCAGGAGATCATCTTGACAAAGCCCTCGGCGTATTCCCTGGGGCAGGTGCCGTTCTTATAAACCTCGTTGACGAAGACCATCATCTGGGCAATGGCGGTATTGAATGCCAGGTCCTCAAAATCAGAGGAAACCTTCTTCACAGTCTGGTGGTAAATCTTGGTGAGCTTGCCGTCGTCGGTATCGGTGATATTGGCGCTCTCGGAGAAGAAGTTCCAAACACGGTTGATAAACTTCTTGGCACCGGCCACACCCTGGGAGCTCCAGGGCTTGGACACCTCCAGGGGGCCCATGAACATTTCATACAGCCGCAGGGTATCCGCGCCGTAGTCCCGGACAATGTCGCTGGGATTGACCACAAACTCCGGGAAGCGCTTGCCCATCTTGATGCCGTTTTCGCCCAGAATCATGCCCTGGTGCACCAGCTTCTGGAAGGGCTCCTTTACGGGAGACAGGCCCTTGTCATACAGGAAGCGGTTCCAGATCCGAGAGTACATCAGGTGACCTACCGCGTGCTCCGGGCCGCCCACATACAGGTCAACGGGCATCCAGTGCTTCAAAAGCTCCTGGTTGCAGAACTCCTTGTCGTTCTTGGGGTCGATATAGCGCATATAGTACCAGGAGGAACCGGCGGAGCCGGGCATGGTAGAGGTCTCCCGGGTGCCCTTGATGCCGTTATGGTCATACTGCTTCCACTCGGTGGCGTTTTCCAGCGGTGCCTGGCCGCCCCGGCCCTTGTAGTCCTCCAGCTCCGGCAGAATCACCGGCAGCTCCTCGTCGGGCACGAAATAAATCTTGCCGTCCTGGGTATACACACAGGGCACGGGCTCGCCCCAGTAGCGCTGGCGGGCGAAAATCCACTCCCGGAAATGGTAGTTGATTTTTCTTCTGGCAACGCCCATGTTTTCCAGCTTCTGGGTAATGGCCTCTTTGGCCTCCTCCACGGTCAGGCCGGTGAACTCCTCGGAGTTTACCAGGCGGCAGCCCTTGCCCAGGTAATCCTGCTTTTCAAAGGCGCACTGGCTGACATCCCGGCCCTCAATGACCTGAATCATGGGAATGTTGTGGGCCACGGCGTACTCAAAGTCACGCTGGTCGTGGCTGGGCACGGCCATGACGGCACCGGTGCCGTAGTTTGCCAGGACGAAGTCACCGATGAACACCGGCACCTGCTTTCCGTTGACCGGATTGATGGCATACACGCCCTGCAGGCGGCAGCCGGTCTTGCCCTTGTTGAGCTCGATGCGGTCCATGTCGCTCTTTTTGACGGTCTCGTCGATGTAGACCCGGACCTCTTCCTTATTTTCAATCCGTTCCATCAGGTCCTGAACAATCTTGCCGTCGGGGGCCAGGACCATAAAGGTGATGCCGTAAATGGTTTCGATACAGGTGGTATAGATGGAGAAATCTCCGCCGCCCACCAGCTTGAAATCCACCTCAACACCGGTGGACTTGCCAATCCAGTTGCGCTGGATTTCCTTGGTGGATTCCGGCCAGTCAATCTCATTGAGGCCCTCCAGCAGCTTCTCGGCAAAGGCCGGCTGGTCAATAACCCACTGCATCATATTCTTCTTGACAACGGGATAGCCGCCCCGCTCGGACTTGCCGTCGATGACCTCATCGTTGCTCAGCACGGTGCCCAGCTCCTCGCACCAGTTGACGGGCATCTCAATCCGCTTGGCGTAGCCCGCCTCGTAGAGCTGCTTGAAAATCCACTGGGTCCACTTATAGAAGCTGGGGTCCGAGGTGGCAATCATCTTGGACCAGTCGTAGTCAAAGCCCAGCTCCTTGAGCTGCTTGGAGAAGGTTTCAATGTTCTTCTTGGTAAAGCCCTCGGGGTGGTTGCCGGTATTGATGGCATACTGCTCGGCGGGCAGGCCGAAGGAGTCATAGCCCATGGGGTGCAAAACGTTATAGCCCTGCATCCGCTTCATGCGGGACATGATGTCCGTCGCGGTATAGCCCTCAGGATGGCCCGCGTGCAGGCCTACACCGGAAGGGTACGGGAACATGTCCAGGACATAGTACTTTGGCTTGGAAAAATCCCACACATCGGTATGGAAGGTATTGTTCTCCTCCCAGTACTTGTGCCATTTGGCTTCGATTTTCGCAAAATCGTAATTCATCTTTTCTGACATCTCCTGTTACTTTGTGGGTTCTTCCACAATAATATCCTTCAAATCAATTCTCTCCGCGTCTGCCCACAGGCGCTCCAGGGCGTAGAATTCCCGGGCCTCCTCGGTAAAGACATGGACAACGATGGTGCCGTAGTCCAATAGCTCCCAGGAGTTCCCCCGGTGGCCCTCCCGGCTGAGCATGGTCTCCCCCAGCTGCTCCAGGGTGTACTCGGCGTAATCGCAGAGGGTTTTGACGTGGGTATTGGAGGTGCCGGTGCAAATCAGGAAATAGTCCGCAAGGGAGCTAATTTTGTCAATCTTCAAAAGCTGGATATCCATGCCCTTCTTGGCATCCAGGGCTTTGGTCACCTCGTAGGCGATTTCTTTGGGTGTAAGCATGTATTCGTTCCTTTCTGGAATAAAAATGTTATTGCTCGTTCAAAAAGGCCAGTGCCTCCCGGGAGGCCGGGGAAACCTCTCCCCCCTGCTCCGCCAGATGCTCCAGGGTCATTTCCAGCCCCAGCTTCAGCGCCGCCCGGATATCCGAGAAGGCCAGCTCCCGGAGTTTTTCCACCCCCGGGAAATCCCGGTTGGGTTCCATGTAATCGGCAACATAGATAATGGTCTCCAAAAGATTCATATTGGCCTTTCCGGTGGTGTGGGATTCAATGGCGGAGACCACAGCCTCATTTTCCCCAAAAATCTCCCGCGCAACCAGGCTTCCTGTGAGCGCATGGAGGGTTTTGGGGTATTTTCTGGAGAAATCATCCAACATTCTACCATAGGCCGCGCACAATGTCAATTGCAGGGGGCCGTCCAGAGCCTTGGTAATATCGTGCAGCAGCCCTGCCCTGCCCGCGTCGGTTTCGTTGGCCCCCCAGCGCCTTGCCAGCTCCACCGCCGTATCCCGGCAGCCCAGAACATGGTTGACCCGGTTGGGATTTAAGAGCCTGACAACCACCTTTTGCAGCTCCTCCATGGGAAGATTCCGGAAATCCGCCCCGGAATCGTAGAGCTTTTCGTTTTGAATATAGGAAAAAACCGCCGGGTCCAAAAATTTCCCTCCCGCCCGGAAGGCAATCAGCCGCCGCAGCTGGGTAGAGGAAATGGCCGTCACCGGATTGGAAAGGAGCTCCACAGAGCCGCCCATTTCTTCCAGCAGCGCCTTGGTCTGCTCCAGTATCTGGGCTTCCTTTTTATCCCCCCTGCGCAGGACCGCAATCACCGTGTTTTTGCAAATGTCCTCCGCGTTTTTCCACTGGGGAAATTTCTGGAACATGTCCGTGCCCAGAAGCAGATAGAGCTTCGCGCCCGGGTGCGCCTGGGATACCCGCTGAATCGTCTCCCAGGTAAAGCCGTCTTCCCGAAGCTCCAGGTCGGAAACCTCCAGCCGCGGCTCCCGGGCGGCTGTCAAACGCAGCATTTCCAGCCGCTGGGCATCGCCGGCACCGGTCTCGGGAACGGGCTTTCCCGGCGTGTGCCGGGTGGGGATCAGCAAAAGCTTCGTAAGCCCCAGGGCCTCCAGGGCATACTCCGCGCCGCGGATATGCCCCAGGTGGGGCGGATTGAAAGAGCCTCCGAAAATACCGATTTTTTCCATTTTCTCTCTCCCCTTCTAAGCGTTTTTATCCTGAAAGGCTTACCGCTCTTTCTGCCGCAGCTGCTTTTCCCGGTCCCGCTCGATGGCGCGCTCCACCGCCTTTTCCTTAAAGAAGGCGTTGCGCTGCTCCCGCACAAGCTTGGCCGCGTGGCGGCGGGCACGGATGCCCTTGCGGACAGGGTCGGACTTACTGACGGGGGTCTCCTTGCGCTTGGCCCGGCCGGTCATATTCCGCTCGGCCTGCTTCTTTTCGCTGAAACGATAGATGACGAACTTGGAGCCCACACAGGCGATGCCGTCGGCACCGGTGGCCTCACAAATTGCGTCGCTGACCTCCCGGGGGGACATCAGCGCCCCTTCCAGCACCTTTCCCTTCACCAGCTCTCTTGCGGTGAGCTGGCTCTCGGCCTCGGCAATCACCGCCTCGGTCACACCGCCCTTACCCACCATCAGGGTAGTATCCAAATTATTCGACTGGGCTCTCAATTCCGCCCGCTGCTTACTGTTCAGCATAGCCTGCCTCCTTTAATTTCTGATAAAAAATCTTCAAAGCCTCTCCCCGGTGGGACACCTGGTTTTTCTCCTCCTGGTGAACCTCCGCCAGGGTCTTTCCGAAGGGCGGATAGTAAAAAATGGGATCATAGCCGAAGCCGCCCTCCCCCACGGGGGCATGGGTGACAAAGCCTTGAACCTCGCCCCGGGCCTGGAGCTTCTGCCCGTCCGGGGTCACCAGGGTAATGACGCATACAAACTTCGCCTGCCGCTTGTCATCCGGCACCGACTCCATATTTTTAAGCAATAGCCGCACCCGGCCCGCGTCGTCCAGGGTCTCGTCAAAGCCGTAGCGGGCGGAGTAAATCCCCGGCTCGCCGTTTAAGGCATCCACCGCAATGCCCGAGTCGTCCGCCAGAGCGGGCAGCCCTGTGGCGCGCATAACGGCATCGGCCTTCAAAAAGGAATTCTCCTCAAAGGTAGAGCCGGTTTCCTCCACATCAATGTCCACCCCCAGCTCCGATTCCAGCACCAGCTGGATATCGAATTTCTGGGTAATCTGGCTGATTTCCTTTAATTTATGGGGATTCTTGCTTGCTAAAACAACTTTCATGTTCTTTTCCTCTTACAAAAGGGCGTTGACAAAATCCTCGGCAACGAATGGCATCAGGTCCTCCGCCTTTTCGCCCACGCCGATGAACTTGACAGGAATCTGTAGGGTATCCGCCACGGCAATGACGATGCCGCCCTTGGCGGTGCCGTCCAGCTTGGTCACGGCCAGCGCCGTGACCCCGGCGATTTCCTTAAACTGCTTGGCCTGAATCAGGCCGTTCTGGCCGGTGGTGCCGTCCAGTACCAGCAGCACCTCCCGGGAGGCGTTGGGCAGCTCCCGCTCCACAATGCGGCTGATTTTGTTCAGTTCGTTCATCAGGTTCTGCTTGTTGTGGAGTCTTCCGGCGGTATCGATGATGATCACATCCACATCCCGTGTCTTGGCGGATTGGATGCCGTCATAGACAACGGAGGCAGGGTCCGCGCCCTCGTGCTGGCGGACAATGTCCGCCCCGCTTCTCTGGGCCCAGATTTCCAGCTGGTCCGCCGCCGCGGCCCGGAAGGTGTCCCCGGCGACCAGAAGGACCTTTTTCCCCTGGTCACACAGCTGCTTGGCAATTTTGCCGATGGTGGTGGTCTTGCCCACACCGTTGACCCCAATCACCAGAATCACACTGGGGTGGGTGGAGAGGTTCAGCTCCGCGTCCCCCACGCTGACCATCCCAGCAAGGATTTCCCGCAGCGCCGCCTTGGCATCCTCCGCCTTGGTAATGTGCCGCTCCCGAACGGCCTTCCGCAGAGCACCGGTGGCTTTTCCCGCGGTCTCCACGCCCAGGTCCGCCAGGATGAGACTCTCCTCCAGCTCGTCGTAAAAGTCGTCATCCAGCTCGGTGCCGCCGGAAAACAGGTCGTTCCAGCTGTCACTGAGGGCATCCCTGGTCTTGGCCAGGCCTGCCTTGATTTTGTCAAAAAATCCCATAGTTTTCTCCTTATTCTCCGATTCCCAGATATTCTTCCATTTGGTTCAGGTCCAGCCGCAGGAGCTTGGAAACGCCCTGCTCCTGCATGGTCACACCGTAGAGCACGTCCGCCGCTTCCATGGTGCCGCGCCGGTGGGTGATGACGATGAACTGGGTCTTTTTCAGATTGTGCAGGTAGCCCGCGAACCGGTCTACGTTCCGGTCGTCCAGGGCCGCGTCAATTTCGTCCAGCAGGCAGAAGGGCGTGGGCCGTACCTTTAGAATCGCAAAGTACAGGGCCGTTGCCACAAAGGCCTTTTCGCCGCCGGACAGAAGGGTGATGGTCTTTACCTGCTTTCCGGGTGGCTGCACCCGGATTTCAATGCCGCAGGTCAGGGGATTCTCCGGGTCCTCCAGAATCAGCTGGCCCTTGCCGCCGCCGAACATCTCCTCAAAGACCTGGCCAAAATAGTGGTCGATTCTTCCGAACTGCTCCACAAAAATCGTGGTCATTTCCTTGGTGATGTCCCGGATGATGCTCTCCAGCTCCCGCTTGGAGGTCAAAACATCGTCCCGCTGCTCGGCAAGATAGCTGTAGCGCTCGTTGACCCGGGCGTATTCGTCGATGGCACCTAAGTTAGGGGTGCCAAGGGCGGCAATTTTCCGCTTTAGCTCTCCAATCCGGCGATTGCCCGCGGTGACGGATTCAATCTCCCCCCGGGCCTCTCCGGCGGTGCCGGGGGTCAGGCCGTAGGAATCCCACAGCTTGTCCACAATCTGGCGCTCTTCCATGGAGGAGGTAACCTTTTTCTGCTCCAAAAGGGCACAGGCCCTCTCCATATTCAGAATTTCCTTGTTCTTTTCCTGGGCATCGTGCTCGGATTTGGTCTTGGCCGCCTCCGTCTGTGCCCGGTCTGTGAGCATACTCTGCAGAGTCTCGTTCATGGCGGCGGCTTCCTTGTCGTTGTCCGCCTGCCGCTGCTCCAGGGCCTGCAGCTCCTTGGCCAGCCGCTCATTTTCCTGGCGGATGGCCTCCATCAGCGTCTGCTTTTTCTCCCGGTCCCCTTCCATGTCGGACCGCAGCTTTTTCAGGTCCTCTCCGTGGGAGATGGCCGTGGAGCGCTCGGCATCCAGGGCCGCTTCCCGGGTTCTCAGCTCTGTCATATGGTCGGAGATGGCATCGGCGGCCTGGGCGGCCTCGGACTGGCTGCCCTCCAGCTCGGATAGCTTCTGCCGGGTCTCGGACAGTTCCCGCTCGTAGACCTGAATCTTCGCCTTCTGGGCGGCCAAGCGTTCCGCGTCGCCCCGGTCCCGGTCCCGGAGGCTGTCCCGCTCCCGGCGGGCGGCGTTTTCCGCCTCCAAAATGGCATTGCGCAGCACCTCGTACTGCTTTTCCTGTCCCTGGAGCCGCAGGACCTGGTCCTCCGCCGCTCTCAGCTGGTCCCGGGCCGTGCTCAGCTGGTATTCCACCTGGTCAAACTGCCGCTGATATTCCTGGAGCCGGGCTTCCTCCTCCTGCCGCTGGGATGCCAGCAGCTTTTCCTGGGCCGTCAGCTTTTCCAGCTCGTTGGCCCGCGACAACAGCCCCGCGTCCCGGTTGACGGAGCCGCCGGTCATGGAGCCGCCGGAGTTCATCACCTGGCCGTCCAGGGTCACAATCCGGAAGCGATTCTTAAACTGCCTGGCCATGGCAATGGCCCCGTCCAGGTCCTCCACAATCACCGTCCGGCCCAGAAGGTTCAGCACAATGTTTCTGTATTTGGGGTCGTATTTTACAAGCTCCGCCGCGATGCCCACAAAGCCCCGGCACTTTTCCACCCCGGGCTCCTGCAGGCTCTTGCCCCAGATGCTGCTCAGGGGCAGGAAGGTGGCCCGGCCACCGCCGGTGCGCTTTAGGTAGCCGATGGCCGCCTTGCCGTCGGCCTCGCTGTCTACCACAATCTGCTGCATGGCAGCGCCCAGGGCGATTTCGATGGCTACGGCGCAGCTGTCTTCCGTGCGGATGAGCCTGGATACCGGGCCGTGGATGTTTTTCAGGCCGCCTCTCTGGGCCTCCTGCATCACCATCCGGACGGACTTCTGGTAGCTTTCATAGTCCCGCTCCATGGCCCGGAACACCCTGGTCTTGGCGGAAATCCCGTCCAGCTGGGCGGATAGCTGCCGCAGCTTTTCGGCGGAGGCATCCCGGTTTTTCCGGCGGCTTTCCTGCCGCAGGGCGAAGCCGGAGATCACGTTGTTGGAGGCCGTCACCTGGTCCTGGGCCTCCTTCAGCGCCTTTTTGCTGTCTGCCAGGTTCTTTTCCGCCTCGGCAAGCCTTGCCTTGCCCGCGTTCAAATCCCCGTCCAGTTCTCCGAGACGCTTTTCCGCCCCGGCGCGGTTTTCCGCAATGCCCCGGACATCCGCCTCGCATCCGGCGATGTCCGCCTGGAGGGTGGTCTCTTTCCCCCGCAGCTCCAAAAACTGGCGGCTCAGGCCCTGGGAAGAGGCGGTCATCTCCTGAAGCTTCTGCTGGGACTGGGCGATGGCCTGGCGGACATCCTTCAAGTCCCCGTCAATCTGGGAAACCCGCTGCTGGGTCTGGGCAATCTGGCTGTCGAGCCCCCCGGACCGGTCCTGCTGCCCCCGCAGCTCCTCCTCGATGCGGGCAATGTTCCCGTCGTTGTTTTCCATGTTGCCCTGGAGCACCGCCATCTGGCCATCCAGCTGCTGGTGGGTACTCTGGAACATATTGGTCCTCACCCGAACGGACTCCAGAAGCCCGTCCTTTTCCCGCAGGGACTCCCCCAGCTCCTCCGCCTGGCGGTAGAGGCCGTCCAGGTCGTCGTGGGCCTGCTGCAGGACAAAGGAAGCGGACGCGTAGTCCTCCTCCGCCTTTTTGGCGGCGGCGGAGAGCTTTTCCAGGCTATCCAGCCACACCGCCACCTCAACGCCCTTGAGCTCCTGCTTCATTTCCAGATATTTCTGGGCCTTTTCCGATTGGACCTTCAGGGGCTCCAGCTGCAGTTCCAGCTCGGAAACCTTGTCCCCGATGCGCAAAAGATTATCTTCCGTCCGCTCCAGCTGGCGCTCGGTCTCCTCTTTTCTGTGCCGGTATTTGGAGATACCGGCGGCCTCCTCAAAAATCTCCCGCCTGTCCCCGCTTTTGAGAGACAGGATTTCATCAATACGGCCCTGACCGATGTTGGAGTAGCCCTCCCGGCCCAGGCCCGTGTCCATCAAAAGCTCGTTGATGTCCTTCAACCGGGCGGACTGGCGGTTAATATAGTATTCGCCGTCCCCGGAGCGGTAATACCGCCGGGTGACCACCACCTCGTCGGCATCGTAGGCAAGGGCCCTGTCAGAGTTGTCCAGCGTCAGCGTGGCCTCCGCGAAGCCCAGCTGGGGACGCTTGGCCGTACCGCCGAAGATAACGTCCTCCATTTTGGCACCCCGGAGGGTTTTGGAGCTCTGCTCGCCCATAACCCAGAGGATGGCATCGGAAATGTTGGATTTTCCGGAGCCGTTGGGGCCTACAATAGCGGTAATATCGTCGCCAAAGCGGATGACCGTCTTATCCGGGAAGGACTTAAAGCCCTGCAATTCCAATGATTTTAAGTACACAGCATAACCTCATTCAATAGGAATTCGGATACAAAGCCTCATTTTGAGGCTCTCATCAAATTCAAGATAATAGGAATCAGCTTATTATACTGAAAATCCGGCGCAATTGCAATGGTTTCTTTTCAAAACTCACGACAATTGCACGAAAGCTCCCTCTCACGCCCTTTTCCCAGTGCTTCATTTAAGCACTGGGAACTACTTCAAGGAGCATATTGACATGACACGAGTACGTGAGTATACTGTAAAACCGTGTGGGGGTTTTGCGTATGTCAGCAACAAATCTGAACATCCGAACAGATAAGGAAATCAAAAATCAGGCTAATGTTGTCTGACCTTTCAGAATGTAAATCCCCGAATGAGGAAACAATATATTTCTATGAAATAAAAGTGGAGTCAAATTGAATGAAAACACAAGCAGACATGAAGTCAGTCAAAGACATTCAGGAGTTAAAGCAGAGATTTACTAAGTTTTCCGTAGTTTTATTTGCAATTTTGACGCTTTCAATCACATTGTTGGCATCAGCATATACATATATTCTGCAAAAATCGTATACAGATATCGCCCTTGAAACGGAACTCAAACGTGATATGGAAAATGCGGATGAAATCCATAAATTGGTAAATAATAAAATTGGAAGAGAAGAATTTGCCGCGCTCCGCCATCAATCTGATGAAAATACAGAAATGTATCACGAGGTTTCCGCGTTTCTAAATGAAATTCGAACGCTGAATTCAACCAGATATTTATACACCGCCACCAGAAATGAAGAAAACAGGCTGATCTATGTGGTGGACGGTCTGGATCCCAACGCAGGAGATGTCAGACATCCGGGAGACTATATTGAGGATGAAATGATTCCGTATATTAGCAAGGCTCTTTCAGGAGAAACGGTGTATTCGCAGAACATTGTTGATACGACATGGGGTCCTATTTTCACAGCCTGTTATCCTATAACGGGCGATTTAACGGGCGATTCGGATGAAATAGTCGGTGCTTTATGCATTGAAATGGATATGCAGTCTGTGAATGGGCTGGTAACGCAAACAAGAAGAGCATCCGTTTATGTTGGAACTATGGCAGGATGTATGCTGTTTTTGCTTTGTGCCGTCTGCTTTATCGGCTACAAAAGAAAAAGAGAAGATGAAATTGAACAGACGCTTTTGTTGCGCGAGGCTGCGGAAAAAGCAGAGACCGCAAACAGAGCCAAATCATCCTTCTTACTTAACATGTCACATGATATTCGATCACCTATGAACGCTATTATCGGATTTACGGACATTGCACTGAACCAGACAAATGTATCTGAAATCCACGATAGTCTGCAAAAGGTAAAAATAAGTTCAGAGCATCTGCTGTTGTTATTGAATAATGTACTGGATCTTAGCCGTATCGAGAACGGAAAGGTAAGCTTCTCACCTGAGCCGGAGAATTTGCCTGTCCTAATAGATAATGTGATTGCTATCGTGGATGGACTCCTGCTGAATCGGGATTTAACATTTGAGATACATCGCAGCATCCCCAAAGAACTTTATGTTCTGACGGATGCAACAAAAATTCGTGAGATATTGACGAATCTTCTGAGTAATTCGGTCAAGTTTACAAAAGATGGCGGAACGATTACTTTTGAAATTAGTATCAAACCGGGCATAGACGAACGGCATATTGTAGTCAGTTATGCGGTAAAAGACAATGGCATTGGTATGAGTGAAGAATTTCAGGAAAGGCTGTTTGAACCCTTTTCACAGGAGGATAACGGCGCACGAACACATTATGCCGGAACGGGGCTTGGAATGGCAATTTCCAAGCAATATGTAGAACTGATGGGCGGTACAATTACGGTTCACAGCAAGAAAGAGTGTGGTTCGTCTTTTACAGTAGAAATTCCTATGGAACTTGCAGACCCAAAACAGATACCTGAGCGGAATCTGATACAGGATGTCAGCCTTAACGGAGTAAAGGTTCTTCTCGCAGAGGATAATGAGCTGAATGCGGAATTGGCAATCACGCTGCTCGAAGAAGCAGGTATGCATGTAACTCGTGCGGTAGACGGACAGGACGCAGTTGCTTGTTTTGCCAACAATCCAGCAGACACATATGATGTGATTCTAATGGATGTCCTGATGCCTAAAATGAATGGGCATCAGGCGGCAAGGGCAATTCGTGCAATGAGCAAGGAGCGCCCAGACGCTGCGAAAATTCCAATCATCGCACTATCTGCAAATGCTTTCAAGGAAGATGTACAGGCATCCTTGGATTCTGGAATGAACGGACACATTTCAAAGCCATTCAATATAGATGCAGTGGCCACTGCACTAAAACAAAATATAAAGAGATAGAAGATTGAGCAACAATCCGATAACTATCAGAGCACCGTTCAAGGTTTATTTGGACGGTGCTTTTTCGATACCCATTTTTCAGAGAGGAGGTGTGCTATGGCGGGAAGTAGAATCAAGGGTATCACGGTCGAAATCGGTGGCGATACCACCAAACTGGCATTCCGGTGTGAAACCGTCGCCTTGTGAAATATGCCGGAAAAAGTGAGTCTACTTTCCGGAGAATGTCCGTTATCCTTGTGATAATCGCCAAAGAGGTGATTTTCATTTGACTTTTCCTGCTCCATACGCTAGAATAGGCCGGTATGCGGCGGCGTCAGGCAGCTGTCCGCCGCCGTTCCCGCTTCCCTTGGGAAGCCCCGATTCCAGTTTGAAAGGTCGTCGAAGACTGTGGACTTAAACGAAAAATTGGAGCAGGTGTGCCGGGCCTTCCGGATTGAGGACACCTATCTCGGCTACGAGACCATCCAGATGGGCAACGTCAACCACACCTACAAAGTGAATTTCCGTCTGGCCGACGGCAGGCCAAAATCCTTCCTGGTACAAAACGTCAATACTTACGCCTTCCGGGACCCGGTGGGCCTTATGGAGAATATCGATAAGGTCACCGAGCATATCCGGGCCAAGTGCCCCGGTCGGACCTGCCTGCACTTTCACCACACGGCGGACCGGAAGACCTACGTCATCGACGGCAGCAACTTCTGGCGGATGACCAACTACATTCCCTCCGTCACCTTCAATACCGTCAAGGATACGGAGATTATTCGCAACGCGGGCCGTGTGTTCGGTGAGTTCCAGAATCAGCTTTCGGATTTTGAAATTGCATCCCTTCGCGAGACCATCCCCGGCTTCCACGATACCCGGAAGCGCTACGCCGCCTTCAAGGCCGCCGTGGACGAGGACAAGGCCGGGCGGGCAAGCTCTGTTCAGGAGGAGATTCGCTTCCTGCTGGACCACGAGGACCTGGCCTGCACCCTGACGGACCTGTATAACGAGGGGAAACTCCCCCTGCGGGTAACCCACAACGATACCAAAATCAACAACGTCCTGTTCAGCAGTGAGGACCATCAGGCCCTGGTGGTCATTGACCTGGACACCGTCATGCCCGGCCTCATGGGCCACGATTTTGGCGATGCTATCCGCTTTGCCGCCAACTTCTGCGAGGAGGACTGCGCGGACCCCGCCCAGGCCGGTGTGGATATGGCCGTCTTCCGGGCCTTTGCCGAAGGGTTCCTGGAAAAGACCGCCCCGTCCATGACCCAGACAGAGGCCGACACCCTGGCCTTAAGCTGCTTCTGCCTGACCGCCGAACTGTGCACCCGCTTCCTGGGGGACTATTTACAGGGCGACCCCTATTTTAAGACCCTGTACCCCGAACACAACCTGGTGCGGACCCGCTGCCAGATTGCCCTTTGCAAGGATATGCTGGCAAGGCGCGGGGAAATGGAGCAGATCATCCGGGACTGCCTGAAAAAGGCGGACTGATCAAAATTCAAAACCGGCACACCGCGAAAAAAGCGGTGTGCTTTTGTGTTTGAAACTTTTCCTTGCTGTCTGTGCCGGTATGTGGTATACTAACCCATAAGAAAAGTAGAATTTTGCGCTTTTAGGAACAGCAGCAGCAGCGCGTCAGAAAGAAGGAATCCTCCTTGTATCGAAAATTCGGAAAACGGGCACTGGATATCATCCTGTCCGGCTGCGGAATTGTGATTCTCTCCCCTGTCTATCTTCTTGTGACACTGGCCATTCTCGTGGACGACCCCGGCCCTGTCTTTTTCCGTCAGAAGCGGGTGGGCATTCACAAATCCTATTTTCGGATTCTGAAATTCCGCACCATGCGGATGTGCACCCCCCATGATGTCCCCACCCATCTGCTGGAAAACCCCCAGCAGTATATCACCCGGGTAGGCGGCATCCTGCGCAAAACCTCTCTGGACGAGCTGCCCCAGATTTTCCAGATTTTTACCGGAAAAATGTCCGTCATCGGCCCCCGGCCCGCCCTTTGGAATCAGGAGGACCTGATTGCCCAGCGGGACAAATACGGTGCCAACGATGTCCGCCCGGGCCTCACCGGCTGGGCCCAGATCAACGGCCGGGACGAGCTGCCCATCGATGTCAAGGCCAGGCTGGACGGTGAGTACGTCCAAAAGCTCAGCTTTTCCTTCGACTGCAAGTGCTTCTTCGGCACCATCGCCGCCGTTTTGAAGCACGATGGCGTGGTAGAGGGCGGTACCGGAGCCATGGAAAAGGAGCAAAAGCAATGAAGCAGGTTCTGATTGTGGGCCCCAACAGTTACCTGGGCTCCTCGCTGGGCGCGTACCTTGCCCGGTTTCCGGAACGCTACCGGGTGCGCACCCTCAGTGTCCGGGACGGGGGCTGGAAGGAAACGCCCCTGGGCGGTTTCGATGCCATCTATTATACCGCCGCCCTGGTGCACCGGGAGCAGGCGAAAAACGACCCGTCCCAGGCAGAACGCTATAACGAAATCAATGCGGTACTTCCCGCAGCGGTTGCCAAAAAGGCCAAGGCCGAGGGAGTCCGGCAGTTTGTATTTCTTTCCACCATGGCCGTTTACGGGCTCACCGCCCCCTATGGAAAAACCGTCACCATCACCGCCCAGACCCCCCTGTGCCCGACGGATTACTACGGGCAGAGCAAGGCCAAGGCGGAACAGGCGCTTCTCGCGCTGGAAGACGACAGCTTTCGCGTCGCCATTCTCCGTCCCCCTATGATTTACGGGAAAGGCTGCAAGGGAAACTACCAGGCGCTGCGCGCCTTCGCCCAGAAAATGCCCTGTTTTCCCAAAATCGGGAACGGGCGCTCCATGCTCTATGTTGGGAATCTGAACCGGCTTGTGCAGCTTCTGCTGGACAGCGGCGAGGGCGGCATTTTCTGCCCCCAGGACGGGGAATATGTGGATACCGGCCGCATGGTCCAGGCCATCGCCCGGGCCCAGGGCAGGTCCCTTCCCCTGATTCCCGGCTTCGGCTGGGCTCTTTCTTTGCTGCGCCACGCAAGCCCAAAGATTGACAAGGCCTTCGGAAGCCTGCGCTACGACCAGACCCTCAGCAGCTTCTCTCAGGACTACCGGGTGTTTTCCTGGGAGCAGGCCGTCCGGGAATCCGAAGCCTAACTTACCACTTCCCAGGAAGGAGCCATTTCCTTGAAAGAAAAAAGAGATATCCTTTTTCTCTGCCAGTTTTTCCACCCGGAATACATTTCCTCCGCCCAGCTGCCCTTCGATACCGCCAGGGCCCTGGCCCAGGCGGGCTTTACCGTGGATGTGCTCTGCGGGGAGCCCAAGGAATATTACAGTGGGCCAAAGGTTTCCAAAAAGGAAACCGTCGATGGCATTTCCATCCGTCGGCTTTCCTATCTGCAGCCGGACCGGAGCCATATTCTGGGGCGGCTTGTGAATTATTTTTCCTTTACCGCCGCGGTATTTGCCCACCTGGGCAGTCTTCGGAATTACCGCTGTGCCCTGGTCTATTCCAATCCGCCGGTGCTCCCCTGGATTGTGTCCTGGGCAAAGAAGCTCTTCGGCTGCCGACTGGTGTTTGTCTCCTATGACCTCTACCCGGAACTTGCCCTGCGGACCGGGGCACTGAAGCCCCAGGGAGCCGTAGACCGCCTTATGAAGCATATCAACCGGGTGGTCTACCCGCGGCTTGACCGGGTGGTGGCCCTCTCCTCGGAGATGAAGGCGTTTCTGGAGGCCAACCGGGACGTATCCCCGAAGAAAATAGCCGTCATTCCCAACTGGTATCCGGACGCGGGAGCCCAAACCCGGGACAAAAGCGGCAACCGGTTTGCCCAAGAGCTGGGGGACAAGTTCGTCGTCTCCTATTTCGGCAACATGGGTACCATCCAGGATATGCAGACCATTTTGGATGCCATCCGGGCGCTGAAAGAGGAAAAAGACATTTTCTTCCTCTTCGCGGGCCACGGCAACAAGCTGGAGGCTTTGAAGGAGGCCATCGCAAAGGAGCGGCTTTCCAACGCCCGAGTCCTTGACTATCTGCACGGCAAGGACTACCAGGATGCCCTGGATATCAGCGGTGCGGCCCTGATCTCCCTGGAGCAGGGCACCACCGGGCTGTGCGTCCCCAGCAAAACCTATAGCTATATGATGGAGGGCATCCCTCTTCTGGCCATTATGGACGAGTGTGACATTGTTTCGGATATCCGCGCCGGTGCCGGAATGGCCCTGCAAAACGGCCAGTCCGAGGCCCTGGCCCAGAAGATTCGCTTCCTCCGGGACCATCCGGAAGCGGTGGAAGCCATGCGCTCCTGCTGCCGTCAGCTCTATCTGGAAAAATACACGCCGGAAATCTGTCTTGCAAAATACCAGGCGCTCTTCCGGGAGCTTCTGGGCACCCCGGAATAAAAAGGAGGGACCGTCGGTCATGAAATATCTGTTTATCAATACCGTGGCCGACTTTGGCAGCACGGGGAAGCTGATTGTCTCCGCCTGCGAGGCGCTGCAGCGGCAGGGGCACACCTGCTGTATCGCCTATGGGCGCAAAGGGGCCGCCTGCCAAATCCCCACCGTGGCCATTGGCAGCACCCGGGACTATCTAATCCATGCCCTGGGGCACCGGCTGTTCGGCACCGGGGGCTTTGGCTCCAAATCCGCCACCCGGGCTTTTCTGCAGTGGGTCCGCGGCTATGACCCGGATGTCATCTGGCTGCACAACCTCCACGGCTACTATATCCATATTGGCCTTCTGTTTGACTATCTGCGGCAAAGCGGCAAGGAAATTCGCTGGACTCTTCACGACTGCTGGGCCTTTACGGGGAACTGCCCCTATTTTTCCATGGCCCAGTGCGGAAAATGGAAGCATGGCTGCGGCGGCTGCCCCCAGAAGGGAGTCTACCCCAAGGCGCTGCTGGATGCCACCGCCGAAAATTACCGAAAAAAAAAGGCCCTCTTTACCGGCATTCCCAATCTGACGCTGCAGGTGCCCTCCCAGTGGTTGGCAGAGCTGGTGCGGGAGAGCTTTTTGAAGGACTATCCCATCGAAGTGGTGCCCAATACCGTTGACCGCGCTGTTTTCAAGCCCACCCCCGGCTTTTTCCGGGAAAGCCACCACCTGGAGGGGAAATTCCTGGTTCTGGGGGCTGCCAGTGTATGGGAGCCCCGGAAGGGCCTTGCCGATTTTGTGGCACTTCGGGCGCTTCTTCCGGAACATTTCGCCATTGTCCTCATCGGCCTGACGGACCGGCAGCGTGCCCAGCTGCCCCCGGGCATTCTGGGCCTTCCCCGGACAAAGAATCAGCAGGAGCTGGCCATGGCCTATACGGCGGCGGATGTGTATGTCTGCCCCAGCGCCGAGGAGACCTTCGGCATGACCGTTCTGGAGGCCGCCTGCTGCGGCACCACCCCCATTGTCTATGAACACACCGCCTGCCAGGAGGTCGCGGAGGACTGCGGCGGCATCTGCGTCCCAAAAGGGGCGGAAAACCTGGCCCAGGCCATTGCCCGGCTTCAAGCAAAGGAGGCCCTATGAACAAGCGTTATCCCTTTCCCAATACCAGGCTTTGGCAGGCGCTCTTTGCCGTCTACCTTTTCCTGCTGCTCTATCTGACCCGGGTCAGCCAGGTCTCCCACTATCTTCTGGGTTTCTATAAGGCCCAGGCTCTGACCTTTGCCATCACCGGTGCCGCCGTGGTGTGCTTTCTCATTCGGCAGCGCAAGGAGCTTCTGTCCGTCCTTCTGAACTACCGGGTGCTTGTCGCCCTGCTCATAGGCATTGCGGTGCTTGCCCCCATGTGTCTGAAACGGGACTGGACCATGATGTATTTCAGCGTCCTGTTCAGCGCCCTGCTTGGCGTTTTTATCTCCTATTTTCTCTCCTGCCGCCGGGCGGCAAAGTACTATTGCCTGCTCCTGACGGCCCTGGCCCTGTATTCCCTGGTCGCCTTTTTCCTGCTGCGGCCCCTGGCGGATGTGGGCATCCTGCCCGTCCCCACCTTTCATAACGAATACGGGGCGGAATTTTACAATTTTCTTTTTTCCTTTGTATCCATCACCTTTGCCCGGGAGCGGAATTTCGGCTTTTTCCGGGAGCCCGGTGTTTATCAGTTTTTCCTGTTTCTGGCCCTTTACCTCTGCTTTTACCAGGTGGATTGGCGGAAAGAGGCCCATATGTGGATTGCCGGGGGCATTCTGAGCGTCACCCTGCTAAGCACCTTCGCAACCGGCGGCGTGGCCGCCACGGCGCTGTTTCTGCTGGCCGTGTTCTTTGACAAAAAGGTGTACAGCACCCCCCTGGGCCGAAAGCTGACCCTGGCGTTTTTGGTGCTGCTGGTTCTGGGCGGGGCAATTGCCCTTTGGAAATCGCCCCGGCTGCTGAGCTATGTCCAGATGATGCTCCAAAAAATTCAGCCTGGAAATCCCTCCTCGGATGACCGGCTGGAGAGCATCCGTTTTAACCTCTATGTCATTCAGTGGACCCCCTTTGTGGGCCGGACCGTTTCCTACATTCTGGAATCCGTCACCCACAATACCAGCTCCACCACCATTCTCATCGGCATTCTGGGCGTTCTGGGGGGCAGCATCAACCTGCTTGCCTGGATTGTCCTGGTGTGCCGGGGCAAGGGAACGTGGTACGCAAAGCTTGTCAGCCTTCTGGCCCTTGCCATCACCTTTAACACCCAAAATCTGATTTCCGACCCCTTTCTCTGGATTTTCCCCATGATGGCCACGGTAGAGGCTCTCGGCAGTCTTTGGGGACGCAGCCTAAATAAGCGGAATTCCGTTCACGGTTCCTGAGCCCATAGGAGGCAATATGCACGTTATCTATGCCGTAAGCACCTGTTCCGACGAAACCTATCGGAAGCTGTTTGAGTCAGCGGCCCACAAGCCCGCTTTTCAGTCCCAGAAGTACCACCGGCTGCTCATTGAGGGGCTGGCCGCCCACACCCCGGTGGATGTGGCCGCGGCCCTGCCCGTCAACCGGGATGTGCTGCACCAAAAGGTTCTGCGCCTTCCGCAGGAAAAAGCCGGAGGGGCAGACTATCACTATGCCACCGCCTACCGGAATCCGCTTTCCAAATATCTTTTGGGCGGTATGGACATCTACCGGACGGTCTCAAAGCTGGCACGGCCTGATAGTGTGGTCTTTGTGGACTGCTTAAACTGCACCACCGCCCTGTTCGCCCAATTGGCCGCCCGGCGGAAGGGGCTTCGGTGCGTGGGAATCATCACGGACCTGCCCGACATGCTGGGCTTCAACAGCCTCTACCGGAAGCTGTGCAACCGGGTCATCGCCGGATGCACAGACTATGTGCTGTTGACCGAGGCCATGAACGGGCGGGTAAACCCCAAGGGAAAGCCCTATGTGGTTTTGGAGGGCCATGCCGATATTGCCATGGCCAAGCGCAGGCCCCTTCCCAAGCGCAGCCCCCGGACCTGCCTGTATGCCGGAAGCGTCCGGAAAATCTACGGCCTGGACCGGCTGGTGGAGGGCTTTCTTTTGGCGGACCTGCCAGATACCCAGCTGCTCATCTACGGCCCCGGGGACTATGTGCCGGAGCTGCAGGCCCTGGCGCAAAAGGACAGCCGCATCGTCTATGGCGGAATGCTGTTAAGCGGCCAGGTGGTGGAGGAGGAGATGAAGGCCTCCCTGCTTGTAAACCCCCGGCCCACGGATGAGGAGTACGTTCAGTACTCCTTCCCCTCCAAAACCATGGAATACATGGCCTCCGGCACCCCGGTGCTCACCACCGACCTGCCGGGGATGCCCCGGGAATATCTGCCCCATGTAAACCTCATCCGGGAGGAGACCCCCCAGGGCATCGCCAAGGCCCTGACCGAGGTATTCGCCCAGCCGGAGGAGGCCCTCCGCGCCCAGGGGCAGCGAGCCCGGGCCTTCGTCCTGGAGCAGCGGAACAACATCATCCAGGCCAAAAAGATTTTAACCATGCTGGAAGACACAGGAAGGAAGTAACCCATGCGAATTTTGTGGCTTTGCAATCTCACCCCCGGTCCCGTACAGCAGGCCCTGACCGGGCAGCCCGGAAGCGGGCTGTGGGTGGACCATGTGCTGTCGGACCTTATCCGGCAGCCGGACACCAGCGTGTATATTCTCTGCCGCGGTGCCCGGGATGCCCGGGGGGCGCTGGGGGAAGAAATCGCCTATCAGGTGTTTTCCGAGCCTGTGATGCACCGGTATAAGCAGGATTTGGAAGCCCTGTTTTCCGGGGTGCTGGATGCCTTCCGCCCGGACGTTGTCCACATCTGGGGGACGGAATACGGCCACACCCTGGCCATGCTGCGGGCCATTGTGGGCCACGGCCTTTTGGACCGGACCGCCGTCAGCATTCAGGGCCTGTGCGGCATCTACGCCAGGCATTTTTCCGAGGGGCTTCCCCCGTGCGCCGCTTTTGGCTTTACCCCCCGGGACCTTTTGCGGCTTGATAATGTCTTCTTCCAGCGCAGGCGCTTTGCCCAGCGCGGCCGGATGGAGGCCCAGGCATTAGCGCTTACCCGGCACGTCATCGGCCGCACCTCCTGGGACAGGGCCTGCACCCGGGCGCTGGCCCCAAGCGCCCAATATCATTTCTGCAACGAGACCCTGAGAAGTGAGTTTTACACCGATTCCTGGCAATACGCCGCCTGTGCCCGGCACAGCATTTTCGCCTCCAGCGCCGCGTCCCCTGTCAAGGGCTTTCACTATCTTCTGGAGGCCCTGCCCACGGTTCTAAGCGCCTATCCGGATGCCCGGGTCCTGGTCCCCGGGCCGGACCTGTTCCACCCCGCGGGCAAAAGCCGCCTTTTGGAGCAGACCTACCACTATTATCTGCGCACCTTTGCGGAAAAGCACGGCCTTACCGACAGGGTCCGGTTCCTGGGCCATTTGAGCCCGGAGGAGATGAAGCGGCAGTATTTAAGCGCCAATGTGTTCGCCCTGCCCTCCACCATCGAAAACTCCCCCAATTCCCTGGGCGAGGCCATGCTGTTGGGGGTGCCCTGTGTGGCGGCGGATGTGGGCGGCGTGGCCGACATGCTGGAGGACCGGCGGGAGGGGCTTGTCTACCAGTCCACCGCCCCCTACATGCTTGCCCAGAAAATTCTGGATATTTTTGACCTTGCCGAACAGGCGGAGACCCTGGGGCAGGCCGCGCGGGCCCATGCCCGCCGGACCCACGACCCGGAGGGGAACTTAAGCCAGCTGCTCTCCATCTATCAAGAACTATGCCGGGAGGAAGCCCATGGATAAACCGGATATCAGCGTGATTATCCCCGTATACAATGTGAAAAACTATCTGCGCCGGTGCGTCAGCTCCGTGCTCTCCCAGCAGGGCCCCAGCCTGGAGGTGCTGCTGGTGGACGACGGCTCCACCGACGGCTCCGGTGCCCTGTGCGATGCCATCGCCGGGGAGGATACCAGGGTCAGCGTCATCCACAAGCCCAACGGCGGCCTGAGCAGCGCCCGAAACACGGGGCTGGACCGGGCCGTGGGAAGCTATATCAGCTTTGTGGACAGCGATGATTTTCTGGAGCCGGATGCCTACCGGGACATGCTGCACCTGGCCCAAAAATTCGGCACCAAGCTGGTCTGTGGGGGCAGGTACGACGTAGACAGCGAAAGCGGCGAAAAGGTCATCGGCCTGTGCCCGGAGCGGGAGGCCATTCTGTCCGGCGAAAACCTGGTCCGGCGGATTTTCACCTGGAACCGGGTGGATACCTCCGCCTGTGACAAGCTGTTTCAAAGGGAGCTGTTTGACGGGCTCCGGTTTCCCGATGGGGTCGTCTGCGAGGATGTGCCGGTTGTTTACCGGGCCTGCCTCCGTTCCGGTTCCGCCGGGATGCTGCCGAGGCCTGTCTATAATTACAGCCATCGACCCGACTCCATCACCACCACCGCCGTCAGCGAAAAGACCTTCCATTTTGCCGCCCACACCCGGCGCATTCTGGAGGACATTCAAAAAAGCACCCCCCAGCTGCTGCCGGAGGCCCGGTACTACTATGTCCGCTCCCTGGCCCACCCCATGCAGATGTGCATTGTCACAGGGACCCGGCGGGAATTTCGTGCCCTGTACGACCAGTGCAGGCAGGAGCTTACAGGGCAGCTGTCCTTCCTGCGAACCAGTCCCCTGTTCCCCCAAAAAGAGCGCAGGCTGTATACGCTTCTGGCCCTGGGCCTTTACGAGCCCGCCTGGCGTTTCCACTGCCTGCTTAAAAATCGCAAATAGGTAATCTCCATGAAAAATCGCAACCGTGTCAGCGTCTTTAATATGCTCAGCACATGCCTGCTGTATGGCATTTCCCTGTTTACGGCCCCCCTGTTTTCCCGCCTTTTGGGCACCGACGGCTACGGTGCCGTGGCAAACTACACCGTGTGGGTCAGCATTCTCTCCACCGCCGCCACCCTGCAGACCTATGGCACCCTGGCCCCCGCCCGGGTAGAATATCCGGAGGAGCAGCAGAGCGCCTATCATTCCAGCGTCATGGCCCTGTCCCTGGTGTGCTTCGCCTGCGTGACGGCGCTGACGCTTCTGTTCCTGGGGCCCATTTCCAGGGCGCTGGATATGCAGCCGCTGTTCCTGTTCCTGGTCCTCTTCCAGTCCATCGGCACCTTTGGCATCAACTTTATGAATACCAAGCTGACCTACGAGATGAAGGCGGGACGGAACATGCTCCTGTCCGTAGGAACCAGTCTTGCAACCCTGGCGCTGTCCCTGGTTCTGGTGCTGCTGCTTCCGGGGGAGCTCAAATACTATGGCCGGATTGTGGCCATTGCGGCGGTGTATGGCTTCTTAGGCCTTGGCATGTGCCTTGCCGTTCTGCGCAACGGGCGCACCTTTTACAGCGCCGCCTACTGGAAATTCTGCATTCCCCTGGCCATTCCACAGGTTTTCTACAGCCTGGCGGACCTGCTTCTGGGCCACAGCGACGTGGTCATGCTGCGGCAGATGGTCAGCCAGAGCACCAGCGGCATCTATAATATGGGCTACCAGCTGGGGGCCATTCTGTTTACCCTCTTCGGCGCGCTGAACAATTCCTGGGTGGCCTTTTTCTTCGAGGACAACAAATGTGGCCGCCGGGAGGAGGTTCACCGGCAAAGCCGGAACTTTTTGGAGCTCTTCACCGTGCTCGGTGCCGGATTCGTGCTGCTGTGCCGGGAGGTCTACCGGCTCTATGCCCGGCAGGACTACTGGGAGGCCACTGGCCTGATTCCCCTCTTTGCCGCCAGCCATTACCTGACCTTTTTGTGTACTTTCCCGGTAAACTACGAATACTACCATAAAAAAATGCGGCTCAGCGCCGCGGCAACCATCGTCTCTTCCCTGGTAAACATCCTGCTCAACTATCTTTTGATTTCCAGAATCGGCATGGCCGGTGCGGCCATTGCCACGGTGCTTTCCCACTGCCTGCAGTTTACCATGCACACGCTCTATGCCCGGTTCTTCCTTGGCAAGCAGGACTACCCCTTCGGCATCCGCCTTTGGGGGCCCTATGCCCTGGGCTTTGTGCTGGTCCTGGGGCTGAGCTATGGACTCCGGGGACTTCCCCTCCTGCGCTGGGGACTGGGTGCGGCCCTGGGGCTTTGGGAACTGCTTCGCATCCGCAGAAGAAAAGCGCTGATTTGATTTTTCCTCTTATGGAAAGGGGGCTCTGTCCATGCCGAAAATTCTCTTTGTAGCCACCGTGGTCAAAACCCACATTGCCCAGTTTCACCTGCCGTACCTGAAAATGCTGAAGGATATGGGCTGGGATACCGCCGTGGCCGCCAAAAACGACTATGAAAATCCGGAAGACTGCCGCATTCCCAACTGCGACAGGTTCTACCCCATCGATTTTGCCCGGAATCCCCTGGACTTTGGCAATCTCACCGCCTACCGGGAGCTGAAACAGGTTATCGACCAAGGGGATTTTGATGTCATCCACTGCCACACCCCCGTTGCCGCCATCCTCGCCCGGCTGGCCGCCCGGGGGGCCCGGAAGAAGGGCTGCAAGGTACTCTATACCGCCCACGGCTTCCACTTTTACAAGGGTGCCCCCCTTCTGAACTGGCTGGCCTATTTCCCTCCGGAGTGGCTGTGCGCATTCTTTACCGATGTGCTCATCACCATCAATCAGGAGGACTACCGGTTTGCCCGGAAGCACCTCCATGCCAAGTCCATCCGCTATGTCCGGGGTGTGGGCGTGGACCTGGGCAGGTTCCGGGACCACACCGGGGAACGGGAGGCCCTCCGCCGCGCTCTTGGAGTGAAGGACGACGAATTTATGCTCCTGTCCGTGGCGGAGATGACCAAGAACAAAAACCACAGGATGATGCTGCAAGCCCTTGCCCAGCTTCCGGACCCCAAGGTAAAGCTCTTCTGCGCGGGCCGTGGCCAGGAGCTGGAGAACAACAAGCGGCTGTGCAAGGCTCTGGGGCTGGAGGACCGGGTCTTCTTCCTGGGCTACCGACAGGATGTACCGGCGCTGTATGCCGCGGCGGACGCGTTTTTGTTTATCTCCTTCCGGGAGGGGCTGTCCCTTTCCCTGATGGAGGCCATGAGCAGCGCCCTGCCCGCCATCGTCAGCCCCATCCGTGGCAACACCGACCTGATTGAGAACGGAAAAGAGGGCCTTTACACCCCGCTGAACCCCGCCTCTGTTGCCAAAGCCATCCGCGCCTTGGCAGGAGACACAGCCCTGTGCCGCCGCCTGGGGGATGCCGCCCGGCAAAAGGTCCAGTCCTTTGGTCTGGAAGAGGTCTCCGAAGAAATGCGGGAGATTTATCTGTCTGTTGCGGACCGTGAATAAACTTTTCATACCCAGTAGGGGCGGCTATTAGCCGCCCGAAAGCCAATCGGCCTGAACGTTTTGTTTCAACCGCTCAGGTTCGATACGTTTCGGGCGGCTGGTAGCCGCCCCTACTGTTTTTGTTCGTGTTTTTCAGTCTTTCCCTTCCTTTGGAATGGTAATGGTCAAAACGATTTGCTTGTCCGTCTCCCGGCGTTCGGAGACGGCGGGGACACCGGAGCGCTGGATTCTTTGCAGGGATTCCGTCAGGCTGTTTAAGAACGCCCCCACGCTTGCCTGGCGTTTTCGGGGAGCGCGGGTGGACAAGAGGCTATCGATGTATTTTTCCGCCGCCGCAACCGTCATCCCCTGCTTTTGGATGACCTGGATGGCATCCAGCTTTTCCTGCTCGCCGGTAAGCTTCAATAGCGCCCGCCCGTGGCGTTCCGTCAGTCCCGCCTCCCGCAGGGCATAGAGGACGGTTTTGCCGTGCTTTAAAAGCCGCAGCTTGTTGGCAACGGCGCTCTGGCTCTTGCCTAAGAGCCTTGCCGTCTGCTCCTGGCTGAGCTGCTGGGACTCCATCAGCCTGGCGATGCCCTGGGCCTCCTCCACAAAGTCCAGGTCCTGCCGCTGGAGGTTTTCCACCATGGCAGCCAGAGCGCTTTCCCTGTCGTCCATCTGCAAAATCAGGCAGGGTACCTCACCCAGGCCCGCCAGTTGGGCGGCCCGCAGCCGCCGTTCCCCGGCAATCAGCTCGTAGCCATTGGCTGCCCTGCGGACGGAGAGGGGCTGCAGCACCCCGTGGAGCCGGATGGAATCGGCCAGCTCTGCCAGGGCATCCTGGGAAAACACAGTTCTCGGCTGCATGGGACTGGGCCGAATGGACCGGGTTGGCAGAAAAATCACCCTTCCGGTCTCCATATAGGTCTTTAGCTTCTGGCACTGCATTGCCCTTCCTCCTCCGGTATAGGATAAGCCCATTGTAGCCCCCCGGAAGGCGGAAAACTAGGGAAAGAGATTCCCGGAAAGATTTTTTCAAAAATCCAAAAATATATCTTTACTTTTATATCGATATGGTGTATATTGATGGCGAACAGAGTAGAGAATCCCGCGTGAAGTGCTGTCAAGATGGGGAGTTGTGTGGCAGACGAAGGGCAGGTTGCCCGCGATGGGATTTTCGCACCCGCTGCGCCATAAATGTGGGCTTACAGCCTCCTTTATGTAGCAACGAAACTCGGTTGAGCGATGAAAGGCCGGAGCCGTTCTTCCTCACGGGTATGCTGACATACAAAAAATCACTCCCCGGTGGCATTGCGCCATTGGGGCTTTTTGTTTGTCATCACCGCTGGCTTTCGCCTTGGTCGCTCCTACAAAAAAAGGAGGATTTTTTCATGTCCAAAAAAACCAACAATCTCTACCCCCATCCCTTTTCCAAGGCCTATTGGCGCGACGCAGTGGCCGAGCTGAAGGACATCCACATGCTGGTGTTCGCCGCGCTGCTCATCGCCCTGAAGCTGGTGATGAAGCAGTTCGCCATCCCCATCACCCCCTTCCTGAAAATCAACGTCTCCTTCTTCGTCACCGCCCTGGGTGCCATGGTCTACGGGCCGGTGATGGCCTGCCTGTGCGGCTTCATTACAGATGTCCTGGGCTACCTCATCCGCCCGGACGGCATCTTCTTCCCGCCCTATATGATTACGGAGGCCGCGGGCGGCGTGGTCTTCGCCCTGTACCTGTACCGGGCCAGAACCACCACCCTGCGGGTGATGCTCAGCCGATTTACCATCAGCCTGGGTGTCAACGTGATTTTGCAGACCCCCATCCACATGTGGTACTATGCCCTGTTCATGGATGGCAAGCAGTATACCCTGGCCATGGCGGTGCCGGGGATGATTAAAAACATCCTCATGTTCCCCATTGAGGCCGTGCTTCTGGCCCTGTTCCTGTCTGTGATGCTGCCCATCACCAGCCGCCTGGGGCTTACCTACACCGGACGGGATGCCAAGCAGGATTTGCAGTTTACCAAGCGTCAGGCCGCCTCTCTGGTGGTCCTCTTGGTGGTGGGCGTTGCCGGTGTTATGGGATATCTGAGCTACTACTATAAAACCACTTCCCTATCCTCCAAGTATACGGCGGAGCAGCGCTACGAGGAAAACACCCGCATGACCCAGGTGCTTGCCCAGGAGGACCCCACGCTGGTGCCCGATACCACCGTCACCACCGTCGAAAGCGCCTATAAAAAGTTCCTGTCCGATGAAACCACCTATACGGTGGCCGTCTACACCGTAGACGAAAACGCCCTTTCCGGCTACGACCAGGACCTGGAAACCATCCGGGGCCTCTCCAAATCCAAGGCCAAAGCCGTAGCCAACGACGGAGTCATGGAAAAGCAATACACCGCCACCGTGGTTTTAAACACAAAAACCGGCGAGGTACTCAGCTGGGAGCGGAAATAAAGCAGGAGCGTACAATGTGGCGCACTTGACAAAACGGAAGCGTTGAACGATCATAAAAACAAAAGGAGATGCCTGCTGGTAACAAGCACCTCCCCGTTGTTGGAAACCCGGACGGTTGCCACAACACACATACTTACAGAGTTGAGACCTTCGTCCTCAAAGCGTGAGTCGTCTGTCGCTGGCAGACGGCTCACTTCTTTTTATCGTACAGATACAGTACGACAGACACAATACTGGCAATGGAGCCCAAAGCCCCAAGGACAGTTAAAAATGTCGAAGTAATATGTATCGCCTCCCCGGAGATAAATTTCCCGCGAGGCTTATCACACCCCTCCATTTTTCAAACCGCAGACTGGGGACAAAAGATTCGCCGCTCAGCCGCAGACGATTTATTCAGAGTTTTCCAAATAATCCAAAAGGAATTTTCCGCTGTCTGTGAAGTCTTCCCCCGTCCAGCCGTGCAGCTTGTGGCTGTCTGGCAGGAGTATGGAATAGCCCTCGTCTTTGTTGCACAGGGACCAGTTGATCCATCCGATTTGTTCCTGTTCCAAATAATCCAGAAACACCCTGGTCTCATTCCAATGCTCCTCCGAAGCATCCTGGCTGTCCAGCCCCCATTCACTGACGAAGACCGGCAAACCAGCTGAAAGCCCCCGGGCGATTTTTTTCATGGCAGACTTGCAGTCCGAGATACCGGCATAATAGTGATAGGTGTACATCACGTTGGGATATTCCAGGGGGTTTTGGATCGCTTCTGAAAGGGAGGTGCAGAAGTTTGGTGTTCCCACCAGGATCAAGGCGTTGGGGGCGTGCTGCCGGATCACCGGTATGATTTGATCCGCATAGCGCACAATGTCCTCATAGGTGGTGTCCCCGTTGGGTTCGTTGCAGATTTCATAGAGGATGCCCGGTTCGTCTCCATACCGCTGGGCCACTTCTTCCAGTACCGCCAGGGCTTTTTCTACATTCCGGTTTGGATTTTCATCCCGCAGCACATGCCAGTCCACAACGGTGTACAAGTCCGCTGCCAGGGAATTTTCGATTGCGGAGAACAGGAGCTTTTTGCCCAGTTCCGGTTCTTCCAGATAGCCGTCATTCTGCTCCACGTATAGGGCAATGCGAAATACATTCGCCCCATAGTCTTTCAGGGTTTTTAAGGCGGCATAGTTTGTGTATTCCGGGTACCAGGTAATGCCGTGGCTGCTCACCCCCCGCAGTTGGAGGGGCGCGCCGGTTTGGTCTACCAATTGGGTGCCGTTGACACGGAGCCGCCCATGCTCTTCGATTCCGCCTTTTTGGGTCATCAGGTCCTCCAGTTCTTGCCGGAGGGCCTGATTTTCCGTTTCCAGGCGATTTTGAAGCTGTTTTTGCTGCCAGAATACCAAGGCCGCGGCGGCTACCCCAATACAGGCCAGGGTCTTGACGGTTCTTTTCTTAAACATGGACTGCCTGCTGCTCCTCTTGTTTTTCCAGGAGTAGTGCCATTAAGGCTTCGTGCAGCTCCGGGGAACAGGATCGGGTTTCCCAGTTTTCGACTTCGAACAATGTGTCCTTGCCCCCCACGGAAGAGGGCGTTTTTTTCAGGTGCAGCACCGTGTTTCCCATGTACACATCAAAGGCCGGACCAGGGACGGTGCCGGTGATCATCATGTATTGATAATTGTAATTGGAAACATGGACGGTTTCTCCGCTGTCCGTCTTCAAAGACGCGTCCAGCAGAATTCTGGGCAGTTTCCGCTGAGACAGTACGGAAGAGACAGTTTTTCTCTTGAAAAATACCATCAAGTCCTTTGCCGCGGTGGTTTTGATCTCCGTAGCCAGGGTGGGCAGACGGTCAAAGACGATCTGGGTGTAGTTTTCCTTTTCCTCTAAGGGAAGCTCCGTCAGCTTGACACCGTATTTCCATTGATTCCCCATTTGCCACACCTGGACGACCTCGCCGGACACCCGGGCAGCCCACTTTCCGTCCCGCAATTCAAAATCCACAACGCCGTGGAGGAATTCCGGGAAATCCGTCACAAAGGACAGGCCGTTTTCGGAAATATCGCAGGTGGTGCCATGGACGCACCGTGTACCCACAGAAAAGGTGACGGGGATCTCTGCCCGGAACCGCTCGGAGCTTCTGTAGTTGATTCTTCCAAGGAGGAAAAACACGGCCATGGTCAGGAAGTATGTATTCATACACAGCCAGAACAGAACCACCAGCCCCAGGATGTTCTTGTAGAGCGTCATCCGCACAATGCTGAAATAAATGCCCACAATGGACGCTGCCAGCAAAATGATGTGGGGGATGGCATAGATGAGTTTCGCACTTTTGGCACCTTTTTTTTCCTTGCTTGTAACGACAAAGGTTCTCATGCGGATGCCAAAGGTTTCCGCCAGAATGGGGAGGATCATGTAAGGACACAAAATCGTATCTACAATGTTGCTCCATTTCTGGTCCCGAATCTTGCCGGACAGCAGACGCAGGGAGTGGTTATAAATCAGATAGGAGGGCAGCCAGATCAGCAGAATGCCCCAAAGCGACGTCCGTACCACCAGCACCCCAAACACGGTAAACAGGATGGGAGAAAGGATGTAGACGATTCTCCGCAGGAACGTCCACCAGTAGAGCAAACAGGAAAGATAGCTCAGTTTGGACAGGAAGGGCAATTTTCCAAAGAGGAAACGGCTGCTTCGTATGGTCTGGACACAGCCACGGCCCCAACGCTGCCGCTGTTTCAGCAGATTGGGAAAATCATCCGGGGCCAGGCCGGAGGCCAGAACTTCGTCAATGGCAAAGCAGGTGTATCCTTTGGCCTGGATGTCAATACCGGTGGCAAAGTCCTCAGTAATGGTCTTGGTGCGAATGCCTCCCACCTCTTCCAACGCCCGGCGGGAAATAAGGGTATTGGAACCGGCATAGATGGCGGAGTTGCTGCTGTTTCGTCCCACGTTGACCTCTTTGAAGAAGTAGTCCTGCTCGTTGGGAATATTGCTCTCCGCAAAGAAATTAAACTGGAACAAATCCGGGTTGTAAAAACTCTGAGGGGTCTGCACGAAACCGATTTTATAATCCGGATCCAGTTCTTCCTCTGTCCGCTTTCTCCAAACGCCATCCTCCAAAATCATTTCCGGCAGGAAGAAGTAAGGAACGGTTTTCATTAGAAAGCTGCTTCTGGGAATCATGTCTGCGTCAAAGGTCACGACCAGGGGGGAATCCGTTTTGGATAGGGCGTTATTGAGGTTTCCGGCTTTCGCAAACTTGTTTCCTGAAAGGCCAAAATACCCCACCCCCATTTTCTGGGCAAGCTTCGCCATTTCCGGCCGGTCATTGTCGTCACAAAGATAGATGTGTACTTTGGCAGGGTCCGGATACTCCATATGCTTGCAGCCGTTGATGGTCTTAAACAGCAGCTCCGGTTCTTCGCTGTGGGTGGCGATCAATACGTCTACATGGGGATACTCCGACTCCGGGATCACCGGAAATTCCGGAGCCTTGTCTTTGCTCATGCAGATATAGTGGATCACCGCTTCCAACATGCTGATGAACTCCGCTGCAAACAACGCAATACCGGCAATCAGCGATACGATCCCGGCATGAAGCGGCAGCGTAAAGAACAGTCTCCACAGAATGTAAATGACGGATGTAACGGTCATAAGCCAGAACCATAATTTTTTACGCTTCATCTCGACTCCTCCTTGCTCTTATTCACATGCTCTCGTATTTCAGTACCAACTTCACAGAAATCAAAAACGTGGCCACAAAAACCACAGCCAGGGCCGAACCGTAATCGGGTTTGTCCGCCAAATCAATATTTGCTTTCTCCAAAGAGATGCTTTTAAACTGATACAGGCTGTCCAGACGCTCATCCAACCAGGAGCCATGGACGGAAAGAACATGGAGAATTTTGTCCACTTCCTCCTGATAGGTCTTGGTATTTCTGTCTGTGGGGTCAGAGTCCTCTGACTTCAAATAATTTCCCGCAGTGTAGAAATACCCCCATCTGGCCCAATCCCGGTCAATGGCCGGCCCCAGATAGTCGATGGTCTCGTTCAAAAAGGTGCTGATGGCTTCGTCCGACAAAATCGATGCTCTCAATTCTTTGTACCGCTGGATGATGGCCTCCGTAAACACCGGGTCTCTGAGAATGCGGTCAAACCAGGGTGCGGCATGAAAGGCTGTTGTATACAAATCGGCCACATCTGTCGCATTCGGGCCATTGTCCATGGCCTGGTCAAAGTCCCAAACCGGACCCATGATCAGTTTGCCGCTGTAATTCATATACATATAGGTGGAATTGTAACCTGCGTCATAGTTCAGGAAAAACTCATTGAGAATAAAGTAATCTACAAAAGACTGCATATCGATGTAGTCTCTGTATTTTACAAATTCATTCCAGGAATCCGCATACAATGCCTGCTCCAGCCGATCCACCTGTTCTGTGATTTTCTGAATGCCTTTTTCCGTGATGTTTTCCTGATTCGGGTATTCAATGCCCAGGTATCCATAGGTCAGCTGGTTTCTGGTACCGTAGTTATCCAGCATGATTTTCTTGTCGTTATACCGGTCTCTGCGGAGCAGGGCCGGGATGAACTGGCTGTTTTCTGAATATTTGGGAAGATCCACTCTGTTTTTTCCCACCTTGATGCTCTCCATCATCAGATACACGCCCTCGTACCGATACCCCTCCTGGTCTTTCCACACAACTTCACAAAAGCGCGTGTCCGGTGTGCAGGGCATCAGTTCTCCCGCAGTTGTATAGGCCAGATAATTCCGGAGCAGGGATTTATCCACAAAGGAGACGTTCAGAATCCATTCGCTGTCTTTGCCCATGCCCAGGACGTTCTTTTTATCCAGTTTTCCGTTCTCATCCAGCAGCTTTATAAGATACTGATGTTTATCATACTTGCCGGAAGAATTTCCCCGGATTTTGAGTTTGCACTGGGATTTAAAGGTCGGTTGATCCGCAAGCTGATTGATGCCCTTGGACTTGTCTATAATATAGATTTCCCCATAGGCATAGGGGTCTTCCCCTGTTGAAACATAGTATTTTTTTTCATCGTCCCATACCGCCCCATGCGTTAGTTCCTGGTCGCCGGTGTCAATGACCACCAAAGGGAGATTGCTGGTAAATGAATCATCTATCCGCAATTCCTTGGAGCGATAATTGGTTCTTCCCCCCATACCATGGCCGCCATCCGGGATGAAATCACTCCCGGCTACAATGCTTTTTGAGGACAAATCGGTGGTCTGCGCCTTGGTCGGTGCGGGAACCTTCGGGAAAAAATAGCGGTTTTCCTGTACGCAGAATACAATCAAGCCGCCAAGCACTAACAGTACAATGAGAATAACGGAAATCTGTTTTTCGTTCCATCTCACTATCTGCTCATCTCCTCGTTCTGACACACCAGATTCACCCGGTATACCCCCTCAATTCCTCTTAAAAGCTCCACAGGATCCGTGTTCCCTTGCTTTTTGTCACGGAGCATCCGGGATGTCAGCTCATAGATGTACTCCAATTGGCCCGTTGTACGGTTTGCCACCCGCAAAACGGCCTGGCCTTTGTACTGCTGAAAAATGGTGTTTTCGATTTCTTTGGCGCAGTCCTCCTGGTTTGCGTGGATGATCAGCAGGTATCGGTCATTGGCCTTGATGCAGCCCATCACCAGCATGACCAGGAAAATCATGCCTGTGCTGATGGCCGCCAGGGCATAGTAGGAAACGCCGCAGCAGATACCCACCGCAATGCACCAGAAAATATAGGCCGTATCCCGGGTGTCTTTAATGGCGGTGCGGAATCTTACAATGGAAAGGGCACCCACCATACCAAGGGACAGGGAAATGTTATTGCCGATAACGTTCATGATCATGGTGGTGATCAGGGTCATCATCAGCAGGGATACATTGAATCTGGCACTGTATACCGCGCCGGAGTGGGAAAACCGGTAGGACAAGTAGATCACCAGCCCCAACACCAGGGCCACCACCATGTTCAGCACAATGCGCTCTACCGTAAGCTGCTGCACCACTTCCTGGGAATACTGCATAATAAACTCTTTCACATTCTATACCTCCGTAAATTTTTTTACATCCCCAGAACCTGCCGGGACATGGCATATTTACTGATGGCCAGTTCTGTGGAATCCGCAAAGTCTAAAACCCGCTTGACGCTGCTCAATAAAAATCGGTTGTATTTCACCTCTAATACCGGTTCTTTTCTGACTGGAAGATAGCTGACCTCCCGGTCAAAGAATCGCTCACAAAAAGGACTCATGCCGATGTCTGAATCCACCGTGATCCGGATGTCGTTGCTTTCCTCCGCAAAGGCGATGCGGTTGTACTCGATGATACATTGGGGCCGGTACAGCCCCGTTTCCAAAATCCGGTAAAACATCATGGCCGTATCGGAGCCAAGCTCCACCAACCCGCTGTACTGCCCACCCATCATTTCTTCTGCCAAATCTCTTGAAATGGAAAGGCTGATTTTTTTCTGCGCACTGCCCTGCTTTTGCTTCAGCTCCAATTTAACGGTCTGTTGCTCCGGGGCATAGACGCGCAGCCGCACCTTCTTCCGCATTTCCAACCCGCTTACCTTGTCAAAGTAATCGTTGTCATAAATGCTGTCAAAGTAAAGTGACCGCACCATATAGCCCTCCAGCCCGCTGTGCTGGTCCAGCCTTATGATCGGCTCCAGCCGATAGAGAAGCGTGCTGCGCTGGCACGGTGAGATGCTGTATTTTTTCTCTGTGCGTACTACGGATAATTCTGACAATTCTACCCTCTCCTTTCGCTAAAACTTTTTTACACGCAAAAAGGAAGCGGTCATCCATCCGGCTGGAATGGACAACTGCTTCCTCTGTTATAGCGATATGCGGACAGCACAAAAACAGGCAGATTTAACTCTGTCTGTCTGTCTGTCTGTCTGTCTGTCTGTCTGTCTGTCTGTCTGTCTGTCTGTCGTAAGTATACTGTTCAACGGCATAGTTTGTCAACCTCTTTTCTCGCAAAAAAGCGCACAATTTTCCCTTTCCCTGTATTTTACGGCGCGGCGTTTTGCGTGTCAACAGATTTGGTAAGTCAACTATATTGATATGTGATATGTTTATATTAGCATATACACAAGAATTTATCAATAACGTCCAAAAAATTTATGCAATATGACAACAGGCCACTTGCAAGCGGCCGAGCCACGAGGGCATGATCGCATCCAAAATGCCCAACTCCAACATGATTATGGATAGGCGTCTCATAATATGCTTCAATGCCCTTTGGCAGATTGCGCAATTTTTGAACCGCCCGCCATATCCCCCTCTCACGCCATGGTGGCCATTGCCAAAGAAAAGGCAGCTGGCTTCTCCAATATCACCTTTTTGGTTTGCGTCCGGGGGTATACGGATTCGCCTGGGCTTCCTCATTCCGTCAGTCGTACCGCCCCTCATCAGTCAGGGCTTCGCCCTGCCAGCTTCCCCGGAGGGGAAGCCTCGCTTCGCTCGATTTCAGAACGTCACCGTCACCTTTGTGCCCTTCCCCAGCTCGCTTTCTAAGGCTGCCTGGGCGCCGTGGAGCTGGGCGATGTGCTTGACGATGGCAAGGCCCAATCCGGTGCCGCCTGTTTCCCGGGAGCGGCTCTTGTCCACCCGGTAGAAGCGCTCGAAGACCCGGTCCAGGGACTCCTCCGGGATGCCGATGCCGCTGTCCTCTACGGTCAGGCTGGGGTGGCCTCCGGTTTCTTTCACCGTCACCTGGACAAAGCCGCCCTCCTTGTTGTAGCGGATGGCGTTCTGCACCAGATTTTCCAGCAGCTCCTTTAGAAGCTCCCGGTCCCCGGAGACCTTCGCCTCCCGGCCGAAGGTTTGCAGCCGCACCTGCCGCTGCCGGGCCGCCACCTCCAGGCCGTCGCAGACCTCCTGGGCCAGGCCCAGCAGCTCCACACTTTGCAGCTGCATGGGAGCCGTGGCGGTGTCTAGCTCGGACAGGGCGATGATGTCGTTGATCAGGCTCAGAAGCCGCGCCGCGTTCTTGCGGATTTCCCCGGCGAAGCGAATCTGCTGGTCCCCGTCCACCATTTTGTTCTCAATGAGCTCCGCGTAGCCGGAGATGGCGGTCAGGGGAGTTTTCAGCTCATGGGAGACGTTGGCCGTAAAATCCTGGCGGCTCTGGGCCGCGGAGAGAATTTTCTCGTGCTGGCTGCGGATTTTCCGGGCGAAAGGCTCCAGCTCCCGATAGATGGGCTCCCGGGCTGGCTCGTCCAGGTGTTCCGCCATGTCCTCAATGGGGGCAATGAGCTGGGCCGTCAGCAGGTGCCCCAGCAGCACGCAGACCACCAGAATCACCGCCGCCACCGCCAGCAGCACCGGCACCGCCGCCAGGAACACGCTGGTCAGGGACCGGGCATCCACCGCCAGCCGCAGCACTGTGCCGTTGTCCAGCCGCAGAGCGTAATAGAAGGTGTTCATATTGAAGGTGCTGGAGGTGCGGACGATCTCCCCCTCGCCAGTTTCCATGGCGGCCCGGATTTCCGGCCGGTCCGCGTGGTTGGGCAGGCTCCCAGCATCCGCCTCATCGTCATAGAGCACATTGCCGTCGGCATCCACCCAGGTGACGCGGACTTCGCTGCTCCGGAAGCCGGGCATCTGCCCCGCCTGCCGGAATTCCTGGCTCTGGCCCAGCAGCTGGGCGGTCTGCCGCAGATCCCGGCCCACCTGCTGGCGGAACAGATCGTAGTAGACCATGGTCACCGCCGCGGCGGTGAGCACCAGGGCTACCAGGGCGATGAGGCCCAGACGCAGATTGATCTTCTGCTTCATACCGTCCCCTCCGGGGCGCTGCGCAGCACATAGCCCACGTTGCGCACAGTGCCGATCTGGCTGCCGGGGGCCCCCAGCTTCTGCCGTAGGGTTTTGACGTGCATATCCACGGTGCGGGTCTCGCCCTCAAACTCCGTGCCCCAGACGTAGCGCATGATGGCTTCCCGGGACAGGACCATGCCGGCGTTCATCATGAAGTAGCGCAGGAGCTCATATTCCTTGTAAGTAAGCTCCACGCTCTTTCCATCGGAGAGCACAATCCGCCGGTTGTTGTCCAGCTGAATGCGGCCCACCTGCAGCTGCTGGGCCCCCTCCTCC
>OIZI01000126.1_pt1 | contig 39239 bp, 35 predicted proteins | sample 1588441 | NCBI WGS metagenome assembly OIZI01 (sample SAMN03283284) | human gut metagenome | biome: human-associated habitat; material: feces | host: Homo sapiens | place: Peru | collected 2012 | reverse complement strand
GTGGAATTCCACTGCCACGGCTCCCCCGCCGTGCTGTCGGAGCTGCTGCAAAGCCTGTATGCCGCCGGGGCCAGACCCGCCGGGCGGGGAGAATTTACCAAGCGGGCCTTTTTAAACGGCAAGCTGGGCCTGACCCAGGCGGAGGCCGTCATCGACCTGATTGAGGCGGAGACCGCCGATGCCGCCGCCAACGCCGCGGGGCAGGTGGAGGGCCGTCTGCAGCGGGCCATGGCCCCCATCTATGACCGGCTGACGGACCTTTGCAGCCATTTTCACGCCGTGCTGGACTACCCCGACGAGGATATTGAGGACTTTGGCCTCTCCAATTACCTGGGCTCCCTGCGGCAGGATGCCAAGGCCCTGTATGCCCTTTTGCAGACCTACGGCCAGGGCCGGATTCTCCGGCAGGGGGTCAAAACCGCCATTGTCGGGCGGCCCAATGTGGGCAAATCCAGCCTTTTGAACGCCCTGGCAGGCTACGACCGGGCCATTGTCACCGCCATCCCCGGCACCACCCGGGACACGGTGGAGGAGGCCGTCTTGGTGGGTTCCACCCGTCTGCGGCTCATCGACACCGCCGGAATCCGGGACACCCAGGACACCGTAGAGGCCCTGGGCGTGGAGCGTTCCAGAAAGGCTCTGGCAGAATCGGATCTGGCGCTATTCGTCTGTGACGGCAGCCAGCCCCTGACCCAGGAGGATCAGGAAATCATAGAGCTGTGCCTGGATGCCCCGGCAGCCATTGCCCTGATCAACAAGGGGGATCTGCCCCAGGTGGTGGAACCGGCCCAGCTTCCTTTCATGCACATCATCCCCATTTGCGCCGCCACCGGCGAGGGGCTGGATCTTCTTAAAAACTGCATCGATGACCTGTTCGCCGGAGAAGCCCCCTGCGACGGCTCCATCCTCACCAATCCCAGGCAGTATGATGCCTGCCGCCGGAGCTACGAGGCTCTTCTGCGGGCCCTGCAGGGCCTGAAGCTGGGCCAGACCCCGGATGCGGTGCTCATCGACATTGAGGAGGCCATGGAGGCCATTGGCGAGGTCACCGGTGCCACTGTCCGGGAGGACATCACCGCCAGGATATTTGAACGCTTCTGCGTTGGAAAGTAAGGAAACAGCATGATTTATTTGGACAATTCCGCCACCACCAGGCCCTGCACCCAGGCCGTGGAGGCTATGAACCGGGCGCTTACCCAGGACTGGGCCAACCCCTCTGCCCTGTATGACTTCGGCATCAGCGCCGCCCGGGAGCTCCGCGCCGCCAGGCACAGCGTGGCCGCCGCCATGGGGGCAGAGCCGGACCGGGTGTTTTTCACCTCCTGCGGCACCGAAGCCGACAACTGGGCCATTTACGGCACGGTCAAGCGTCTGGGCAAACGGGGCAAGCACATCATCACCACCGCCATGGAACACCACGCCATTTTGAACTGCATGAAAGATCTGGAGGCCCAGGGCTATGAAGTGACCTATTTGCAGCCGGACACCCTTGGAAACATCTCCCTGGAGGACTTGAAAGCCGCCCTGCGGAAAGACACCATTCTGGTCTCTATCATGATGGTCAACAATGAGGTAGGCTCCGTGCAGCCCATTGGCCAGATGGCCCGGCTCACCCACCGGCTCTGCCCCGATGCCCTGTTCCACACCGATGCGGTGCAGGGCTTCCTGAAAATCCCCTTTCAGGCCAAAACCCTGGGGGCAGACCTGATTTCCGTTTCCAGCCACAAAATCCACGGGCCCAAGGGGGCCGGGGCGCTGTACATCAGCCCCAGGCTCAAATCCTTCCCCGCCTTGATTCAGGGCGGAGGGCAGGAGGGCGGCTACCGCAGCGGCACCGAGGCCACCCCGGCCATCTTTGGCTTTGCCGCCGCGGCCGAGGCGGGCAGCAAAACCTTCCGGGAGGACAGGCAGCAGGAACAGGCACTTTTAAACACCCTCTGTGAAGAGCTTCGCGCCTTGCCCGGCGTAACCGTCAACGGGGCCCACGATGCCCCCCACATTCTCTCCGTGGCCATCCCCGGGCTTCCCACCCAGAATTCCATCAACCTTCTGCAGGATGAGGGCATCTGCGTCTCGGCGGGCTCCGCCTGTGCCAAGGGCCACCGCAGCCATGTGCTCACCGCCATGGGCATCGACGGCGACACCATCGACTCCGCCTTCCGCATCTCCCTCAGCCGGGAAACCACCCCCGAGGAGATTGGGCTCCTGGTCAAGGCCGTCCGAGAGAAGCTGCTGCCCCGGGCTTGACAGATTTCAATACACAAATTCCATAATAAAACGCCACATCCCGGGTTCATCCCTGTGCGATGTGGCGTTTTTGCAAGATAAAATAAAAAAATTGCAAAAAGTGGTTGCAAACGGCCACGCAATCTGCTACAATAGGCCCCAGTTAAACCGTGAGAGGAGCACACTTGTCTATGAGCTATGTAAATGAAGTTCTGGAGCGGGTCGCCGCTCAAAACCCCGGGCAGCCTGAATTTTTGCAGGCCGTTACGGAGGTTCTGGAATCTCTGCGCGTTGTCATTGAGAAAAATGAGGAAGTTTACCGGAAGAACGCCTTCCTGGAGCGTCTGGTCACCCCCGAGCGGATTATTATGTTCCGCGTTCCCTGGGTGGATGACAAGGGCCAGGTTCAGGTCAACAACGGCTACCGGGTGCAGTTCAACTCCGCCATCGGCCCCTATAAGGGCGGCCTGCGGTTCCATCCCAGCGTCAACCAGGGCATTTTGAAGTTCCTGGGCTTTGAGCAGACCTTCAAAAACTCCCTGACAGGCCTGCCCATCGGCGGCGGCAAGGGCGGCGCGGACTTTGACCCCAAGGGCAAGTCCGACCGGGAGATCATGGCCTTCTGCCAGAGCTTTATGACGGAGCTGTATAAGTACATCGGCGCGGACGAGGATGTGCCCGCCGGTGACATCGGCGTGGGCGGCCGGGAAATCGGCTACCTGTTCGGCCAGTACAAGCGGCTCACCGGCCTGTACGAAGGCGTGCTCACCGGCAAGGGCCTTTCCTTCGGCGGCAGCCTGGCCCGGACCCAGGCCACCGGCTACGGTCTGCTGTACATCACCCAGGAAATGCTCGAAAGCAACGGCAAGAGCCTGGAGGGCAAGACCGTTGCCGTCTCCGGTGCCGGCAACGTGGCGACCTACGCCATTGAGAAGGCCTGGCAGTTGGGGGCCAAGCCCGTCACCTGCTCCGACTCCACCGGCTGGATTTACGACCCCGACGGCATCGACGTGGCCACCCTGATTGAGGTCAAGCAGGTCAAGCGCGCCCGCCTGACCGAGTACGCCAAGCTCCGTCCCAACGCCGTATACCACGAGGGCAAGGGCGTTTGGACCACCAAGTGTGACATTGCCCTGCCCTGCGCCACCCAGAATGAGCTCCTGCTGGAGGATGCCAAGGCTCTGGTTGCCAACGGCTGCTTTGCCGTGTGCGAGGGTGCCAACATGCCCACCTCCCTGGATGCTACCCGTTATCTACAGGAGAGCGGCATCTACTTCCTGCCCGGAAAGGCCGCCAACGCCGGCGGCGTGGCCACCTCCGCCCTGGAGATGACCCAGAACTCCCAGCGCCTGAGCTGGACCTTTGAGGAAGTGGACGCAAAGCTCAAGGACATCATGGTCAATATCTTCCACAACCTGGATGCCGCCGCCAAGAAATACGGCATGGAGGGCAACTATGTGGCCGGTGCCAACATCGCCGGGTTCCTGAAGGTTGCCGATGCCATGAACGCCCAGGGCATTGTATAATCTCTTCTTCCCAAAGCCGAAAGCCTTTTGCGGGCTTTCGGCTCTTTTCTTGCAAATACGTGAAAAACCGCCCACCCGGGCCTTCGTGGGACCCGGATGGGCGGAAAGAAAGGAATCGTAAGAAATAATCAGGCCTTACTGCCCCGGTAGTAGTTGATCAGGCACCCGTCGGCGATAATCTGCCGCTCGGGCTCGGTCAGGAAGCCGGTGGACACGGGGAACTTGGTCACGGTACCGTCGGGCTTCACCGCGTAGGCATCAAAGGAAGCGTCGTTGGCCAGCACATGGGCCCGGACACCCGGCACAAAGATGTAGTCGCCCAGGCCGAACACCTCCGGGTTTTCCACCAGGAATGGGGTCATGCCCCAGTTGATGCAGTTGGAGCGGTAGCGCTTGGTGGCGTACTGTTTGGCAAAGTTGGCGGAAGCACCCATGACGCGCTGGCAGGAGGCTGCCTGCTCCCGGGCAGAGCCGTCGCCGGGCATGTTGGCGAAGATGGTGGAGCCCAGATCGGTATTTTCAGGGTCGACAGTCAGACCGGCCTTTTGTAGGGCTTCATACACGGCCTTGACTTCGTCCGTGAGGCCCTTGCCTGCCTGACGGTCACGCTCCATCTGCCGCATCTCCTTGCTGCGGGAGACGTACTGGGGGTCCCGGCGGGACAGGGCAAACTCAGAGAGACGCTCGGGGTTGGAGCGGTAGGAGGAGGTCTCGCCGGAGGGGATCAGCTCGTCGGTGGTGGTGACGGGGTCCGTGATGTAGGAGCAGACCTTTACCAGCAGGTCCTCGGTCAGTGCGGGCATTTCGGGCCAATCCTTGATGTTGGGACCGAACTTCAGTTCGTGCTGGGGCTCGGGCTTCGTCCAGCCGTTGTAGACCCGCTTTTCGTAGATGCCGCCGTCGAAGTGGTACTCGGGGTTGGTGTATTCCACATTCAGGTCCGTGGCCGCGGTGAGCTTACCCCCATTGGCGGCGGTGGCGGCGATGGAACGGGCATCCATCAGGGCCACGGCAGCCATCTGGCCCTCGCCGGGCTTGGAGCCCTCCCGGTTGGGGAAGTTCCGGGTGGTGTGGCGGATGGAGAATTCGCCGTTGGCGGGGGTGTCGCCTGCGCCGAAGCAGGGGCCGCAGAAGCACTCCCGGAGAATGGCACCGGCGGCAATCAGGTCGTGAGCCCGGCCGTTTTTCATGAGCTCTGCCAGAGCGGGCATGGAGCCGGGGTAGACGCTGAGGGTGAAGGCCCCGTTGCCGCAGCTGCGGCCTCTCAGGATATCCGCAGCGGCGCAGATATTGTCGAAGGTGCCGCCGGAGCATCCGGCGATCTCGCCCTGCTCTACCCAGATAGCGCCGTCATGGAACTTGGAGACGATGTCCATCTGGGCGCCCTTGATCTGCTTGTTGGCGTTGTCCTGAATCAGGTGCAGGATGTCTTCGGCGTTCTCCTGGAGCTCATGGATGGTATAGGTGTTGCTGGGATGCATGGGCATGGCAATGGTGCATTCCACGGTGGACAGGTCTACGTACACGCAGCCGTCGTAGTAGGCCACGTCGGCGGGGCGCATTTCCTTGTAAGCCTCGGGTCTGCCGTGGATCGTGAAGTAATTCTTCGTCTTCTCATCGGTGACCCAGATGGAGGACCAGCAGGTGGTCTCGGTGGTCATGACATCGATGGCGTTCCGGTATTCCATGGGGAGATTCGCAATGCCGGGGCCCACAAACTCCATAGCCTTGTTCTTCACATAGCCGTTTTTGTACACGGCACCGATGATGGACAGGGCCACGTCCTGGGGGCCCACGCCGGACTTGGGGGTGCCGGTCAGGTAGATGGCGATGACACCGGGGCGGGTAAAATCATAGGTTCTGCCCACCAGCTGCTTTGCCAGCTCGCCGCCGCCCTCGCCGATGGCCATGGTGCCCAGGGCACCGTAGCGGGTATGGGAATCAGAGCCTAAAATCATCCGGCCGCAGCCCGCCATCATCTCCCGGTTGTAGCTATGGATATTGGCAAGGTTCGTGGGCACGTAGATGCCGCCGTACCTGTGGGCAGCGGACAGGGCGAACTTGTGGTCATCCTCGTTGATGGTGCCGCCAACGGCGCAGAGGGAATTGTGGCAGTTGGTCAGCACGTAGGGCAGGGGAAACTCGGTCATGCCGGAGGCCCGGGCGGTCTGGATGATGCCCACGTAGGTGATGTCGTGAGAGGTCATGGAGTCGAATTTCAGCCGGAGGTTGTCCATATCCTCGCTCTGGTTGTGGCTTTTCAGAATGCCATAGGCCATGGTGCCCTGCCGGGCTGCCTCTTTCGTGACCTTTTTGCCGGTTTTGGCGGCGACCTCGGCGGGGTCGGCAACAAGGTCCGTGTTGCCAATCAGATAAACGCCGGTTTCATACAGCTTCAGCATAATGTATTCTCCTTTATCAATTTATCAATTACAGCTTTTCCAGAGTTTCCAGCAGGTAATCCGTAAATTCCTTGGCGGTGGCGCCGTCTACGTCGGTGGTGACCACCAGCTTCTTTTCCGTGTTGCAGCAGATGTCCAGAGCGGCTTCCAAGCTTTTGTTCCGGTCGCCGTAGCCGATGTGGGCCATCAGCTGACCGGCTGCCCGGATCAGGGAGCAGGGGTTGGCGTACTGGCCTCTGCCGTGGCTCATCAGGTAGGGGGCGGTGCCGTGAATGGCCTCAAATAGAGCGTACTGGTTGCCCACATTGGAGGAGGAGGCGCTGCCCAGGCCGCCCTGGAGCTCGGCGGCTACGTCGGTGACGATGTCGCCATACAGGTTGGGGAGCACGAAAACCTCGCAGCCCTCCATGAACTTGGGGTCGGCCAGCTTGGCGGCGGTGGCATCCACCAGCTTTTCCTGAATCTCGATTTCCGGATATTCGGTCTCGCCTACGTGGTGAACAGCCTTCTGGAAGTTGCCGTCGGTGAGCTTGATGATGTTGGCTTTGGTGATGACGGTCACGTTCTTTTTGCCGTTCTTTCGGGCGTATTCAAAGGCGGCCCGGGCAATGCGCTCGCTGCCCTGACGGGTCTGGACCTTGAAGTCAATGGCCAGGTCGTCGTTTACCTGGATGCCCTTGTTGCCCCAGATGTACTCGCCCTCGATGTTCTCCCGGAAGAAGCACCAGTCGATGTTCCGTTCGGAAATCTTAATGGGCCGGACAGCGGCAAACAGATCCAGATTCCGGCGCAGCAGGGAGTTGGCGGAAATCATGTTGGGCCAGGGGTCGCCGGGTCTGGGGGTGGTGAAGGGCCCCTTGATAAGGACGTTGCAGGCCTTGCAGGCTTCCAGCACGTCGGCGGGCAGGGACTCGCCCAGCTCTGCCCGGCGCTCGATGGTCATGCCGGGGATCTCCCGAAGCTCCACCTTGCCGCTGGCCAGCTCGTCCTTTAAAAGCTCCCGCATCACCCGGAGGGCCTGCTCCATGATGATGGGTCCAATGCCGTCACCGGGCATAACGCCGATGACGATCTTGTCCAGGGAAGCAAAGTCGGTGATGGCCTGGCTCTCCTTCATCCGCTCGATTCTTCCCAGGTCTTCCCGGATGAGGGCGGCCAGCTTCTCCTGAGCCGCCTGGATCATTTGCTCTTCGTTCATATCAAAAATCTCCTTTCAGAAATTCTGTGTTTTGCTTGATTGCCTTTGCGTGCCCTTACTGTAAAAGGAAACGGGGAAAAAGTCAAATCACCGGTGGGAATGGATAAACATCGGCTTTTTCTATGACATGCCTCCGGAAGCCCCTTTTGGGGGAAGAGCGGGGGCTTTTCCTGTGTATTCTGCCTGATAGGACAGGGCTGCCTTTGTTCAAAATGGCAATCTATTCTCTTGTGGAATGACTTTTCATTCCCTGCCGCTATTTTACATTTTCTGGATTGCCGGTTACACTGTTTTTGTCAAAACCGACCAGGCAGAGGCCGGAACAATTACAAAGGAGTGTTTGATATGCGTAAATTTCCCTGTGTTTATATGCGCGGCGGTACGTCCAAGGGCTGTATGTTTTTGAAGGAGGACCTGCCGGAGCGGGAAGCCTGGGACGACATCTTCGTTCAGGCCATGGGCAGCCCGGACCCCAAGCAGATGGACGGCCTGGGCGGCTGCGTATCCAGCAACAATAAGATCGTGGTGGTGTCCAAGAGCGACAAGCCCGGCATCGATGTGGAGTACCTGGTGGGCCAGTCCATTGTGGGCCAAAGCAAGATTGATTATAAGAGCAACTGCGGCAATATGACTGCTGCCGCAGCTCCCTTCGCCGTGGAGATGGGCCTGGTAGAGCACCTGACGGTGCCCACCACCGTTGTGCATATGTTCAACCTGAACACCAATAAGTATATTGATGTAGAGGTCCCCGTGAAGGGCGGCCAGTTCAATAACGTTGGCACCTGTGCCATTGCAGGCATCGACGGCACCGCCGGAGAGCTGAAGGTCAACTTTCTGAACCCGGCGGGCTCCAAGACCGGCAAGCTGTTCCCCACCGGAAAGACCAAGGAAATTCTGGATGTTCCGGGCGTGGGCGAGATCGAGGCCACCATTCTGGACGTGTCCAACCCCATCGTTCTGGTCCGGGCAGAGGACCTGGGCGCTGTCGGCACCGAGCTTCCCGGAGAGGTGGATTCTAACAAGGCCCTTTCTTCCAGGCTGGAGGCCATCCGTGGCGCAGCCTGCGTAAAGATGGGCTTTGCCAAGGACCTGAAGGACGCCACCGACAACAGCCCCGCCGTTCCCAAGGTGGGCTTCGTCACCGTCCCCAAGTCCTATACGGAGATTGGCGGCAAGCAGGTTCTGGCCGAGGACATGGATGTCTGTGCCCGGGTCATCAGCGTGTTCAAGTGTCACAAGGCGGCCCCTCTCACCAGCGCCTCCGCCATCAGCGTGGCGGCTTTTGTGCCCGGGACCTTGGTCAATGAGATCGCCCACCCTGTCCAGGGCCAGCAGACTGTCCGGGTTGGCCATCCTTCCGGTGTGATGACCATGTATCCCTATGTGGAAAATCCCACAGCATCTTTGAATGAGATTCAGGTCACCGGTGTGGCGGTGCAGCGGACAGCCAGGAGAATCATGGATGGTACGCTCTATATTCCAAGATAAAAATCTCCACCGATTCGTAGGAAAAGCGATTCGGTGGAGATTTTTCTGAATTTTTTACTTTTTCGAACATGCAATCACGATTCGAATAAACTCCCGCAGTTGGGGAAGGGCACTGTCCCGTTTCCGGTACATCAGGTATGTATTGCGAATCATTGGTGTGCCGTCCTTGAAAAATAGAGGCTCCCGCATTCCGTCGAAGCCATCCAGACAGATGCCGGGGACGATGCTCCAGCCGATGCCAGTTTGGGCCAGCTTTACAACGGTGCTGAGGGTATCCACATTCAGGGTACTGTTGGGGCTTAAATTGTGCTCAATGAGCCAGCGGGTTTGCAGGGTCATGTGGTTGTTATCGGTGTAGCGGCTGATGTAGCGAAGACTGCCTAGAGGCTTGTCTGCGTTTTCCCGGCTGCGAATCAGGAAAAAGGGCTCTGTAGAAAGCTTGATGCGCTCTCCGTCCCATCCGTATTCGCCCCGGATAATCGCTGCCTGGCAGGCTCCGTCTACTAGTCTTTGGTAGCTTGTGCTGCTGTGGGCGGTTGTCACCTTTAAATTCACCATGGGAAAGTCGTGGATATACTGTTCCAAGACATCTGGCAGGCAGTATTTGGAGTAGTCAAAGGAGGAAGCCACCGTCAGAGAGCCGCCTACATAATCCTGATTCTGCTGGATAAAGGCACGAAGCCCCGACATCTGCTCGCTGACCGAACGGACGGTCTCGATGGTCTTTTCTCCCATGGGGGTCATTGTGATGCCGTTTTTGGAACGCAGGAAAAGACTGGTCCCCAGCTCCTGCTCCATATTCTGCAGCCGCTTGGTCAGGGTAGGCTGGGCCAGAAAAAGGGAAGCCGCCGTTTTGGTCAGGCTCCCGGTCTCCGCCAGGGACAGAAGAATTTGAATATCCAGTTCGTCCATAGAAACACCTCCAGCTTTTTGCACCGCCAGCAAATTGCGGAACGCTGCCCTAAATATAGCGAAAAATGGACAGAAAATCAATTGGGAGTTTTTTCGGCTTCAAGCCATCCACCAATGCTCATGTGTGGTAAAGTAACATACAACAATTTATAGACAGCAATCCGCTATTCCGAGTGTCAGATACGGCTATTTTTGATAATCGTATCTGACAATTTCATTTTAGAAGTTGACTATGAATATATAGGTGTTATAATGTACTTGTACATTAAGTACAAGTAAAGAAAAAGGCGGTGGGTTATGGAAATCATCATCAGCAATAACGCCAACAAGCCGATATACGAGCAGATCACATCACAGATTAAAGCTATGATAATGAGCGGCGAGCTACAAGCAGGTGACGCAATTCCCTCAATGCGAGCATTAGCAAAATCAATCCATGTAAGTGTAATTACTGTACAGAAAGCCTATGAGGATTTGCAAAGGGACGGTTTCATAGAAACCACAGTAGGCAGAGGGAGTTTTGTATCAGCGCAAAACAAAGAATTCTATCAAGAAGAACAACAACGTATTGCAGAGGAACATTTACAAGCCGCCGCAGAAATTGGACGGACAAGCAACATTTCTCTTGAAAAATTGACGGAATTGTTGGCTTTATTCTATCAGGAGGACGAATGAGCATGGAGAATATTTTAGAATTGCAGCAAGTTTCCAAAACATTTCCCAAGTCGAATTTCACATTGGAAGATGTGACATTTTCCCTACCGTATGGGGCTATTTTGGGATTTGTGGGAGAAAACGGAGCAGGAAAAACTACGACGATTGGTTGTATTTTGAATACAATCAAAAAAGACAGTGGAACGATAAAGCTGTTTGGACAAGAAATGCTGGACGCAGATACGAGCTTGCGTGAAAAAATTGGTGTTGTCTACGACGGTGACAATTTTCCCGCTTACTGGACAGCAAAGCAATTATCAGAAGTCATGGAGGGGCTCTATACACAATGGGATAATTCCCTGTTTCAGAAGTATTTAGAGGACTTTCACCTGCCAGCGAAGCAGAAAATTAAACATTATTCCAAAGGAATGACGATGAAGCTGGCGATTGCCGCTGCACTGGCTCATCACCCGGAATTATTGATTTTGGACGAAGCAACCAGCGGCTTAGACCCGATTATGCGTGATGAAATGCTGGACGTTTTTCTGGAATTTGTGCAGGAAGAAAATCACTCAATTTTGTTGTCTTCCCATATTACAAGCGATTTGGAAAAGGTTGCGGATTACATCACCTTTATCCATAATGGCAAGCCCATTATGACCGTATCAAAAAATAATTTGGCATATAACTATGCGGTTATGCGCTGCAAGGAAAGTCAATTTCTTGCATTAGACCCAAAAGACATTCTTGCCTATCGGAAACGTGATTTTCAAATAGACGTACTGGTTTCCAACGGGAAAGACGCACAGAAAAAATACAAGGGCATTGTGATAGACCATGTTTCTGTTGATGAAATCATGCTACTATTGGTAAAGGGGGAACGGATATGAAAGGACTCTTGAAGAATAATTTTTATGCGACACTTTCAAACGCAAAAGTTTTTGCCGTTATCATGCTTTTATTGAGACGAGATTTGTCAAGGGTATTCTCTTCTCAAAAACACAATTTCAAAATCATTATATAAATGAGTTGGGCCTTCACTTTCGCGACTGGCTCTTTTTTCATAGCTTCCTTTTTCCGCGTGTCAGGAGCCAGCCGCTTGTGATGGCGGTCAGCGGCGCGACGGTGACGAGCCCGAACGAGCCGACGATGGTATGGACGATCTCGGCGGCGACGTATTTGTAGTTCAGCATCAGCTCCACCGGCGTGCCCTGTGCCATAAAGACCATGAGGAGCGCAATATAGCTACCGGAATACGCCAGCAGCAGCGTCGTGGTCGTCGAGCCGCAGGCTGCGCGGCCGACTGCAAAGCCGGAGGCGATGGCTTCTTTTGCGCGGATGCCCGGTTTTTTCTGCACGACCTCATAGACCGCCGAGCAGATGTCCACAGACAGATCCATGACTGCGCCGGACGAACCGAGGAAGATCGACGCAATGAAGATCTTCGTCAGATCGAGGTGCTGATACCCGGCATAGAGCAGGCTCTCGCTCGATTCCATGACCGCGCCGTGGATCTGAAACAGGTTCGTGAACACCGCGCCCAACACAGCCGTCACCAGAATCCCGAGTGCCGCGCCCGACACAGCCGCCAAAAACCGCCGATCCCAGCCATAGATCAGCATCAAAATCAGCGCTGTCAGCACCATGACAAGCCCCAGTGAAACACAGATGGGGTTATATCCGTTCAGCAGGCTCGGCACCAGCACCTTCCACATGAGAAGGATGGTGTCGATAAAGGACAGGATGGCGCGCAGTCCCGTTCCTCTTGCAAAGATCAGAAGGAGCAGCAGGAAAAGCCCCGCCAGAACAGCTTCTTTTCCGAGCCGGAAATGGTCGGTCATGTAGATGGTCGTGATCGCATCCCCGCTATGGCTCACCACGACAAAGGCTTTTTCTCCGGCGGAAAACAGCTTGTCCTGCGCGAGCGAGCCGCTCAGACGGTTGACCGCATCGGCTTCCGTCCCGGCAAACTGCCCGCCGAGGATGCGCACGCGGCAGCGCTGATCGCCGGTGCGGACAAGGCCGGTGTCGTAGATATCACTCTCGTCGGTGGATAAGACCAGCGCGGGGACGCGGTCGGCGTTCTGGTAGGAAAGCGCGCCCTCATAACCCGTGGGCAGGAAGATCAGAACCAGCATCAGAGCGAGTGACACGAGAACCGGAAAAAACGTTTTTGATTGTATCAGTTTTTGAAATCCATTCATTCTATTTTACCCATGCAGAAAGCAGGAGGCGCCTGCCCCCTGCCTTGCTTGTTTCGTCTTACTGCACGCCCACCAGAGAAGCCATCTTCTGGTAGATCTCGGTGTTGTCGTAGTAGCCGGTGAATGCGTCCGCGCCATTGCCGTCGGCAAAGACCGCGACCGGCAGCCCCGTGTGGGAGTAGCTGGTGAAGTCCACACCGGATTTGTTGTTCAGGATATGCGTAACAGTCACGGAGAAGGGGTTGTAGGTGCCGTAGAGCACATACTGCTCCTGCGTGTAATCGTCGGAGGACGTGTCGGACATTGCAAGATCATAGGCAGCGCGCAGCCTTTGTACCTCATAATCCGTCAGCACCAGACGGTCTGTTTCCTCGCCGGAGAGCTTGAGACCGAAGAGCTTTTCCACATCCTTCATTGCATCTTCAAAGCTCGTACCGTTTTCCTTGTAGGCGGCGACATACTGCTCGTCGAACTGGGCATAGGAGATCGTCTGATTGGCAAGGCTGTCGAGGTAAGTATCATAGTCCGTACCGGCAAAGCCGATCGTGAGACCGCCGGTTTCATGGTCACCTGTTACAACAATGAGCGTTTCGTCCGCGTGCTCCTTGGCAAAGTCGATGGCGACCTGCACCGCATCGGCCAGCGCCAGCGTATCGGTCACAGTTGCGCCAGCGTCGTTGGCGTGGCAGGCCCAGTCGATCTTGCCACCCTCGCACATCATGAAGAAGCCGGTGTCGTTGTCAAGGACCTCAATACCCTTTTCGACATAGTCGGCCAGCGCCCATTCGCCGTCCTGCCGGTCCATTTCGTAGTCCATGGCATCGGAGTCCGCCAGATGCTCGTCGATCAGGATTACCTTTTCGTCCGCAGCGGTGACGGCCTCGGCGTCGGCTTGCGTGTAGGTGACCTTGTAGCCTGCGTCCGCTGCAAGATCATAGAGACTGGTCTTGTCCTTGTCGGGGCCGGTGACCTTTTTCAGGCCGCCGCCGGCAAAGAATTCAAAGCCGGACGCTACAAGCTCTTCGCCGATCTCATAGTAATTGTTGCGGCTGGCCTGATGGGCGTAGAACGCGGCAGGGGTCGCATGGTTGAGGTTGACGGAGCTGATGATGCCGACCTTCCAGCCCTTCTGGCTGTGGAGCTTTTCCGCGATCGTCTCATAAGGTGTGGAGCCGGTGATGTCCACGTTGATCATGCCGGAGTAGGTCTTGTAGCCGGTGGCGATGGAGGTTGCCGTGGAGGCCGAGTCCGGCGCAAAGCTGCACGAATCGTAGGTCACGGCAGAACCGGCAACGTCAAAATTCATAAAGTTCAGCGCCTCGGGGCCATCGAGCACCGCGCCCGCGCGGTCGTCGTAGCTGTTGCTGGGAAGCGCCTGCGTATAGTCGCTGTCTGCCAGTGCGCCGAGGTAGTCGGACGCAGCCTGGAACTGCGGGTAGCTCATGCCGTCGCCGATGAACAAGAATACGTACTTGGGAGCCTTCGCGGATTCCACCTGCTGTGCGGCGGACTGCGTTTCGGGCGCGGTAGCTTCCTGCTTCGGCGTTTCCGCGGCAGCCTGTGTCTGCGTCTGGGCGGGCTGCGCCGCCGGCTGCTCCGTCGTAGCCGGAGCGGCGGAACAGGCCGCCATGCTCAGCGCCAGCGCAGCGCTCAAAATTCCACTGATGATCTTTTTTGCGTTCATTGGAGTCTCCTCTCTGTATTACGCGCTTTGAAATGACTTACTTACGGGGCTGATTTTAGAAGGCGTATGTAAAAATCGCAGCCCGCGTTTTGAAAAATTTAAGAAAAATAATTCCCGCAAAGATTAAATCTCACCGCACAGCAGAAAATAGGTCAAAAACGGCTTCTGTCCGAAATGTTCATTTTGTAGAAAATGATGCAAGACGAATTTGGCAGGCAGGACTAGACTGCTGTCGGTGGGCTTGATGCTCGGCATTTTCATGCTGGCGGCAGGCATCACGGAGATTGTGGTGTTTGCCGGGATGAGCGGTGTGCTGATCGGCTCCGGCTGGCTGCCGCGCGACGGCGTACTGACCGTCATCATGTCGCTGTTCCTGCTGTTTAACCAGTGGTTCACGCTGCTGTCGCTGCCGTTTATCTTTACGGTCTGGCTGATGTTCTCCGACCTCTCCCGGTTCGTCAGCGCGTTTGATCTGCACGCTCCCGGCGTGGCTGCTTAGGCTGGAGGATGTGCCGAAGCAATAAACAAAATAAACGCACCGCCTTCTTTGAACCGAACGGTTGGCTCGAAGAAGACGGTGTTTTTTTATTGTTTCAAGAGCTTCTTTCCGGCGGCCCAGATGCCTGCCAGAATTTCTGCGACGGACAGACCCATGAGGATCCCGGAGAGGAAGTCCTGCACATCTGTTCCGCCGGTGGTTTTGGACAGGGCGCTGCTGGCGATGCCGAGAACGATGAGGACAAAGCCGCAGAGGACGCCTTTCTGACGCTCCAGCTCCTGTGTGCGGCGCAGCAGGTCGAGAATTTGTTCATCGTCGTAGACGCGCATGCTGTCCTCTGCTGCATCCTCTCCGTCCATCAGCTCCGGGAGCGTTACATGGAGCGCGTCGCAGAGTGTTTGAATGATGCTGTAATCCGGCATACACTTTCCGTTTTCCCATTTTGAAATGGTCTTGTTGGACACGCCGAGCTGCTGCGCCAGCTGCTCCTGCGTGAGATTTTGTTCCTTGCGCTTGTGCGCGATATAGCCGCCGATGCCTGTCTGGTTCATTTGGAACGCCTCCTGTGTTGAAGATGCTCTGAGCATAGTGCAGCGCCGGGAAAGAAACCATCCCCCGGCGGTAGAATCTGCGTGGAATGCGGGTCAATGCAGCGCTTTTGTGGGGCAGGTCTTCGTGCATTCGTAGCAGAGGATGCACTCCGTCCCGTTTTTTCGTTTGCAGGATTCTTTATTGACCTCCACATCCATGGGGCAGACCCGCAGGCATTTGCCGCAATGGACGCATTTGCTCTCGTCGCAGTGGACACGCAGCAGGGAGAAATAGCTCATGGGCTTGAGGAACACCGTGATGGGACACAGATATTTACAGAACGCCCGGTTGTCCTTGAAGGCAAAGGCAAGCGCAATGCCTGCGATGTAATAGAGCGCATTTCCGGCGAGAAACAGCCAGAACATGATCTGCTCCAAATTTGCAACCTTCATCAGAAACAGCCCGGACACCAGCGCCAGCGACAGCGCAAACATCCCGTAGCGCAGGACGCCCAGCTGCTCCTTTCGCGGCTTCTGCGGCTGCTTGTAGGGAAGAAAGTCCAGCACCATCGCCGTCCAGCAGGCGTAGCCGCACCAACCGCGCCCAAAGAGCAGCGGCCCGAAGATCTTTGCTACCGCATAGTGGATGGTCGCCGCTTCAAAAACGCCGAGGAACAGATAATACCAGAAGCCCTCGATCTGCATATTCTCGCGGGAGATCACACCGAGATACAGCAGCATGTAGCACCCGACCGCCAGCTGCACAAAATGCCGGGCATAGCGTTTCCCGGCGGTAAAGAGCGTCGTCCCCAATCCAAGGCAGGCTCCGATATAGCTGAAATTCAGCAGATAGAACAGATTGTCCTTCGTGAGCCGCAGCGTAACTGCCACCGCCTCAAATAACAGAAACAGAAGCGCCGACGGCACATATTTACGAAATTTACGGTTGTTTTTCATCCTGATGATCTTCCTGCGCTTTCTTTCTTCTCCATGCCCCGCCTGCTGAGCCTGCGCACAGGCCGGCGGCAGTACTGATCATCATACCAGGACCAAGATTGTCCGTCAAGATCCCGAAGAGGATACCAAGGCTCAGGCCAATGGCAAGGCCGCTGCCGCTGTCATTGGATGAAACCGGCTCTTTTTGTGAGAGATTGTTCAACGTGCTTTTATCTTTTTTCATAGCTTCCTCCCTTTGACGAGCTACTTTCCAAATACTTCCGATAGTTCTGTCATCATGGACAGTGACGTGCGGTCGCCCCAATAGCCGACACGCCAGGCAAGACCGTCGATGAGGATCTCGCCCGTGCCGCCGCAGGAGAAGTCCACGCGTTCATTGCCATGATCCAGATAAACGTGGAGCCAGAAGCCCACATGATTGCCTTCAATATTGTTTGCGCGCATCAGCGTCCGGAAAGAACGGTGATAGGTGTAGCGGGAGAGGATGTCCATGATCTGCGCAAACTCCGGGGAATCCGCCGAATAAGTTTCCTTTGTGGTTGTGAGTGAGTAGTCCTCGGCGGTATCCACGCGAAGAATTGTAATGGAATCGCATTCCGGCTGCAGATCGGCAAAGCTGTGCGGCCAGAGCATATAGTAGACGCCGGTCAGCAAAGCAAGCAGTACCAGCAAAAATGCCAGGCGGCGGAATACCTGTTTCATGTGCGAGGCACACCTTTCATCAGCTTTTTCAGACGCCGAAGGAACCTTGGTGCTTCCCTGACCGGCTGCACAGGCTCGTGCGGTGATTGCTGCATGAAGTACTCCTGCGAGTCAAACGGCACGGCACTGTGCTTGCGGCAATAGCTGCCGTCCGGCAACAGAAGACTGGCCTTCGCCGTATCGCGGAGCTGAGAATCCAGAATCCATTTGAGCTGTTCGCGCAAAAGCATATCGTGAACCGGGCAGGCGATCTCCACACGGCGGTTGAGGTTGCGCGTCATGAGATCGGCGGAGGAGATATAATACTCTGCATTTTCACCGCGTCCGAACTGATAAATACGGCCATGCTCCAGGAAGTGCCCGATGACGCTCGTGACATGGATGTTATCCGTCTCGCCCGGTACGCCAGGCAAAATGCAGCAGATGCCGCGAATGATGAGCTGGATTTCAACGCCCGCACGGGAAGCCTCCGCCAGCTTGTCGATGACTTCGCGCTCGGTGACGGAGTTAGCCTTGATGCAGACATAGCCACTCTGTGCCAGCGCTATTTGCCGGCCAATATTTTGAATCAGCATTTCTTTGATGCCAAAAGGCGATACGCAGAGCTGCTGATATGTGCCGTCCAGCTTGTTGACGAGCATATTGCGGAAAAACGCAGCCGCATCCTCACCGATCGTCTGGTCGGCGGTCATGAGGCAGAGATCCGTATACATGGCGTTGGTCTTTTCGTTATAGTTGCCCGTGCCGATCTGCGTGAGGTAGCTGGTTTTATTGCGGCTGCGAAGCGTGATCAGGCAAATTTTACTGTGGCACTTGAAGCCCTCCGCGCCGTAGATCACCTGGCATCCGGACTCCTCCAGCATCTTTGACCACACAAGGTTGTTTTCCTCATCGAAGCGGGCGCGAAGCTCCATGAGAACCAATACTTCCTTGCCGTTTTCCGCCGCACGGCAGAGTGTCTGCGCAATTCTGGACGAGGAGGCCAGCCGGTAGATCGTGATTTTGATCGACAACACCTGCGGATTTTCCGCCGCTTCGTTTAAAAGGCGCAGAAACGGCTCAACGGAATCGTAGGGATAAAACAGCAGGCGGTCTTTTTGCTGAATCTGCGTAAGCATAGGCTGATCATGCTGCAAGTCCTCCGCCCAGCGCGGACGGTAGGAAGGATACAGAAGTCGGGAGGAGCCTTCCTTCGGCAGTTCGCCAATCAGGCGGAACACGTAGCGCATATTGAGGGGACACTCGTCCACAAATACCTGATGCGTCTGCACACGAACGAGCATGGATAGAATTTTCTGAAATTCCTCCGAGACCGTTCTGCTCAGCTCCAGCCGCACGACGGCGAGATGATCGCGCTGCTTGAGCAGCTTTTTCATCTGACGGCGGAAATCTTCCTCGTTGTCATCAAATTTTTCATCGTCAAAACTGATGTCTGCGTTGCGCGTCACAGCCAGAATACAGCTTTCCCGCACCGTGTAAGCATCAAACAGCGTCGGCAGCCAGCGCAGGAGGATATTCTCCGTACGCACAAAGCGCTTCCCATCCGCAAGCAGCAAATACGGCGGCGTGCTGTCCGGCACTGGCACAATGCCGACGACCTTGTGCCCTTTTTTGCTTTCCAGCAGCGCGGCGGCATACAGCCGCTTGTTGACCAGATGCGGCACCGGGTGATTCGGTGCGATCACAATAGGAGACAGGACCGGCAGCAGCTCTGTTTTGAAAAAGCGGTTGATCTGCTTCAAATCGTCGGTACCCAGTGCCTCGGACAAAACATCCTGCACACCGCTGCGCGCAAGCTCATCCATGACGGCGGCATAGATCTGCTGCTTCATGGCAAGCAGACCCGGAATGACGCGGTAAATATGGTGCAGCTGCTCCGCCGGTGTCCAGCCGGTTTTGTTGTCGGTGTTATCCGGCGTCATGTGAGCAAGATCGAAGAGACTGCCTACACGCACCATGAAGAATTCATCGAGATTGCTTGAAAAGATCGAAACAAATTTCAGCCGCTCCAACGCGGGAACGCCCGGGTCTGCCGCTTCTTCCAGCACACGCCGGTCAAAACGCAGCCAGCTCAGTTCGCGGTTCTGGGTATATCTGTATGGTTCTTCAAAATTCTTTGGCATAGATACCCTTCCCGGACGCCGTATTTGCCGACGACCAATTGTTCTGCATGGAATAGATGAAACACATGCTGCAAGATGAGCAGTCCCGGCACAAGTGTATGGATGCGCTCGGCTTCCAGCCGTAAAATGAGGTCGCTGGCTTCCTTTTTGCCGCTGCAAAGGAACGCACAAAGACTGTCGAGCTGCTCGGCGGTCATGCTGCGGCAATCGTCCGAGATTCCGCAATAATGCCGCGCCAATTTGAGCGCGGCGCGTGCCGTACCGCCGACGCCGACGAGCAGCGCCCGCGGGGTAAGCGCGCCGTCACTGACGTCGATGGTTTTAGAAATTTCCTGCCGCAGACGCTTCAAAGAACCGTCTCCCGGCAGGATCTTCTTGACGCAGCGGCGGTACAGGCTCAGAGAGCCGATAGGAAAGCTCGCAAAATCTACCGGCGTGCCATCCTCAAACGTGACAATTTCCGTGCTCGCCCCGCCAATGTCCAGAAACGCGCCGCCGGTCAGGTGCAGCTCCTGCATTGCGCCCGCATAGCCGAACAGCGCCTCGTCCTCGCCGGAGATGACCTCGACCGAAAAACCGGTTGCCGCGCGGATGACGGACAGAGTGCGTTCGGTATTGGAGATATTGCGCAGGGACGCCGTCGCGAAAATGCGAACGTTTTCAATTTGCAGCGTCTGCAAAATTTTGCGGAAGGTCAAAAGTCCCGCGCACGCGCACTCAATGCCCTCGGCGCTGAGCTTTCCGTCCTCCACATAACCCGCAAGCCCCGCCATGATCTTCTCGCGAAAGAGAATTTTGAAGCTCTGCCCCTCTGTTTCGTAAAGTGTCAGGCGGATGGAGTTGGAGCCGATGTCGATGATTGCCTGCTTCATTCTGCGTCACCGGCTGCCTCGACCGTCTGCTCCGGCAGCGCCGCGTCAGGCGTGCGGAACACCAGAATGGCTTTTGCGGAGTTCGTCACAGAGAACGTCACAAGTTCCCAGCCGGCCTGCGCCTTTTCGTTCGCAGTCTGTTCAATCGCCGCGGCCATTTTCTTTGCCTTGGGTGCGTAGTCGATCACGATCGTTTTATACATCATAATTATTACCTCATTTCAAAAATCATTATTTAGGATATCCGATTTTGCAGAAAAGCCGCTACCTGCCCCTTGGCGAAACCGGTATTTCCTGCGCAGCTGCATCATGGCCGGTTTTATTCTCTTATTCCGCTGGATACCCAATATTCAAGGTAGCATATCCATGTAAAAGCATCGACCGGATTTCTGTAAAATGATTGTAAAAAGCGTAATTTTGCTGTCACTTTCTCAAACACGACTTCTGAAATGTTTTACACAAACATGGTTTCGGATTTTATACGCCTTCGCTACAATGTAGACTCAGGAATATCAGATTCCGATTCTGAAACAGGAGGCATTTCCATGAAACGAATTGTAAGGGGCGTGTGCGGTCTGCTTTCGGCGGTTATGCTGCTTTCGACAACGGCGATGGCGGCGGACTACACGCCGGTTGTGACAAGTGATGAGCGCATTAAGGGTTTTTATAACGTTTATAACGGTGAGAATGCGTCTTTGCAGATGGAGTTGGCTGGACGCTACAACTCCGGCGCAATGAATGCCGACGGCGGCAGTCTGGAGATTGTGCAGTTCAACGCCAGAAACGGCTTTGCCTACGCCGTCAGCGGCGTCAAAGGCGTGCTCATTGCCATTGATCTGAACGAAAACATGAGCGGCAGCACGGTTGCCGACCTCACTGCCACTGGCAAAGAATATGATCTGAAAGATATCGTCAAAGCGGAGGACTTCACCTACCGGCTGGAGTCCCAGACCAGATAAGGTCAATTGCGGCGGTGACGTGACCGGCTGGATGTATGCACCCGAGAGCAAGGATACGGTGGCCAATTTGCTCGTGGGTGCTTTTGTTGTCGCTATTGACAAAAAGGACACATCATTGATTATTGGCTATATGCTGTTGGCTATGATTGGATTCTCTTTCAATTCGATTGCAAGTCTGCGAAAGGAAAGCAATGGAAAATGGAGCAAATACAAGCTTACCACACCCGTAAAACGGTCTACCATTGTGCAGAGTTATTTTTTGAGTTTATTTCTGTGGTTAGTTGTTGGAATGGCTTTTGCAGGAATTGGAGCAGCGCTGTCCGTCATGCTACATGGTTTCCCTTTTGACAGAAATACAGATATTTTCATGCTGTTTATGGCAGGCGTTGGAATAAGCCTGTTTATGGGAGCTATATTTTTCCCACTGTTTTATATGGGAGGAGAAGAACGAAATGAGGTGTTTTTAGTCATTAGCTTACTGTGCGGGATTGGGCTTGTTATGGGGCTTACAACTCTTATAAACACTTTGTTCCCAGCCCCCATGACTACAACACAAATCCTTTTAGGTGGCGCAATTATTTTTGTGTGTGCGCTGCTTGCATTTGTTATTTCTTGTCCCATAACAGTCTATATTTATGACAAAAAAGAATATTAAATGAAGTAGCATATCCGGCATACACACGATGTTTTTTGCTAGACCGTCATTCGTCATGCTGCCATAGACGCAGCCCGAAGCATACGCAGCCGCCGCAAGCGGGAAATCTCACTTGAATATCTGATAGAAGAAAAGCACTATCCATTCAGTACCATAGATAAGTATTTTGCGGAGCAAGCTGCCATGAATAGCTATCCTTTTTTCGTCTGCGGCCAGATGGTGCTTTTGGAAAGTCCAGAGCTTGCCACAGCTCTGTCCGCACTATCACAGATGGAACAGGAAATCATTTTCCTATACTACTTCCAACGATGGACGCATAGAGAGATTGGACAGAGATATGGACGGGCAGGCAACACAACCGGGCAGCGTATTCAGATGATTTTGCGGCAGCTACGGGCAAAGTTGGAGGGCTTGTCCTATAAGCCAGCTACTTCCCTATGAAACAATCGTTAAGGCAAGCGAGGGCGACCCGGAAGCTGTTGCCGCCGTTCTATCCCATTATGCCGGATATATCCGCTCTTGTGCGAAAATGGACGGACAGATCAACACGGATATGCAGGAGCATATCGTCGGGCGACTGATAGAAAGTCTGTTGAAGTTCCTCTTTGACCGCTGATAATTTAATACCGCAATACAGGTGATTGCCGCTGTCTTCGGTTACACCCTTGATTTGGGTAAGCTGGGAGACAAACTGTTGGCAGTCGTAAACGCCCTGTTCGCAGTCCTCACGATTCTCGGTATCGTGACTGACCCGACCACTGCTGGTATTGGAGATTCCAAACAGGCTCTTACTTACGAGACACCTAAAAAAGAGGACGCAGTTTAACCTACGTCCTCTACTATGAAAACAAATCCGACACAGTGCTTCACGAAAAAGAATGAGTTCGGATTTGCACTATTTGGTGGAGACTACGGGACTCGATTGCTGATTTTGCCCCCAGGGCAAAATCATATGGTTGCAGCCAGTTTTTGAACTGGCTGCCGCAAAATGCCACCGGCATTTTGCATTTAAATGGGTTCGAGTCCCCGACTTTCCGAGAGTAAAAAAACGCCACCCAACAGGGTGGTGTTTTTTACTGGTGGAGACTACGGGACTCGAACCTGTGACCTCATGCGTGTGAAGCATGCGCTCTAACCAGCTGAGCTAAGCCTCCATGGCTGGAACATGTTGAATTATACCCGATGGGAGGCCAAATGTCAAGGGTTATTTTTCCGTTTCCCGTATTTTCTTCTCCCTCCGCTTTTGCAGGGCCGCCAGGGCAAGGCCGGTGAGGGTGCCGGTGGCGGCGGCGGCGGTGGGGTGGGCGGTATCAGCGGTTTGGGGAGTCTCCTCGGAGATGGCAAGGATTTGCCAGGAGATTTGGCCCCAGGCGCTGTGGCCCTCTTCCGGAAGATTTTCCGGAATCTGCAAATGGATTTCCAGCATGGTCCGGCTTCCGGCGGGAAACTCGCCCAGGGGGATGAGCCCCGCCTCCTCCAGGTCGCCGTCGTAGAGCCCGGTTTCCCCCCGGGAAACCGTCAGCCGAAGTCCCCGCAGCGCCTCCGGGACCTCCGGGCAGCGGAGGAACAGCGCCGTGTCCTCTTGGGGCAGGACGCACAGCCCGTCCTCCAGCCGTTCCCCCGGAGTGATGGCGGGGCTGCTGCCAAAAAGGTGATCGATGGCCGTCTGCCCATCCGCGGCGTAGACCGCCGCCCCTGCTCCGCCCCCAAAGGCGATGGCCCCCTCCGCCCGGGCGGGGGTGCACACAATTCCCAAGAAAATCAGCATTGCCGCAATCCGGCTTCCCATGTTGCCATCCTCCCTTCCTTTTCCCGCATCATACCACCTTTTGGCCGCCGTTTTTGTTGGAATCAGGAAGGACTGCAAAGTTTCTTCACAGATTCTTTACAGCTCTTCTTCCCTTTTTCAGGTTTCTTTCAGCTTCGTGGCATAAACTATAGAATTATGAAAATGGAGTATTTTCGGAACAAGGAGGTTATCCCGTGATTGAAGCATCCCATTTGACCAAACGCTACGGCGGGCATCCGGCGCTTTCGGACGTGTCCTTTACCGTGCCGGAGGGCCGCATTACCGGGCTCTTAGGCCCCAACGGGGCCGGAAAGTCCACCACTATGAATATTTTAACCGGCTGCCTCGCCCCCAGCAGCGGCACCGTGAAAATCGACGGCGTAGACATTCTGGACGAGCCCCTGCGGGCCAAGAAAAGCCTGGGCTATCTGCCGGAAATCCCCCCGCTCTACCCGGACCGGACCCCGGAGGAATATCTCCGCTTCGTCGCCCGGGCCAAGGGCATTTCCGACACAGACCGGGAGCTTAACTGGGTCATGGCGCTGACGGAGGTAACCCCTGTCTGCCATCGCCTGATTGGAAACCTGTCCAAGGGCTACCGCCAGCGGGTGGGCCTGGCCCAGGCCATTCTGGGTGACCCCAGGCTCATCATTCTCGACGAGCCCACGGTTGGCCTGGACCCTCTGCAGATTACCCAGATTCGCGCCCTGATCCGGGAGCTGGGGAAAAACCGCACTGTGATTCTCTCCAGCCATATTCTCTCGGAGGTCCAGGCGGTGTGTGATAATATTCTGATTCTCTCCCGGGGTCGCCTGGCCGCCCAGGGCACCCCCGCACAGCTCCAGGCCCTCCGGGCCGGGGCCGCCCTGGATGTGGAGGCCGAGATTGGGATCCAGGCGGCAAGGCAGCTGCTAACCGGCCTTCCGGACTGCCAATACACCCTGGAGCCCCTGGAGGGCCGCCGGGTCTCCATCCGTATGGAGACCAAACGGGAAAACCTGGATTCCCTGGCCCGGCAGCTGTTTTTCCGCTTTGCCAAGGAGAACGCCCCCATCCTCCGCATGACCCAGGAAAAAGCCAGCCTGGAGGATATCTTTTTGGAGCTTACCGGAAAGGAGGACCAAACGTGAAAGCAACCTTCCTTCATGAATTGGGCTCGGCCTTTACGGGGCTGACGGCCTATCTGTTCAGCGCCTTTCTGCTGCTGTTTGGCGGCATCTATACCCTGGCCTACAGCCTGAATATGCGCCTTGCCAACTTTGCCTATGTGCTGCAAAGCCTCAGCTTTCTCTATCTCATTCTGGTGCCCCTTGCCACCATGCGCACCTTTGCCGAGGAGCGGCACCAGAAGACGGACCAGCTGCTCTATGCCCTGCCCCTGTCCATGACTCAGGTGGTGCTGGGAAAGTATCTGGCCCTTTTAACCCTGCTGGCCCTGCCCACCGCCGTTCTCTGCCTGTACCCGGTTCTGCTCAGCGGCAGCGGCACGGTGCCCATGGCCGCCGGCTATACCGCCATTTTCGGTTTTTTCTGCCTGGGGGCGGCGCTGCTGGCCATCGGCCTGTTTCTGTCCTGTCTGACCAAAAGCCCGGTGGCCGCGGCGGGGCTGTGCTTTCTTGTGATGCTGTGCCTGTATTTTCTGGAGAGCCTGGCTTCCCTTCTCCCCGGCTCCGCCGCCGCTTCCGTAGCCGCCCTGTGCCTGTGCGCCCTTCTGCTGGGGCTGGGGGTCTGGGGGCTGTCGAAAAACGGGGTGCTCTGCGGCGTGGTGACCATGCTGGCCCTGGCCGCGGTGCTGCTGGGCTATGCCCTGGCGCCCACAGCCTTTGAGGGGCTGTTTTCCCAGTGGATCCAGCAGCTGTCCCTGTTCTCCCGGTTTTATGTGTCCGTCACCGGCGTACTGGACCTGACGGCGGTCGTCTACGACGCAACCGTCGCCGCCTTTTTCCTGGTGCTGACCGTCCAGGTTTTGGAAAAGCGGAGGTGGAGTGAATGAAAGCCTTAAAAAACCTTTTGCATAGCCGCTCCTTCCGTTCCGGCGGCTACAGCGTGCTGATCTGCGGCCTGACCCTGGCCATTGTCATTGCCCTCAATTTCCTCGCCCAGGCCCTGCCCCGATCCCTCACCCGCCGGGATGTGACGGAAAGCAAGCTCTATTCCCTGTCCCAGCAGAGCCGGGAGCTGCTGCAGGGGCTTTCCCAGGACGTGACCGTCTACTGGATTGTCCAGTCCGGCCAGGAGGACGCGGGCCTGCAGCAGCTGCTGGAGAGCTACCAGGCGGAGTCCGCCCACTTCGTCCTCACCCCCCGGGACCCGGACCTGTATCCCACGTTTTTGGATGACTACGGCGTTACCCAGGTCTATAACAACTCCCTGCTGGTCACCCAGGGCACCCGCTACCGGTATATCAGCTACTACGATATCTACCCCTACGACGAGGACACCTATTACAATACCGGCTCCTATTCCCAAACCTTCGCCGGGGAGCAGAAGCTCACCGGTGCCATCCAGTTCGTCACCAGCGATTCCCTTCCCAAGGTCTATCTCACCACCGGCCACGGGGAGGACACCCTGCCCGCCTCCTTCACCCAGGCCCTGGACAGCGCCAACCTGTCAACGGCCCAGATTTCCCTGTTGTCTTCCCAGTCCGTGCCGGAGGATGCCGCCGCGCTGGCGATTCTGGGCCCGGAAAAGGACTTTGGGGATGAGGAACTGACCGCCGTAGAGGAATACCTGATGAACGGCGGAAGCCTTCTCTATGTCTCCGGTCCCATGGATACCCAGCGGCCCGAAAAGCTGGAAGCCCTTCTGTCCCGTTGGGGCCTCAGCGCCCAGGAGGGTGTGGTGGTGGAGGGCAGCAGCAACTATTTTGCCCTGGCAACCCCCTATTACCTGATGCCGGACCTGGAAAGCCACACCATCACCGCCCCCTTGATTACCGGCGGCTACTATGTCCTCCTGCCCATCGCCCACGGCATCACCCTGACCCAGGGCACGGGGATTGCGGCGGACACCCTCTTGCGCACCTCCTCCCGGGCCTATTCCAAAATCGCCGGTCTGGGGGCCACCACCACCCAGAAGGAATCCGGGGACATCACCGGCCCCTTCACCCTGGCCGCCGCCTCGGAGCTTCGCCTGGACGACGGACTTTCCAGCCGGGTGGTCTGGATTGGCTGCACCGGGATTCTGGACGAGCAGGCCGACAGCCGGGTCTCCGGCGGTAATCAGGACTTCCTCGTCAATTCCGTCAGCTGGCTCTCCGGCCAGGAGGACAACATCTCCATCCACCCCAAGAGCCTGGAAAATGAATACCTGACCATGTCCGATGCCACCGCGAATGTCTTTGCCGCCGTCTTCCTGGCGGTGATTCCCGGCTTCCTGCTGGCCGTAGGTGTGGTCATCACCGTCCGGAGGAAACGCAGATGAAAAAGAAGTCAACCATTTTTCTGATGGTTCTGGCCCTGTTGGTGATTCTCGCCGCGGGCCTAGCCGTCTCCCGGAAGACCGGCAGCGCGGAGGCGGAAATTTCTACCGCCCTGTCCCTGTCCGTCCCCGTGGGAGACCGGCTCACCGTGGACGGCAGGACCTTCGAAAACCGGGATGGCACCTGGGTCTACGAAGCCGACCCGGACTTCCCCTTGGACCAGGAAAAGCTGAAAACCATGGTCACCACTCTGTCCTCCCTGGAGGCGGACCGGACCCTGACCGCCCCCGGTGCCCTCAGCCGGTACGGCCTGGACACCCCCCTGGCCACCGTCACCGTGGGCAGTACCACCCTTTCCGTGGGTGCTGCCACCGCCATGAACGGCGGCACCTATTTCTCCCTGGGGGATGGGGCGGTCTATATCTCCCATGAGGACCTTTTAACCCCCTTCCACTATGACTTCCTGGAGCTGGCGGCCCTGGAGACCGCCCCCGCCATGGAAACCCTGGAAAGCGTCACCCTGACCCGTTCCGACGGCACCGGCTGGACCGTTCGGAACCGACAAGGGGAGCATCTGGCCTATTCCGACAGCCTCATCTGGTTTCTGGATACCCCCGGCGGTCCCCAGGTGCTGGATACCCAGCTGACGGAGGCCCTGATTCGGAAGGCCACGGACCTGGAATTCACCGGCTGCGCCGCCTTTAAGCCCACAGACCTTTCTTCCCTGGGTCTGGACAGCCCCACCCTCACCGTCTCCGTCCGCTATACCACCCCGGAGGAGGGGACCTATACTTTGAACATCGGCGCTGCCAAGTCGGGGCAGTACTACGCCCAGATTCAGGGCTCCCAGGCGGTCTATTGGATGGATGCCGTGCCGGTCAACGCCCTCCGGGATTCCGCACCGGAAACCCTGACTCCGGACGAAGTGCTCCTTCTGGATGCGGACACCTTAACCGCCGTCACCGTCCGCCTGGCCGGGGAAACCTGGCGCTTTACCCCGAAGGTGATCCCCAAGCAATCCGCAGAGGCCGCCGTGGACACCACCGGCCAGACGGAAACCGTCTGGTGCTTAGACAGCCGGGAAACCGCCTTGGGAGACATTCTCACCACCTTAACCGCCATGTCCTCCACCGGCTCTGCCCAGTCCCTCGCCCCCACCCGGGCCTGTGAGCTGGAATTCGAGCTGGAAACCGATGACGACTACTACCCCACCGTCACCCTCTCCTTCTGGCGCTACAGCGCCGAAACCAGCCTCGTCACCCTGAACGGCACCCCCACGGTCCTCGTCTCCCGCCCCGATGCCGCCGCTCTGTACGAAGCCGTCACCGCCATCGTCCTGGAATAAAAAAACAGCACCCCAAACGGGTGCTGCTTTTATTTTGGAGCAGGGTACGGGAATCGAACCCGCCTCTGTGGCTTGGGAAGCGACCATTCTACCGATGAACTAACCCTGCATTGCCGCTATTATAGCAGATCTCAAAGAAAAAATCAATGCCTTTTTTGTCGGCGGCAGGACAAATGCACGAGTAATTATTCTTTGAACAAATAGCCGTCCCTCCCGAAGCCGGGAAAGACGGCATCATGTGTAACGTTCAGACGAGCCCCACCGCGTCCGCCCGGCATTGGCGGCAATGACGCAAAACCGGCAGCCGCTTCGCGGCAAGCTCCCGGGCCTCGCACAGCTGCCGGGCCGTAGGGGCAGGGGCGCAGGCCATACTGCCGCAGGGGATCAGGGGCATGACATTCATGACTGCTGCCCCCACCTGCCGCGCCATGTCCGCGATTTTGGAAACCTCCCGCGCATTGACGCCGGGAACCAGGACCGTATTGATTTTCAATATGCCTCCGGCCTCTCGCCAGGCCCGTATGCCCGCCGCCTGCCGCTCCACCAAATACTCCCCGGCTTCCAGGCCTGTGAGCCTTCCCACTGGCCCCGTCACATAAGTGTAGAGCCGGGCGGCGTTTTCCGGCCGCAGTGTATTGACCGTGACCGTCAGCGTATCCACGCCGCAGGCCAGCAGATCATCCGTCCGTTCCTCCAGCCACAGCCCGTTGGTAGACAGGCACAGCAGCGCCTCCGGCAAAAAAACTTTGACCAGGCGCAGCGTCTCAAAGGTTTCCCCGTTGGCCAAAGGGTCCCCGGGACCGGCAATGCCCACCACCCGAATCTTGGGTTCCTCTTGCAGCGCCTCCACCGCCCGCTGCGCGGCCTGCTCCGGGGTCAGGATCCGGGAGGTCACCCCGGGCCGTGACTCATTGGCGCAGTCATAGCGCCGGTCGCAGAAGGCGCACTGCACATTGCACTTTGGCGCCACCGGCAAATGCACTCTTCCATAGCGTCCCGGGCCGCAGCCCCCAAAGCAGGGGTGCTCCTTCCATTTCTCGCTTAGTACCGGCATAGCTCCTCCAAAGCGTTCTCCTCCATGGGCACAGGGACCACACCGGGGCCGTGGAGCAGCATTTTTTCTGCCAGGGCCCGGAATCCCGCCGCGGCAGGGCTGTCCGGAAACAGCTCAACGACCGTTTTTCTTCGGGTCTCCGCCTGGGTGATTTCCCGGCTCATGGGAATGGAGCCGGTCAGCTCCGCACCCAGGTTCCGGGCAAAGGTCTCCACCATTTCCGCGTCGTCCCGGCCGCTGCGGCCGTTATAAATGAGCCCCGCCAGACGGGCCTCCCCCTCCCGGGCATAGCGAACGATGCCCTTGCAGATGTTGTTTGCCGCATACATGGCCATAAAATCCGCAGTGGTCACCAGATAAACATCCCGGGCAATGTTCTCCCGCAGAGGCATGGAAAATCCCCCACACACCACATCGCCCAAAACATCATAGATCACCACATCCCGGTCCGCCAGCAGGTCCCGCTCCCGAAGCTCCCGAAGAGCCCCGGCAATGCCCCGTCCGGCACAGCCGGTTCCCGGTTCCGGCCCTCCGGACTCCACGCAGAGGATGCCCCCGTAGCCCAGAACGCCAAAGGGCTCCTGGGTATTGCTCCGCAGTCGGTCCAGGACCGTCGGGATACGCCGCCCCGTCAGGCAGCGGGTGGTATCCGCCTTGGGATCACAGCCCACCACCGCCACCTTCCGGCCCATGTCCGCCATGGCCGCCGCCACATTGGTGACCGTGGTGGATTTTCCGATGCCGCCTTTTCCGTACACACAGATTTTTTTCACTGATACAGCCCGCCTTTCAAGGTCCTTCCATGGAATATTTCATTGAGGATGTCCTCCACCAGACACAGTGTGCCCTTGACCCCCACATAGGGCCGGTCACTGAGGACCACTCGGTCAAATACCGGATAGTCTATCCGAAGCACCGGGATCCCCAGCTCGTCCCCCAGCTCCTGCTCAAAGGAGCTGGCAAAGAGCATGGCGCTCTCCCCCTGCCGCACCCGGTCGTAAAAATCCTCCAGCTCCCGGGTATCCTCCCGGGCCGCCGCCACCTCTACCCGGAAGCCCAGCTCCCGGCCCAGGAACGCAGCCATGCCGCCGGAACGGCTGCCGCAGGCAAGGACGCTGACGGGTACATTCAGAAAGTCCTCCAGGTAGCTATAGACCCGCTTCAGCTCCCGGCCGGTATCCTCCCGGAAGGCCCGGGCCTCCCGGCTGTAATCCAGGCCCAGCCGTTCCTCCAGCACCTTCCACAGCCTCTTTGCCCCGGTCAGCCCATAGGGGTAGTCCAGCACCGCATAGGGAATGCCATACACCCTGCACATCTTCTTTGCCAGCGCCGTTCCTCTGCCGAAGCACAGATTCAGAGCAGCCTCCGGGGCCCGTTCCAGCTCCGCCAAGGTGCATTTCCCAAGAACGCAGCCCAACTCCGCCTTTCCGGCCAGAAGCCCCTCTATTGCGTCAATATCCGCTTTGAGGCGGTAGTCATCCGCCCCAAGGCCCAGCAGATTGATTTTGGGCACCGGGCCCGGCGCTTCCCCGGCAGGCTTCATGAGCCCCGCCAACGCCAGGGCCGCGGCCTCGTAGCCGTCCTGAAAGCTTCCCCTGTAACCCGCGGCCTCCAGGACCAGGACCGGAATCCCTGTCTCCCGGGTAAATTCCCCGGCCACAGCCGCCAGATCATCCTGGATCATATCGCTGACACAGCCCTGCAAAACAAAGATCTGCCGGGGTCTGTAAAGCTCCTTCATATTCTCCAGCGCCAGGCGGAAGGAATTCTCTCCGGAAAATACAATGTCGCTGTCACTGAGCACCGTACAGCTCTGACGCACGTCTGACATGTCGCAGGCAGTAAAATGATAGCCCATGGAGCCAAAATTGCAGCCTACCACGGAATGCAGCAGCGTCACCCCGTCACTGATCCCGGTAAATACCTGCTGCGCTCCAAACAATTTGCATCCGTATCCGGCTTTCACGGCTGTGCCTCCTTTCTTCTGTCCAGCCACATCCGCTCCCACATCTGCCGGGCGGCGGAGGTGGAGGCGTTTGAGCAGCGGGGATAATCATCGGTATCAAAGGGCATCCGCCCCAGCACCAGCTCCTCCCGGGGCTCCGCCGTCTCCAGGCAGGCCGCAAACCGCTTTACCATCCGGATATAGGAATCAAAGCTGGGCCCCGTCAGCCGGTTCACCGCCCCGATCAGTGGTGCGCCCAGCCCTTCCAGAGTCAGATCCTCGGTGCCGACCACCGCATCTGCCTGGCCAAAAAGCCGCCCCAGACACGCCCGGTCCGGATTGACCAGCACCTTCGTCCCCGGAGAGAACAATTCCACCGCCTGGTCGATACGGTCCATCAGATTGGCTTCTATTTCCGGGGTGATGCCGGAGGTCCCCTTCATCCGCTGGGTCTGGAATACGCAGACCGCCTGAATGGGCATTTCCAGCTCCTTGGCATAGGTCTTCAGGGTGAAGGGCACGCTTTGCAGCCCCCGGCACACCAGTACCCCCCGGTGCTGCCGGATATAGGCCTTGGCCTGGGCGGTCTGCTGCCGTACCCGGTCCGTCTCCCGGGCTACAGCCTGCGCCATGGCCTCCTGCCGCCCAAGCTTTTCTCCGATATCCGTATAAAACCGGGCGATCCCGTCCAGTCCCACATACCGGCCGCTGTCATTCAGGTGCAGGTAGTCCGTACCGTAGAGCGCCTTCATACGCCGGGCCCAACGGATACGTTTTACCAGATTCAGCTGTGCCGCCGGTGCCTTTTTCAGCTGCTCCACGGAGGTACTGGGTATCCAGGTGTTGACCGTAATGCCCGCAAGGCCCAGAGTCTTCTCAATTTCCCGCAGCACCAGCTTTCCCTCGCTGCCCCAGCCCACGGTTTCTATATTCACGCTGCCGGGAATCACCGGCTGCTTTTCCATGACCTGCCCCACAATGGCGTAGAGGGCTTCCGTAAAGCCGCAGCCCTTCAGCTCCATTTCAAGGGTCTCATTTCCCGTAAGCTTCTGCTTGGACAGCTCCTTCAGCCTGTTTTTTGAGTAGTTTTTGTCCCGATGGGAAAACAGCTCCGACTGGACGCCCACCACCGGAATTCCCTCCCGCCGCAGCCGTTCCGCTGTTTCCAGAACGGCCTCGTTGAGGATGTCGCTGACCGGTGTGGGCACCACAAAAATCAGCTCCGGCTGATAGCGGCTCCAGGCCTCCCGGAGGGTCCGCTCCAGCTTTTCTCCGCCGCCGAAAACGATTTCCTCCTCTCCCAGGTCCGTTGTCAGTACCCGGTAAAAGGGCTGATGCCGCCGCCGGGCGCTGAATCGGTAATGAAAGCCGCAGCCCAGAGGACCGTGGAGCACAACCAGCACGTTGCCCTGGATCTCCCCGATGGCGCCCACGCTGCCGGAAACCTTTCCGTTGACCCCAAAGGAATGCAGCAGCCGGGAGGGGTACACCGCCGTTGCCAACTCGTCAAAATAAATCCGATCCATCAGCCGTCCTCCAAAGGTGTAAATACGCCCCGCTCCACGGTATAGATCCGGTCGCAGACCTGATCGCACAGGGCCCAGTTGTGGGAGACCATCAAAAAGGCAGCGTTGCTTTCCTTTTGATAGTCCTTCAGAATGTGGATGACCTGGACCTGGGTGATCACATCCAGCATACTGGTTGGCTCATCCAGCACGATGATTTCCGGCTCCAGTAACAGTATTCTTGCCAGCGAGGCCCGCTGCAGCTCTCCCCCGGAGAGCTCCGCCGGCCGGCGCATCAGATGCTCCTCATAAATGCCAAACCGCTTCAGATATTCCAGCATTCCCTGGTAGGTATAGGGCAGCCGGTATTTTTGGTAGGGCTCCGTCATACTCCGCAGCAGGATCAGCTCCGGGTTGAAGGAGGTCTCCGGATGCTGAAAGAGGATCTGGATCCTCCGCCGGACCTCCCCGGTGTAATTCATGGAAACGGGCTTGTCGTGAAACCGGATTTCCCCGGAGGTCGGCCGCAGCAGCCCCGCCACCATCATGCCCAGGGTGGTTTTTCCGCTTCCGCTCTGGCCGAAAAGCCCCAGCGTCTCCCCCGGTTCCAGACAAATATGGGCCCGGTCCACGGCGGTCACACCGCCGTTGTCAGCGTAACGCTTCGTCAGCGCAACGGTTTCCATCAGCATAGAGCCAGCACCTCACTTTCTGCCCGTCTACATCAAAGAGGGGCGGATTTTCCTTGCAGCGTTCCCAGCAGCGGCGGCAGCGGTCATAGTATCGGCAGCCCTTCGACTCCTCCAGATAGTCCTCGTGGGGCGGCGCAAAGCCATGGTCCTCATAGCGCATGCCGTTTTCCGGCATGGCGGCGATCAGGTCCTGGGTGTAGGGATGCAGGGGATGCTCCAATACGCGACGAGTCTCTCCGCACTCCAGCTGACAGGCGGCATACATGACGCTGACCTGGTCACTGACGGCCTTGGCAAACAGCACGTCATGGGTCACGCACAGCAGCGTCTCCCCCTGCAGCTGCCGGAAGGCCTGGGTCACCGTCTGCACCCGGGCCTCATCCAGGCCCTTGGTGGGCTCATCCGCCAGCAGCAGTCCTGCCCCGGCGGCGATACCCATGGCCACCATGGCCCGCTGCCGCATGCCTCCGCTGAACATATGGGGATAGGCCCGGGAGCGCTCTTTGCCCGGTGTCAGCCCGAACCGTTCCAGCAGCTTTTCCGCCGCGGCCAGCGCCGATTTTTTGGATTCCTTTCCGTGAATGATCCGGGGCTCTCCCACCTGGTAGCCAACGGTCATCAGAGGGTTCATGCTGCCGCCGCCACCCTGGGGCACATAGGCCAGCTTGCTGCCCCGCAGCTTCTGCATTTGCTTTTCCGGCAGGGATAACAGGTCCTGACCGTCCAGAAGGATCTCTCCGGAAATTTTTGCATTGGGCGGCAGCAGACGGATCATCGCCACCAGCAAAACGCTTTTCCCGCTGCCGGTTTCCCCGATAATGGCGGTGCGGCTGCCCTCCGGCAGGCACAGGCACATATCATCCACAGCCTTTACACCGGCTCCCTCAAATTCTACGGATACATGGTTGATCTCCAACATGGGTCATCCCTCCTTTCGCTGGAAGCCGTAATAGCCCAGCAGCATAAAGCCCAGGGTCGCCAGAGCGGTACAGATAATAGGGGGCAGATACCACCAATAATAGCCCCGAATGACCCCGTTCTGATAAAACGCGTAGTGCAGGATGTTTCCCCAGCTTTTCTCCCCGAAATCTCCCAATCCCAGAAAGCTTAAAGACGCCTCGGACATCATGGCCGTGGAGACCGCCAGGGCCGCCCGGGACAAAATCATGTCCTTGAGATTGGGAACAATGTGCTTGAACAGGATCACCGGCGTAGAAATGCCCAGGGCCTTCTCCATTTTTACAAAGGGCATCTCGCACAGCTGCAATACCCGGGCGCGCAGCACCCGGGCCGTTCCGGTCCAGGCGGTGACGCTGATGGCAATGACGATGGAGGTTTTGCCCGGGTTCATGTAGGCAATAAGCAGCATGGTCAGGGCCAGACTGGGCAGGGCCATGGTCACATTGGTCAGCCCCGTTACCAGCTTGTCCAGCGTTCCGCCGTAGTAGCCCCCCAGCAGCGCCAGCAGCGTTCCCAGCACCGTTACAAGCAGCGCCGTAAAAATGCCGATGGACAGGGAGATCCGGGTGCCGTAGATCAGCTCACTGAGAATATCCTGCCCCACGTCATTGGTGCCCAGCAGATGCTCGGCGCTGGGCTTTAAGTAGGGCACCCCCAGCTGATGGGGGTCATAGGGCGCCAGCTGCGGAGCGAAAATGGCGATTAGCAGGAAAGCGCCCACGATCACGGCTCCCCAGATCATGGCGGCGTTGGGTGCAAAGGCCCGCTTGGGCGGTGTTTTCCGTTCCTTCATTGCAGGCCCTCCCGAATTCTGGGATCAAGCCACCCCAGCAGCACATCTCCCAGTAAATTTCCGCCTACCGTACACACGGCGGAGATCAAAAAGCACAGCTGCGCCGTGGGATAATCCGAGCTGAGCACCGCCGTATAAAACAGCTCGCCCATGCCCTTCCAGCCAAAAATGACCTCCAGGATCATGGAGCCGGACAGCAGCCCTCCCAGCTGGATGCACAGCGTCGCCGTATAAGGCAGCATCGCATTGCGCAGCACATGAACCAGCAGCACGCCCCTGCCCGTCCGGCCCTTGGCGTAGGCCGTGGTGATGTATTCCTCCCGACGGATCTGAGAAACGTTGCTCTTCATGTTCAGAAAATTCGCCGCCGTCCGGAAGAGAACCAGCAGAATCACCGGCAGCGTGGCGTGATAGGCAATATCGGCAATTTTCTTCATACCGCTCAGGCCCCCCACGGTCATACCGTTGACCGGGAACCACCCCGCCTTAAAGGCGAAGGCCACCAAAAACAGGATGCCGATGCAGTTGGTGGGCACCGTATGCAAAAACAGCATCACAGGGGTCAGCAGCTTGTCCGTCCACCCTCCGGGCTTCCATCCTGCGGCAATGCCCAGCAGGGCTCCCAGCAGCCCCCCCAGCAGAAAGGTGGGAATACTCAGCACCAGCGTCCACCCCGCCCGGTTCAGTACGTTGTCCAGCACCGGCTTTTTGTTGGAATAGGCGATGCCGAAATCCAGGGTCACCACGCTTTTCATATAGTCCAGATACTGCTGGCCCAGGGATTCATTCAGCCCATATTTTTCCGCGATTTTTTCCAATTCCTCCGGGGCCTCATACAGCAGCTCATAGTACCGTTCCTGCCCCACCAGGTGCTCCAACGGGTCACCCGGCATAAAATGCGCCATGGCAAAGCTGATGGTGATCACGATCCACACCGTCAGCAGAGCTCCGGCCAGCTTTTTCAAAACCCGCACACGCATGCTCCTCTCTTCGGGGACAGCTTTTCGCTGTCTTCCGGGAAAACAACAAAACAAAATAGCGGGACGGCAGTACCGTCCCGCATTGCAAGGGATCTGTTTCGGTCGGCAAGGGCCAGTCAGGGGCATCACCGACGCCCGGCCCCGGCTAACGATTCACAGGTTCCTTCGGATCATTTTACCGCAATGTTGTAGAACAGGACCGGAGTCACAACACCGATGGCGGGGTAGTACAGCAGGTTGTCAAACTCGTCGGTCCGATAGGGGAAGAAGCAATCCTCCCAGGTCAGCGCGAAGCCGTAGAGATTTTCGGAAACGATCTTCTGCAGCCCCTTGACCGCCGCCACATATTCCTCGTCGGAATTGGCATCCTGCAGGGCCTCATAGGCCTTGTTCAGCGCCGGGTCGTCCAGGGTGTCGCCCCAATTGTAGCCGCCGGAGCCTGCCACAGCCCGATTCAGGAAATACCAGATGGCGGTGCGGTAGGAGGCAACGCCGCTGGTGGTATAGCCGATGAACAGGTCATAGGCGCCCTCCGTGACCATAGCCTTGTTGGCCTCGCTGCTGGTCAGCGCATCCGTATCGTAATAGGCGTTGACACCGATCTTCTTCAGGCCGTCCACCATGATCTCACCGATGCGGTTGAACAGCTCCTGCTTGGCCTTGGTCATCTGAGAGGAGACCTTGTAGGTAAAGGGGGTGCCGTCCGGCAGCTCCCGGAAGCCGTCGCCATCCGCGTCCGCAAAGCCCGCTTTATCCAGGATGCTGTTGGCCTCATCCACGTCGGTATAGAATTTCCACAGGCTGTCGTCATAGCCCACGTTCACAGGCGGGATCACGCCGGAGCCGGGGGTCTGGCCGTAGTCGCCGCAGGAGAGCTGACGGATCAGATCCCAATCCAGACACTTGACCACCGCCTCCCGGAATTCATAGACCTGGTTGGCGGCACTGAGCATACCGAAGGTGGCCTGGTTGCAGCCGCTGTATTCGCTGCGGCCCTCGTCGATAAAGTCCTTTCCGGCGATCACGTCCAGCAGGGTGTAGCTGGTGGGGGATGCGTAGTCATAGATCAGGTCGATCTCTTTGTTGGCCAGCGCCATGAGCTCGGAATCCTTGGAGGAATAGGACTTGAGGGTGATCCGGTCTACCTTGATCTCGCCCAGATAGCCGTTGCCGGGGTAAGCGTCAAAGACCACGATGCCCGCGTCGGTATCCACGCTGGTCAGGCTGTAGGGGCCGCAGCCGATGGCGGCATCGGGCTCCGCGTAGTTGCTGGGGTCATCCACCTTTTCCCAGATGTGCTTCGGCAGAACGCCCTGGGTAATGGGGTTGGAGCGAACCCAGTAGTAGGCGTCGGGCTGGCTGAAAACGCAGGTGACCTGGCCTTCATTGTCCACCCGGACCTCGGTCAAGTTCTTGAGAGCCGGGGACTTGATCACATCCCGGCGGTACTCCATGGTAAATACCACGTCGTCGGCGGTCACAGGCTCTCCGTCGTGCCAATGCTTGTCCGTGGGGAAGGTCATGACCAGCTCACAGCCGTCCTCGGAAATTTCGTAGCTCTTCGCAAAGTAGCCCTGCACCTCGTTGTTCTCGTTCGGGAAGAAGAAGGTGGGATTTGTGACGCAGTTGTACTGAAATTTGCCGATGGCGCCGGACTGGGAGTAAATGCTGGTGGCATCCGGCTGGGCGATGGTGCCGATCACCAGGTTTTCCACATGGGCATTGGGGTCGGCGGTGGCCTGGGTGGCGGTGGTCTGGACCGTCCCGTTGTCCTGGGTCTCCGGGGCAGCGGTGGCCGTGGTGGTCCCGGCACCGGCAGAGCCGCAGGCGGCCAGAGACAGCAGCATGGCCACGGCCAGCAGCACGGCAATCATTTTTTTCATTAGGGTTCCTTCTTTCCAAAAATATCTATCCAATTGCGGCTCGACCCGCATCCAGATACAAAAAACAGCAGCCGTATCCCGGCTGCTGTTCTCACTCCGTGTACACTCCGCCTGTCCGGAAGAAACCGGCAGGCCAGAAACAGGAAGGAAATCCGTAGACCGCAGATTTCGGCTCCAAACCCTGCGGCAGGTCTCCTGACTCGAGGCCATGGCAGCGGTCCCCTTCACGGTTTCCCATTGGTTTCGGACAGCTACGGCCTTCTCACAGTGACGGCATCGTTCCGGACTTACACCGGATTCCCTTTTCACCCGCGTCCTGGCGGGCACCTGCAAGGCGTTATCTTTACACATGGATTCTACAATCCCGCTGTGCGCTTGTCAACACTTTTCTGGCATCATTTACAAAATACAGCAATATCAATAAATTTATCCCGATTTTCCTTGTTCTATTTTACACATTTCCGCTTTGCGATTTTCCATGTTTTTGGTGTATTTCTAACATATTTTTCGTTTATTCCGGAAGTCCTCTTCGTTGTGCGACAAAATCCCTTCTCTCAAAAAAAGAACCGCCGCCATGCTCTTTTAAGGCACGGCGGCGGAAAATGCTTTAACGATTCGGCAAAAATCGCTAATGTCCGCAGACGCTTTTTGCCCGGTGTTTGCTTTTATTACAGCTCCACGTCCATCTTGGCGATGACGGCGGCGCAGCGGGGGCACAGGCCCTCGGCGTTGGCGTTTACGGAGTGCATCCAGCAGCGGGGGCACTTGGTGCCCTTGGCCTCGGAAACACCGACGGTGAGCTGCGGGAAGTTCACACCCGCGCCAACCTCCGCGCCCTCCTCGGGGGCGGACCAGGTGCAGTCGGAGACGATGCAGATTTCCGCCAGGTTGAGCCCCTGGCAGGCCTTCTTCAGGTCCTCATCCTGAGTTTCCAGGGTGACGTGGGCCTCCAGGGCCTTGCCAATCCGCTTGTCGGCACGGGCCTTTTCCAGAACACCGTTTACATCCTGCCGCAGCTTCATGACGGTCTCCCAGCGGGCCATGGTCTCGTCGTCCAGCTTGTAGCTTTCGAAGGACTGGGGCATCTGGTTTAAGAGCACATTCCGGCTGTCGTCCCCGGTGCGGTGGGGCATGGACTGCCAGATTTCGTCACAGGTAAAGGCCAGGATGGGGGCGAAGACCTTTGCCATGGCATCCAGAATCAGGAACAGGGCGGTCTGGGCGGTGCGGCGGCGCAGGCCGTTCTTCTCCTCGCAGTACAGCCGGTCCTTCAGGATATCC
>OIZI01000125.1_pt1 | contig 39436 bp, 22 predicted proteins | sample 1588441 | NCBI WGS metagenome assembly OIZI01 (sample SAMN03283284) | human gut metagenome | biome: human-associated habitat; material: feces | host: Homo sapiens | place: Peru | collected 2012 | reverse complement strand
CGACCCATTTCTGGTGCCATTTCTTCTCGATTTCTCTGAAGTTGTATTCCATTGTTGTTATCTTATTTATTTTGTTTCTTTTCTTAAATATAATAAGGTATAACCCCATTCAAGGTGCAAAAGTACATTTATTTTAGCATATTACAAAATAAATCGTCATTTATTTTTAGAAAAGGAATGCGAGTAGAGTTTTTTTTATATCTTTTGCTCAAGAAAAAATCAATAGGGATGTTGCCCTCGATGACGTGATGGTGACAGGCACTAAGGTGAAGTTGGCTTACCGTGGCGACACGCGCCTCGCTAGCCCGTTCGTTCTGCAAAGGCAAGCTGACGCTGAAGACCGAGAAATGGAACAATACGCTGCCAAGCTTTTAATACAGGTAATCATGCTATTCAATAGCCAAATCGATGAGTTTTTGTCTGATTTGGCTATTGAATAGCCTATATTATAGCCAAATCGCGTTAAAATTCATCGATTTGGCTATGATATAGGTGGTGGTTTCAAAAAAAAGACTTATCTTTGTGGTCAAGAACCAACATCATTATAGCGTATGAATCAGATTATAGGAAGAAAAAAGGAAATCAAACAGCTTACCGAGTATTATCACTCCGGCAAGGCTGAGTTAGTGGCTGTATATGGCAGGCGCCGTATCGGCAAGACCTATCTTGTTCACAACTTGTTTCTCGATAGCTTTGCTTTCGAGATGTCTGGCTCTATTGATGCGCCTTTAGAAGCACAGTTGTCCAATTTTGGCTTCGCTCTTCGTGAATTTGGTGATTCTCATCAACCTATTCCCTCTAATTGGATTGAAGCTTTTGAAGCTCTCAAGCAGTTGTTGAAGGCTAAATTATCAGGCAACCGACTCGTAGTCTTTATAGATGAATTGCCCTGCCTGGACACTCGAAAATCTGGTTTTCAACAGGCTTTTGAACATTTCTGGAATGGTTGGGCTTCCAAGCAGAATGAGATTATGCTCATCGTGTGTGGTAGTGCAACATCCTGGATGATCACTAATCTGATAGACAGTCATGGTGGGTTGCATAATCGTATCACCCACGAGATGTATCTTGCCCCTTTTACGTTGGGCGAAACAGAAGAGATGCTTTCAGTCAATGGCTTTACCTGGTCTAGGCTTTCCATTTTACAGATGTATAGTATAATAGGCGGCGTACCTTATTATCTGAGTCTTCTCGATAAAGTTCAAGGTGTAGAGGGGAATGTGGATCGGCTTTTCTTCTCTGAGCATGCAGAACTGAAGAGGGAGTATGGCAGATTGTATGCCTCCCTCTTTAAGAATTCGGAAATCTATATGAAGGTAATAGAGGCTCTTGCGTCCTGCAAGCAGGGATTGACCCGCAAGGAAATAGTAGAGCGTCTCAAGTTGCCGTCGGGAGGTACTCTGACCAAGGTACTTCGAGAGCTGATAGATTGTGATTTTGTGCGTGGTTATAATACCAGGGAGCGGAAAATCAAGCAAAAAGATCAGATATACCAGCTCATCGATCTCTATACCTTGTTTTATATGCAGTTTTGTCATCCAGCCTCTACTGATACCGCCTTCTGGACACATCAGATGGGAAAGCCTCGTCAAAACACTTGGTATGGATTGGCTTTCGAGCGTATATGCATGCTTCATATTCCGCAAATCAAGCAACAGTTGGGCATTGCTCAGATTTATACTGAATATTATTCCTGGCGCAGCAAGCTTTCTACACCTGCATCCCAGATAGACCTGTTGATTGAGCGTGCTGATAATCTTGTCAATCTTTGCGAAATCAAGTATTCGCAAGCCCCTTATAGCATTACAAAAGAAGAAGATATGCGTATTCGTACTCGTATTGCCGACTTTGTTGGTGAAACGAAGATTCGCCATGGTGTTCTCACTACGCTTATCACCACGTTTGGGCTTCGCCCGAATCCGTATTCTTCTATTGCGCAGGTACAGTTGACGATGGATGATTTGTTTGTTTAGTTGGCTACTATCTATTTCTAGAATGCCTTGGCATGAACGCACTTCATGTTCTTTTCCAGCTGGGCTGTTGAGCTGGCACCTACCAGCACGCTGGTTACGCCTTTCTGGTGCAATATCCAGGCAAGAGCCATTTCTGCGAGGGTTTCTCCACGTTCGCCAGCTTCGGCATTCCATTGCTTCAGCTGTTCCAGAAGTTCCGGTGTCAAGGCATTGTGCTTCAGGAAATGTTCCTTTGCCATACGGCTATCCGATGGGATTCCGTTGAGATAGCGGTCGGTGAGGAGACCTTGTGCCAAAGGCGAGAAGGAGATGAAACCGATGCCATTCTCGTGGCAATAATCGAGGGTTCCATTCTCCTGTGGTGTACGGTCGAGCATATTGAGTCTGTCCTGGAAGATGAGCAGTGGACAGTCGCGCTCCTTGAGATATTTGTCAGCGAACTTCAGGGCTTCCAGTGGCCATCGGCTGATGCCGAGATAGAGTGCCTTGCCTTGCTTCACGATATCTACCATCGCCTGAAGTGTTTCTTCGAGCGGTGTGTTAGGGTCGTAGCGATGACTGTAGAAGAGATCTACATAGTCGAGGTTCATGCGCTTGAGACTCTGGTCGAGACTGGCCATCAGATACTTGCGGGAACCCCAGTTGCCATAAGGACCTTCCCACATGTCATATCCAGCCTTGGTGGCAATGAAAAGTTCATCACGATATGGACGGAAATCATCTTGCATGAGTCTGCCCATCGTTTCTTCGGCACTACCATAAGGAGGACCATAGTTGTTGGCCAGGTCGAAGTGGGTAATACCATGATCAAAAGCATAATGAGTAATGGCTCTGCTGCGCTCGTAAGGATCTACTCCTCCGAAGTTATGCCAGAAACCAAGACTTATTTTAGGTAAGAGAACTCCGCTCTTGCCACATCTTTTATAGAGTGCCTCCGAGTCTGTGTATCGGTTGGCATTTGCAGTATAGATTCCTTTTAAGTCCATATTCTTCTTTTTTTTAAATATCTTTTGCAAAAGTACGAATTATCTTTTGATAAACAAATGTTTCTGGCTATTTTTCTTCCTTATATTAAGTTTATTTCAAAACATTCATGATGTTGGCTGGAGGACGCTGTGCCTGCAATTCCCGCTTCATAAAGTCCATATAAGGAGCCACATGGGTATAGTATTCGTAATATCCCTTGCAGAGATAATTTAAGCCTGGCTCTCCATATTTATCATTTTCAAATCGGTTTTTAGGGCATTCGCCATGACAGGCAAATTCCATATCGCACTCCTTGCATTGGCGGGGAAGAGAGGTGTGTTTCAAGCGACTGAATGCCTGTTGCTTTTCTCCATAAAGCATGTCTATCAGGGATTTATCCTGGATATTTCCCAGTTTATATTCCGGGAATACGAAGTGGTCGCAGGAGAATACATCACCATTATGTTCCATCACTCCGGCATGACCGCACTCCTTGGAATAGGCGCAGATGCCTGGTTGTACACCTACCCAGTTGGCCAGTGTGCAGTCGAAGATTTCCACAAAGATTTTACCTACATCATGGCGAACCCAATCATCGAAAATGGTACAGAGAAATTTGCCCCATTGTTCAGAAGTTACTGAGAAATCGGCAATTGTGATTTCCTGATTTTCTTTCTGTTTTTTCGCATTCCCTACATCCTCATAATTATCTTCATGACTTACATCGGCTAAACTTGCTAAAGTGCGTCCGTCTTCATGCTCTGTCAGTCGTTCCACGATAGGGGTAAACTGCAGGTACTGGCAACCATTGTCTCTGAAGAAATGATAAAACTCCAAAGGATGTTCTGCGTTGTATGCATTTACCACTGCCATCGCATTCCATTCCACTCTATGTTTTTTCAAGAGATGGATGCCATGCATCACTTTTTCCCAAGATGGTTTTCCGGCAGATGTCTGTCGGTAATGATCATGATATTCCTGTGGACCATCGATGGAGATACCTACCAGAAAATGGTTTTGAGCGAAAAACTCACACCATTCATCGGTAAGGAGTGTACCATTGGTCTGGATGACGTTATCGATTTGCTTGCCGTGGGCGTACTTCTTCTGCAGTTCCAGCGCCTTCTTGTAGAAGTCGATGGAGCGCATCAGCGGTTCTCCTCCATGCCAGGTGAAGAGTACCTGGGGCATGGTCTGTGCCTCGATGTACTCCCGGGTGAATTGCTCCAGCATCTCATCGGTCATCAGATGTCGGGGAGTGTTCTGGTAAAGATGGTTCTTTTCCAGATAATAACAGTATTTGCAAGCCAGGTTGCAATGGGCACCTGCGGGCTTCAGCATCACATACAGGGGCTTGGCAAATGGGGTTGCTATATTGTCGTTCATCATATTCATTCTTTTCTAAATGAGGGAAATGTAATCTGCATCAGGACTGTGTGCCTAAAATTTTGGTAAAGTGATTTGGAAATCAGGACTATCTCTATGTTCCTTCTTGATGGCAGCTAAAAGTTCGGCTAATATTTCCGGATGCTCAGCTGATACATCATAATCTTCATGAATGTCAGTCGCTAAGTTGTAGAGATGTAGTTCTCCCTTTTCTACTACCAGTTTCCAGTCTCCTTTCCTTACACCTATCTGGTCGGTTTCGTGAAACTCCCAGTAGAGGTAGTCGTGGTGCTTCTGCTCGGCATCCTTGCCCAGGAGGGTAGGAGCGATGGAGATTCCGTCGAAACCATCACCTGCCAACTTCTTGTTGGTGTAGCGCTTGGCGAAGTTCTTGATTCCGGCAAGGTCGCAGAAGGTTGGCATCAGGTCGTAGAAGGCAAACTGGGTATCGTTTACGCTGCCCGCCTTGATGTGCTCCGGCCACCAGGCGATGAACGGGATGCGGATGCCGCCCTCGTAGCACTGGCGCTTCAAGCCCTTCAGCTTGCCGTCGCGACCGAAGAACTTTGGGTCGGCGCCGCCTTCTTCGTGAGGTCCGTTATCGGATGTAAAGATGACGACGGTGTTCTTGTCAAGACCCTTCACCTTCAGCTTGGCGAAGATTTCTCCTACATACTGGTCAAGACGGGTAATCATTCCGGCAAACTGTGCGTGGGTATGAACCACGGCGTTGTATCTTGAGTCTTCCCATCCTCCCCAAGTTTTATCATCAAAGAATTTCTTCTGATAGTTCTCTAAAATGGAATCTTCTGGTTGAGCCAACTCTGCGTGAGGTAGGGTATAGGTAAGGAATCCTACGAAAGGATGCTTATTATCCTGCTTGTCAATCCACTCCAAAGCCTTGTCGTGGATGATGCGGGCAGAATACTGCTTGCGTTTGAAATAGTCCTTGCCGAACATCGGGTATTGGATGTTCTGTTCCATCACTTCTCTCACTACAGCCGTATCTCCCAAAGCCTTGCTATATCTGTTCAGGAAATTAGGGTAGTAGAGATGTGCCTGAAATTGACAGATGTATCCATAGAATTCATCCACGCCCCGTTTGTCGGGAGTAGAGGCAGAACCTTCGTATCCGCCTGCCCACTTGCCGAAGACTCCGGTGCGGTAACCCTTGTCCTTCAGCATCTCAGGAAGAATCTTATGCTGTGGGTCGTAAGGTTCCTGACCCACAACAGAAAAGTCCTCATTTACTCCATACTTCACCATTGGCACGTTTCTCCAGTACTCCTTGTTCCCTCTTACGTGGGTATGACCGGTATGCTGACCCGTCATGATGGTAGCACGTGATGGGGCTGAAACCGGCGAACCGGCGTATGCCTGGGTGAATCGCATACCCTCTCTTGCCATCTGGTCGATATTGGGGGTATGGATGTAAGGCTGACCGTAGCAAGCCAAGTCACCATATCCCATATCATCGCAGAGGATGAAGAGAATGTTGGGCTGCTGTACGTTCTGCTTGGCGCACACCAGGGTAGGCAAGCAAATCATGCCTACCCCAGTGAGCCATATTGTCTTGTTGGTCTTCATAAAAATCTGTTTTGGATTCTACTCATCTATTATATTTAGAATCTTCTACTTTTAGATTCATCTACCTTTAGAATCTATTCATCTACCTTCAGATTCTTGCGGTAGTTGGCGAGCAACTTCTTCAGTTCCTTCTCAATCTTCTGAGTGCCTGGTTTGTCGTAGATATTGTGCAGCTCGTTAGGGTCGCTCTTGATATCATACAACTCCCAGTAGTCGATGTCGGCATCATCGGTGAAGTAATTGATAGACTTGAGGGCATTAAAGCAGTTGTTCTCTCTAGTGCCTGGCTGACCCTGGTACTTGTTTTCTACCACGGCTCTCTCGCCACCCTTGCCGTAGAAGTGAATCAGCTTGTAACGCTCGGTGCGCACACCGTCGTGCTTGCGTACCAGGTGGTAGGTAGGGTAATCATAATAATGATAGTACAGGCTCTTGCGCCACTTCTTCACTGGCTGGCCGGCAAACAGCGGCTGGAGCGATGTTCCAGGCATGTACTTAGGCTTCTGCAAACCTGCCAGGTCGAGGAAGGTAGGTGCGAAGTCGATGTTCTGAACCATCTGGTTGCATTCGCTCTTTGGCTGGATGTGCTTAGGATAGCTGATGATGAGTGGAGTGTGGAATGACTCCTCGTACATGAATCGCTTGTCGAACCATCCGTGCTCGCCCATATAGAAACCTTGGTCTGAAGTATATACAATGATTGTATTGTCAGTGAGATGATGCTGGTCGAGATAGTCTAAAAGTCTGCCCACGCTTTCATCTACAGAAGCTATTACCGCCATGTAATCGCGGATGTAGTTTTGGTATTTCCACTCGATCAACTCCTTGCCAGTCAGGTTCTTGCTCAGGAACTCACGGTTTCTTGGCATGTAGTAGGCATCGATGATGGCACGCTGCTGTGGAGTCATGCGGTTCATCTCGCCCATCAGTCCGGCATAGGAATCTCTTCCCTCTGGAGTAGAAGGATCGTACATCTCAGGAACCTTCAGGTCGCGTACCATCTCCATATACTTGTCGATAGACATCTTCTGGGTGGATGCAGCAGAACCACGGGTCTCGTAATCATCCCAGAAAGTTTCTGGCAACGGGAAGTTGACGTTGGCATACTTGCTTACATACTTGGTGTTAGGCATCCAGAGACGGTGAGGTGCCTTGTGGTGAACCAGCAGGCAGAATGGCTTGTTCTTGTCGCGGCTATTCAGATACTCGATGGCATGGTCGGTAATCAGGTCGGTGGCGTAACCCATCTCCTGCTTGAAGTTGCCATACTGGCCGGTAGAGGCGAAGGTTGGGTTGTAATACTGTCCCTGGTCATCCAATACGCGGTAGTAATCAAAGCCCTTAGGACTGCACGACATGTGCCATTTACCTACCACGGCAGTAGAATAGCCGGCACCCTGCAGCAGTTCTGAGAAGAAGGTCTTGGTAGAGTCAATACCCTCAGCCAGCTGGCGCTGTCCGTTCTGGTGGCTATAGAGACCTGTCATCAGGCAGGCACGGCTAGGAGTAGAGAGTGAGTTCTCTACGAAAGCCTGGTTAAACTTCATTCCTCTTTCAGCTAGGCGGTCGATGTTTGGAGTTGGAGCCAATTTAGAGATTGGGCTGCCGTATGCACTGATGGCCTGTATGGCGTGGTCATCGCACATAATGTACAAGATGTTAGGTCGGTCTCCTGCATTCTGAGCGAAGATCGACAACGGCATTGCCTGTAAGGCAGCCATGGCCAGCAGGGAACGGTTGATTGGCTTACTTTTACTGTTCATCATAATTTTTTGGTTGAATGAATAGTTATTTATATGAATTAATTAAAGGACAATATTGTGTATAAGAACTAAATACATTATAATACGCCAAAAAGAGGGGTGCCGTAAGTGGCACACCCTCTTCGAGTTGTCATTGAACATGACTATCTCAGATTTGAAACAGTCTTGTTGGTTAAATAAATAATTGTCAAGGAAGTTATCTCTTTAAGTTCGGGTTCTTCTCAACGTCTGTTGTTGGGTAAGGACAGTAAATTCTATCCTCTGTCCAAGAACCAGAAACTGTAACTTGCTCCTTAGCTGTAATGTTCTTACCGTTCTCTACTGCTACTACGAGAGGAGCATTAGTTACGCGGTAGTCGAAGTTCTTCTTCAACTCGTTCATACGAAGCTCGTCAGAACGGCGGGTAACCATAGATACCCAGTTACCGGCAACTTCCCATCCGTGCTCAATGTAGCAAGCCTCAGCCAGCTGCTCTGCATTCATATCAGCAATCTTTACGGTAGTACCATTGCTCAAAGTAACGTTCTCAACATCGTTTACGGCACGGCTGCGAACCTGGCGGAGGCACTCCTTAGCCTTGTTCAAGTCACCACCTGAGCGAGCTGCGCTCTCAGCATACCAGAGAAGGATCTCTGAGTAACGGATCAGGTTGTGACGGCGGTCGTTGACCATACCATCCCAGTTAGGAGCAAGGTAATCGTAAGCCTGACGGAGCATGTTGCCATTCTCATCACAGTTTACTGTAAAGATACAGAACATTGGGTGATAAGCCTCAACCTCTGGTGTCTTTCCATCTTCCTTCAAGGCCCACCAATCTACAGCCTTAGTAATAGTTTTTCCTTCCTGGAAAGTAACCTTAGGAGCGTAGATGGCATCCTTACGAGCTCCCTCTGGGAATCTCTTCCAGAATGCGATTTCACCCCAGGCATCACCCCAGCCATTATCGCCGAGCCCTTCGAAACGGCAGCAGGAAGAAAGCTCTGAGTCATGATCCCACCAGCCACGAGCATCGTTGTTGATACCAAGTACAGTTTCCATGTTGTAGTTGTTGCCCATAGAGTAAACATCCTTCCACTCTGGGTTCAGGATGAAACCGTAAGAACCGTTGTTGTCGATGACAGACTTAGCCTGCTCTGCAGCGAGCTTGTAGTACTCTGTACCCTTGTTGAGTGGGTAGCCAGCCATAGACATATAAACTGCTGACAGGGTAGCCTGTGCAGCCTGCTTTGTAGTCCAGACATCTACACCGAACAAGCGACTAGGTTCCTTTTCATACTTAGTAGGAAGCTCGTTAACAGCAGCCTTCAAGTCAGAAACAATCAGTTCATATACCTTTTCTACACTTGATGGAGCAACTTCCAACTGAGAAACGTCAGTACCTGTAATCAATGGCACAGGACCGAATACACGTACCAGATAATAGTAAGCGTAAGCACGCCAGAAGTGAGCATTACCCAAAGCCACGTTGATCTTTTCCTGAGCTATAGGAGCCTTGCTTGCACTCTCAGTAATCAGGTTGGCTGCCTTGATTGCTGAATAATGCTGGTTCCATGCATCTACTACACCCTTGTTAGCACCATCAGATGCAAAAGCATCGAGGGCAGCGCAAGCCTGCTTGTTAGAACCAGGGTTGGCTGTAATATCATCACCCTGCCACTGTGGGTACATAGGGTTGGTCCAGCTCTGTGTCTGGTTTACTCGGTCATACAGCGCATTAACACTTGCTGTCAGGTCATCTTCGCTATTGAAGAAGTTATCTGGGGTCAACTGTCCCTTAGGTTCCTCATCCAGGAAGTCTCCACAAGAAGAGAAGGTAAGCAAGGATGCTGCCATGAGACAACCCATATATAATAATTTTCTAGTTCTCATAATTATTTCAGTTTTTAGATGATTGAAGTTAGAAGTTTACACGTACGCCCATTGTGATGGTACGAGGATTAGGGTAAGCACCCATATCCAAACCGTTATCACGGTCAACACCATTATCACTGAATGATGCACCAGCTGGGTCGATACCCTTATAGCCGGTAATGGTGAAGAGGTTCTGAGCTGAGAGAGAGAGACGGATGTCTGCAATCTTTGTCACGCTGCGTGGGAATGTATAAGCGATGCTGATATTCTCGCAACGGAGGTAATCTGCATTCTCCAACCACTTGTCTGAGTTACCGTATGTCTTGTTCTCGGCACCTACTGTTGGCATGGTGATTCCGATGTTGTTGAAGTAATCCTTATCGGTTACGAATCTAGATGCACCTACCATTGAGTTCATGGCGTAACGAACCATATTCAAACGCTTAGCACCGAATGCTGCATTGAAGAAGGCGTTGAAGTCCCAGTTCTTATAACTTACTGTATTGTTCCAACCTAATGTGAAGTCTGGGTTTGAACGACCTAATACGAAGCGATCCTTTGAAGCATCAGGAGTAGCAGTTGTTCCACCATCTGCAGTGTAATACATATCAATATATTCACCCTTTGCATTCTTTTCTACACCAGCCCACTTGAAGCCGTAGAATGTACCGATAGCTTCACCTTCCTTGATGATGGTACATGGGTCAACAGTACCTGGAGAAGGGCTTGTACCATAAAGAATAGGAGAATCAGCTGTCAACTTGGTAACCTCGTTCTTGATGTAGCTGGCATTCAATGTAGATGACCATGACCAGTCCTTGGTCTGGATAATCTGTGCATTGATTGTAGCATCAAAACCCTTGTTGCTTACCTCACCGGCATTTACCCAGTATGATGTGCCACCCAGGTAACCAGGAGCTGATGTTGTCAGGAGGGCATCCTTTGTCTTCTTGTTGAAGTAGTCTAAGCTGATGCTCAAACGGTTGCCGAAGAAACCGAGGTCAACACCGAGGTCAAACTGATGAACCTTCTCCCATGACAAGTCAGGAGTGGCAAGACCATTTGCCCAGTAACCTGTGTAAGACTGATTAGTACCGTATGTGAAACCGGTTGTACCCAAAGAACCCAATGTAGAGTAAGGAGTAATATCCTGGTTACCGATGATACCGTAGCTTGCACGGATCTTCATGTATTCTACTGCATTCTTGATAGGCTCCCAGAACTTTTCGTTAGAAATGGTCCAAGCTGCAGCTGCTGATGGGAAATAACCCCACTTCTTGTTGGTGAAACGGCTGGAACCATCCGCACGTAAGGTTCCGGTCAACATATAGCGGTCTGCATAGTTGTACATAACGCGGGCTACACCTGAAAGCATGGTCCACTTGCTGTAACCGTTGCTAGGAGTCTTGGAAGCTGCGTCTGCTACGTTCCAGTAACCTAACTGTTCGTGAGCAAGTCCTGTTCCTGACAAGCCCATGCGGCGAACCTCGTTAGAGGTAACTTCCCATACACCTGTTGCTGTCAAACCGTGATTACCCCACTTGTTGCTGTAAGTCAAGTTGTTGGTTGACTGCAAAGCGGTAACGGTAGCATCGTTGTTGCCCATGTTGTTACCTGCTGCGTTCACCTTGGTAGATGTGAAGCTGTACCACTTGTAATCGTTATAGTCGATACCGTTGGTGGTGGTGAAGGTCAAGCCCTTGAGAAGATTGAACTTCAAGTCAACGTGACCGGTTACCATCGTACGCTTGCGGTCGTTCTGGCTGTCGTGAAGATTACCGTAAGGGTTGTTCTGGATGTTGTTGTATGGGTCTTTATTATACTTTCCATTTGCATCCATCATCTCCATAGTAGGAGAGTAGTTCAAACCAACCCAGATAGGGTTATCCTGGTTCTGAGCGAAGCCTGCACCAGAGTTGTCTGTCTGAGCAAGGTTGAGGTCGGCGGTCAACTCCAACCAATCGAATACCTTATTATGAATGTTTGCCTTGATAGCGTAACGTCTAGACTTGGTGTCAACGATTACACCTTTCTGATCCATCAAGTTGGCAGAGAAGTAAGTCTGTGTTTTCTCGTTACCCTGTGAAAAGGCAACCTTATAGTTCTGAGTAATACCTGTCTGGAGCAACTGATCCATCCAGTCGATACCTGGCTTGGTACCATTCAAATAATCCTGTACAGCGCTCTGATCCACACCCTTGTGGTCAACCAAAGCCTGTGCATACTGCTTGGTACCCATTACCTCAGGGATGTTGTAAGCGTTAGAGAAACCGAAGCTGCCATCGAAGGTAACCTGGGCTGCACCTGCCTTACCGCTCTTGGTCTGTACCATCACAACACCATTGGCACCACGGGCACCATAGATAGCGGTAGAAGAAGCATCCTTCAAAACCTGGATGCTCTGGATATCCTCAGGGCTGATACCTTCAAGACCTGTTTCGCGAACAATACCATCTACTACGTAGAGAGGGTCATTGCTCTTGTTTACTGAGCTGGCACCACGTACACGAATCTTCATAGCACCACCAGGAACGCCACTTGACATTACCTGCACACCAGACATACGTCCGTTGAGGGCATCCTCAACACGTGCAACCGGCTGATCCTTGAAGCTCTTGCCTTCCATCACAGCAACAGAACCTGCTAAGTCAGCCTTCTTTACTGTACCATAACCGATGACTACAGTCTCTTCGAGCATGTTGGCATCGTCTTGCATGGTGATTTTCAATGGAGCACCATTCCATGTTACAGTCTGCGCCTTGTAGCCAATAGATGTAATGGTCAGTTTGGCACCTTTCTTTAAGTTAGAGAGCGTAAAGTTACCATCGATATCGGTAACGGTACCGCCTACCTGTCCATCAACTCTAATGGTAGCGCCAATAAGAGGTTCACCAGCAGGGTCGATGACATTACCAGTACAGGAATTTTGCTGTTGCGTAGCAGTTGCAATCAAGCTTTGGCTTGCTAACGCTGGAACGGCGCAAAGAGGTGACATAGTACCTAAAAGAGCCGCGAAATAAAAATTCACTTTTTTGTTCATAGGTGTAATTGTTTACGTTAGTTATTTAGATAATATTTTTATTCTTTCTTATTTCAGTTTTATATCTGCCTGACAGACATTTCTATCTGTTTAGTAGGCAGCAATATTGTTGATGCAAGGGCAACCTCGGGCATCATCGAATACGATGCGAAGACCATTGGTTTTGATCTTGTCAAATCTGAGGATGCGCTTGTAACCGATTGTCGTTGTCTCTTCCTTCTGATAGAGTTTCACCCAGTTCTTGTCTTGGAGATAATAGACAGTAAAGGCTTTTACCCGTTGTCCCAATGGGATGTATTCCTGAAGCATAAGGCGAGAGATTTCTTGTGTCTTGCTCAGACGGAATTCGATGCTTGCTCCTTTGACCGTTTTCGATGCCCAGAACGTGTCGTATTTCCCGTCGGTCATATTTTTGCCAATGTTTTTGCCTTGTTGGCTATCCGTTTTAGGAGTGATGCCTTTCAAGACATTGTTGGACAATTCTTGCTGTATCTTCTTGTGGAAGTTGACTGCATTGGCTGAGTCAATAGGATGAATGAGCCCATCTTTATTTACCGGAAAATTAAGCAAGAATGTGGCATTGTGCCCTACACTTCTATAATAAAGATCGCATAACTGGTCAACGGTTTTGACCTTATTGTCCTCAGTTTCGTGATAGAACCATCCTGGTCGGATGGATACATCACATTCTGCGGGGGTCCATTGATCACCATTTTCCCAGCCGAATTGCAGTTGCTTGTAGTTTTTATAGCCTGGATATACGGTATTGGAAGGAATCATAGACCAGCAGGTTTCGCCTGCAAATCCGTTTTCGTTTCCTACCCATCTGCACCCTGGTCCGCCATCACCGAAAATAGTGGCATTTGGCTGGAGACTATCTACAATCTGGAAGATTTTAGGGAAGTCGTAGTAGTGCTTTCTGTTGATGGTTCGTTTTTCCTCTGCTCCTCCGTACCATCCATCTCCTCCGTTGGCTCCATCAAACCATATTTCGAAGAGTTCACCATAGTTGCTTAGCAGTTCCTTGAGTTGGCGCTGGTAGAGTTTCAGGTAATATGGTGAGCCGTAACTGGCCTGATTTCTGTCCCAAGGTGAGAGGTATATGCCGAACTTCAATTCATATTTTTGGCAAGCTTTGGAAAGTTCTCCCACGACATCACCTTCACCATTCTTATAAGGAGTGTTTCGGATGCAGTAATCTGTCGTATGGGTTGGCCAAAGGCAGAAGCCATCATGGTGCTTTGCAGTGATGATGACCCCTTTCATACCTGCAGCAGCAAGTGTTCTTGCCCATTGCTCGCAGTCCAATTTCTTGGGATTGAAGGTTTTTACATCCGAGTTTCCGTATCCCCATTCTTTGTCATTGAAAGTGTTCAATCCAAAGTGGATGAAAGCGTATGTTTCCATTTTCTGCCATTCTACCTGTTTGGTAGTAGGAGTTGGTTGCACAGGCTCCAGTGACTTGGATGTCTTTTGTGCCGAAATTGCCAGTGTTGAGATTCCCAACATCATGGTAATCAGAAAGCATTTTCTCATGTTGTTTCGGTTTAAGTTATTTTTTTCGTACACAATGTATCTTCTCATACCTTTATATATAGAGAGATAGATTTATATTTAATCAGTTTTTTGTTGATTTTTGTTAGTCATGTATATATAGTTGTCAGTTAGAGAGAGGTATTTGCTAAGCATAGAGTAATCTGTATCTTGCCATGAGACAGGCTCCCACTACGCCCGCTTGACCTTTCAGTTCGGAGGTTACAATCTTAGAATCCTCGTTCATGACGTTGAGAGAGAATCTCTTGATGCCCATTCTGATAGGCAATGTCAGATAATCTCCTGTAGCCGACATTTCGCCTCCGATGACCAGCATTTCCGGGTTGAAGACGTTGATGATTCCTGCCAGTTGTTTTCCCAGTTCATCTGCAACATGTTGTAGGATAACTAAGCTGAGCACATCTTCTTTTGCGATGGCGTCCAGAATATCTTGTAAGTTTAACTCTTCTTTTCTGTTTACCACCTTGTCTGAAAGTATGGATTGTTTTCCTTCCAGTAGTGCTTCGGTCAATTTTCTTTTCAGAGCTCTGCCAGAAGTTTCAGTTTCTATGCAACCGATTTTTCCACAGTGGCAGATGATGTTGTTGTTGTAGCCAGGTGTATGTCCAAATTCACCGGAATATCCAGACTTTCCATAATAGAGTTTACCGTCTATGATGATTCCGATTCCGAGACCCCAGCACACATTCACAAAGATAATGTCTTTCATTCCTTTACTGCAGCCTTTGATGTATTCTGCATAGGTCATGCTTCTGGTGTCGTTTTCGATGCAAACCGGTAAATTAATCATTTCTGATATTTCCGTTGCCAAAGGTTTTTCGGTAAATGTAAACATATTGTATGCCGTTCCTTCAAAAGGATTAACGCGTTCTGCTACATTGACACAGACATTTAGTATTTCCTCTTTCTTGATAGGAAGACTGTCTATGAAATCATTGATGATGTTTCCGAGTTTTTCCAGATTCTCCGGAGTGTTTTCGTAACAGTAGGGAATTTTTGTCTTTTCCACTATCTGGTTGCCGCAGAAATCACTTGCAGAAAGTGCCAGACTGTCCATTTCCGGATTGGCACCTATAAAGTAACCTGCCTTAGGCTTCAAACCGTAAAGCATTGGGATGCGCCCCATGGCAGTTTCCTTCTTTCCGAATTCTTTGACTATTCCCACTGTCATCATCTCATTCAAGGCGCTTGTCGTGGTTGGGAGACTTACTCCTATACTCTTAGATATTTCCGGGATAGTGGATTGTCCGTGAGATATAAAATGCTCCAAGATTTTCTTAGGTATAGTAGCTTTTTTACCTATATTCTTAATATATTTTATTATCTCTTGTTTCATAAGTAATATTTTTTATTTGCAAAGATAAAGCTTTTATTAATACGTGCAACTTTTTTGTAGTTAATAAACCTTAAATGTGTTTATTTCTTTGCTTTTTTATTATTTTGAGGCTGTTTTTAGCCCCTACACCTTTTTATATATATAAGTAAACTTTAGAGTTTCTATCTTAAAGTCCTTTTTATTAAAATTCTTATGATAGAAAATAGTCTCACTCTTTCCGTGAGTTATTTTGTTCCTTTGCACGTAAACATCTGATAATGTGGCAAATATACACTTATCTGCATAAAGATGACAAGATACGAAAAGTATTGGTGTTTTAGATTTATTAACCATAAAACCTTTGAAGTAACACAAAAAACATATATCTTTGCAAAATAAAATATTTTATTAAAATATTGGCAACTAATAAAAGATATTAGAAAGATTAAAACCTCATATTTGAATAACTAGATCAAACTAACAACTGAATACGATATGAATCAGATTAAGAAACTATTTCCTGCATTCGCCCTCATGGCTTCCTTGGGGATGAATCCTGTGTGTTCTTTGGCTGCAGAAGTCAATGTGATTCCAACACCAGTCAAACTCACCCAACAGCGTGGAGAATTTATTTTGCCTTCCAGCCTTAGTATTTCCTACAATACAGAGGAAGGTAAAGCGATAGCTGGTTATCTGGCAGGCAAGCTCAAGACTTCTACTGGATATGAGGTCAATGTGGGCAACAAGAAGGGAAATGTCTCTATCATTATCAACCCTTCGATGAAAATGAATGAGGAGGGCTATCGCCTTCAGGTTACTGCCAAGGGAGTGGTTATCAAAGCTAAGACTGGCAAGGGAGCCTTCTATGGTATGCAGACCTTCCTGCAGTTGTTGCCAGCGGAAGTGGAAAGTGCTTCTCTGGTAAAGGGAGTCAAATGGGTGGCACAATGTTGTGATATTGAAGACTATCCTCGTTTCGGTTATCGTGGTTTCCATCTCGATCCATGCCGTCATTTCATTACTGTACAGAATGTGAAGAAGCAGATTGACCTGATGGCTTCTCTCAAGGTCAATACGATGCATTTCCATCTGACGGAAGATCAGGGCTGGCGTATTGAAATCAAGAAATATCCTAAACTGACTTCTATTGGCGGTTATCGCAAGGAAGGCGATGGTTCTATCTATGGAGGTTTTTATACACAGGAGGAGATTAAGGATATCGTGGATTATGCTACCAAGCGCTATATGACGGTGATTCCTGAGGTGGATCTTCCTGGACACATGATGGCGGCTATTGCTGCTTATCCGGAATTGTCCTGCAAGGGAGAGCAATGGACTCCAAGAATGGTTTGGGGTATCGAGGACATCGTGATGTGTCCCGGCAAGGAATTGATGTTCCATTTCCTGGATGATATCTTCAAGGAGATGGTGCCGCTCTTCCCTGGTAAATATTTCCATATAGGTGGCGACGAGTGCCCGAAAACCAGTTGGAAAACCTGCCCTACTTGTCAGAAGCGTATTGTTGACGAGCATCTTCAGGGCGATGGCAAGCACTCTGCAGAGGAAAGACTGCAGAGCTACGTCATCAAGCGTGTAGAAAAGATGCTGGAGAAGTATGGTAAGAAAATCATCGGATGGGATGAAATTCTGGAAGGTGGATTGAGTGAGAATGCTACCGTCATGTCTTGGCGAGGTATTGATGGAGGTATCGAAGCTGCTAAGCAAGGGCATGATGTTATCATGACTCCTGGTTCTGGTGGTCTTTACCTTGACCATTATCAGGGCGACAGTAAGATAGAACCAATCACGATTCCAAGCAGTCCTGTCTATCTGGCCAAAACCTATAGTTTCGACCCTGTTCCTGATGTAATCCGCAAGGCTGGACTTGATAAGCATATTTTGGGTGTGCAATGCAACAACTGGTCTGAATATATGTATTCCAATGCCAAGATGGAGTATATGATGTATCCTCGTGCCCTGGCACTATCTGAGGTGGCATGGTCGCCATTGAGTCGTAAGAACTTTACGGATTTCTGCAAACGAGTGGATGCTAACCTCGTAAGACTTGATGAACGTTGTATCAAATATCATCTTCCTCTGCCAGAGCAGCCATACGGATCCTGTGATAAAGTGGTGATTACCAAGGATACTACCGTAACCTTTACCACTTCCCGTCCGATGAAGATGGTCTATACACTGGATGGCACGATGCCTACTCCAGAGTCTCTGATCTATACTGCTCCTATCCCTGTAAACCATGATTGTATCATCAATATTGCTACGGTTTTGCCTTCTGGTAAGATGAGTCGCATCAGAACCATCCAGGTGGAGAAACAGAATTATGCTCCTTCTGTTGAGGTGAAAGATGTAAAGCCGGGTTTGGAGATGAAGCGCATCAAGGGGTATTATCATCATGTGAATGACTTAGAATGGACGGATGGCGTCTGGGAAAAATCTGTTATCCGCAACTTTGGCGAAATGAAATTGAAGCAGGCTGACGATGCTCGCACTCTGCGTGGAGAGAATGGTTATGCTGCTATTGCCGAGGGATATGTGATGGTGCCAGAGGATGGTGTATATTACGTTTCTTCTCGTGCCGACCAGGTTTGGATTGACAGTAAGTTGCTTATCGACAACTCCAGCGAAGTGAAGAGTATTTCCCATCGTGACAACTGCGTAGCTTTGGCTAAGGGGTTACATCCTATCAAGTATGTCTTTATAGCCAATATTACTGGTGGCTGGCCTTCTTGGTGGAACGGACTCAACCTGCAGATGCGCAAGGATAATTCCAAGGAATTTGCGGATGTTGAAGATAGTCAACTGTTCCATTAAATATATAATAAGGTAAAACCTGTTTTTAAATCATAAATATTCATGAATATGAACAAAAGAAATTTCATGTTTCTTGCCCTACTGGGTGCCATGGTTCTTAATGGTCATGGCGAAGTAAGGGCGCAAGATGCCAACAGATGGCATAATGTAGATGTCAATCAGCAGAATCGTGCTCCTCGCCGTGCTGCGTTCTTTGCTTTCGAGAATCAGGATAAGGCTCAGGCTTTCGAGAAGAAAAATTCAGCCAACTACCTTTCGATGGAAGGCACTTGGAAATTTAATTTCGTCAAGGACTACAACAAGCGTCCTGTCAATTTCTTTGCTGCCAACTTTGATGATTCTCAATGGAAGGATTTTCCTGTACCGGGCTTGTTTGAACTGAATGGTTATGGCGATGCTACTTATAAGAATATCGGTTATGCCTGGGCTACCCAGTTTGACCCAAATCCTCCTTATATCAGCGAACTCAACAACTATACGGGTTCCTATCGCCGCACCTTTGACCTGCCTAAGGACTGGAAGGGCAAGGATGTATATTTCCATGTAGGTTCTGCTACCAGCAATTTGACTCTCTGGGTGAATGGCAAGTATGTGGGATATAGCGAAGACAGCAAGGTGGCTGCAGAGTTTAATATCTCCAAATATCTGAAACCAGGCAAAAACCTCATTGCTATGCAGGTGATGCGCTGGTGTGATGGTTCTTATTTTGAGGATCAGGACTTCTGGCGTCTTACAGGAATTGCCCGTGAGGTATATCTCTATGCCCGTCCGAAAGTTCATGCAGCTGATATCCGTCTGGATGCAGGTTTGGAAAATCAATACCGAGATGGTGTCCTGAACTATCAGGTAGCCTTGAAGGGTGGTAAGACTAATGTTACTCTTACATTGTGTGATAAGGATGGCAAGAAGATTGCCGAGGCTTCAGGTGTACAGGGTACTATTAAGGTGCCAGGGGTGAAGGCATGGACTGCAGAAACACCTTATTTATATAAGGCATTCATTACTTTGAAAAATAAGCAGGGTGTATCGGAGGTTATTCCTCAAAAGATAGGTTTCCGCAATGTGGAAATCAAGAATGCACAGCTCCTGGTCAATGGCAAGCCTGTCCTGATCAAGGGGGCTAACCGTCATGAAATAGATCCTGATGGTGGCTATGTGGTCAGCGTGGAGCGCATGATTCAGGATATTAAGATTATGAAGCAGTTGAATATCAACGCTGTTCGTACCTGTCATTATCCTGATGATCCTCGCTGGTATGACCTCTGTGATGAATATGGAATCTATGTGACTGCCGAGGCAAACCTTGAATCTCATGGTATGGGATATGATGAGAAATCTCTCGCCAAGTTCCCTGAATACCTCCAGACTCATATCGAGCGTAACGAGGGTAATGTGAAGACTTTCATCAACCATCCTTCCATCATCGTATGGAGTTTGGGTAATGAGTGTGGCTATGGCATCAACTTCGAGAAGACCTATGACTGGGTGAAAGCCTATGATCAGACTCGTCCTGTGCAGTATGAGCGTGGTGGATATGACAGTAAGACAGATATTCATTGTCCGATGTACATCGACTACGAGGAGAGTGAGAAATATTGCAAGAGTGATGGCGTAAAACCTTATATCCAATGTGAGTATGCTCATGCGATGGGTAACTCAGAGGGCGGTTTCAAGGAGTACTGGGATCTGATTCGCAAATATCCTAAGTATCAGGGTGGATACATCTGGGACTTTGTAGATCAGGGTCTGCGTGACAAGAGTCCGATTACAGGCAAGGAAATCTTTACCTATGGTGGCGACTATGGGCGTTATCCTGCCAGTGACTACAACTTCAATTGCAATGGTATTATTGCTCCAGACCGCCGTTTGAATCCGCATGCCTACGAAATCCAGTATTGGCATCAGAATGTATGGATCAAGGATCTGGATGCCGTGAATGGTGCTTTCAATATCTATAATGAGAATTTCTTCAAGAATATTGATGACCTGCACCTTACTGCAACTATCTATGCCAATGGCGTGAAGTTATCTACTGTTGAGATTCCTGAGACTAAGGGTATTGCTCCTCAGACAACTAAAATGGTGAAGAGTGATGCCTTGAAGTATGCTATTTCTGAAGCAGAGTCTGAACATAGTAAGGAGGAAATTACAGTCAATTTTGCCTTTGCCAGCGATGGTACAGAACCATTGGTAGAGAAAGGACAGGTGATGGCCCGCCAGCAGTTTGTCATCAATGAATATCAGTTTGATAAGGTAGATACTCCTATTGCGGCGACTTCTACTAAGATTTCTGGTAAGAAAGGGAAACTCCAGAGTACCAGCAATATAGAGGTAGAGGAAACCAATAGCTATGTGAAGGTTTCTGCCAAGAGAATGTCGGTTACTATAGGCAAGAAGACGGGTTTGATAGACTATCTTGACGTGGCCGGTGAGCCTATCTTGAAATTCCGCGAGAGCATGAAGCCTGAATTCTGGCGTGCTCCTACTGATAATGATTATGGTGCTTCTTTGCAGAAGGAGTTGAAGGTTTGGAAAAATCCTGTAATGAACTTGAAGTCATTCGACAAGAGTGAGATGAAGGATAGTGTTGTTTTGACGGCTACCTTTGAAATGCCTGAGGTGAAGGCTGAGTTGGTACTTCGTTATCGCATCAATGCGGTAGGTGAGGTTTCTGTTACCGAGAAGATGACCACGGATAAAGCGGCTAAGATAGCTGACTTGTTCCGATATGGTATGGTATTGGATTTGCCTGCATCATTCTCTAAGTTGGAGTATTATGGCCGTGGCCCGGAGGAGAATTATATCGACCGTCATTCTTCTACCTTTATTGGCAAATATGAGTCGGATGTAAAGGATGAGTATTATCCTTATATTCGTCCTCAGGAGAGTGGCAACCATACAGATATCCGTTATTTCTCCATCTTCAATCCTGCATCAGGCAAGGGTATTACTTTCGAGGGGTATGCTCCGATGGAGTGTAGTGCCATTCCTTATTCTATTGAGGATTTGGATTCTGGCGATGAAAAGGAGCATGCTTGGGGACAGCATAGCGGTGATTTGGTTGACAAGGGCTTGACACAGGTACATATCCAGCAACGCCAGTACGGCTTAGGTTGCATCGATAGCTGGATGACAAAGCCTATGGAGAAATACCGCATGCATTATGGCGACCGCGAATTCCGCTTCGTCATCAAGGCAAAGTAGTTTTATTTTCAAGAAGTCATATTTGTACGAGAATAGGTTTACAATGGGCGGCGCTTTCCTGCGGATTTGCAGGCGGCGCCGCTTTCCTGTTTCTTGTAAGTTTTGTGCGTGCTTGTACTCGTTCATATTCAAGCAAACGTTTCTGAACTAATTCTGCTCGGCGTGTCTGAACTGCAAAATAGTTTTGAGCAAATGAAATTTGTGGCTTGCGTGGGTCACCATTTTGAGCGATGAGGTAGCAAGCGTAACGAGTCAGCATGTAGTCTTTGACTTCTCGCTGAGCACCTTTTGCAAGGTTTATCATTTTCCCAACGCCGGGAAAATGATATTCAATCTTTTCTCCAGCATTAAGGCAAGCGTCTTTTGCTCGTTCTATGACTCCTTCAAATCTTTCCCATTTGGAATAATCCAATACTTGTGCAAGTTCTCTTGCACTCCAGCACTCTATGCCTTTATATTCTTGGCGATAGCTTCGAATTGTTCAAACAATTCTTTAATTTTTTCTTCCTTCATAATCGTTTATTTTAGCATAATTCTGCAAAAATACACTTTTTATTTGGTTGTGGCAAGGAAAGTAATAGGATTTTTTGAATTTTATGCAAAGAACATAAATACTCCCAAGCAAGGTGGATTCTTACTTGGGAGTAGCATGGCTGTTTAGAACATGAGGGATAAGCTACACATTAAGTTTTTGTTTTGCTTGATTTCGGCATTGGATTCTTTGTACATGTTGAATAAGCCATTTGCCATTGAGAAGTTGAATTGTAGGCAACTTACTCTAAAGCCCCCACCATATTCTAATGAGGTATTGAACTTTTTCAAGTCATTCAATTCGTAAGCGTCGTCTTCATCGTATGTTAGCTCGTCATTATTGGTTTTGACTTTTGCTGAAAGTACATAGTCTAAGCCGATACCGCCATAGAAGAAGAGTTGAAATTTACGACTAAAGTTCAACCTATACTCTAAATGGATAGGAAGATAAAGTGAATGCTCATTCATTGTGGGTTGGAACTCCACACCATCGTATGTTTGTGGACTACTTTTTGAGTAATAGTATTCATAGTACAATCCTGTGTCTAGGCCAAATCCATATTTGAATAAAGGCTCAATTCTTAGACCGGCTTGGATTCCCGAAAGTTGTTTGGTATCATCCCAAAAACCAACTTTGTTGGTTTCTCCATCTTCTTTGATTGCCCATTGTTTCTGAACATATCCAACAGATAAGCCTGCAACGGCATGTTCATCATCTGGGCAGTTGAAGGGCTTTCTGTATTTTCTGGGTTTGTAAGTTGATGTTGTAGAACTGTGTGAATTCGTATTTGTGCTTGGATTGTATGTTGCCGAAGAATTATTGTTTGGTCTGTAATCTGAAGATGAGTTTGTGGATGAAGTTGCGGAAGATGAGTCGCTTTCATTTATTGGAGTGGATGGAGAGCGGACTGGAATGCCGTGTTCTACATTATATACCAACTTTTGGATGTCTTCAACGGTTTTCATACCTTGAGTTTTAAAAGAATAGTCTTTTAGGTAAGTTCCAAGATTAGGTGCATTATTTGCCTTTCTGAGCCAATATAAGGCTTCTTGCTTGTTATGTTTTGTTGCTGAGAGCCAGCAACCATAATAAATCATTCCCATTAAATCTCCCATTTCTGCACCTTTTTTATACCATTCTCCTTCTTTTTCCGTATTATTATTGAAGCAGGCTTCAAGTACTGCTACTTCATAAAATGCAGGTATTAAACCTCGTTTTGCGGAAATTTCGACTGCATTGTTTATTTCTTCATCATCTATGTCTAAATCGTCATTTGCCATGTAATCTAAGAACAACCAATAGCCTGCATTGGCACTACCTTCTTTTATGGCTTTTCTGTACCAATAGAGAGCTTTTGTTAAGTCTTTCCCTTCTTTTCTATAATACAGATATCCAAGCAATGCCTGTGCATCATACCTAGTAGGAAAATCACTGTTGGCAATAATTAATAAATGCCTTATAGCTGTTTCAATGTCTTCTTTTGATAGTGCTTTTAAGACTTCTACATAGTGTTCCCAATTGCTTCTTTGGTTCTCCATGTAAGGAGTGTATTTGTACATTTTATCATAATCTTGGGTTTGTATGCAACACATAATTCCCAAACCAGCACAATTTGTTTTTTTGTCAAATCGTTCATTTGCGATAGCTTTGTCGCAGCATTCTAATGCTTGTGCATATTTCTTCTCTTTGTATAAGTCTAATGCTTTACAAAGAAGAATAAATGGACTGTTTCCAACAGAGAAAGACAAGATTTTCTTTTCTTTCACACTATAGACTAATTGGCGGTTGGTGACTTTGTTAAGAGTTCCAATTTTATGTTCTATATAGAACACTATATAAATATCATCATATCCGATTCTGTCAAAATCTAATCCAACACCTCCCATATCTCCACTTGGTGAATGATATCTTGTTGCGAGTTGGATTTTTGGCAAAGCGTATGCTTCTTTGAACTGTGGAGTGGAGAATGTCATTTTTAAATGATTCTTGTATTTCTTGGTGATTAAAGCCAAATACGCATTGAGCATCACTTCCTTTTGAGAATTGATGTCATCATAGGTAGACATGTGGGATGTAGAGCATAACGCAAAAATCTTTTGGTCATTTCCCAAATATGTTATACCACCATTGCTGAACTGTGCCAGCAACGAACAAAACTTAGAGGCAGTGGACAATGCTTCTTGCTTTTGCATCTCTGTTACTTGTCCCATAGAGAGTAATGGGATAAAAGCGAGGAATAGTAGAATAAACTTTTTCATATCATTCACATTTTATATTATTAATAAGCCATCCTTTGTTGTAGGACTTTTCTTTTTCGATTCGTTCAACGTCAAAGCAGTATTTGCCAAGTATGTAGTGGTAGCTTACTTTCTCTATGGAAGTTATCTTTAATGCTTTGTTGGCTATCAGATAGTTGAATATGGATAGATTGTCGTTTTTATGTCCTTTGTAATCTAATGAACTAACCAAATGTGCATTTGTTCCAATAGTAGTAGGCAAAGACATAAAGCCGATGCCGTGCTCTGCAGGTGAAATAAAGACCTTGGTGTCGATGGTGTCTTTGAGGGTATCAAACATCTTTCCATCTACTTTGCTGATAACCCATTTGTATTCCACATCTTTAATTTTTTCCACATTGAGGTACAAGTTGATGATTCTCTTTTGTCCTTGGTATATACCCCAACATTTCAAGATGGCAGTCCATGTTGAATCTGTGTAGTTTAGTTTACAATCGTTTTGTATTGCATATTCAATCAAATCGGCTGCGAGTTTCTTAGGTTTCTTGTTTTTATCCATGTATTTGTCAAGGTTGAATAGGGTAAACATATTTTTTACTCTATTTTCCTTGTACTTGATGGAATCTTTTTGCGCTGTAGGCTTTTTCCCATCGTATGTGATGTCGTAATTGAAACGTTGCATGAACTCGTCAATTTGCTTAACCTTGAATTGAAGTTCGGTTTCATCAATGAAGGTTGTTGCAAATTGAGCGAATGCAGTATGTGCAATAACGATAACCAAAAAGGTCAATATATATCTTTTCATGACTTTATAATTTTACAGTTTCCACTACGTTTACATCTCCAAGTTTCAATTGCCAAAATTCTCCAAGAGAACCATCCTTTACCTTATCAACGTAGATCTTGATGTCTTTTTGGGTTCTGTCTCGATAAATGACATTATCTTTTGTACGTCCAGTGAAATATTGGAATATGGAAACAGTGCCCTCATAACGGTCACCTACTTTATATAAGTTACTGATGACACAAGTTTGGGCCTTTTGTATCTTGACTTCCACGTATTTTAGGTTTTCCAAATTTTCCAGATATTCTGTTAATTTGAGAGTGCGCTTATTGATGATATTGCTGTATCTTAGTGTGGAGATTTCCATCTTTACAGCAGGATGCATGTTTCCATCAAGGTCTTGGTATGGCTTTCCATCACCCATAAAGAAGGAAAGAATATTCTGTTTGTAATGTTGTTTAACAACCTTGTCTTGGCTTTTGTCACCAATGATTTCAAGTCCGTACTGAAAAGCCTCAATTGTTTCTTCACAGCGTGTCTTGAAACTTTCGATTTGCTCTTGGGTTAGGTTATTGGTTTGGGCTTGCGCACTATATGAACATACAAGCAGTAGAAGTGTTATGAGTAGATTTTTCATTGCTTTATTCAGTTTTATTATTGATACATTTCGTGAACTTTGAGATAAGTCATTTTCCCATTGCTACTTTCTGTTTGGTTGACAGCAATAACTTTGACAAGATTACGTGCTATGCTCAAGTTGTTTAAGTACATAGAGGCGTACTTAGTACCAACTATAGTTTTACCATCCTTTCCTACAACCTCTATCTTGGCTTGGGGAGAAGCAAAGAACTTGTTGAGAGTGGTGCTAATGAGGCTAATCCTTTCTTTGATAGGGGTATTGCTGCTACCTATTGTTGTCAAGTACTCGTCTATGCTACCGTCATTTTCTGGTTGGGTTGTTTGTTGCCCTTGTCCTATAGAATTTGTTGTTGGCACATTTGATACCTTTAGTAAATGAGTCTCATAGATGGGATTTTGTTTTCCTGCAGTTAGCTTGGAAGTTCTTAATTTTGCACCATTTAGGAGCATATTCCAATCGGGTTCCATATTATTGCTGACCATAATTTGTAATGCTTCTGTAAAACAAATGGTAAATGCACCGCCATCTTCACAAGCAGCTGAAGTTTCTCCAGGTTTACTCGATGAGGCTATGATGCTTCCTTTTACTTTTAAAAACAAGTCTTTGTAGAAGTCGCAAGGTGCTTTTGACATCTTGGTTGCTCCTTTCATCTCAGGAATGTCCTTTTGAGGAATTGCATTAGACAAACTATTGCAAAGGTCGCCTAAAACGATAGCCAGTCTTGGCTGTTTGGCTTTAATTCTCTGTAAAACTTGTGATAAGGAACAGTATTGAGAAGCAGCCCATGGGGTATGGTAAGGGTCAACCACTAATTGCATCCAAGGAAATGGGTCTTGGGTGTCTTGTGGGGAACGTCCTCCATGCCCCGAATAATAGAATATCACGATGTCATCACTTCCGCAAGATAGGTTGTTGAGCGCAGACTCTAGTTTTCCTCTACAGAAGTTACTTGGGCTACCTTCGTACCATTGGAAGTCCTTTTTGTAGTTTAAGAAACTTGCCATTGTCTCAAACTCTATCTTCATTCGCTGGTAGTCACAGGTCACAGATGGCCCGATGCCTGTGCTACCTGGCTTTTCTCCAGGGCACTTGGTGTTGGCAAAGATGATGGCATGCAAGGTTTGACAGTTTGTTGGTATCGCTATGGCGAATGCCAATAGAAGCAAAGTTAAAGCCTTTCTTATTGTTTCCATTTTAATAAGTTTTTGATGTATTCATTATCGGGTATAACTAAGTTGAACCAACGTAAGACGTTTTTCATTTGGCAGATTTGATAAGTCTTAGAATTGCTTTTCGGGGTAATCACTTTTAGCTCTTCTGATCCAAAAGAAAATAGCAGAGTCGTTGTTGTGCTATCCTTATAACATCTAAGGACGAAATCTGGATAAAATGCTTGTTTGGGCAGCAGATAGTTTGAATTCAAAATTCCATCTTCTGCCATCAGAAAATTATAAATCGAAGTAAGGGTGGACTTAACCTTTCCATAGCTTTTTGCAATCTTGTATTGTTTGATAGAGTCGTAGGCAATAGAGTCTTTTTGCTGCTGAGGACTTGCTATGGAATAAAGAGCTAGGCTATCAGCATCTTGTAATGCAAGCAAGATGGAATCAGCTTTTGTGCTGGAAACAGTACTATCCTTGTTAGTTTTGTCGCAGAACAAATTGGCATTGGAGATTGAGGTTGCATTTTTGTGGATGCAACAACTGGATAGCAGAGCTATGATAGCAATGAGGGGTGGAGTAATAAACTTTTTAAGATGGTACTTCTCCATAATCTCATACATGCCTATAGTCCACCAGATTCGGCCATTAATAAAACGAAACGAGCGTGGGAACTATTGAATATTGCTTTCTACGAGGTTCCGGAAAGACCCACTACCAAACAAAAAACAATAGCCCACGCTTTATGATATATTGATTCCTCACGAAAGGATACAATATTCCCAAAGCGTGAGCGTCATTGCCATCACCCTTGGTAGTGAAATTTTCCGGATTTCGTAGAAAGGGTAATATCTTTAACGCTCAAGTTACCTAAAATCAAGTCTTCGTCATAACTTAGCTATTGCCTTGTTACTCCAACTCTGTGGCAAAGGTAGTGATTATTTTCTAAAGTTGTATATTTTTTGTTGACTTTTTGCTAGAAAAGAGCAAATTTTATGTGATTCAAAGGGCAATTACACAAAAAGTACCTCTATATTTATACTTTTTGTGTAATTGGCTATGTCTTATTCTTCTTGAAAAGACCTCTTTGTTTCTCTTAGCCGATTGTATAACTCATCGTCAAACTCTCGAATGTCTTCATCTGTCAAGACTCCTTCAACGTATAGACTATATACGGTGAGGTAATAATAAGAGCCTCCGAGATCGTCGTATCGTTCGGCTATATGCTCGTCGAAATCATGTACTTTGTTGAATAGCTTGATATAGATGTCATGAGCGTCTTCGGTTGGTACATTCTTGTCCACGAAGTTCTTGGTCTTCTCCAAGAACTTCGTGCATTCTCGTTGCAAACCCAAGCAATGAGCTTGCGAGCAATCTTCTTCTGAGGTTTCGTCAATGTAATCATATTCTGAATCTTTATTCCTATTTCGCAAACAATTTACCGATGAGGCTAAAGAGATTGGCAACTGTTTCCTTGCTTTCAACAGAAATCTTGATGGAAGTCTCGTCAGTCTGCTCGTCTTTGGCAGAAATCACTCAAACAAATCATCCCCTATTACTTGTCTGCTTATCTTCCTCGCATACATATTATTATATAGCCCATGAGGAGTGATGAAAGTTGGGATGAGGGTCTTGGTGGTCCTCGTTACTTTCTTGAATACTTTGAGGCGGTGGGCAAGATGGCTGTCGTATGCCTTGTCTATCTCATATTCACCATCACAATATTTCATTTCACAGATGGAGATGGACTTGTCGGAGCGGTCTATCAACAAGTCGATTTGAGTGCCGTGTTTCAAGTCTTCGTCTGCATTCTCATCTTCCATTACCTTTGGCGATGGTCGATAAGACCATGAGCAAGGGGTATTGATACTACCATCAATGCCAAGGGCTTTAACGATTTGATTGATATGATGCAAGCAAACTATTTCGAAGGCATGTCCACACCAAGAGTTGTATTCTGCTGTAGTATGCATCTTGATCCAGTGGTTATCAAGAAAAGTACCCTTGTTGTGCATAAACTTGAAGTAGAACAAGCAGAATGGGTCTATCAACTGATACATAATCTCTTTCTTCGACTTGCCGAAAGGAGAGTAACTGCGTATGAAATCGCATTGCTCTAACTCACGGAGCAACTGCGAGAACTTACCATTGTTTGGTAAATGTGTTGTGTCAAGAAGTTCTATGCGAGTCATTCCCTTGCCTTTGTTCTTGAGGGCAGTGACTATCGCCAAGTGGTTGTCGGCTTTTTTGAAAAGGGACTTGAAGAGGCGTTCAAACTCTTCGGTGAGTTCTCCGCCTCGGGTGAAACATAATTGTTGGATATTTTGTGCTACGCTCTTGTCACTTTCGAAAAGAGATAGGTAATAAGCTACTCCGCCTACTGCCATGTAGCACTCGATCATCTCTGGTCGCTCGTAGGAGAAACCTTGCGACTTGAAGTAGAGTTCTACCTCATGAAGGTTGAATGGAGATAAAAGAATATTGTGGGTAACACGATTGTGGAGACCGCCACGAGAGTTGATGACTTGGTCGAGCATCCATGTGGTGGCACTACCACAAGTAATCAACTTGATGTCATTGCGATAGGATGCCCAGTCGTTCCAAAAGTGTTCGAGCGCACTAATAAACTTGGATGAATGGGTATCAAACCAAGGCAATTCGTCGAAGAATATGATTTTTGGAGTTTCTGTTTTTTCTTCCAATGCTTTTTGGAGAAGTCTGAAAGCTTCAGTCCAATTCAGGGTATGAGCATCCACACCCAACTGGTCGTTGAGTGCAAAGTTGAAGTTAACGAGTTGTTCTTTGGTAGAGACATTGTCTTTGCCTGTAATGCGAAAGACAAACTGACCTTCGAAAAGTTCCTTTACAAGGAAGGTTTTTCCCACACGTCGCCTACCATAGATGGCTATGAACTCCGATTTGCGGCTTGCGATATAGTTCTCAAGCTTTTCAATCTCTTGTTCTCTTCCTACGATATTCTTCTTCATATTTGTCTTTATTTGTTAAAACCTGTCGCAAAGTTACAAAAAATATGAGATTGCGACAACTTTCTGGCGAGAAAAGTGTCGCAATCTCACTTTTTTATTGAGATTGCGACAGGTTTTGATATTTTTGGCTCTATTCCTTATCCTTTCCACAACCATTTTCTCCATGTTGGGAAAATGGTTGCAAGGTACAATATTCTTATTTCGCAAATAGTTTGCCGATGAGGGTAAAGAGATTCGCAACAGTTTCCTTGCTCTCCACAGGAATCTTGATGGATGTCTTGCCAGTCTGCTCATCTTTCTCTACGATGGAATCAACCAGTTGCGCTGTCGCCTCTGGCGACTTCAAGGTCTCTGCCAAGCCTGAAAGAAAAGATACGCCTTGGGCAACCAACTCCTTTGGTAGAGATGTGCGACGAGATGTTCCTGTACCTTGTGCTCGTTGAGCGGTGTTGATTGGGTTCTCGTTTCTTTCCGAAGTCTTGGCTTCTGTAGGCTCCAGATATTCTGTGTCAACTGGGTTCTTTGGTATATCAGCCTCAGTTGTATTTGTAGAAATATCCTCGGAAGTTACAGAATTCTCATCCTTTGTTTCCTTGTTTTCTTCGTTAGGAGAAACCTTTGGTTGTTCTTCCTCTTCGATGGATATAGTGGAAGCAGAAGTCTCTGCATCTGCATCGGAAGAATTTGAAGCTTCCTCCACTTCTTCCACGATACCACTCACAGTCTCCATCATCTTGGTGAACTTATCATCGCTGATGAATACGGAGTCTTCTCCATCATCCAGCACACCCTCGAACATGGAAGTCTTGAAGCGTAACTTGCCCAACATTCCTTGTTCTATGGAATAGGGAGCTACAAGATTGATAACTTGAATATTATTCTGTTGACCAAGGCGATAGATGCGCCCTATGCGCTGTTCGAGAACGGCAGGGTTCCAAGGCAGGTCTATGTTGATAATGGTAGCGGCAGCCTGCAGGTTCAAGCCTGTGCTGCCAGCATCTGTAGAAAGAAAAACTCGGCTTGAAGGTTCATTCATGAAGTTATCCACCAAGTTCTTACGTTTTTCGGATGGGACTCCGCCATGTAAGTATTCATAACCGATCTCTTTCTTCTCCAGTTCTTTGGCGATGAGGCGAGTCATGCGTTCCCATTGGCTGAATACTACAACCTTTTCACCTTCTTCGCTGATGATGTCGCTGATAATATTGATACATTCATCCACCTTGGTGTCGAATCTCGTTTTTTGGTCGAGAATATAACTGCTATCGCATACCATGCGCATCTGTGATAACAACAGGAGTAAACGCTTTCTGTCTTTGTCTGAAAGAAAATGGTGGGCGCGCCATCTTTTCACAAGGAAGCTTACTTGGAATTGCCATTCTGCATGCATTCCCATCTGCTCCTTTGTCATAGGTACGAAGAGATTTTTGTCCATTCGCTTGGGCATCTGGAGTTTCACGTCTTTTTTGCGACGGCGGATGAGGATGTCGTTGAGTTTTTCGCTTATCTTGTTCAAGTTCTTGTATCCCAATACTTTGCCTGTTTCGTCGGTGATGATATGGTTTTCCTTGAAAATATAGTATGGGGCAAGACGGAAATTATCGACAAATTCCACGATGGAGTATAGTTCGTCAAGTTTATTCTCTAAAGGTGTACCCGATAGAATCACGGAGTAATCGGATTCTATCTTTCTTGCTGCACGGGAAATTTGGGTATTCCAATTTTTGAGGCGTTGCACCTCATCCATGATGAGCATGTCGGTTTGCAGACTGCCGAGTATCTTAATGTCGTTGGCGGCACTATTATAGGAGATAATCTTGTAAGGTTCTGGACGATTGTAGGCATCCTTTCTCTTGAGATGATTTCCCTCTATAACAAAGACCTCGGCATCAGTAAACTTTTTGATTTCACTGCGCCACTGGTATTTCAAGGAGGTAGGGCAGAGGATGAGTACAGAGCCGATGAGTCCTTCTTTTCTTAGAAGTTCGGCTGTTCCTATGGCTTGGATTGTCTTGCCGAGACCCATTTCGTCGGCAATGATAGCTTTTCCTGCCTTGGCTGCAAAGCGGATACCCTCCTTTTGGTAAGGATAGAGTTTAACTTTCAGAAGATTATCTAGTTTCTTATCATCGTACGTCTTGACTATCTTCTCTCTTGTAGATTTCTCTCGTTTGTCGATGATAAAGTCAATGGCATCTTTATAGCATCTGAATGTATCGCTAATTTGGCGGGCTTGCTTTAAGAAAGATCCGATATGGGCATAGGCAGCTTTCTTTAGAACATGTTTTTCATCGAAATAATCTTTGGCAAGTTTTTCGTATGCTTCCTTGTTTTCGCTTCCGATGCGAATCTTCACGCATCGTTCGTCTCTGTAAGATAGATAGACAGAGGTGTAAGGAGGAAGCTCACGATGTACATGTAAACCTCGTTTTCCACTAAACCATTTCTTCACGGCTTCGAGATGCTTACATGTGCCAAGTTTTGAAGTTTTGAAATCCATACAAGAACAATAATTCCATTCGCTATTGGCTCCACGATACACTACCTTGTACTCGTTATTTTTCTCTGGATTGCGAACGATATATTCGCCAGGGCAAAGTTCATCATCTACACAACTGATATTGAAGTGTTCTGTTTCTGTCACTTGTTTGCGAAGTTTGATTTGCCATTCTTCCAGAGTCATTTCTGCTGGTTTAACGATATGAGAAACCTTGACTTTTTTCTTTTTCTTTGTGGTTTTCTTTGTACTCGTTGCTGTATTCTTGGCATTCTTTTCAGTCTTGCCAGCTTTTGGGGTATTGTTCTTTGCCATTGTCTTATGCTTTATGTTATTTTATGCTTATAGCTTTGTATGTCGATTACTCCGTGTCGAATCTTTCTGCCTATTTATGGTAGAATCTCGCAAGAGGGAGTTTCTTGCCTTCTTGTATTCCTGATTCTCCTGCTCATAGTAGTGAGCGTAATTGAAGAAAGGCTCACTGACCGCTTCGGTACTCTCTGCGGTAAATGTATGACCATAAGGGTCTGAAGCCTTGATTGTTATTCTGGCATTTGGATTCTTTGGGACATAATAATACAGATGGTTCATGAGCAGATAATTGTTGCCCTTGCTCACAAAACGATAGGATACTGATTCGCTGTATTTATGATGATAGCCAGCGGCAAAGGCATCCTGACCTTTGCTGCTGATGCGGTGCATCCGGTATTCCTTGCCATCTTCTATTGCCACAACCCGCCAGTGGGAGTCGGCGTTAAAGACATTGGCTACCAGTATATTCTTATCTTTATCTTTGGAAAGTCCCCAGTCCGCAGCATACGATTCTCCATTGAAGTCGGTCTGTGCTCTGAAGATGGTCATCTGTTTGTTCTTATCCCAGAATGTGCCCTTATAATAGCAATCGGTAAGGCGGGTACCAATGAACTGATAGACATAATAGCCGTTTGGTGTACCGCAGATATTTATGTTGGATTGCCAGATATTACCACATGCTGCAGCATGACAATGCTCCATCACATCCTCGCCCTCATACCGGATTTCATGGTTGCAGGCGAAATGGGTGTGACCGCAAAACAGTTCGTATCCTCCCTCAAACTGATGCAGAAGTGCCAGAAGTTGGGATAGGCGAGAGGAGGAATAATGTCCCTTCTCATTCTCTATGCCAAGAGGTTTGGCTTTGCCGAAAGGTGCATTTCCGAAGGTGAAAGGAATATGGTAACAGAGTACTACCTTTTTGTTTTTGGGCGTGAGGGCGAGGTCCTGCTTGAGCCAGCGCATCTGACGCTCTCTCAGTTCGCCTGGTGAATAATAGGCTTTCCCACGATAGAAAAAACAGTTGTTGATGCATACAAAGTGCTCATCACCACGGTCGAAAGAGTAGTCTGTAGGTCCGAAGTTTTCCTCCCATTTACGTCTGTAGAGTGCCTTTCCGTCCTGGTCGTGATTGCCGATGACGGAGAAGAGGCGCATCTCTGATGAGCCCAAGGCTTGGCGTATCTGCCTCTCCAGGTGGGCATTATAGCCTCCGTAATACTGTACGTCATCGCCCATGCTGAGTCCATAGACGGGAGTCCCGGCAGGCAGACTTCTGATGGTCTGCTTGATATCTGCCATCGTCTGGGTGGTAAATCGCTCTACGTCGCTCTTCTTGATGGGGTTGTCGGTGGGCGAGGTATAATAAGGACTGTAGGCATTGGTAACCTGCGGGTCGCCGATGACAATCATCTTATAACTGATTTCCTTTCCTCCAGGTAGTCTTTTCAGGGTGAAATCATATATTTTCTTTTTCTTGGATACTGGCTGGTAGAAGCAAGCCGTGCGATCTGTAGCAGAATGGGTAGGAATCTCATAGTCGGCAGGCACGCAGTAGTAGATGAAGCGGGCAAGACTGTCCCGTTTCATCTTGTATCTTCCGAGCGAATCAGTCTTCACGCAGTTATATCCATCGCTTACGATGACGTTCGCCACACCTTTTCCGTCAGTATCTCTCAGGGTACCTATGATATTGAAGTCCTGCTTGATGACAGGTTTTATCTTCTTGATGGTATCTTTTGCCACGGTTTTCTTCTTGCGGGTATCTGGTGCTTTGACAGCGGTAGGCTGAGGCTCCTTCTGATTGCGCAGATGAAGAGTGACCCCGATTGCAATGAGCGTGCAGCAAACGAGGGATATGATAGCAATATATATCTGTTTTCTTTTCATTTTTTCAGTTAATAAAAGCTTAGACTCATAAGAATGAGCATTTTTATCTTGCAAAAATACGCATTTCTCATGTGATTACGGAAGATATTGATTTAAAAATGTCTAAATGTTACCTTTAGGTAACTTGCCTTTGGATAATATTTTGTATTTTTGCATTTCTGATATTGAATCTGCGTTCTCTGTATTTGGGGAACAAAAGAGTTCTGTCGACAATGTTTTAGATTCAGAAATAAGATAGAAAAATATAATGGCAAACGATAATAAAGGTCTTACGCCGATGATGCGGCAGTTTTTTGAGATGAAAGCGAAACATCCCGAGGCACTGTTGCTTTTCCGATGTGGTGACTTCTATGAAACTTATTGCGAGGATGCTATAGAGGCTTCCAAGGTGCTCGGTATTACCCTGACTCGTCGTAATAATGGCGGTTCGGCAGGTGGTGCTGAGATGGCTGGTTTCCCTCATCATGCACTCGATACTTATCTGCCTAAGTTGATACGTGCCGGCAAGCGTGTTGCCGTGTGCGACCAGCTGGAAGATCCAAAGAAGAAACGCTTGGAAATCAAGGGTAAGAAGGGGCTTAGCCAGATGGATAAGATGGTGAAGCGTGGCATTACGGAACTGGTGACTCCGGGTGTGGCGATGGACGATAATGTCTTGAACTACAAGGAGAACAATTTCCTTGCTGCTGTCCATTTCGGAAAAGCTTCTTGTGGTGTAAGCTTCCTCGACATCTCTACGGGCGAATTCCTTACAGGGGAAGGTACTCCCGACTATGTGGAGAAGTTGATGGGCAACTTCCAGCCGAAAGAAGTGCTTTATGATCGTGCCATGAAACAGAAATTCGAACAGTGTTTCGGAACTAAATACTGTACATACGAATTGGACGACTGGGTTTTTACCGAACAGACTGCCCGACAGAAACTCCTCGGTCATTTCAAGACCAAATCTTTGAAGGGTTTTGGTGTAGAACATCTGAAGAACGGTATCATTGCCAGCGGAGCCATCATGCAGTATCTGGAGATTACCCAGCATACCCAAATCAATCATATTACAGCACTTTCCCGTATTGAGGAGGATAAGTTCGTGCGTATGGACCGCTTTACTATCCGTAGTCTCGAACTGGTGGCCCCGATGCAGGACGATGGTTCGTCGCTTCTGAATGTCATCGACCGCACCGTAACGGCAATGGGAGGCCGTATGCTCCGTCGCTGGCTTGTCTTTCCGCTGAAAGATGTGCGTCCAATCAATGAACGACTCGACATCGTGGAATATTTCTTCAAGGAACCGGAGTTCAAGCAGTTGATGGATGATCAACTGCATCGTATCGGTGACCTGGAACGTATCATTTCCAAAGTGGCTGTGGGTAGAGTTTCGCCTCGTGAAGTTGTGCAATTGCAACATGCCTTGGAGGCTATCCAGCCAATCAAGGTGGCTTGTCAACATGCCAAGAATGAAGCCTTGCAGCGAGTGGGTGAGCAACTCAATCTCTGTGAAACGCTGAAAGAACGGATAGCAAAGGAAATCCAGCCGGATCCTCCGCAGCTTATCAATAAGGGCGATGTTATCGCTGATGGCTACAATGCAGAATTGGACGATCTGCGTTCCATCAGCCGGCATGGTAAGGACTATCTGCTCAAAATACAGGAGCGTGAGATAGAGAAAACAGGTATTTCCAGCCTGAAAGTGGGTTATAATAATGTATTTGGCTATTATTTAGAGGTGCGCAATACCTTCAAGGACAAGGTGCCTGAAGACTGGATTCGCAAGCAGACGCTTGCTCAGGCAGAGCGATATATTACTCAGGAACTGAAGGAATATGAAGAGAAGATTCTCGGTGCCGATGAGAAAATTTTGATTCTCGAAGCCCAACTCTTCAATGAACTGATAGCTTCGATGCAAGAGTATATTCCTCAGATACAAATCAATGCCAACCTCATTGCCCGTATGGACTGTCTTCTTTCCTTCTCGAAGGCATCGGAAGAAAACCACTATGTGCGTCCTGTCATCGACGATTCTGAGGTGCTCGACATCAAGCAGGGACGCCATCCTGTGATAGAAACTCAGTTGCCTTTAGGTGAGCGATATGTGCCAAACGATGTGTTGCTCGATACTGAAAAGCAGCAGATTATGATGATTACGGGTCCTAATATGGCCGGTAAATCTGCGCTTTTAAGGCAGACGGCCTTGATAGTTCTGCTGGCACAGGTAGGCTGTTTCGTACCAGCCGAGAGTGCAAGAGTAGGTCTGGTGGATAAGATATTCACCCGTGTGGGTGCCAGTGATAATATCTCGCTTGGTGAATCTACTTTTATGGTAGAGATGACTGAGGCTGCGAATATCCTGAATAATGTTTCTCCTCGTTCTCTGGTTCTCTTTGATGAGTTAGGACGTGGTACTTCTACTTATGATGGAATCTCAATAGCTTGGGCTATCGTGGAATACTTGCATCAGCACAAGAAGGCGCAAGCACGTACGCTCTTTGCTACCCACTATCACGAACTGAATGAGATGGAAAAGAACTTTCCTCGCATCAAGAATTTCAATGTAAGCGTGAAGGAGGTGGATGGCAAGGTTATCTTCCTGCGTAAGTTGGAACCGGGTGGAAGCGAGCACTCTTTTGGTATTCATGTGGCTGAAATAGCCGGTATGCCTCGTAGCATAGTAAATCGTGCCAATGTTATACTGAAACAACTGGAGGATGACAATGCGGGTGTGGGTGCTGCCGGCAAACCTAATATGCAGCATCTGGATGAACCGAAGGATGGAGTACAACTCAGTTTCTTCCAGCTTGATGATCCGGTTTTGAGTCAGATACGCGATGAGATATTGGGTTTGGACATCAATAATCTCACACCGGTAGAGGCTTTGAACAAACTCAATGAAATCAAGAAGATTTTGATGGGAAGATAAGAAGTAAATAATGATGAATTGAAAATAAAAACTCTCCCTTGTTCAGGATTGGATTCCTGCAAGGGAGAGTTTCTTATTTTATAGAAAAACAGTTCTAACTGTATGGTTAAAATTGAAAATGGTTCCTATATGCTACTGCATTGACAAAGTAAGTATTACTGCCTCGGCAAAGTAAATACTACTATCCGCGATGACATAACAAGACCCAAACAAGTCCTATTTCTCTTGTTTTTCTTCCTGAGCCTTTGCTCTCTTAAAGCTGGAGGCGATGCTCCAAACTCCCAGAAGAATGAGTGGGATACTCAATATCTGTCCCATATCCATAGGAAGTCCAGCCTCAAATGCCACCTGAATCTCCTTCGTATATTCGATGAAGAAACGGAAGGTGAAGATGAGGGTGATACAGAGACCGAAATATAGGCCTGTACCCACACTCTTAGGACCTTTCTTCTTATAGATGAAGAGAATGAGCAAGAAGATGATGAGGTAGGCGATGGCCTCGTAGAGTTGTCCTGGATGGCGAGGGTATTGATCTTCACGAACAAAGATGAATGCCCAAGGCACATCAGTCACCTTGCCGATAATCTCTGAATTCATCAGATTACCCAGACGGATAAACATGGCTGCAATACCGGAGACAATACCCATATTGTCGAGCACAACCCAGCCCTTTACCTTCATGTTGCGGCAGTAGAGCCAGATGGCAACAAACATTCCGAATACACCACCATGACTGGCCAGTCCTTCATATCCTGTAAGTTTCCAACTGCCATCCGGCATGTGGTGCATAGGTATCAGCATCTCGATGAAGTGATCCCATTGCGTAAGGAAATACTCAGGCTGGTAGAAGAGGCAATGACCGAGACGTGCACCTACCAGAATACCGAAGAAGATATAAAGGAAGAGAGGCTCAAACTTGGCATCGCCCAACTTCTGCTGCTTGTAGAGTCGCTGCATGAGCAGATAGCCCAAAAGTAAACCGATAAGCCAGCAAGTGGAGTAATATCGGATGGTCAAAGGACCCAGATGCGCAAGAATAGGATCTGGATCCCAAACGATATAATTAAGCAGGTTTGTCATAATTAAACATTAAAACGGAAGTGCATGATGTCGCCATCCTGAACGACATATTCCTTACCCTCGATACCGAGTTTACCAGCCTCGCGGACTGCAGCCTCAGAACCATACTGGATATAATCGTCGTACTTGATGACCTCTGCACGGATAAATCCTTTTTCAAAGTCGGTATGGATGACGCCAGCACACTGAGGAGCCTTCCAGCCCTTGTGGTAAGTCCATGCCTTTACCTCCATCTCACCAGCAGTGATGAATGTCTCAAGGTTCAGGAGAGCGTATGCCTTCTTGATGAGGCGGTTAACACCACTTTCCTCCAATCCGAGTTCTTCGAGGAACATCTGCTTGTCTTCGTAGGTTTCGAGAGATGCAATGTCTTCCTCTGTCTTCGCAGCGATAACCATGCACTCGGCACCTTCTTCCTTAGCGATTTCCTCTACCTTCTTGCTGTATTCATTTCCGCTCTTGGCAGAAGCTTCATCTACGTTGGCTACGTAGAGTACTGGTTTCGTAGTGAGGAGGAAGAGATCGTGAGCCACCTTCTGCTCTTCTTTACTTTCGAAAGTAACGCCACGTGCGTTCTTGCCTTGCTCCAACTCTGCTTTGTAAGCCTCCAGAACGGTAACCATCACTTTAGCGTCCTTGTTGCCTGCAGCAGCTGTCTTCTGCTGCTTGGCGAGCTGGGATTCGATAGTCTCCAAGTCCTTGAGCTGCAACTCTGTATCGATAACGCTCTTGTCCTCCAATGGGTCAACTTTAGCGCCACCCTCACGTACGATATTGTCATCGTCGAAGCAACGGATTACGTGGATGATTGCATCGCACTCACGAATATTTCCCAAGAATTTATTTCCAAGACCTTCGCCCTTGCTGGCACCCTTAACAAGACCTGCGATATCCACGATTTCGCAAGTAGCTGGGACGATGCGTCCTGGGTGAA
>OIZI01000123.1_pt1 | contig 39585 bp, 33 predicted proteins | sample 1588441 | NCBI WGS metagenome assembly OIZI01 (sample SAMN03283284) | human gut metagenome | biome: human-associated habitat; material: feces | host: Homo sapiens | place: Peru | collected 2012 | reverse complement strand
CGGGGTCCTGGGGGGCGTTGGTATTGCGGATGTTCAGGGGGATGTTCTTCTCCCGGACGGGGAAGATGGTGCCCTCGTGGAGCACCTGGGCCCCGGAGTAGCTCAGCTCCCGGAGCTCGTCATAGGTCACCTCGGGGATGGTCTGGGGATTTTCCACAATCCGGGGGTCCGCCATGAGAATGCCGGACACATCGGTCCAGTTTTCATAAACATCCGCGTCCAGGGCCGCCGCCGCCAGAGCGCCGGTAATGTCGCTGCCGCCACGGGTGAAGGTTTTGATTTTGCCGTCGGGCAGCTGACCGTAGAAGCCGGGAATCACCACGCCGGGGCCGTCCACCTGATTGCGCAGGGCCTCGTAGCTGCTCTCCTGGTCCACGGTGCCGTCAAAGCGGAAATGGACCCAGTCCGCCGCGTCCACGAACTTGAAGCCTAAGTAGTCCGCCATCAGCCGGGCGGAAAAATACTCGCCCCGGCTGGCCAGCTCGTCCTGGGTGACGGACTTGTTGTCAAGCCTGGCCTTCAAATCTGCGAATTCCGGCTCCAGGTTGATGGTCAGCTCCAGCTCCCGGGCGATTTCCCGATAGCGGGAGGTGATCATTTCAAATACCCCGGAGCAGTCCACACCGTACTGGGTGTGGGCATAGCACAGGTACAGCAAATCCGTAATCTTGTGGTCCTGCTTGTTCCGCTTGCCCGCGGCGGAGACCACCACCACCCGGCGCTCCGGGTCCGCCAACAGGATCTCCCGGATTTTCCGGTACTGGCCGGCATCCGCCATGGAGGAGCCGCCGAATTTCACTACTTTCATATTGTTTCCCTCTTTTCCTTACGCAAAGGCTGCCATAAAGGCATCCGGGTGGGCCTTCAGCCACTGGTGCATGACACCGACCTCCACCGGCACCGTCACCACGGCCCCTGCCCAGTGCTTTTCCGTATTCTCCCGGAGCCAGGCATCCTCCTGGGCGGTGCGGACGTAGTAGCGCAGCTTCACGCCGTTGTCCACCTCCACCTTCCGGCCCGGGTTTGTGTAGAAGCCCTTGCCGTTCAGGAAGTCCACGCAGTCCTGAACCACGTTATAGGCCGTGGGATACCGGCCCGCGCCCTGGCCGAAGAAGCTCTGCCGGCCGGACACATTGCCCTCCAGGGTAATGAGGTTATAGTTTGCGGGCACCGCCGCCTCCGGCTGGCCCAGGGGGTACAGGGTAGGCTGGACATAGGCGCTGTAAATGCCGGAATCACAGTTGGCGGTGGACACCAGCTTGCACACCAGGCCGTTGGCGCTGAAATTGGCCACGTCCTCCGCCCCAATCCGGGAGATACCCGCGGCGGGCACTCCGGCGATATCCAGGCTGACCCCGAAGCCGATGTTGGCCGAGACAATCAGCTTGTGCCAGGTATCGACGCCCTCCACGTCGGTGGTGGGGTCCGCCTCGGCATAGCCCAGGGCCTGGGCCTGCCGCAGGGCCTCGCTGTAGCCCAACCCCAGCCGGGTCATGGAATCCAGAATATAATTGCAGGTGCCGTTCATAATGCCGCCCACATGATGGATGTTTTCAATGCGCCGGGCCCGCTCCAGCTCGGAAAGCCAGCCGATGCCGCCGCCGACGGAGGCGGTGCAGCGCAGATGGACTCCCTTTTCCCGGGCCAGGGGCACCAGCTCGTCATAGCAGGTGGCAATCAGAGCCTTGTTTGCGGTGGCCACATTCTTGCCCGCCAGAATGGCCTCCCGGACATAGTCGTAGGCGGGATGCAGTCCGCCGATGGCCTCCACCACCGTATCGATGGTGGGGTCCTTCAAAATGTCCTGAAAGTCGTGGGTGACGCTGGCATCCTCCAGCTCCAAATCCCGGCGGCACAGCACCTTGACAACGTGCATGTCCTCCCGGCCCGCCACGATTTCGTACACGCCCTTGCCCACGGTGCCGAAGCCCAAAAGTCCGATTCGCATAGTTCTCTCTCCGATCTGTCTTTCAAACTGTTTCTCTGGGAAAAACACTTGCTTTTTTTTAATAGTCAGTATATCATATGCTTACAAAAATTGCAATGGAAACTAACCGCAATTGCAGGCGGTTCCTTTCGCTGTTCTTTGTGCAAATCACCCTGTAGGAGGTAATGATATGGAGTATATTTCTACCAGGGGCGGCGCTCCCGCGGTGGACAGCGCCCAGGCGGTGCTGTCGGGGCTGGCCCCCGACGGCGGGCTGTACATGCCCCGGGAAATTCCCGGGTTTGATTGGCAGGGCTGTCTGAAGCTTTCCAGCCAGCAGATGTCCGCCGCCATTCTCTCTGCCCTGCTGCCGGATATTCCCAACATGGACACCCTGGTAAAAAACGCCTACACCGGAAAGTTTGAAACCGAGGACCTGACTCCCACCGTTCCCGTAGGTGATTTCCAGGTGCTGGAGCTGTTCCGGGGGCCCACCTCCGCGTTTAAGGATGTGGCCCTGAGTATGCTCCCCCAGCTGCTCACCGCGGCGAAACGGGAGAAGGGGATTGACAAGGAAATCCGCATCCTCACCGCCACCTCCGGCGACACCGGCAAGGCAGCCCTGGTGGGCTTTCAGGATGTGCCCGGGGTGAGCATCTGCGTGTTCTATCCCCAGGGCGGCGTTTCCCAGGTCCAGCGGGCCCAGATGGTAACCCAGGAGGGGGAGAACGTGGCCGTGTGCGCCGTGGAGGGGAACTTTGACGATGCCCAGACCGGCGTGAAGAAAATCTTCGGGGACTGCCAGGGGAAGGAGCTTCCCTTCCTGCTGTCCTCCGCCAATTCCATCAACATCGGCCGTCTGGCCCCCCAGATTATGTATTACTTCCGCTCTTACGCGGACCTTCTGGACAGGAACGTGATTTCCCTGGGGGACCGGGTGGATTTCTCTGTCCCCACCGGAAACTTTGGGGATATTCTGGCAGGGTATCTGGCAAAACGCCTGGGGCTTCCTGTGGGCAGGCTCATCTGTGCCTCCAACGCCAACAATGTGCTGACGGACTTTCTCACCACCGGCGTATATGACCGCCGCCGCCCGCTGCTGAAAACCACCTCGCCGTCCATGGACATTCTGGTGTCCTCCAACCTGGAGCGGCTTCTCTACCTTCTGTCCGGAGATACGGAGCTGGTTGCGGGGCTCATGCGGGATTTGAACGAACAGGGCTTCTATCGGGTGCCGGAGGCACTCCTTTCAGCCATTCAGGCGGAATTCGCCGCCGGATGCTGCACGGACACCCAGGCGGAGGCCGCCATCGCCAGGGTCTACAGAGACTACGGCTACCTGATGGACCCCCACACCGCCTGCGGCTGGATTGCCGCGGAGGCTCAAAAGGGAAGCGCCCCCATGGTGGTTCTCTCCACCGCCTCCCCCTATAAGTTCTCCACCGCCGTCCTCACCGCCCTGGGCGGCGACACCTCCGGAAACGAATACCAGCGCATGGACAGGCTCAGCGCCCTCACCGGGGTTCCCGTCCCTAAAAATCTTTCCGCCCTCCAGGGCAAGCCCGAGCGGCACACCGCCGTTATCCCCAAGGACAAAATGCTTTCGTTTGTTCTAACCCGTTGAATTCAGAAAGAACACCCGTAGGGGCGGCTACTAGCCGCCCGAAACGTACTGAAAGAGAGCTGTTTGTATCAAACACTCCGTTCCATTGGTTTTCTGGCGGCTGGCAGCGCCCCTACAGGTTTGTACAACAGAAAAATAAGGAGAACCCACCCATGAATCGAGTAACCATACGTGTACCCGCCACCACGGCTAACCTGGGCCCGGGCTTTGATGCCTTCGGCTGCGCCCTGAGCCTGTATACGGACGTGACCTTTGAGGAAACCGAGTTCGGTCTGGAGATTACCGGCTGTGACGAGGCCTATACCGGCCCTGACAACCTGGCCTACACCTCCTACTGTGCGGTGCTGGCCTCCCTGAGCGAGGAAATCCGGGGGGTCAAAATCCACATCGATGCCCACATCCCCATCTGCCGGGGCCTGGGCTCCTCCGCGGCTCTTCTGGTGGCCGGGGCCATGGGGGCCAACGTCCTCCGGGGCAGCAAGCTCAGCACCCAGGGCCTTCTCAACATCACCAACGCCATGGAGGGCCATCCGGATAATCTGGCCCCGGCGTTTTACGGCGGCCTCACCGCCTCCATGGTGGATAACGGCCTGCCTATGACCGTCAGCTTCCCCCTGCACCCGAGCTGGGAATTCCTGGCCCTCATCCCGGACTTTAACCTGCCCACCACCCTGGCCCGTTCGGTGCTGCCGGAGCAGGTTTCCCGGGCCGATGCCATCTACAATATCTCCCACGGTGCCATGGTGCTGAAGGCCCTGGAGCTGGGGGACGAGAAGCTCCTGCGCACCGCCATGCAGGACAGGCTCCACCAGAACTACCGGAAAAAGCTGATTCCGGACTACGAAAAAATCGAGGCCCTCATCCGCACCACCGGTGCCGCCTTCTGCCTCTCCGGTGCGGGACCCACACTGCTCTGCATGACGAGAAACCCCAAGGTTCGGGAGCTGTTGGAAACAAAAATCCCGGAAATCACCGAGCACAACTGGGAAATCCTGCCCCTGCACGTAGAATTCCAGGGGGCACGGGCGCTATAAAAACAAAAAGGCTCCCCTTTGGGAGCAATGTCACCACCTCAAGGAAATCTATCCTTTGCCCGTAGGGGACGATGCCCACATCGTCCCGAAATCCGAAGGGACCGAACACTACAGATGAGCGTATCCCCCCGGACGGAAACTAAAAAGCCTTCTCCTGCTGGAGAAGGTACCCGCCGCAGCGGGGGAATGTGGAGGGGACACCTGTAACAGGTGCTGAGGTACGTTAGAAAGCAAAACCAAAAACACAGGATTTAAGGCCCAACGTCTATTTCAGCACGGCAGCCCCTCAACGTGTCCCCTCCACATCCGGCCTGCGGGCCACCTTCTCCAGCAGGAGAAGGCAGGGGCTTTCCCGTCAGGGTATACGTATTCGCCCAGGGTTCCTCGTTCCGTCAGTCTCTACCGCCCTCATCAGTCAGGGCTGCGCCCTGCCAGCTTCCCCGGAGGGGAAGCTTTGGAGCGTGAAAAGAGCAGAAGGCCGCAAAGGTCTTCTGCTCTTTTTACAATGTGTTTATTCCAGCTCGAAAGCGCCGGTGTAGAGCTGGTAGTAGGTGCCCTTTTGGGCAATCAGGTCGTCGTGGGTGCCGCGTTCGATGATGCGGCCGTGGTCCAGGACCATGATGCAGTCGGAGTTGCGGACGGTGGAGAGACGGTGGGCGATGACAAAGACCGTGCGGCCCTTCATCAGGGCGTCCATACCTGCCTGAACCAGGGCTTCCGTGTGGGTGTCGATGGAGGAGGTGGCCTCGTCCAGAATCATCACGGGAGGATCGGCTACCGCCGCCCGGGCAATGGCGATCAGCTGCCGCTGGCCCTGGGAGAGGTTGCCGCCGTTGGAAGAAAGCATGGTGTTGTAGCCGTCGGGCAGGCGGGTGATGAAGTCGTCGGCGTTGGCAAGCTTCGCCGCGTGGATGCACTCCTCGTCGGTGGCATCCAGCTTGCCGTAGCGGATGTTGTCCATGACGGTGCCGGTGAAGAGGTTGGTCTCCTGCAGGACGATGCCCAGGGAGCGCCGCAGGTCCGGCTTGCGGATCTTGTTGACGTTGATGCCGTCATAGCGAATCTTGCCGTCGGCAATGTCATAGAAGCGGTTGATCAGGTTCGTAATGGTGGTCTTGCCCGCGCCGGTGGCACCAACGAAGGCGATTTTCTGGCCGGGATGGGCGTAGAGGGTCACGTCGTGGAGAACAGTCTTCTCCGGCACGTAGCCAAAGTCCACATGCTCCATGGTGATGTCACCTTTGAGCTCGGTGTAGGTCACCTGTCCGTCCGCCTGATGGGGATGCCGCCAGGCCCAGTGGCCGGTGTGTTCGGGGCACTCGTGGACGGTGCCGTCGGCATCGATGTGGGCGTTGACCAGGGTAACATAGCCCTCGTCCTGCTCCGGCTCCTCATCCATCAGGGTGAAGATGCGCTCGGCACCGGCCAGAGCCATGACAATGGCGTTGATCTGGTTGGAAATCTGGGAGATGGGCATGTTGAAGCTCCGGGACAGGACCATGAAGGCCATGAGGTTGCCAAGAGTCAAAAGGCTCCCGTCGGACTGGATGCAGATGAGGCCGCCTACCACCGCCAGCACGGCGTACTGGACGTAGCCTAAGTTATTGTTGATGGGGCCCAGCATGTTGGAGAACTTGCCGGCGTTGTAGGCGTTGGCCCGGAGGTTCTCGTTGAGCTCGTCGAACTGCTCCTTGCAGACCTCCTCGTGGTTGAAGATTTTAACCACCTTCTGGCCGGAAATCATCTCCTCGATATAGCCGTTGACGGCACCCAGGGCCTTCTGCTGGCCGATGAAGTAACCGGCGGATTTTCCGGCCAGGACCTTGGTGGTGTAGATAATCAACGCCACGGTGAAGCACATGACAACGGTCAGAAGCCAGGAGGTATCAATCAGGTTCCACAGCACCACCACCAGGGTGACCAGAGAGGAGACGCACTGGGGGACGGACTGGGAGAGCACCTGACGCAGGGTGTCGATATCGCTGGTGTAGCGGGACATGATGTCACCGGCGGGGTGGCTGTCGAAATACCGCAGGGGCAGACGCTGCATCTTGGCAAACAGGTCATCCCGGATGGTCTTCTGCACACCCTGGGTGACGGCCACCATCAGATAGTTAAACAGGAAGCTGCCCAGCGCGCCAAAGAGGAAAATGCAGGCAAGCTTGACAAGATAGCTTTTCAGGGGGCCAAAATCCGTGGAGCCGGAGGCTACCATGGGCAGGATATATTCGTCTACCAGAGGACCCAGGGCTCGGCTGCCCTGTGCCTGGGCGACGGAGGTTGCCACAATACAGATAAAGACAAAAATCAAAAGCGGGGTATAGTTTTTCATATAGCCGAGCAGCCGAAAAAGGGTCTTCTTCGGGTTGCTGGCCAGGCGGCCATCGCCGCGCATTCCGGGACCGGGCATCAGTCCTCACTTCCTTTCTGCTGAGATTCATAGATGCCCCGATAGAAGTCGGAGTTTTTCATCAGGGTGTCGTGGTCGCCCATGCAGGCGATGTGGCCGTTCTCCATGACGATGATCATGTCGGAGTCCTGAATGGAGGAGATTCGCTGGGCGATAATCAGCTTGGTGGTGCCGGGGATTTCCTCCTGAAAGGCCTTGCGGATTATGGCATCGGTGTGGGTGTCCACGGCGGAGGTGGAGTCGTCCAGAATCAGAATCTTGGGCTTTTTCAGCAGGGCTCGGGCGATGCAAAGCCGCTGCTTCTGGCCGCCGGAGACGTTGCTGCCGCCTTGCTCGATGTGTGTGTCGTACCCATCGGGGAAGGACTGGATGAATTCATCGGCACAGGCAAGCTTACAGGCGTGGACCAGCTCCTCGTCGGTGGCGTTGGGATTGCCCCAGCGCAGGTTTTCCTTAATACTGCCTGAGAACAGGGTGTTCTTTTGCAGCACCATGGCCACGTTGTCCCGGAGGACCTCCAAATCGTACTTCCGGACATCCAGGCCGCCCACCTTTACGGTGCCCTCCGAGACATCGTACAGTCGGGGAATCAGCTGTACCAGGGTGCTCTTGGAGGAGCCGGTGCTGCCCAAAATGCCCACGGTGGCACCGGAGGGGATGTGCATGGTGACATCCTGCAGGGCGGGGCGCTTGGCCTTCTGGGAATAGCGGAAGGACACGTTTTCAAAGTCGATGGAGCCATCGGGGACGGTCTTCACGGCACCCTCGGGGGAGGTCAGGCTGGGCTCCTCCTCCAGCACCTCATAGCACCGATGCATGGGGGCCTGGGCCATAATCATCATGACGAAGACCATGGAGAGCATCATCAGGCTGGTGAGAATCTGGGTGGTGTAGGTGAACATGGAGCTGAGCTCGCCGGTGGTGAGGCCGAAGGCGGCGTTGTTGCCGGAGGCAACCACCATCTTGGCACCCACCCAGGAAATCACCAGGATGCAGGAGTAGACGCAAATCTGCATGGCCGGGGCGTTCACTGCCAGAATGTGCTCTGCCTTGCAGAAATCCTTGTAAATGGAATCGGAAACGGACTTAAATTTGCTGACCTCCTTGTCCTCCCGGACAAAGCTCTTGACCACCCGGATGCCATGGACATTTTCCTGGACCACGGTGTTGAGCTTATCGTAGGTCTTGAACACCCGGTCGAAAATCTTGAAGACCAGCGGCACGATGCCAATGAGCACGAAAGCCAGGATGGGGATGGCGATAAAATACACGGTGCTGAGCTTGGGGCTGATGCGCAGGGAGGAGCTCATGGCCAGAATCAGCATCATGGGGCAGCGGATGGCCATACGAATCATCATCTGGAAGGCCATCTGCAGGTTTGCCACGTCGGAAGTCAGTCTGGTGACAATGGACGCGGAGGAGAATTTATCAATATTGGAAAAGCTGAAGTCCTGCACCCGGTAATACATGTCGTGGCGCAGATTCCGGGCGAAGCCGGTGGCGGCCTTGGAGGCGTAGTTGGCGGACAGCACGCCAAAAATCAGGGACACAATGGCGCAGATGAGTAATTGCAGGGCCTTCTGCCACACTACGGTCATATTGCTGGCGGCGATGCCGTAGTCATAGAGGTCGGCCATCACCAGAGGGATGGTCACTTCCATGGCAACCTCGCCAATCATGCACAGAGGGCTTAGAAACGCCGCCCACTTGTACTCCCGAACACACCGGGCCAATCGTTTTATCATTTGCTGGGTTCCTCCTTTTCAGGTTCAAACTCCGGGGAGACGTTTTGCAGCGCCCGCAGAAGATACTGCTGGAACTGCTCCCGCTCTTTTTGGGAAAAGCCGGTTAAGAGCCTTTCCTCGCCGTCCCGGATGACGGCGTGCATGGTTTCATTGCACTGCTTTCCCTTGGGGAGAATGTAGACGAGCTTCCGCCGTCGGTCCTCCGGGTCAGGCCGCAGGGCGATGAATTCCTTTTTTTCCAGCCTGGACAGCAGGCCGGAAACCGTAGGATGACTCAATTGGAATCGATCCTCGATGTCTTTTGCGCAAGGCGGCTGCTCACTGTGGGCAAGATAGCCCATAATGTGCCCCTGGGAAAAAGTCAGGTCCATGGAAGACAGCGCCCCGTCCATGGACTGCCGCATGGCACAGTCCAGCCGCCGAAAGGTACGGCCAAAGGGAAACAAGAAATCACCTCCACAATTAGGTAGCAAGCTACGCAATATTCTAGCAGGATTTTTCAAAATTGCAAGAGGGGTTTTTATTTTTAACAGTTCGTTCAAAAATGGGCAAAAAAGCTTCCCCTCCGGGGAAGCTGGCAGGGCGAAGCCCTGACTGATGAGGGCGGTACGAACGTACCGGACAGAAGACTTGGGCGAATTCGTATACCCTGAAAGCCAAAGCCCCCTGCCTTCTCCTGCTGGAGAAGGTCCCCGCCACAGCGGGGGAATGTGGAGGGGACACCTATAACAAGTGCCGGAGTCGGTAAGAAAATAAGCGAAAATACGGAATTTACAGTTTTCTGCGCTTATTGACCCACGGCAATACCGCAAGGGGTCCCCTCCACATCCGCCTGCGGGCACCTTCGGAAGCCCGAGAAGGCAGGGGCTTTGAAGTTTCCGTTATACGAATTCGCCTGGGCTTTCTAATTCCATCGGTCTGTACCGCCCTCATCAGTCTCGGCTACGCCGAGCCAGCTTCCCCGGAGGGGAAGCTTCCTAACCTTCCCCTCCGGGGAAGGTGCCGCCCATAGGCGGCGGATGAGGGGCGGTACAGACTGACGGGGCAAGAAATCCCGGGCGAATCCGACAATCCAAGGCCAAATTTTCGATGGGGAAGCTTAATTCTTCTTTGCGCTGTCGATGCTCTTGCCGAACACGAAAAACCGCTGGTATAAAAACTCTGTGGAGAAGTTGAGGAGCATATTCAGGACGGTGACGAGGTACTCGTTCCAGCCGAGCCCGGTGTTTAGGTAGTTGCCAAGCAGGGTGGACAGGGGGGTAAAGACCACGTAATAGGCGGCGACCTTGGCCATGGCTGCGGGGACATTGGCGGCGGACTGGAAGGTGAACTTCCGGTTCAGGGTGAAGTTCCACAGAACCGAAAGGCACAGGGCAATCAGGTAGCAGGGCCAGTAGGGAAGACCGGTGAATTCATTGAGCAGGGCGAAGGCACCCATTTCAATGAGCCCGGCGCTGATGGAGAAAAAGGTGAATTTGAGAACACGCATGAATTCTTTCATGGAAAGCACCTCCAATAGAGTAAATCCCCCGGTCCGCAAATCGCTTTGGAGGACCGGGGGAAAAGAAACGCTTACTTTACGGTGACGGAGGTCACGTGGGGCTGCATACCGTTGTACCAGTACAGGAAGCCCTCGACATCGATGGTGTCGCCAACCTTCAGGTTGGTCACGGTCTGGTAAACCTCGGTCTCCTCGCCGCACAGGTAGCTCTCCACGGTGAAGGTGTAGGTGTTGGTACCGTCGGAGACGTTGAAGTACAGGTCGTTGTTGTTGCCGGCGGCACCGGAGCCGTCCCAGTTGTACAGGAACGCGTCGCCCGCGTCGTTGGCGGCCTCTACGGTCAGGTCAGAAATCTTGATTTTGGCGTTCTGCCAGTCAATCAGGTTGGAGGCGGAGAGACCGCCGGTGATGTCCTGAGCGGGAGCGACGTAAGACCCTTCCAGAATCTCGAAGGTAGCGCCCTCGGCAACCTCAACCTCGCCGGACCACTCGGTCTTGAAGCCGTTGACCCGAATCTTGGTGCCCTCGGTCAGCTTGGCGGCATCCTCCTCGGAGCACTCCATGTTGTACAGGAAGTAAGCGCCGTCCTCGCTCTGGGCGTAAACGGTGACCTTGTTGTCCCACCAGGACTGATGGGCCTGGACATAGGTCTCGATGCACACGGGGCTGTCCACGGGAGCGGCAATGTACTCGGCGTGGGTCATGACGTCGCCCTCGGCCTCCTGGGGTGCGGTGGGAGCTTCGGTTACCTCAGTGTTTTCCGCGGCGGCCTCGGTGGTCTCCGGGGCGGTGGTGGTGGCGGTGTCCGTTTTGGCACAGCCGACGAAGGCCGCTACCATGCAGACGGCAAGCAGCAGGGCAATGATCTTTTTCATTTTAAATTCTCCTTATCGGATGTTTGTTGAATGCGGGTGTTTCCCCGCAAACCCAGGGCTATTATACTGTCTTCTCGTAGAAAAATCAATGGCTTTTGTCCTTCTTTTACGATAATTGTGGGAGTAGGTATTCCAGGGACAGTAGGGGCGGCTACCAGCCGCCCGCCAGCCAGCGGACCTGAGTGCTTTATTCTAACAACTCACTTTCGATACGTTTCGGGCGCATTGTTATTTATGCAGCTGTTTTGCACTATTTTTGTATTTATCAAGCAGATAGGCACCGGCGATGCCCACCCAGCACAGTCCCAGGGCCGCAAGAAGAATTTTGGACTCTGTGGGCAGGGGGCCCAGGTCCTGGCTTCCGGGGGACCGCTCAATCTGGTCCAGGTGGTTGAGGGATGCCACCTTTTCATAGATGGCATCCAGGGCCGCGTCGTCCGTGGGCTGCTTCCGGCGGACGGCCTTGGCGGTCTCCTCAATCAGCTGCCCCGCGGCCTGGCGCAGAGAGGCGGAGCCGTTGAAGACGGGGGTGACAAAGGTGTGGGCGCTGTTTTGCAGCAGAATCTGGGCGGCCTTGATTTTCACATCGTAGTGGGTGTCGTTGTCCGCGCCGCAGCGGGCAAGATAGTCTGTGTACCGGGCATCAAGCCGGGCCTTTTCCGTTACGGGAACGTAGCCCTCGGTTTCCGAGTAGGCAATCTGCACGTCGTTGGTCAGCAAATACTGGGCAAACAGCCAGGAGGCCAGCACCTCCTGGGGGTCGTCCTTGTAAAACAGGCACAGGCTGGGGCCCTGGGAGATCATCTGGGGATTTCCCGGGTCATACTGGGGCACTGGGTACACCGCGGTCTCAAAGGGTACCAGGGCCTCGCTGCTGATGTCAAGCAGCGGCGCGCTGCTTCCCATCCAGGTGGCACCGGCGGTGGAGTCCACGGCGAAAATGCACTGGCCGGCGTTTAAGAAGTTTGCGGGGTAGCTGGAGATTTTAAAGGTGGAGAAGGCCCCGGTGGCGGTATGCTGGGCTATCTCCTTCAGAATCTCACGTGTCTCGTCGTTCCACAGCTCCACGGTGCCGTCGGACCGGGCGTAGCCCGCATCCAATTGCTTCAGCATCTGAATCATCATATTGTCCGTGGACTTGTAGATAAAGGGAATCAGCACCTTCTGACCGTTGACCTTGAAGTTTCCATTCGCGTCCTTTTCCATGGCGGCCTCGCTGACCTGCCAGATAAAGTCCCAGGTCAGGGTTTCCGGCAGGGTGAAGCCCAGCTTTTCCACCAAATCCTTGTTGACATAACAGCTTTCCGTGGAGCGCATAAAGGGCAGGGCGTAGGTGGTGCCGCCGATGGCGCATTCCGAGAGAAACTGGGGGACGATTTCGGACGCGGTGGGGGAGTCGAATTTCAGGGCGCTGCCCCCCAGACCGAACCGCTGGTCCGCCATGAGACCGTCCAGGGGGACCACGGTGTCTGTTCCTGTCAGGTAGGTAGCAATGTGGTCCGGGTAGGTGATGCAGACGTTGGGGGTGGTGTTTGTGGAGATGTTGGTAATCACATCGTTGTAAATCCGGGAATAGTCGGTGTAGAGCCGGATGTTCACGGTGATATTGGGGTAGAGGGCTTCAAAATCCTGAATCGCCTGCTGGTAAATTTCGGTCTGGACCTTGTTGGTGTCGTTTTTGGCCCAGAAGGTGATTTCATAGTGCCGGGAGGTATCCAGGGCCTCCGGAAGGGAATAGGCGGTCTCGGCAGCGCTTTGGGTTTCCGCCAGGGTGCCGTGGCAGCCGGTGAGGAGCAGGGCGGCCAGAAGCAAAAGGGCAGTCAGTTTTTTCATCCCTTGGTCCCTCCTCTGGCAACGCCTGCCATGATTTTCTTTCGGAACACCAGGAACAGGAGAATCAGCGGCAGGGAAATCACGGTGACGGCGGCCATCATGGCGGGGATGTTTTCCCGGCCAAAGCCGTTTTCCCGAATCTCCTGGATGCCCACGGACACCAGGAAATAGTCCTGGTTGTCCGTAATCAGCCGGGGCCAGACGTAGCTATTCCAGCACTCGATGATTTTCAGAATGGTGATGGTGACCACCGTGGGCTGGCAGATGGGCAGCAGCACCTTAAAAAGGTATTTAAGGTCCGAGGTGCCGTCCACCTTGGCGGCGTAGTATAATTCGTCCGGCACCTGGGAGAAGTTCTCCTTTAATAAATAGATGTAGAACACCGAGGTCACCGAGGGGAGAATCAACCCCAGGAAGGTATTCCGCAGCCCTGCCTCCGTGATGGTCACGAAGTTTGTAATCACCACCAGCTCCGAGGGAATCATCATCAGGGCCAGAAACAGGGTAAAGAGCAAATCCCGCCCGGGAAATTGCAGCCGGGAAAAGGCGAAGGCCGCGAGAACCGTCACGAAGAGCATCAGGGCGGTGGTAATAACAGTAAAAATGGCGGTGTTCAGAAAGTACCCCGCCAGAGGCACCTGGGAAAAGGCGCTTGCGTAATTTTCCAGGGTGGGGGAGAGGGTGAAGAGCTTGGGGATGAACTCGCTATTGTAGCTTCCGTAGCTTTTGACGGAGGTCAGGAGCATCCAGTAGAAGGGGAACAGGACCAAAACGGCCCAGACCACCAGAACCAAGCCGATGAGGGCCAGATAAATCCCCTGACGGCGGCGGGCTCTTTTTTCAATCAACGTATAGTCCATAGGGCCACCTCACACATAGTGGACGTGCTTTTTGCTTACCAGCAGATTGATGCAGGTAATGGTCAGCACAATGGCAAACAGCACAATGGCGGCGGCAGAGGCGTAGGAGGGGTAGCCGCCGGCATTGCCGTAGAGCATATCGTAGACATAGCCCACGATGGTGTTCATGCCCGCGGCGTTCAGGTCCGTGCCGAACAGGGCCACGGCATCGGAATAGGCCTTGAAGGCCCCAATAAAGCCGGTAATCACCAGGTAAAACAGGCTGGGGGAAATCATGGGCAGGGTAATCCGCCAGAAGATCCGGCCCCGGGAGGCCCCGTCCACCCGGGCGGCGCTGCGGTAGGTTTCGTCCACCGAGGCCAGGGCGCTGGTGAGAATCAGAATCTTAAAGGGCATGACAATCCAGACGGTGTAAAGGCACAGCACCAGCATTTTTGCCCAGTAGGGGCCGGAGAGAAAGTCCACGCTGGCAAAGCCCAGGGCGTTCAAAAGCAGATTCACAAAGCCGTCGGAGTAGGCGGTTTTGCGGAAGAGAATCATGAATACCAGGCCCACCGCCAGGGTGTTGGTCACATAGGGCAGGAAGAAAACGGTCTGAAACAGGTCTCTGAGCTTTTGGATGGAGCTTAAGCACAGGGAAATCAGCAGCGCCAGCCCTGTGGACAGGGGAACCGTAATCAATACCAGAAGGAAGGTGTTTTTGAGCGCCTGGAGAAAATAGGGGTCGTGGAGTACGTAGGAATAGTTGTACAGGCCCAGCCCCGTGTAGGTCTGGGAGGCAAAATTGTAGTTTTCCTGGAAGGAGTAGACGAATACGTCAATCAGGGGATACACCAGGAAGAAGCCCAGGAACAGGAAGGCGGGCAGCAGATACAAAAAGCCCTTGTAATTTTTACGCTCCATGGGGTTCCTCCACAGGCCGCAGCCGTTCGCCGGTTTCCGGCTCGAACAGCAGCACCTTTCCGGGCTTTAAGCGGAAGCGAACGGTGCTGCCGGGGGCCTTCTCCGTGCCGTCGGACTGGCGGATGGCCCGGAAGGTGGGGCTTTGGCAGGCGGGGTGGGTGCACAGGAAGCTCACGTCCCGGCCCATGACCTCCATGCGGGAAAGGCCGCAGCGCATCGCCCCCTCTTCCGAGGGAACAAAGCCCTCCGGGCGGATGCCCACGGTGACGGGGCCGTCGGGGAGTCCCTTGGCGGGGAGCACCGCATCCTCCCCTAAGTACAGGGTTTCGGCCTTGATTTGGCCGTCAAACAGGTTGATGGGCGGGGTGCCCAGAAACTTGGCGACGAACAGGTTGGCAGGGTCATCGTAGACGCTCTGGGGCTTGCCGGTCTGCTGAATGATGCCCTCCTTCATCACCACAATCTCATCGGAGATGCTCATGGCCTCCTCCTGGTCGTGGGTGACAAAGACGGTGGTGATGCCGGTCTGGCGCTGGATGCGCCGCAGCTCCTCCCGGGTCTGGAGCCGGAGCCGGGCATCCAGGTTGGAAAGGGGCTCGTCCAGCAGCAGTACCCCGGGCATTTTCACCAGGGCCCGGGCGATGGCCACCCGCTGCTGCTGCCCGCCGGACATCTCGCTGGGCTTCCGGTCCAGGAGCGTGTCAATCTGGACAAGCTTTGCCGCCTCCGTCGCCCGGCGGACCATCTCCTCTTTCGTGGGCCGGTCCTTCCCCTTCAGGTTTTCCAGGGGAAACAGGATGTTTTGCAGCACGGTCATGTGAGGATACAGGGCATAGTTCTGAAACACCAGCCCCACCCCACGGTTTTCCGTGGGCAGATGGGTCACGTCCTTGTCCCCAAAGAAAATCTGCCCGGAGGTGGGGGCCTGCAGGCCGCAAATCATGTAAAGCGTGGTGCTCTTGCCGCACCCGGAGGGGCCCAGGAGCCCCACCAGCTTGCCATCCGGAATTTCATAGGTAAAGTCGGAGACGGCGACGACCTCGCCGCCCTGCTTTTTGTTCCGATTGGGAAATTTCTTGGTCAGGTGCTGTAACGTAACGTTCATAGCATTCCATCCTTTTGTGAGATACTGTCCATTATACCCTCCGATTCCTTCCATTGCAAGGAAAAGATACCTGTTTGACAGGAAATCCCTGCCGTTGTATAATGGAAAAAAACCTTTTGGAGATGCCTATGGTGAAGTTTACGGAAATTACGGATTTTGAGGCACCGGAGCTGGATGTATACGCCCGGCTGACGGAGGCGCAGCTGTTAAACCGCTTCGAGCCTAAGAAGGGAATGTTCATCGCCGAGAGCCCCAAGGTGATTTGCAGGGCCTTGGATGCCGGGTGCAGGCCGGTGTCGCTGCTGGTGGAGCGGAGCCACTGCAACGAGGAGGCTCAGGCCGCCATCGCCCGGTGCGGGGATGTGCCGGTGTACACCGCGGAGATGGAGATTTTGACCAAGCTCACCGGCTTCCAGCTGACCCGGGGGATGCTGTGCGCCATGCTGCGGCCCCCAAAAAAGGACCCGGAGGAAATTCTTGCCCGGTGCCGCCGGGTGGCGGTACTGGAAAACGTAATGAATCCCACAAACGTTGGGGCCATTTTTCGCAGTGCCGCGGCACTGGGGATGGATGCGGTGCTCCTGACCCAGGGCTGCACGGACCCGCTGTACCGCCGCAGTGCCCGGGTGAGTATGGGCACGGTGTTCCAGGTGCCCTGGACCTATGTGCCGGAGGATTGGCAGCGGATGCTCAACGCCCACGGCTTTGCCACCGCCGCCATGGCCCTGACAGACGACAGCCTGTCCATTGACGACCCCGTTTTGCGGGCCCGGGAGCGTCTGGCTGTGGTGCTGGGCACCGAGGGGGACGGCCTGGCGAAAAGCACCATCGCCGCGTGTGACTACACGGTGAAAATCCCCATGTTCCACGGGGTGGATTCCCTGAACGTCGCCGCCGCCAGCGCCGTGGCGTTCTGGGAATTGCGGGCAAGATAAAAAAGGGCGCTGCCCGTTTTGGGCAGCGCCTTGTGTTATGCCTTTGTAAATCGGGACAGGAAATCCCGGGTTTCCTGCTTTTGGGGATTGCCGAAGAGCTCGCTGGGGGAGCCCTGCTCGCAGATGACACCGTTTGCCATGTATACCACGTGATTGCTCACGTCCCGGGCGAAGGCCATCTCGTGGGTGACCACCAGCATGGTCATGCCCTCCTGGGCAAGACGCTTCATGACGGTAAGCACCTCGCCCACCATTTCAGGGTCCAGGGCGGAGGTGGGCTCGTCGAAGAGCAGCACCTCGGGGTTCATGGCCAGGGCCCGGGCGATGGCCACCCGCTGCTTCTGGCCGCCGGAGAGCTGCCGGGGCTTGGCGTTGATATAGGGGGCCATGCCCACCTTATCCAGGTATTCCAGGGCGTTCTTCCGGGCCTCTTCCTTATTGCGCTTCAATACCTTGGTCTGGCCGACGATGCAGTTTTCCAGCACGGTCATGTTGTTGAACAGGTTAAAGGACTGGAAGACCATGCCCACGTGACTCCGGTATTCCGGGGCGTTCACATGCCGCCCGGCCACGTTCTGGCCGTGGTACAGGATTTCTCCGGAGGAGGGGGTTTCCAAAAGGTTAATGCAGCGCAGGAGCGTACTCTTGCCGGAGCCGGAAGCGCCGATGATGGAGGTGACATCCCCCTTTTTCACGGTAAAGTCAATATCCCGCAGCACCTCGTGGGTGCCGAAGCTCTTGGACAGGTGGTTAACCTGCAAAATTAAATCGTCCATCTCAGCGTTCCCCTCTGTTTCTTCCGTGTTTCAATTGCTGATATTCCCTGCTCTGCTCGTCGAAGGGGCTGCCCTTGTCCGGGTGGCTGTAGGTGCCTGCGGTCATGACCAGGGGGTCCTCCTGCACCAGCTCGTAGTCGCTGGCACCGTCCATCTTCTTTTCCAGCCACCGCAGCAGGAAGGAGGCGATGAGGGTCATGGTCAGGTAACCGATCATCTCCACCGTGGCGGAGGGGAAATACAGATAGCTGGCACCCACGGCGGCCCGGTGGGCGGAGAAGAAGTCCGGGAAGCCGATGATGAACATGACGGAGGTGTCCTTCACGTTGATAATAAAGTTGTTGCCAATCTGGGGCATGATGTTCCGCAGGGCCTGGGGCAGAATCACGTTTACCATGGTCTGCACATGGGTCATGCCGATGGCCTTGGCACCCTCGGTCTGGCCCGGGTCTACGGAGATGATGCCGCCCCGGACGGATTCGGCCATGTAAGCGCCGGTGTTGATGGAGACCACCAGAATGGCGGCCACCCAGATGTTGTCAAACCGGGAAGCGCCGTTTGTAAAGTAGGGCAGGCCATAGTACAGGAACACGGCCTGCAGCACCATGGGGGTGCCCCGGAAGACCTCCACGTAGATGCGGACGATGGCCCGAATCAGTTTCAGGAAAAACTTCTTCACGGGGGAGTCGCCGGGAGCATAGGGGATGGTGTTCAGAACACCGCAGATAAAACCGATGACGCAGCCGATGGCTGTGGCAACCAGGGCCAGAATCAGGGTATTGCGCATACCGGTCAAGTAGGAGGTGCCGTATTTTGCCCAGAGCTTACCGATATCCCCGGCAAGCTGAATCAGTCTTTCCATGAAAACAAATTACTCCTTTTTAATCTCTTACTCGCTCAGGGGCTGGATGGTGATGGCCTGGGCCATGAGCTCGTTCATGTCGTCGGCGGTCATGGTGGACAGAACCGCGTCAATCTTGTCCTTCAGCTCGGTGTTGCCCTTCATCACGGAAACGCCGATGTTCACGTTCTCGGCACGGACCTCGTCGGAGAACTGGAAGTCGCCGTCGGTGCCGGAGAAGTCCAGGATGGTCATGTCGGGGTAGGCGGCCACGGCACCCTGGGCGGTGGGCATATCGGTGCAGATGAAGTCCACGCTGCCGGTCTCCAGAGCCATCAGCATGGCGGGAGCGGTCTCCGCGGCGGTCTGAATCTGGGCACCCTGAATCTGGGGCAGGCACTGGTCATACCAGATGGTGGCAATCTGAGCGGTGCACTTGCCGCCGGAGAGGTCAGCGATAGACTTGGCACCCGCAAAGTTGCTGCCCTTCTTGGTGACGCAGACGATGGTGGCGTAGAAGTAGGGGCCGGCGAAATCCACCTGCTCGCTTCTCTCGGCGGTCATGGACTGACCGGCGATGACGGCATCATAGATGCCGGACTGCACGCCGGGCACCAGGGAGTCCCAGTCGGCCTGGATGACTTCCAGCTGCCAGCCGTTTGCCTCGGCAATCTTCTTGCCAATCATCACGTCGTAGCCGTTGGCGTAGGAGCCGGGGACGTTGGAGATGGGCACGGCACCGTTGGAGTCGTCGCCCTGGGTCCAGTTGTAGGGGGCGTAGGCGCATTCCATGGCGATGGTCAGCACGCCGTCCTCCACGCCGGACTTGACGGCGGCGGGGGCAGCGGTGGTTTCGGAGGTGGTGGAGCCGCAGGCGGCCAGGGACAGGGCCAGCATCAGGGCCAGCACCAGACAGGTGATTCTTCTCATTTTCTGTTACCTCTTTTTTCTCATTTTCCGAAGATTGTCGGATACAAAAAACTGGACCGCCTATGCAGGCGATCCAGGTAAAATACGACGGGGCAATGGGCATTGCGGGCCGGATCCTACGATAGCGCTCCACATAAACGTGACAGTCCGGCAGATGTTCTCTGACGGCCCAGCAAAAACGCCCCTTACAAAGCGGTTTTACTTCGGCGGCGTTCCCTTTCGTGCCCGGGCTGTAAGACCCACGCTGGACACTACTGATGACTACCGCACCTCTACCATAAGCGATTCAATTTATGACTGTATGGTACTCCCCCAAAAGGCAAAAGTCAACCGTTTTTTTCGCTGTTTTTCCGAAAAGTCGAAAGTCTGTGAAAATCCCCTTGCATTGTCTGGGGCGGCTGTGGTAAAATTGTGAAAAATGTCGGAAAGGACGGGACTCGTTATGCAAAAAAACATTACGACCATTGTTTTTGATATGGGGCAGGTGCTGATTCACTGGCAGCCCCTGCCGCTGATTGCCCACATGAACCTGACGGAGGAGGATAAGCAGCTATTGATGACGGAGCTGTTCCAAAGCGTGGAGTGGGTCCAGTCGGACCACGGCACCATCGAGCTGCCCAAAATGGTGGAGCAGGTCAACGCCCGGCTTCCCAAGCGGCTCCACCCGGCGGTGGAGGAAACCGTCATGGGCTGGTGGCGGCGGCCTCTGTTTCCCATCGAGGGCATGGGGGAACTGGTGAAGGAACTCAAAGAGAACGGCTACAAAATCTACCTGCTGAGCAACGCCAGCGTGGACCTGCGGAAGTATTTTGGCAGAATCCCGGGCGCTGCGTACTTCGACGGCCTGATGGTCTCCGCGGAGGAGAAGATGGCAAAGCCACAGTACGAGATTTACAAAAATCTCTACAGCCGGTTCCACTTAGAGCCGGAAAAGTGTATTTTCATCGACGATTCCCCCGCCAACATCGAAGCCGCCCTCTGCACCGGCATGGACGGCATCATCTTCCGGGGCGACGCAAAGCGCCTCCGGGGCGAACTGCGGGCAAAGGGCGTAAAGGTTGCCCCGGCAACGGAAAAAACCGGGAAAAAGGTGTAAAAATGAAGGGTATGCCCCCGTAGGTGCGGCTGGTAGCCGCCCCTACGGTGAGATTGTCTGAGAAAGTCACATTATATATAAGGAGAAAACCATGACCATTGACGAATTACGGCAGAAGCTGGACGAAAGCAGCTATGTCTATGATGAAAACCTGCTGACCACCCTTTATGTGGCCCTGACCCTGGGGCGGCCCCTGCTGATTGAAGGAGCCGCGGGCGTTGGCAAGACGGAGGTTGCCAAGGTGCTGGCCCAGGCGCTGGGGCGGGACCTGGTGCGGCTGCAGTGCTACGAGGGGCTGGACGAGAGCAAGGCCCTGTACGAATGGAACTACCAGAAGCAGCTGCTGACCATCCAGATGGAGCAGGGGGCCCAGGACCGGGAAAGCCTGACCCAGTCCATTTTTACGTCCGACTTCCTGCTGGAGCGGCCCCTGCTCAAATCCATCCGCTCGGAGGAGCCGGTGGTGCTGCTGATTGACGAGATTGACAAATCCGACGAGGAGTTCGAGGCCTTCCTGCTGGAGCTGCTGTCGGAGATGCAGGTGACGGTGCCGGAGCTGGGGACCATCCGGGCCAAGACCACCCCCTTCGTGATTCTGACCTCCAACCGGGCCCGGCCCCTATCCGAGGCACTGCGGAGGCGGTGCGCCTATCTGCACATTGAATATCCGGATATGGACAAGGAACTGGCGATTCTGCGGAAAAAGCTTCCCAATATTGACGACCATCTGGCGGTCCAGGTGGCGCTGGCGGTGCAGAAGCTCCGCTCTACGGAGGCCATTCTCAAAAAGCCCTCCATTGCCGAGACGCTGGACTGGGCCGCGGCCCTGGATGCCCTGGGCATCCGGGAGCTGACCCCGGAGGCAGTGGCGAAAACCGCGGGCTTCGTGCTGAAAAACAACGAGGACCTGGAAACCCTGCGGGAGATGGAGCCGGAAACCGGCCACTGCGGCCATTGCCAGGGGCACGGACATGCATGAGGCCTATTTGGAAAAGCTCTCGGCCTTTTCCCGGATTCTGCGGATGGAGGGTCTGCCCGTCTCCCCCAGGGAGACCGAGGACGCGGCCAGGATCCTGACCCAACTGGGCTTTGCCGACCGGCAGACGGTAAAAACGGCACTGAGGACGGTGTACGCCAAGTCCCGGGAGGAGCAGGGAACATTCGACCGGGCCTTTGACGGCTTTTTCCTCTCCGAGGAGGCCATTCGGGCCCAGGCCCAGGAGCGGGCCCGGCAGCAGCAGGAGCAGCAGGCCCAGCGGGAGCAGGCCCGGGAGGAGCTGGAGGACATCCGCCAGCGGGTCAGGCTGGACGAACAGGAGCAGCTGAGCTATCAGGAGCTCCCGGAGCAGGCCCGGCAGAAGCTGAAGGACTTTTTAAATCGGTATAAGGGCAATGTGGACCGGTCCCCCCAGCTCTACAGCGAGTTCATCCACTCGGTCTTTGCCAAGACCATGATGGAGCAGCAGATGCTCCTGGAAAACGCCGGTGTGGGGGCGGAGGAGCTGGACCCGGAGCTGGGGATATTGTGCCGGGACATCGGGGATTTCCGGGACTCGGAAATCCCCAAGGCCATCGCCATGATTGAGGCCGTGGCGCGGCAGCTCAACGGGGAGCTGTCCGCCAAGCGGCGGGGAAACGCCGCCTCCGGAAAGCTGGATTTCCGCCGGACCATCCGGGGAAGCCTGAGCTCCGGCGGCAGCCTGCACAGGCTCTATTTCCGGAAAAACCACCAGAGGAAGCGGAAGCTGGTGATCCTTTGCGATGTCTCCGGCTCCATGGTGCAGTTTTCGGAGTTTGCCCTGCGGTTTATCCAGTCTCTCAACCAGGTGGCGGAGAGCTCTCAGATTTTTCTGTTTTCAGAAACCGTGGTGGAGGCGGACTCCTTCCAATTGCAGAATATGGATCGGTTTCGGGACACGGTGCGCGCCTCCGGCATCTATGGCCGGGGGACGGATTTGGGGCTGGCCCTGAAAACCCTATGTGCGGCCCGGCCCCCGGTTTTAAACGCCAATACCACCTTTTTAATCCTCTCGGACACCAAGACGGTGGACACCCAGCGGGCCCTTGCCTGGCTGGCGGAGGCCAAGCGGCAATCCGGAAGGCTTTTGTGGCTGAACCCCATCCCGGAGCGGAACTGGAAATACATCAAAAGCGTTGGGGCCGTCCAGTCCCAGTGCTCCATGATTCCCTGCTCCACCCTGGGCGAGCTGGCCGCGGCGTGCAGGAAATTGGTGTGAAACCCCTGCTTATTGTTGAAAACACCCAAATAGATAAACTTATATAGATTTGAAATTGACAAGGTATTCAATACCTGCTATACTGATTTCCGGAAAGTCCTCTCCTTCGACACGGCAAAATGGGGGAGGAAAATAGAAAACAGGAGGGAAAGCATATGTTATTCCAAATCTACGGAGACAAGGCGGGCTACCAGCTTTTGGGCTGGCTGATGGTGTTCCTGGGGCTGATTCTCACCAACGAAATCGCCCGGAAGACCAAGAAGGGTGGTATTTTCTTCTTCCTGGCGCTGCCCGGCGCTCTGACGGTGTATTTTATCGCCGTGGCCATCGGCGCGGCCACCGGTGCCCAGTGGGCGCTGAACAACCCCACCTATTTGTATATGAACAGCTGGTTCCACTACGCAAAGCTCTATGCCGCAACCATTGGCTGCATCGGCTTTATGATGATCAAGTACCAGTGGGGCATCGGCAAGAAGGACTGGTTCAAGCCCTTCCCCTTTGCAATCGTCGCCATCAATATCCTCATCGCCGTGGGCAGTGACTTCGAGTCCGCCATCAAGGGCGCGCTTTCCGTGGACGGCTGGTGGCTGTCCAGCGAGAACGTGTGGCTGTACGGCGGCTGGTGGAACTGGCTCAACGGCATCGCGGGCCTGCTGAATATCTTCTGCATGACCGGCTGGTGGGGCATTTACTCCTCCAAGAAGAAGGACGATATGCTCTGGCCCGACATGATTTGGCTGTACATCCTGGCCTACGATGTCTGGAACTTCCAGTATACCTACTTAAACCTGCCCACCCACGCCTGGTATTGCGGCCTGGCTCTGCTGCTGGCCCCCACCGTGGCGGCCTCCCTGTGGAATAAGGGCGGCTGGATTCAGAACCGGGCCAACACCCTGGCCATCTGGTGCATGTTCGCCCAGGTGTTCCCCCTGTTCCAGGACCGCAGCGTGTTCACCACCATCCCCGTGCTGTACGCCGACGGCTTTATGGATGCCGCCGTCCGTCCCACCGCGGTGAACCCCACCGCCCAGGGCGTGATTTCCGTCCTATCCCTGGCCGTTAACGCGCTGGCTCTGGCCATCATCATCCGCCGGGCCATTCAGCAGAAGAAGAACCCCTACAAGAACGAAATCTTTACGGACACCCGAGACTTCCAGCTCGCCATGGAGCGCGCGGAGTAAGCCTGCCTCTATAGAATGTGCCGCGGAAATGCCCGCGGCACGTTTTTATGTGCCGGGCCCCTTATAATATTCATTTATTCGCCGGAATATCCGCAAAATGTGAAAAAATATACTGTCTGAAAGAAAAAAGTGGGGCTTCCCCGTTGACAATTGGCGGTGCCGGGTGTATAGTAGGCAGGAACTACTCCATCGGTGGAGCACAAAAGTTCGCAGAGAAAATACGAAGGGAAGAAAATGAAAATGAAAAAAGCACTTGCGCTTGTACTGGCGGCCATGCTGCTGGTATCTATGGCAGCCTGCACGGGCACCGCGCCCGCGGCGACCAGCGCTGCCACCACCGCCGCCGCTGAGACCACAGCCGCGGAAACTGCTGCCGCCGAGACCGCTGCCGGCAAGACCTATACCGTGGGCATCTGCCAGCTGGTGCAGCACCCCGCGCTGGATGCCGCTACCGAGGGCTTCAAGGCCGCCATCACCGAGGCCATGGGCGATGCCGTCACCTTTAACGAGCAGAACGCCTCCGGCGAGCAGACCAACTGCGCCACCATTGTCAATGGCTTTGTGGCCTCCAATGTGGATCTGATTCTGGCCAATGCCACCGCGCCTCTGCAGGCCGCTGCCTCCGCTACCGCTGCCATCCCTGTGCTGGGCACCGCCGTTACCGACTATGCCTCCGCACTGGAAATCGACAACTGGTCCGGCACCGTGGGCGGCAACATCTCCGGCACCTCTGACCTGGCCCCTCTGGACCAGCAGGCGGCCATGCTGCAGGAGCTGTTCCCCGAGGCCAAGAACGTGGGCCTGCTGTACTGCTCCGCGGAGTCCAACAGCAAGTACCAGGTGGATGTGATTAAGGGCTATCTGGAGAATGCCGGTCTTACCTGCACCGAGTTCGCCTTCACCGATACCAATGATGTCACCTCCGTCGCCCAGAAAGCCTGTGATTCCAGCGACGTGATTTACATCCCCACCGACAACACCGCCGCCTCCAACACTGAGGCCATTGCCAACGTGGTGCTGCCCGCGGGCGTGCCCGTCATCGCCGGTGAAGAGGGCATCTGCTCCGGCTGCGGCGTGGCGACCCTGTCCATCAGCTACTACGACCTGGGCTACGCCACCGGCAAGATGGCGGTGAAGATTCTCACCGGCGAGGCCGATGTCTCCACCATGCCTGTGGAATACGCCCCCCAGGTTACCAAGAAGTACAATGCCGCCAACTGCGAGACCCTGGGCATCACCGTACCCGAGGACTATGTGGCAATCGAGGGCTAAAAGTTAGAAAGCTTGCTCAGGGACAGGGCCCCATCGCTCTGCCCCTGAGTTTGTGTATTGAAGAAAGATTTGAGGTAACAACGTATGGCATTTTTCTCCTCCCTTTTCAGTGCCGCGCCCGGTGCCATTGCCCAGGGAATGATCTGGGGCATTATGGCCATCGGCGTGTATATTACCTACCGGATTCTGGATGTGGCCGACCTGACCGTGGACGGCACCCTTGCCACCGGCGGCGCGGTGTGCATTATGCTGATGCGCTCCGGCTGCAACCCCTGGCTGGCGCTGATCTGCGCCTTTCTGGCCGGGCTCCTGGCGGGCCTTGCCACGGGACTTCTCCACACCCGCTGTGGAATTCCTGCGATTCTGGCGGGCATTCTCACCCAGCTGGCCCTGTACTCCGTAAACCTGCGGATTATGGGCAGCAAGTCCAACCAGCCCATCTCCGTGGATAAGTACAATCTGATTGTCTCCCAGCGGTTTGTTAAGGAGCTGTCCCTGCGCAATCCGCTGGTGCCCGCCGTTGTGACGCTTGTGGTGCTGATTGCCATTCTCTACTGGTTCTTCGGCACCGAATACGGCAGCGCCCTGCGGGCCACCGGTGCCAACCCCCGGATGGCCAGCGCCCAGGGCTTCGATACCCGCATCGCCACCACTGTGGGCCTGATGCTCTCCAACGGCCTCGTGGCCATGTCCGGCGCGCTGCTTGCCCAGTACCAGGGCGCGGTGGATGTGAACATGGGCAGAGGTGCCATTGTCATCGGCCTTGCCGCCGTGATTATTGGCGACGTGCTGCTGGGAAAGATCTTCCGCAACTTTGCTCTGAAGCTCTGCACCGTGGTGGTGGGCGCGATTGCGTACTACCTGGTGCTGCAGATTGTCCTGCAGCTGGGCCTCAACACCAACGATTTGAAGCTGTTCACCGCGCTGATTGTCGCCCTGTTCCTGTCCATCCCCTATTGGAAGGACAGCATCTTCCGGAAGAAAGCAGTCAAGGGAGGCCCGCGCAATGCTTGAAATTAAGAATGTTTCCAAAACCTTTAATCCCGGCACGGTAAACGCCAAGACCGCGTTAAACGGTCTGAACCTGACATTGAACGACGGGGACTTCGTTACCGTCATCGGCGGCAACGGTGCGGGCAAGTCCACCATGCTCAACGCCGTGGCCGGAACCATCCAGGTGGACACCGGCTCCATCATCCTCGACGGCAGGGATTTGACCAGAATGCCGGAGTTCAAGCGGGCGGCGTACCTGGGCCGTGTGTTCCAGGACCCCATGATGGGCACCGCGGCCACCATGCAGATTGAAGAAAACCTGGCTATGGCCGACCGCCGGGGCAAGCGCCGGACCCTGCGCCCGGGCATCACCGCCGCCGACCGGGAGCGCTACATCGAGCAGCTGAAAATCCTGGACCTGGGGCTGGAAAACCGGATGACCGCCAAGGTGGGTCTGCTCTCCGGCGGCCAGCGCCAGGCGCTGACCCTTCTGATGGCCACGCTGCAAAAGCCGGAGCTGCTGCTGCTGGACGAGCACACCGCGGCCCTGGACCCCAAGACCGCCGCCAAGGTCCTGGAAGCCACCCAGCGGATTGTGGAAAAGGACCACCTGACCACTATGATGATTACCCACAATATGCGGGATGCCATCGCCTACGGAAACCGGCTGATTATGATGTACAACGGCCATGTGGCGGTGGATGTGTCCGGCGAGGAGAAAAAGCGGCTGACCGTAGAGCAGCTGCTGGAGCTGTTCAGCAAGGCTTCCGGCTCCGACGAGGCCGACGACAAGCTGCTGCTGTCCTGAGCGGAACGATAGTTTTTAGGCCTGAGTGCGGAAAAACGCCCTCAGGCCTTTTTGCGTCCCCAGTCCCCGGTTGACAACCCGGGCGGGAAAATGGTATAATAATAAAAAGGAAAATAAAAAGGAAAATCTGAGGTGAGTAAGGCGCCATGGATGAGAAAAGAAAGAAACGGTCCCTGGCGCTGCGGACGGCGGCGGTGTTCCTGACGACGCTGCTGCTGATGAGCAGCTGTGGGCTTTTCCTGCTTCGGGGGGAGAAAAACCGGGAGCAGCTGAAGGCGGTGTATACCGCCGAGTCCACGGTCCGGCAGGTAGAGGCCCAGCTGAATAAATACCTGTCCAAATCCGATTTGATTAAGCAGATTGTCCAGCGGGACGGGAAAATCCCCATGGATATGTTTTCCGAGCTCTCCGATTTGATGATGGAGGCGGATGGAGTGCTCCATGCCTTTGAGCTGGCCCCGGCGGGGGTGGTTACCCAGATTTACCCCATGGAGGGAAACAAGGAGGCCATGGGCCTGAACTTCCTGACAGACCCGGAACGCAGCAACTGCGCGGCGCTTGCCAGGGACTCCGGGCAGTATACCATCGCCGGACCCTTCCAGCTGGTCCAGGGCGGCACCGGGGCCCTGCTGATGGACCCCATTTATGAGAACGGGGACCGCTCCAAATTCTGGGGCCTTTCCATCCTGGTGGTGGACTGGGATGCCTTTATTGCCGAGACAGACCTGGAAAGCCTGGTGGATGCCGGATATCACTACCGCATCTGGCGGGAGGATGTGCGCACGGGGGCGCGGCTGACCATTGCCCAGTGCACCGAGGAGACCTTTGACGATGCCCTGGAGGTGGAATGCAAGGTCCCCAACGACATCTGGTATTTTGAAATCGTCCCGGAGGGAAGCTGGGTCTCCATCTGGAAGGTTGCTGCTGTCACCTTTGCCTGTGTCCTGGTGGCGGCGCTGACGGCCCTGGTTTATTTGCAGCGTCTGCGCAGAAGGCTCCGGGAGGAGCAGTATGCCCAGCAGATTCAGCACGCGGCGGAGAAGGCCCAGGCGGCCAACCGGGCGAAAACCCAGTTCCTGTTCAACATGAGCCACGATATCCGCACGCCTATGAACGCCATTATCGGCTTTGCGGACCTGCTGGAAAAGCATCTGGACGACCGGGCGCTGGCGGAGAGCTATCTGCGGAAAATCCGGACCTCCAGCGATTTTCTCCTGTCCATCATTAACCATGTGCTGGAAATGGCCCGGATTGAAAGCGGCACCCTGACCCTTTCCCAGAATGTGGTGTGTATCGATTCTCTGGCTGCTTCTCTGGAGGCGGTGTTTGAGCCGGATGTCACCCGGAAAAAGATGAAGGGCATCATTGAAACCGAGGTCAACCACCACTACATCCTCTGCGACGAGACCAAGGTCCGGGAGATTTTCCTGAACGTGGTCAGCAACTCCATTAAGTATACCCCCGACGGGGGCACAGTCCGGGTGGAAATCCGGGAGGAGCCCCAGAAAAGCGCCGAACGGGCTGCCTATACCATCCGCGTTTCGGACAACGGCATCGGCATCAGCAAGGAATTCCTGCCCCATATCTTTGAAGAGTTTGCCCGGGAGAAGACCAGTACCCTGAGCAAGCAGAACGGCACCGGCCTAGGGCTGCCTATCGTGAAATCTTTTGTGGAGCGCATGGGCGGTACCATTGGGGTGGAGAGCGAGCTTGGGAAGGGGACCAAAACCACCATTCATCTGTCCTTCCCCATCGCCGCGGAAATCCCACAGGAGGAGCTGCAACAGCCGGAGCGGATTGTAAAGGAGCTTGCGGGAAAGCGCGTCCTGATTGCGGAGGACAACGATCTGAACGCCGAGATCACCCAGACCGTTCTGAAGGAGGTCGGGGTGGAATCCCAGCGGACGGAGAACGGCAAGCGGTGCCTGGAGCTGCTGGAAGCAGAGCCGGAGGACCGGTTTGACCTGATTCTTATGGATATTCAGATGCCGGTGATGGACGGCCTGGAAGCCACCCGCCGCATCCGCGCCCTGCCCGGCAGACGGGGCCGCATCCCCATCCTGGCCATGACCGCCAACGCCTTCGAAGAAGACCGCAAGGCGGCCCTGACCGCCGGCATGGACGGCCACATCTCCAAACCCGTCCAGGTAGACAACCTCCTGGATGCCATCGCCCGGGCAATCGGAACAAGAGTATCATAGAAAAAAGCACCCCCGGTACTTTCCCGTGCCGGGGGCGCTGCGCGCTCAAAGGCTTCCCCTCCGGGGAAGCCGGCTCGGCGCAGCCGAGACGGATGAGGGGCGGTACAAAACCCATGGGATTGAAAATCCAAGGCGAATTCGTACGAAACAATGGAACCCCTTTCAGGGGAGCTAATCTATGTGGATATACAAAACATAGTGAATAATATCCAATTCCAAAAAGAAAATATGTATTCAAATATGCAGAATAAACCGGTATATATCTGCTTTATATTCGCATATACAGGACTAAAATGCATAACATATACGACTTACACAGAGCGAACCCTGAAAAATTATGACAGCTTTGTGAATGATATCAATTGAATTTGAATAATATTCGCGCTATAATACAGCCATCAATTAGCCCAAAGCAAAGGAGAAAATGAAAATGAAAAAGATTGTATCTCTGATTCTCGCCGCTATGATGCTGATGTCCGTTTTGGCCGGCTGCGGCAGCTCCGATGGTAAAGCAAAGACCGTTACTTCCGGAAAGCTGACGGTAGCCACCTCTCCGGATTTCGCTCCCATGGAGTTCATTGACCCCTCCAAGGAGGGCCAGGATATGTACGTTGGATTTGACCTGACTCTGGCCCACTACATTGCTGATTCCATGGGTCTTGAACTGGTGGTCATGCCCATGAGCTTTGAGGCTTGCCAGACTGCCGTTTATGCCGGTACTGTGGACATGGCCATTTCCGGTTTCAGCTGGAGCGAGAACCGGGAGCAGAACTACAACATTTCCGATTATTACCGGGCTGGTGACAACGAGGACAACCAGGTGCTGATCACGCTGGCCTCCAACGGAGACAAGTTCGCCACCGCCGAGGGCCTGAAAGGTGCCAAGATCGGTGCCCAGAATGCCTCCTTGCAGCAGTCCCTCACCAGCGAGCAGCTGCCTGACTCTGAACTGGTGCTGTTCACCGACCTGGGTACTGCGGTCCTGCAGCTGAAAAACGGCGATTTTGACTGCATCGCCGTGGCCGATGGCAACGGCAAGGCCATCATCGCCAACAACCCCGAAATCGCCATGTCCGGCTACAAGTTCCAGGTGGATGAAAAGCTCACCGGCAATGTGGTTTTGCTTAAAAAGGGTGCCGACGAGCTGACCGCTACCGTCAACGAGGCCCTGGCCTCCTCCAAAGACCAGTGGGAAACCTGGTACAATGAAGCCAAGGAGATTTCCGGCATCGAGGCCTCCTACGATGACCAGGGCAACGCCGTCGGCTAAGAACAAGCCGAGGAATCTTCCCGAGAAGATTTTTTTCGGGAAGATTCCTCTCCGCCACTTTACCGCAGTAAGCAATATATGATATAATCTAAGGAAACTCTGAATAAATCGTCTGCGGCTGAGCGGCAAATCTTTTGCTCCCATACTGCGGTTTGAAAAATGGGAAATACATACAGTATTCCCTCATTTTCCGAACCTTGTCTGGAATCAAAATCTTTCGCCGTCAGCTCTTGTCGATTTAATCAGAGCTTCCTAATGGCTTTCTTTTGAACGTGAACATGATCACGCTGAAAAGAGAGCCGTTACAACAGGAATTGAAAGGAACAAAAAGATGGATTTTAGCTTATTTCTTCCCAACATGGCCAAAATTTGGAGCAACTACTGGCAGCTGTTCCTGTTTACCGGCCTGAAAAACACCCTGATTCTGACCGTGATCTCTGTATCTCTCGGCACGGTGCTGGGTACGCTCATCGCCATGCTGAAAATGTCCAAGGTGAAGCTTCTCCGGTTTATCGCCTCCGTTTACATTGAGGTCATCCGGGGTACGCCCATCCTTTTGCAGCTGTATGTATTCTACTTCGTGCTGCCCAATGTTTTCACATTCCTGAAACTGAGCCAGTTTATGTGGGTGTCCATTTCTCTGTGCATCAACTCCTCTGCCTATGTTTCTGAGGTCATCCGTTCCGGCATTCTGGCGGTGGACAAGGGCCAGACCGAAGCTGCCCGCTCCCTGGGTCTCAGCGAGGGCCAGACCATGATGAAGATCATCCTGCCCCAGGCTGTGCGGAATATTCTCCCTGCTTTGGGCAACGAGTTCATTATGATGCTCAAGGAAACCTCTCTGGCTTCCACCTTCTTCCTGGGTGACATTATGACCTCCTATCTGGTGGTCAAGGGCGTATCCTATCTGACACTGGAGCCTCTGACCATTGCAGCCATCATCTATCTGTGCATCACCTTCCCCTTAAGCAAAATCGTGGAGAAGTTCGGCAAGAAGATGTCCAGTCCCAACAGCTACTCCAACCACAAGAAAAAGCCTGCCACCGAGAAAGGGGAGAACTGATTATGGAAATGATTAAAACCGTTGATCTGCGCAAAAGCTTCGGAGACCTGCACGTTCTAAAGGGCGTGAACCAGACCATTGAAAAGGGCGAGGTCGTTTCTGTCATCGGACCCTCCGGCGGCGGCAAGAGCACCTTCCTGCGGTGCCTGAACCTGCTGGAAAAGCCGGAGAGCGGCAAAATCTACTTTGAGGGCGACGAAATCACCGGAAACCTGACCAAAGAGGAAAAGCAGATGATTAAGGAGGGCAAGATGCCCAAGCCCCCCAAGGTCAACATCGATATCCATCGGCAGAAAATGGGCATGGTCTTCCAGCACTTCAACGTCTTCCCCCATCTGACGGTTGCCAAGAATATCACCCTGGCCCCCATGATGCTCAAAGGCAAGAGCGAGGCCGAGGCCAACCAGATGGCCAAGGACCTGCTTTCCCGGGTTGGTCTGCTGGACAAATACGACGAAATGCCCGGAAATCTTTCCGGCGGACAGAAGCAGCGTCTGGCCATCGTCCGGGCCCTGGCGATGGAGCCCGACGTGATGCTCTTTGACGAGCCCACCTCCGCGCTGGACCCCGAAATGGTGGGTGAGGTGCTGGATGTCATCAAGGGCCTGGTGGACACCGGCATGACCAGCGTCATCGTCACCCACGAGATGCGCTTTGCCCGGGAGGTTTCGGACCGGGTTCTGTTTATGGCCGAGGGCAACATCCTGGAGCAGGGAAGCCCGGACCAGATTTTCAATCATCCCACCCACCCCAGACTCCAGGATTTCCTGGCAAAGGTGCTGTAAGCGCAAATATAGAAGGTGTTTTTTATGGACAAAAACCAGCTGTATCAGGCAATTGAAGGTAAAAAAGCGGAGGTTCTGGAGCTCAGCGATAAAATCTGGGCGTACGCGGAGCTTTCCATGCTGGAAACCAAGTCCACCAAGGCCTATGTGGAGCTTTTGATAAAGGAGGGCTTCCAGGTAACGGAAAACCTCTGCGGCATCCCTACGGCCTTCTCCGGCTCCTTCGGCACCGGCTCTCCCCGGATTGGCATTCTGGGGGAGTATGATGCCCTGTCCGGCCTGTCCCAGGAGGCCGGTGTGGCGGAAAAGAAGCCACTGGTGGAGGACGGCTGCGGCCAGGGCTGCGGGCACAATCTGCTGGGCGCGGCCAGTGTTGCCGCCGCCATCGCCATTAAGGATGCCATCGCCGCCGGAAAGCTCCAGGGCACTGTGATTTTCTACGGCTGCCCCGGCGAGGAGGGCTGCGCGGGCAAGACCTTTATGGCCCGGGACGGCCTGTTCAAGGACCTGGATGCCGCCCTCACCTGGCACCCGGGCTATACCAACGAGGTCACCACCGGCTCCAACGCCGCCTGCTTGCAGATGGTCTATGAGTTCGCGGGCACCGCTGCCCACGCCGCCGGAAACCCCTGGGAGGGCCGGTCCGCCCTGGACGGGGCAGAGCTCATGAATGTGGGCGTTCAGTTCCTGCGGGAGCATATGGAGCCCAAGTGCTCCATCCACTATTCCATCGCCGATGCCGGCGGCATCTCCCCCAATGTGGTCCAGCCCAAGGCAAAGCTGGTATACATGGTCCGGGCGGAGACGGTCCGCAAGGCCAAGGCTCTGCTTGCCCGGGTCAACGACATCGCCAAGGGCGCGGCCCTGATGTCCGGCACCACCGTCACCTGGCACCAGCTGGACGGCACCTCCGATACCCTGTCCAACACCGTCCTGGAGCAGCTGCTCTATGACAATCTGGTGGAGGCCCCCATGCCGGAGTACACCCAGGACGAATGGGACTTTGCAGCCTCCCTCCGGGCCACCTATCCCCACGAGGGCCTGCCCGGGGACAATGTGGACACCAACCCCGTCCTGAAAAAAGAGATTGCCAAGCTCTCCGACAAGGGCAATAAGGACATCAACGACTTTGTGGTGCCCTATTATCCCGCAAACCCCTACAGCCCCGGCTCTACGGACGTGGGCGACGTGAGCTGGCTGACCCCCACGGCCCAGTTCAATACGGCCACCTGGCCCTCCAAGGTCCCCGGCCACAGCTGGCAGGTGGTCGCCACCGGCAAAACCGGCATCGCCCACAAGGGCCTGCTGTACGCCGCCAAGGTCCTGGCCGGAGCCGCGGCAGACCTGATGGAAAAGCCGGAAATTTTAAAGAGCGCCCGGGAAGAATTTAACGACACCGCCGCCGCGGGCTACGACTGCCCCATCGGCCCGGAGGTTGTGCCCAGCGCACAGTAAAAAGTGGATAGGGAAGCCCGCCTGCGGAATTTGCAGGCGGGCTTTTTGTACGATCGCTGTGTTTCCACAGGACAATTGCACGAGTAAACGTTTTGGAAATAAAGGGGATAACCCGTAGGGGCCGATGCCCACATCGGCAAAAAACCGATGGGCGAGACAATACTGAAAAGCAGCGGCGACCGCTTCCTGGTCCATGGGGACTATCTGCTGTTCTATCTGTATGAAAAAGAGAAGAACGCCGTGTACGTCATGGCGGTGTTCAACGGAAAACGGGATTCCTCGCAACAAAGTAAAAGTATAAGAAAATGTATTGGCTGCGCATTATTAGTGTCAGTGTACCACATTTCTGAAACGAACGCAACTTAAATGGTCAGGTTAATTAGGATGTGTTCTTACAGCGATTGTATAGTTGAAACTGATGATCCGTGCAGAAGAAATAAGAATCTGCCGGATGATGTTGTGTGTTTTAATCTTTGCCAACACTGCATCGCCGCATCTTTCACGGAGGTACTTTTGAAAATCCTTTTCAAATTCTGTGAGTAAACCAACGCGAAATTGAATCGCTTGATACTTATTTTCAAAGGCATCTGACGAGAAATTGTAATAATCTACTTCCCCATTATGGCGTTCGATCAATTCTTGATAAAAAACAAGACTTTGGACACCCCTTTGATTTTGCTTCCGATGAATACAATTCCCCAGGAGATAAGGAATGTAGCAAGTACGCCGATGCCTAATTTGACGACCCTGAATGCAGGGGAGAAATAGCGAAACAGCATCATGAGAACGGGGTTATGCACCAGGAAAATGCCAAATGCGCACAGTGAAATATTTGTAGCGATTTTCCCAAATGTAAATCTTGCTCTGGAAAGCAAAAGAAAAATCGAGAGGTCTGCCAGAATAAGAGTCGCGGAATTATACCACACGTTGTAATTTCCGCCATGTGCATGGGAATATAGCTGCATAAACACGGTGAAACCATAGGAAAGAACGCCAATAAATACCAGCGCACCTGTTTTCACTTTGTCAAAGATCCCTTTCCTGACCAAGCATCCTATTATGATGCAAAAACCGTATGTACCACCCGAAAAGCTCAAATCAAGTAAAGTTGAAAATGCGGATTTTTCATTCGCAAGCAAAAAACATTTGCGACCGGAACCACAAACCAAGCTGCAAAAGTGACGATCAGCGGAACGGACAAACTCCTTATGTCCGTATGATTCAGCCCGTTTACAACAAATGGAAGAAATAGATACATTCCGATGATCACGGGCATATACCACATATGTGACATATATACTTGACGGAAAAACAATAGGTTCTCTACCAAAGTCCTGCCATCCAATGGAGTATTGTAAAACCATGCGTTAAAGAAGTTATAAATGACGGTCCAAATCTCCGTTGTGACCAACAGCCACATAACATTGTTTTTTGCGAATCTTTTTGTTCTTTCATAGTCGTAATCTCTTCCGGACAACAGAAAGCCTGTTAGGAAAAAGAAAATTGGGACACCAAGACGCCCTATGGTAAACATCGAAACCGAAAAAAGTCTGCTGTACCATGTATCCTGCATCAGCGCCTCTGAATTTAATGTATATATGGATTCGGTCACGTGTGTAATGATGACGCACAAAATTGCAAACGAGCGGGCGTAATCCAACCATAAGATCCTCTCCCTTTTTTCCATAAAAATCCCTTTCTATATCTGTACTTTTCGAAAGTGAGAAATTTCAACGGCAAAATTATGAAATAACTATTGATTTACCATACAATTGATTGTATAATCGAAAAAAGGGAAACTTATCAGAATTTCGAAAAGTACACCTTTTGAAATGAAAATGACGATTCTGCTAGTCCCTATTTTCAAATTTCCTGGCTTTTCCATAGAACGTTCCAACCGGCATCCCGCACATCCTGGCGGCTACCGCAAGCGTTATTTCTTTGCTGCGCCATGCCCTGTGAACCTCGTAAAAATTCTCCGGCAGCGCTCGTGGCGGTCTACCAAATTTGACGCCTCTGGCCTTTGCAGCCGCAATCCCCTCTGCCTGCCTCTGCCGGATATTTGTCCGCTCGTTCTCTGCCACGAAGGACAAGACCTGTAAAACAATATCGCTCAAAAACGTCCCCACCAGGTCCTTCCCTCGCCGGGTGTCCAGCAAGGGCATATCCAGCACGGCGATGTCCACGTTCTTTTCCTTGGTCAGAATCCGCCATTGCTGCTGGATTTCTTCATAATTTCTCCCCAGACGGTCGATGCTCTTAATGTAGAGCAGATCGTCTTTTTTTAGTTTCCGCAGCAGCTTTTTGTACTGGGGCCGGTTGAAATCCTTGCCGGATTGCTTGTCTAAGTAAATATTCTGCGCCGAAACGCCGATTTCCCGCAGGGCAATCATCTGCCGGTCCTCGTTCTGCTCCCGGGTGCTGACCCGGACGTATCCGTATGTTTTCATGTGTTTTCCGCTCCTTTTTCTGCTTTTTCTACCATTATAGGGGAGATGGCGGAAAGTCCCCGGGGACGTTTTTGCATACTGTGGAAAAACTGTGGAATCCTACAGGCGAGGTGAGGAAAGTGTACTCCGGGGAAGTGAACGATGAAAACGTTCGGAAGATTTTTGATGGGGCGGCGGATTTTCTGGTCCGGGAGCTTCGGTGCGGGGCGTGGACGCTCTATGCCTATGCCATCGACGGGCTGACCTCCGGGGCGGACACCTCGGAATATGTGATTCGGCCGGTGACCGACAACCTGTCGGGGGACTCTATGGCGGCGCTCTATGAGCAGGCCCTGCTGGGGAATATCTATAACAGTGTGGCGGACCCCTGCAAGGATCTGGACACCGTGGCCCGGAAGCTGGTCAATGGCTTCTGCGTCATCCTGTTCCCCGGGGCCGGGGCCATTGCCTTTGAGGTCAAAACCGGGGAGAAGCGGGGAATTTCCGCCCCGGAGGTGGAGAATACCGTCAAGGGTCCCAAGGATGCCTTTGTGGAGACGGTGCGCTCCAATACCAGCCTGATCCGTCGGCACCTGCGGACCCCGGACCTGCGGCTCTGGGAGACCCAGGTGGGGAAGCGCTCCTTAACCAATGTGACCGTTGCCTATATCCGGGGGATTACGGATATTGCTCTGGTGGAGCGGATGCGGGCAAGGCTGGAATCCATCGACACGGACGGCTTCCTGGCCCCCTCTGCCGTGGAGGAGTATGTCACCGGATCCCGGAAGACGGCGTTTCCCCTGATTCAGTACACGGAACGGGCGGATAAATTCTGCACGGGGCTGCTGGAGGGCCGGGTGGGGCTGCTGGTAGATGGGCTGCCCCTGGGCTATCTTGCCCCGGCGGACCTGGGCTATCTCATGGACAGCCCGGAGGATTGGAGCCGGGATTACCTCAGCGCCTCCTGCATCCGGGTTCTGCGCTATGGGGCGTTGATTCTCGGCCTGCTTCTGCCGGGGCTGGCCATCGCCCTGGGAGCCTTTCACCAGGAGATGATTCCGCTGCCGCTGCTCAGGACCATTATCGAGAGCAAAAAGAACGTGCCCTTTTCGGCAACGGCGGAGGTGCTGGGGCTGCTGATTGCCTTTGAGCTGCTGCAGGAGTCGGGCATCCATCTGCCCCAGGCCATCGGACAGTCGGTGTCTACCATCGGCGGCATTGTGGTGGGTACCGCGGCGGTGGACGCGGGGCTGGTGTCCCCGGGGGCGTTGATTGTGGTGAGCATCGCGGGGGTCTGCGGCTTTGTGCTGCCAAACCGGGATTTGGCGGAGGCGGTCCGGCTGTGGCGGTTTGGCTTGGGGCTGCTGGCGGCCTTCGGCGGTCTGTTCGGGCTGACGGTGGGCGTTTGCCTCCTGGTGGGTCACCTGTCCGCCCTGCGGTGCCTGGAGGTGCCGTATCTGGCCCCCTTCCACGCAGGGGGCAGCTCGGTGCTGCGGCGGCGGATGGAGGAAGAAAAATTCCGGGACCCGCTGCTGCGCCCGGAGGACGGGAGGAAGCGGCCTTGAAAAAATGGATTCCCATGCTTCTGCTGGCGGCTGCCGTCCTATGGAGTCCGGCCCGGGGGACGGATGTTGGCAGGCTGATTCCGGTGGAGCTGGTGCAGATTCTGCGGACGGAGCAGGGATTCCTGGTCCGGACGGACACGGAAAACCGGGGCGTTGGGGAAACGCTGGATGCGGCCATTGCGGATTTAAAGGAACAGGCCTCCGGAGAAATCTTTTTGGAGACGGCAGAATATGTGCTTTTGACGGAAGACAGCCGCGGCTGTGCCCGGGACCTGCCCGCCTATTTCCGCCCGGGGACGCAGATTTATCAGGCACCGCCGCTGGAAGATTTGGCGACGGCGGCGGAATATCTGGGGCAGCACAGCGTTCCATCCCCGCTGTTTCGGCTGGGGGAAGGGGAAAGGCTGCCCCATCTTACGGAGCGGGAGGGAGGCTTGCGGCTTGAAACAGGGAATGGAGAAGAATGACAGGGCGTTCCCGGCGGTGATTTCCGCCGCCCTGCTGCAAACAGCCGCCCGGACACCCTGGCCGTCGGTTTTCGTGACGGGCATTGCGGGGGCGCTGCTTCGGTGTCTTCCGAAACCTGGCCGGGAAAATCCAAAGTGGCTGCGTTATGCACAGGGGCTGTGGAGTATTCCGGTGATGGCACAGGTGCTGCATTGGTCGGCGGGCTGCTGGGAGGCACCCACCGCCAGGGCTTGGGTGCCGCCTGTTTTATTGGCGCTGGCGCTGTGGCTGTCCTCCAAGGGGACGGCCGCGGGGAATTACGGGGAGAGCATTCTGGGGCTTTTGCAGCTGGGGCTGATTGTGCCCATTCTGGCGGCGGGACTGGGGGATATCCGGCTGGAGAATCTGCGTCCGGTGTGGCGGAGTCCCGACGGCTGGCTGCTGGCAATGCTGCTGCTTCCCGGGGAGAAAAAGGGAACCGGAAGCGGCTGGCTCTGGGCGGTGCTGTACAGTATTGTGACCGTTGGGGCTTTAAACGGCAGCGGCGGCTTTTATGAGATGAGCAAAAGCATTTCCTTCTTCGGCGCGGTGAAGCGGCTGGAAGCTCTGGCGGCAGTGGCAATGACCGTGGGCTTTGCGGTGCTGCTGAGGTGTATGCTGGAATTTTTCACCACGAGAGGCTGGGCCTGGGCAGGGACGCTGGGCGCGTATGCCCTTTTTTGCACAGGTTACAGCGTCCCCGGAACCGCCGCCGCGGCGGTCAGCGCTGTGCTGTGGGCAATTTTACCGGCCTGTGTGGGGAAAACCGTAAAAAGAGAGAATAAATAACGTAAAATGACGCGCAATTTGGGGACGAAGAAAAGATGCAAACCTTTTCTGAAAAAATTGGAAAAAGTGCTTGACAAATTCTGCGTTTGATGATAATATCACAAAGCTTTCAGCGGAGAGCTCCAAAGAAAGCGGCTGTACCTTGTAAATTGAATAACGTAAAGACAAACTATAACACCTTGGACAATTAATGGAATTGTTTAAGCGTAAGCGAAAAACAGCCAACGAAAATTCTTGAGTAATATTGCTAAGAGCAAATTATTCAAAACATTGATTTTAGTTCTTCGGAATTAAGATACAATTTTTTGAGAGTTTGATCCTGGCTCAGGACGAACGCTGGCGGCGTGCCTAACACATGCAAGTCGAACGGGACTTAGCCCTTCGGGACTGAGTTTAGTGGCGAACGGGTGAGTAACGCGTGAGGAACCTGCCTTTCAGTGGGGGACAACAGTTGGAAACGACTGCTAATACCGCATAATGCTTTTTGGTGGCATCATTGGAAAGCCAAAGATTTATTGCTGAAAGATGGCCTCGCGTCTGATTAGCTAGTTGGTGGGGTAACGGCCCACCAAGGCGACGATCAGTAGCCGGTCTGAGAGGATGAACGGCCACATTGGGACTGAGATACGGCCCAGACTCCTACGGGAGGCAGCAGT
>OIZI01000122.1_pt1 | contig 40022 bp, 34 predicted proteins | sample 1588441 | NCBI WGS metagenome assembly OIZI01 (sample SAMN03283284) | human gut metagenome | biome: human-associated habitat; material: feces | host: Homo sapiens | place: Peru | collected 2012 | reverse complement strand
GTGGCGGATGCCGATGACCTTGATATCCTCCTTCCGCCCGCCGAACAGCTCGCAGACGGCCTCCGCCTGCGTTTGGATGGTGCAGGCCGGAGCCTTTTGGATCAGCAGGTCGCCGTTTTCACCGTGTTCAAAGGCAAAGAGAACGAGATCGATGGCCTCCTCCAGCGACATGATGAAACGGGTCATCTTCGGCTCGGTCACCGTGACGGGATCGCCGTTTCTGATCTGATCGATCCACAGGGGGATCACGGAGCCGCGGGAGCACATCACGTTGCCGTAGCGGGTGCAGCAGATCTTTGTTTGGCCGCTGGTACGGCTTTTGGCGGTGGCGATCTTCTCCTCCAGCGCCTTGGACATGCCCATGGCGTTGATGGGATAGGCGGCCTTGTCCGTGCTGAGGCAGATCACCGCCTTGACGCCGGCCTCGATGGCGGCGGTCAGCACGTTGTCCGTGCCGATCACGTTGGTGCGCATGGCCTCCATGGGAAAGAACTCGCAGGAGGGTACCTGCTTCAGAGCCGCCGCGTGAAAGATGTAGTCTACCCCGTACATCACGCCGCGAACCGACTGGAGATCCCGCACGTCGCCAATGTAAAATTTGATCTTCTCCGCCGCCTCCGGCATTTTCGTCTGAAATTCGTGGCGCATATCGTCCTGCTTCTTCTCGTCTCGGGAGAAGATGCGGATCTCCCCAATGTCCGTGCGAAGAAAGCGGTTCAGCACGGCATTGCCGAAGGAACCGGTCCCGCCGGTGATGAGGAGGGTTTTATTGGTGAATAGAGACATCTTATTTGTCCTTTCTGAAAGTGGGCTATTTTCTTCCGAGCTTTCCTTTTATAACGAGGCCAAGCAGCAAAGCTTTCTCATATTGATTCATGCCAAACTTGAGCATGCAAAAACCATAGGCCACAACCATAGCCACAATATTGGCCGCAAGTCCGATCCAGCCGGACAGCTTGAGCAGTGAGAACAGATATCCAATAATCGTCACAGCAATCAAGCAGGGAACAATTCCTTTGCATAGTCCGGTATAATACCGCAAAAGGCTGATTTTAATCTTCTTGGCGAAAATATAATTCATTACAACCACATCACCTAAGAAAATAGAGATCGCTGTACCGATAGTCGCTCCATAAAGCGGATTCCATTTGATGAGTACGATCGTCAGTATAATATTAATCAGCACAATAGCCAGCTTAAGGAGAGATTGCTCTCTATGCTCGTTTTTCGCCCAAAGGATTTGCGTTCCAATAGATTCCGTTAACACAAACATGTATACCGCCATGAGCAGCAAAGCAACCCAATAAGCATCCATCTTGCTATCGCCGACCCAAAGAGCAATGAAGCTCCTACCACACACAAGGAATCCATCCCAGATAAGCCCTAATACCATAAAAATCAATCGCCCAATGCGGATCATCTCTTTGCACAGTTCAGTCGGTGCCGCGTCGTTTTCTACCATGCGGACGACACCCGGCATCAGCACGCTGGTAACAGACGTGCCAATGGTCTGGAAGTATTGCGTGATCTGCTGCCCCACACTATATACGGCAATGATAGTAGATGCAGATGTAACAAACATGCCCAGCAGTACGGAATCCAAGCATGCATTGATTTGGGTCGCTATCATTTGCAGCAGAATGAATGACGAATATACAACGACCTCTTTGAGCAATTGCACGTTCCCCAACTGGAAAATTGGCTTTAAATTCAGGTTTTTTATCACAAAGGCCACAAAAAACGCCGAGGAAAGTAACGTCAGCAGCGTATTTATCGTCACAATGGCTATACTGCCAAGCCCAAAACTCAAAGCAGTCAGCACCAGAATAATTCTGAGGATCACACTGACGATAGAAACTCCTCTGGATACCGAAAAGCGCTCATAGGCTGTGATCGTGTTTTTAAAACCGGACACACCCAACGTAATCGCGGCATTGACTGTTGTGATTGCCAGCAGTATCTGCCCCAATTTAACTTCATCCTGCGCCAAGCCCTTTGCAAACACTTTTGGAAACACCCACACAAGTACAAAACCCGCAACCAGACAAATCGCCGCGATGCCAGCGTAATAGACAGTCGTGATTCCAAGAAACTTGCGGCATTGATAGTTATCGTTATCCGTCCTGTATTTCGCCACAAAGCGGACAACAGAGTTTCCCACTCCTAGATCAAGCAGCAAAAGGTAGGCGGAAATTGCGGCAGATAGCTTGTACACGCCGTATTCCGCATCCCCTAACGTGCGGATGATAAAAGGCGTCAGCAAAAGCGTGGAAAACACCTCGAACACCATCAACACATAGGAAAGTATTACACCTGCTTTTCTGTTCAAGGTACTGTCTCCTCTTATTACGAATCGAACCACTCATCATGCGATGCATTAGCCGATCAACCGCGCCAATTCCTCTTTGAATTTCAGATCCAATTGCTCTATCACCGCTTTGCTGTCACGACCGCCGAGTTCCACTTTCAAAATAGCTGCCGCGATGGCTTCTGGTGTTTGCTCGTTGTAGAACATCACTTCATTGCCGACAGCAGATCGTTCTATGGCTGGAATGCGAATGCTGACCACCCGCAAACCGTTTGCCATATACGACAGGATCTTCGACGGAAAAGAGGTGGCGTTGAAAGCAGCGTCGGGGTTTTGCGTACTAAGTCCGATATCGCAGCTTTGGATAAACCGGATGTAGTCCTCTCCGGAAAGCAAACCGTCATAGGTGACTTTCGCGTCTGATCGATTTGAAATTTCCGCGATCAGATCCTTCATTTTCCGAACATCTTCGTCTGAGCCAAAGCCCAATACGTGAATGTGGTAGTTATCCGGTAAGTATTCGGCGGCGGCGGCGGCGGCTATTGCCCCCCCCTTTCGGGGGTCAAACGTACCGGCATACACACAGTGTATGACCCGCTTGTTATGCCGGTGAATTTCATCATCGTCGAACTTGCAATTTCTATCAGCTTCAACTTTATAGGTGCCGTGAATGATCACAGACGGCTTTTTCGCGGTATTGATTTTTTCGTCCAGCAGCTGCGTTGGGAAAATGTACGAATCTGCCAGCGGAAAGAAGGCCATTTCCCGCGCCACCGTTTTGGCATCGCCGGTTACATCGCCATAGATTTCTTCTGCTTCCAATATCAAGTGAAATCGCCGTATTTTTTTCGCGAAAGCAACCGTTTTCATATAGCCCAGCGAATGATATACCAGAATGCGGGCGCTCTTTTCCTGCTGCAAAAGATACAACAGTAGCTGCAGGTGCATCAGTAGACGGTTTACCGGCCGCCACAATTTGAAAGATGTATCCAGCGACGCAAGCATATGAACCGCAGTGCCGCCATTATCATAGGTATACGCCTTTGCTGCACGTCCCTGACTGGGGCTCATCGAGATAATTTCAACACGATCCCCGCATGCCTGTATTGCAGCCGTAATGTAATCTATTTTATTTGTCGCTGCAAGTACATACGCCCTTTTTTCCCGGCACTTTTCATTCCCGTAATAAGAGAGGTATTGTATCATTCTCTGCTCCTGTATAACGTTTTTCATGATTTCCATTTTGGGGTCGGCCCGCATTGTCCTATGCTGATAAAATTTCAGACAACTATCAAGAAAATACAAATGCATACTCTGGCATTTTTGACACAAGGGGTAGAATTAGCACGGCATAGCAGACACAGAGCGTCAAAAAACGAGAACGCGCATCAAGCAACTGCAAAAACTTCGGAACCAAGATCATGATAAACAGCGAAAAATACTGAACAACACGCATTGCTGACGGATTAACATAGGTGAAAGAGACAAACACCATGGCCAATGTTAAGGCGACAACCGCATAATCCGTATCGACATTTTGAGGGAGTTTCCTATAAAGGAGCATCGTAGCGAGATAGAGCAAAGTTAAAAGCAACGTAAATGTATAGGCGCCCACAGCACCAGTCCAATCTACATAACTCTCATACCCCAAAAGCTCTCCCAGAAACGCCATAAACTGCCGACGGAAAATAAAAGATAATGCAATGGCGCCAATGGATACACTCCAATACAGCTTGTTAATTCTCACATATTTTGCAAAATACAGCAGTAGGAAGCAAATAGATGATTTGTGGATGAAAAACGCGACAAAGTGTAGAAGCAATAATGGGAAAAACTTGTCTTTTTTCATACACGCATAGCCACCGAATACCACAAGCGCCGTTGCGATCGTTTGCCTATGTCCCGTAATTGCAAAAAACGAATAGAACAACGCTGAATAAATCACAAAGCTCAAGCAAACATTGTCAGAGTATTTGTAGATCCAAACAGCCATCGGGATCGTAAAGACACACGCAATAATCAGCAGGAACAGTGTATAGCTTTCTCCAATAAACAATTGGCAGATTTTTTCAAATATCAAATAACCCGGATCTTTAATTCCTGCAATGCCATGTAAGTATTCAAAAAAGGTATCAAAAATTCTGTCCCAAGAAGTGACGTATATCACGTCGAAACTGTTGATTTTATAGGAATATGTATCTGCGCCAACCGTGTATGCACGCAGTCCAGAAAGCAGCACCCACTGTAAACAGTACAGCATGCAGAGCTTTTTTCTCTTGTTCTTTGCAGTCTCTGGAATCACAATATTCCAAAAAAGCATCAGCGCAATATTCCCTAAATATACCATTTCGACTTATCCTTTTTCCCTGCAGATCTCCATTCAGTTTTGTGTGCACTCCAAATTGCTCACAGCCTTATACAGCTCAATCCACTGCTTAATAAGCGTCGTTTTGTCAAAGCGGGAAATTGCATATTTCCTACAGGTGTTTACTATCTCTGATGTATTGGAGGCTGTATCCGTAATTGCGTCAGTCTTTTTCTCCGTCAGAGGAGGCTTATCAAAAGTATCTTCCGTATTGATCATTCCAGAAAGCAACTCATCCAGAGCCTCTCCCGCCGCTTTCCAATCGCCCTTCTCCACAACCGCTCCACATCCCGAACCGATAAGCTCTGGGAGCGCCGTTATGTTATATACAATTGCCGGTGTACCACAGGCCAGTGCCTCCGCAACCACCTTTCCAAAGGTCTCCTGATAAGATAGGTGCAGCAAAGCATCAGCTTGTCCGTACTGTTCTGCCAGCTTATTGACATCGTTTATTACACCCAACAGCTTCATATTGGGTGGGATTTTAATATTCTCTGATAACTCTCCAATCAGTAAGAAATCGTACCCCGGATGTTCACTTGCGATCTGAATAATGTCATAAATCCCCTTCGTTTTGCTCCAGCTCTGGGCAACCGACAGCACCCTCGGCCTTTCATGGTGCAGCCGTTCTCGGGGGGAGAAGGTTTCCAGGTCGATCCAGTTATAAATCCTTGCAAAATGTGCGTTTTCTTTCATGAATGACTTTCTGCATTCATTTGTTACCCAATCAGAGACTCCGACAACGGTCAACGATTTTAATTTTCCAAATCCGGCCTTTCTATCCGCATATACCTTCGCCGAGCGGTCAAAAAACCAACTCTTATTCCACTTATGTTTTGCCGGGCATTTGCCGCAGCCATACTGCCATCTGTCGCAATTATCCTCCAGATAGTGGCAGCAGTGACCGGTAAACAACCAACAATCATGCAGTGTGACAACTGTCGGAATCTGATTTTTCTTCAGATAATCCAACAACATATTTACGTGAATATAGTTTCCATGTAAATTTCCCAAATGCACTGCATCCGGCTTTATTTTATCTAACTGACGAAGCATTTTTCCTGTCGCACTTCTTGAATAATATCCCTGAAGGCCTGTAAGCCTTGAAAGGAATCCGTGAGCCTTCCTTGAAAACGGCGTACCCATGCAATATATCCCATTCTTTGGATCGTCCTTATTCGTGCAGAAAACATAGGAGCCCCAGCCTTCCTTTTTCAAGGCCAGGTCAAGCTCCATTGTGATTCTGCCTGTACTGCTATATTCATATACTGCATTGATCTGTACTACTTTCATCATATCAAGCAAGCCCTTCAAGTCGCGCTATCATGCCTTCCTGTATCTTTCTTATATCTCGGAAGGTCTCCAGATACTTTACCGTATTGTCAAAAAGCACTTCAATATCAATATCACCTGACAAAAGAGCTTTTACCCTTGTCTCGATCTGGCCAGGCAGCTCAGCAACGACCGCAAGCCCATACTTCTTCAGCACGGCGATTGAATTGATCTTCCCATCGCCCACCGCAAAAATTGGCTTTCCCGCCATCATGTAATCAATAAGCTTGGTAGAAAAAGACATCTGCGTAGCGGCAATCGCCGCGGGAGTAAAGCCCTCCACGTGAACAAGCACATCTGCGTTTGCCTGAATGGCCGGGATTGCATCCGCAGGAACAGAGCCGTGAAAACATAGGCTGTCACAGTTATTGAATGCTTCCTCCATCTCCGTTGTCAGCATTGTCGCGGAATAGATATCAAGTACGCCTTGACCCCCGTCCGCACATAGCGCCTTACCAATCATTACAAGAGTGCGCCAACGCTCGCCGCCAATATTGCCGGTATAGACAAAATGCTTGTCCGAACGGTCAGTGACCGCAGGCTTTTCCGGGATCGCATTTATATCGACCCCTTTTCCAATGAGGTATACAGGCTTATGAAAATCCGCCGCATACTGGCGCTGCATATTTTCGGCAAATACCTCAAGATAGGCACAACGCGCAATGAGCCGCCGCAGCTTTTTGCCCACTTTGCGCGCATAGTGCCGCACGGGCAACGATGCGTCAGGAGACACGGCAAACACATCGTCAGTGATGTGTCCCACGATCGGCACAGAACAGATATTCGCAATGTATTGCTGTACATCACACATATAGCAGGAGCTATATATCGGCAGATATAGAACATCCGGCTTGACCTCTGCCAGAAATGCCTGCAAAGTCGCATCATGCTTCCATGCGCCGAGCGTCCAAATCATATCGCGAACATAATAGGCGAGGGGATGGCGCTTCTTTTCTGCTGCCACGGAAACAGCAGCATTATTCCTGTTGTCTATGGACTTCCCGACAGGCCAGCCAACGCCGCCCTTACGGCACAGGACGCTGTGCATCACAGCACGGTCAGTCATTTGAAAGGTTTTTTGAGCGGGTGATCCGTTCGTCGCACCATGCTTGCAACAGATGTGATAGATCTCAATGTCCTCCATGCCCGAAAACAGGTTGGAAAAGGTGTTGCCGAAGCTGTTTGATATATCCCAAGACGTTTGTGAAACAATCAGTATTCTCATGTCATTTGATCCTTATATATAGCCCCATGACAACCCCAGACAGCCGCACACCAAGCAAACGCACAAGAAGCGCGCACTTTCTTGTTTTTCCGCTGATACTGTAGTCCGTCAACCAACGATAACGGCGTAACACCGAAAAAAACACACGGCGCGTACTGCTGCGCAGCACATTGTGGCTCAGTCCCAGTACGATATAGTATTGGTACGCCATATAATTGAGCAGCGCCGCCTTATTCTCAGCATCGCCATCTCGAATGGCGTCAGCGTGAATTTCTATCGAAGAAAACAAATCCCGAATATTTTTCTCTGTCAACGAATGGGAGATAGAACCCGCCCGGATGCGATAACAGTAAGCAGGCGCATTCAAAAGCGCAACGCTTTTCAACTGAGGCACATAGCGAAAAAACCACTCCACGTCCTCTGAAAAGAGTCTCGTTTTGAAAAACAGGCCGTTTTCCAAAAGCAAGGTTCGACGAGTGGCTTTTTGACATGCACTGGCATCCAGCATATCCCGCGATGACAATCGCAACAACACTTCATTACAAGACATTCCTATCGTTGCAGGATAGGGAGTTGGGATTTCCTTCAATGTCTTACTCTTTTCTATGTATTTCCTGTATTGAAAAAATACAGCATCGCAGGCTGTTTCGGCAATTTTCGCATCAATTTCTGTAAAAAGATCGGTCGAAAGATAGTAGTCATCAGAGTCCATAAAAATGACATATTCTCCTGTAGCAGCCAGAAGTCCCGCGTTTCTAGCATCTGACAGTCCTCCATTCTCCTTGTGGATTACTGTAACACGGCTGTCAGCTGTGGCATATGCATCGCAAATTGCCGGGCAATTATCCGGAGAACCGTCATCCACTACAACAATTTCAAAATCCGTATAGCTTTGTGCCAAAACCGAATCCAAACATTGCCGCAAGTATTTTTCAACCTTGTAAACAGGGATCACAATACTAAAACGTGGTGACATTTGTTCTCTCCTCTTTCACTAAATTAAGTTATCCGCATAAGCTCTGGCGCGTTCAAAAAATATTCTGCATCCCCGCATCATCAACACAAATAATCTCATAGTCTCCCTCATATAATCGTTCCCGTTGTAAACCGGTATTACAACGGAAACCAGCGGTTGAAACTCGTTCATAACTTCTCACTCAAGTAACGTATCTTCACGATAGCTCTGTATACACCCTCAGCATTTCGCGGTTAACCTCATCAACAGAAAATCTCTCCACACTTTGGCTTCCCGCCTGCCCCAATTCTTCTCTTAACTGACGATTCCCGTACAGTCGGTTAATCGCCGCCTCAAATTCATGCATATTCCGACATTCACACGCAATTCCGTTTGACTCATCAATCAAATCTACATTTCCCCGTATCTTACTGCAAACCACCGGAAGTCCTGCCGCCATGGCCTCCATAATCGAAACATTTAATCCCTCTCTGCAAGAGGGGAGAACATATACATCCGCAGTTTTGTATAACTCCGCCACATCTCTGCGATAGCCCAGCAGATGAACTCTGTCCACAACCCCCAACTGCGTCGCGAGCGCCGTCAAGTTCTCAGCCAGTATTCCGTTTCCCGCAATTATATAGTGAATACTTGGGTCGTTCAACTCCGCTAATGCCCGGATCACGATCTGATGATTCTTATTCTCGTTTAATTCCCCCACCGACAACAGCAAAAACGCGTCCTCAGGAATGCCCAATTCTTCTCTTTTCGCCGCACGATCGATTTTCGTATTTCTGAACTTGTTCACATCAATGCCCACACCCGGAACATACACTACCTGTTTGGCTTTCATCTTTCGTTCAGCCAACGCATAGTCTTCCCGGTTAATGGTGATCAGTGTGTCGGTAAAATGCGCACAAAACTTCTCTGCTGGATAATAGAGCAGCCAATTTTTCAACGGCGCCCCTTTGTAAAAATGGAAGCCATGCGCGGTGTAGAATACCCGTACGCCTTTTTTGCGCAGACCTTTACAAGCCAAACGCGTCACTACGCCACCCATCGGAGTATTGCAGTGAATAATATCATAGTTTCCTTTGGCAATGATCTTCCTGATCTGTCTGTATGCCTTAATATTGTCAGTGCTCTTAGGGGACCGTGAAAAAGGCACATCAAATACCTTATCGGCAAAGTCCAATCTTAAGCCATTCTTCTCGGCCAAGTTATTGCGAGCCGCGATATGCACTTCATAGCCAAGCTCATGCAGCATTTTTACAAGCGGGCGGTGAAACTGGCAGATATGTGATTGTACTGTGGCCGTTAGCAATACTTTCATCTCATATACATCCTTAATGTTCTAATTATCAGCTTTTGAATTCGATCTGTATTCTGTTCGCCTAAGAAAGCATTGTGCGGCGTTATAATCACATTCTCCATGTCCCACAGTGGGCTAGCCTCGTTCAGTGGTTCTTCCTCAAAGACATCCAACGCCGCTCCTCGCAAGCGTGGCAATGTCATAATCAGTGCGTCTGTATCCACCACCCCTCCCCGGGCAATGTTCACCAAAACTGCACCCGATTTCATCAACGCCAGCCGTTGTGCATCAAGCAAATGATAGGTATCTTTTGTCAGTGCAATGGAAAGTATCACCACATCGGCCTCTGATAGTTCTCCGTCTATCTGCGACAACGGCGTCATTCGTTCAAAGTTAAAATCCTCGCGTATAGTTCGGTTAATACCAACCACTTCACAGCCAAATGCGTGAAACCGTCTTGCGCACTCTGTCCCCACCTCGCCGCATCCAATGACGCACACTCTTTTCCCGTAAAGCTCCAGCAGATCCCTGCACTTTTCCCATTGATGGCGCCGTTGATTCTCCGCAAAAAAGCGGCTTTGTTTGTAGAACTGTAATACACCGAACACTGCGCACTCAGCCAGTGGAATACTATAAATACCGCTCGCATTATGAATTTTTATATGATGTGCTCGCACGTAGTCCATCGGTACACGGTCAAACCCGGCACTTGTCAATTGAATAAACCGCAAACTAGAAAAACGCTCAATCGGCGTATAGAGAAACAAACTGTTGCAAATAACTCCCTCAAAGTATGCAGGATCAACATCTTGATCTTCCAACGGGATGCGCTCATCCGTGATGTACGTAATGCCATATCCTTCGCTTGAAAGCTTCGCAAAAAAAGCATCATTCCTTTTTAATGCTCCGGTTATAAGTAATTTCATTGACACTCGCTCACTTTTCTGGCAACGATATCACTGTTTCGTTCACATTGGCATTATTCTTATTGGTAATCACCTTGAATATCGTCATAAAAAAAATCTTCACATCCAAAGAAAATCTAACATGTCTGACATACCACACATTCAGTTCGATTCTGTGATGCCATTCCACATTTTTTCGCCCGTGTACCTGTGCCCAGCCGGAAAAACCAGGGCGAACATCAAACATATGCCGCTGCTCCTCAGTATAGTCTTCAATCGGCCAAGGATGGTATGTAAGCGGTGGGCGAGGACCCAGCAGGGACATATCTCCACGCAGCACATTCAGCAGTTGAGGTAATTCATCCAAGCTGGTCGCGCGGATAATTTTGCCCACACGGGTCACACGGCTGTCTCCTTTTCCCGAATAGACGCCTGAGCCTCTTTTTTCTGCGCCGACACACATGGATCGGAATTTCAACATTTTGAAAACCTTTCCATCTTTGCCGAGACGATCCTGCTTGAAAAGCGCCGGCCCCGGCGAATCCAGCTTTACCGCAGCAGCAATTATCGCCATAGGGATCGCGGCGATCAGCAGTACAGGCACCGCGATCAGCAGATCAATTATCCTTTTTATATAATCCCGATAAATGGGGCTGGCTGCTTTCGCCTCTGGCATATCGTTTTTCATAATACGAAGCCTCTCTACAAGCAGAGCTGTCTATAACTATTTAAGGCTTTTGCAGCTCTTTCTTCTTTCTAACGATTTCCGAAACACAACGCTGAACCGCTTTTCTGTTCTTCTCAAAGGATTCATTTGAAGTCTCCTGCAGATGCAGTTCATACGCTCGAAGCCGAAGCATGTTTTCCTCAAAAATCGACTCGATCTCATCCAGATCCTTTATCTCATCTGCGTTGCAAAAGCTTCTGGATAGAATTGCTCGAGTCGATCCTAACCGATAATGCTCCTTCACGACCCACTCAGCCGGAAGAGCACCCTCCCCGATCCGCGCAATTCCGCCAAACCCATAGGGTATCCCTCTTGCGCAAAACTTTTCGCACAGCATATCCACCATTCCATTTGCAAGAGGTTCAAACATAAATGTCAAGCCGTAAGACAGATGCAAATCGTTTAAGCCTATATGCACCTCGTCAAAAGGTAACGTCAAAATTTCATCCACGCAGTCCACAGCCTCTTTCGTTTCCAACAAAAGAACTGTTTTCGCTCGATTGTGAACTACAGAAATAAACTTTTCTACTTCCCTTGGTGATTTCCACATGGGAAGCATAATGTAATCCGCGCCCGCACATATCACGCTCTCTATCTCTCCGGGCGAACGCACATTCCAGGGATTGACTCGTACCATAAGCTTCGCTTGCTTCAGTACTGGCTTGACGACTTCAATATCTGAAATCCTGTGGTGCGATTTCACAGAATTCATACCTTTCTGCCGTATTTCTTTTCCAAGCGTCTCAAGGTCGATCCAAACGCGATCCACTCCACAGCGATCCGCGATTTCAGCAACCTCCGGTTGATTTGTTATGTAAAATAATGTTAGCATCTTATCAACATTCTTGTGCAACAGCGCATATTATTAAATCCCTCACGCGGCGGTGGTTTCCTGAGGTCGGTAGGTGGTGACGATCTGGGCCACGTGGGTCTCGATATCGGGGCTGTTATTCTCGGCCGCTGCCTTCAGGGTCATCAGCTGGCCAAAAAAGTCCTCATACCGGAAGGGCACCGGTTTACCGATATGGATCAGGTCGTTGGCCGTCTTTTGCAGCCCCTCCTCTGCCATCAGCCGCTCCTCATAGAGCTTCTCACCGGGGCGAAGGCCGGTATAGACGATTTTGATATCCTCGTCGGGACGGTAGCCGGACAGGCGGATCAGATTCCGCGCCAGCGTGTCGATCTTCACCGGATCGCCCATATCCAGCACGAAGATCTCGCCGCCTCTGGCGTAGCTGCCCGCTTGCAGCACCAGACTCACCGCCTCCGGAATGGTCATAAAGTACCGGATAATGTCCGGATGGGTCACGGTCACCGGGCCGCCCTCCGCGATCTGCTGCTTGAACAGCGGCACCACGGAGCCGTTGCTGCCCAGCACATTGCCGAACCGCACCGCCACAAAGCGGGTACCGCCCTCGATGGCTGTATGGGCGCCCAGATGCCCCAACTCCGGCAGCAGCTCATACCGCTGCGTCCGGCTCACCGCGTCCATGGACTGCACGATCATTTCGCACAGCCGCTTGCTGGCGCCCATGATGTTGGTGGGGTTCACCGCCTTGTCGGTGCTGATGAGGACGAACCGCTTGGCGCCGTACCGCAGCGCCGCATAGGCGGTCTTATAGGTGCCCATCACGTTGTTCTTAATGGTCTCGTTGGGGCTGCTCTCCATCAGCGGCACGTGCTTGTGAGCCGCCGCGTGATACACGATATCCGGGCGGTACGTCTCAAACACGCTCTCGATACGGCGGCTGTCGCGAACGGAACCGATCAGCACCGTCAGGTGCAGCTGGGGATGAAGCCGCAGCAGCTCCTGCTGGATGGCGTAGGCGTTATTCTCGTAGATATCAAAGATGATCAGATGGCCGGGCTGATGGCCCGCAATTTGGCGGCAGAGTTCGCTGCCGATGCTTCCGCCGCCGCCTGTCACCAGCACGGTTTTCCCCTGCAGCTGCTCCAGCACCTCGTTGGTATTGATTTGGATGGGGTCGCGCCCCAGAAGATCCTCCACCTCTACCGGCTTCAGCTTGTTGAGCGTCACCTCGCCGTTGGCCAGCTGGTACAGCGCAGGGAGCGTCTTGAGGGCGCAGCCCGTTTCGCTGCACAGCGTCAGCAGCCTGCCGCGCTCCTGCATGGACAGGGTAGGAATGGCGATAAGGATCTGGCTGATGTTGTACTTCTTCACCTTTTCCTCGATCACGTCCCGCCCGCCCACGATAGGCACGCCATCGATGGTACGGCCCCACTTATTGGGGTCATCATCGATAACACAGCAAGGGATAAACTGTGCGTTATTACTGATTTTCAGTTCGCGCAGCACTGCCTGACCGGCAGCGCCCGCGCCAATGATCATGGCATTCTTCTCCACCATTTCATGCCGCCTGGCGCTGGCCGCCAGCAATCGGGCAAAGCGGTAGGCAAACCGAACAGCCGCCACCAGCCCCAGCTGGCCAATGGCGCCGATCAGGTAGTACGACACCGGCATACGGCAGAAAAACACCGTAACAGCAACCGTGTGGATGCCGCACGTGATAAAGCATGCCGCCATAATGCGGTACAGCTCACTAAAGCTGGCGAATTCCCACAGGCTGTTGTAAAGCCGGAATATGGAGAATACAACGATCACGATCGCCGTGTACAACGGCGCAAATTTCAAAAATGCATACAGGTAGGCCGGCGGCACCGCACTGTAGCGCATATCAAAGCGCAGCAGCAGCGCGAAAAAGTATGCTGCGTTGACCACAACGGCATCATACAGCGCCAGGCAGAACGCAATCAGCTCCCAGCGCTCCAGCGGCCTTCCCCTCTTTTTTTCCCCGTTCACTTTTGTTTATCCCTCTCCGCGGTACGTCTGCCGATCCCCACCGACAGCGCTATTTCTTTTCATAGTAAAGTGCCAAAACCAATTCCTTCAGGGCGTTCTCGTCGGCATAGAATTCCACGAAGGTGCCGCCCCGCTTTACTGTGCCCTCCGGCGTGATGATCCCCCGGCTGGAATAGTACTGTGAGGTCTCCAGCAGCGTGGACACGTCGTTGCCGGACAGGTCTGTGACCATATAAGGCGTCAACTCGTTATACAGCGTATTAGCCAAGCTCTTGTCGTTGGCCAACTGACGCTGGGCCTTCTTCAGGAACTCCGTCATATAGGTGCGCTGGCGGCGCATACGGCTGGTGTTGGCGCTGTCACCCACCGACATACGGCCCCGCAGATAATGATACGCCTGCTGGCCGTCCAGCGTAATGGTCTCGCCCATTTTCAAACTGTCGTCATAGCCGGAAAAATCGTCCTCGATGGTGACGGTAACGCCGCCCACAATGTCGTTCAGCAACGCCATGGCGTCCATGTTCAGGGCGGCATAGCCATCCACCGGCACGTCATACAGGAGCTTGGATACCGCCCGCACCGTGTTTTCGCAGCTGTCCTCCACGCCGGTGCCCACCGCGTGGGCCATGGCGATCTGCATCTGCGTCAGCTCTCCGGTGGGCTGGCCGTCCATGTCCAGCAGCTCCACGGTGCATATGGTGTCACGGTTGATCTGCAGGATGGTGTATTCCTTGCTGTTCCTGTCCACCACCACCAGCAGCAGCGCATCGGCCTGTCCGCCGCCATAGTTGCCGTACTGCTGAACGTCGCCCTCATGGTCGACGCCCATCAGCAGAAAGGATTCGATGTTTTTACGGGGCACATAGGTGTCCCCCTTATAGGTGACGGTTTGCAGGCCGGAATCCCCCAGCATCTCCTCCACAGTCTTTCCCGATGTGCCGTCATCATTGGCGCGGTCAAACTGGCTGCCCAGCAGTCTTGTGGCGGCATAGATGCCCGCCACCGCGATGATGACGGTGAGCAGCAGCATAAGTGTGCCTTTCTTTTTGCTCATTGCTCCACCGTCCCTTCTGCCTGTGCTGTCGATTCCGGCAGAAGCTGACTGCCCCAGTCGTCTATATGCAGCAGCGCCATAGCGCCCAGCTTTTTCTCGATGATTCTGCGTCCTGCGCCCAGATTCGGCGCACGGGATTTCAGGTTGTGACAGTCGCTGCCCAGCAGATGTGCCCTGCCGGTGCGGAACATGTCCAGATATTTCCCGCGGCCCCACGGGGACAGCAGGCATTCCGCATTCAGCTGCACCGTCACCGGCAGCAGCATCATGCGCTCCCATATGTCTTTATTTCTTTGCAGCGGCAGATACCGCTCCATATGCGCCAGGATCACCTGATAGTCTCTGTCAAGGCAAAGCCGTGTCAGCACGTCCAGCTCCAGATTTGTCCATTGTGCGAATGGCATCTCCAGTAAAAGTGTCCGTGTCCCGTCGATGCACAGGCTCTCCAGACCGTCCAACTCCGGAAGCGCCATAAAGAACGCCACCTCCGCACCCAAGACGATCTGGGGCATTCCGCTCTCCAGATGCTGAGAAAGCCGCTCCCGCGCCATACTCCGCTGGGCCAAAAACGCGGATAGCTGCTGGCGGTCGCCATAGAAATGCGGGGTAGCGACACAGATATCCACGTTCTGCTCACGCATCACCCGCAGCATGGCAAGGCTCGTCTCCACGTCTTTGCTGCCATCGTCGATACCCGGCAGCACATGGCTGTGAAAATCGATCACCCGATAGTGCGCCATGATAGTCTCTCCTGATATGTCGCGTGTCTTTACTTCCGGAAGGCACCGGGGTGAACCGGCACCCTCCGGAAGCGTTTGATATCCGTAATTACACCTTGCGGCGCTTTGCTGCCACCGCGATACCGGCAAAGCCCAGCATACCGGCCGTCAGCAGGGCGATAACGGGCAGGTCGTTGGTCTTGGGAGCCACCACGTCGGTGTCGCCGGTGGTATCGCCCGAACCGCCGCCGGGCTTGTGAGAGTCCTTGCCCGCCAGCAGGATGGCAAACACGCGATCCTCAGGATCCAGCTTCAGGACTTCCTTCAGCGTCTGCTTGAACTCCACGATGATACGGCTCTGAGCGTCCACGTAGCAGTTCTCCACCTCGCCCCAGACCTGATTCAGGAAGTAATGCAGCGCTTCGATATCACTGCTGCTGACATTCAGGCCGGGGATCGTGAGACGGATCTTCAGCGGGCCGTCTGTCATCAGGATCGAATCGTCTACCGTCGTTTTGCCGCCTTCATAGCCGCCGATCTCAATGATCTTGAAGATCAGAACGCGAACCACTTCCTTATTGAAGCCGGCGTCCTTGGCGGCCTTCAGGATGGCGTCGATATCGTAGTTCCCCGTGGGCTGCTGCCGCACGATGATCTCGCTGCTCCAATCCTTGTCATCGTAGTCCCAGTACTCAACATTCACGCCCACGCTGGACTCTGTGGCGCTGGCGGTCACGACCAGAGCAAATGTCATACACAGTGCCAGAAACAGTGCGATCCACTTCTTCATAGTATACTCCACCTTTCAATTATTTTCACAGAGATCGGCCGTGATCGCGTCACGACGCCTCTCGTATGATCGTTTTGTTGGCTGTGTCGTCTGTCAACACGCCGATGATCAGATATCGCTGGTGGTCCTCTCCGTTCATGCAGGTGGAGAGGATCACTACCCGGTCGCCCGGCTCCGGACGCAGCAGGCCCGGCAGGTTCACATGGAAACTCCGCTGGGCATACAGCTCGTCAAAGAACTGCCGGAAGCCGACGGGCAAATAGAAATCGTTGTAATAGAGGATATGCCGCTCGTTGTTTGGTGTTCCGCCCACCACCCGGTAGGTCAGTACCCGGCCGGGCTGGTAGATGTAGAAGTTCTCCGGTTCATCCTCAAGGCTGGCCGCCTCCAGATGGGATTGCAGGCCGCCAAACATGGTCTGGTTGGCCATATTGTGACCGTAGATCACCGTTACCGGATCGTCAAAGGTTGTGGTGTTATAGGTCTGCTGGGTATACAGGCTGCCAGCCACCGACTCGCCGCCGTCAATATCCCGGCGCAGGTAGTAGGCGTCGTCATCCGGACGCTGCACGATAGGATAATCCACGTTGGTGCCCGGATACTCGATCCACGCGTAGACGTCGGGATTTCGCTCCTGCCACGCGTCAAAATCCACCGGGACATCCACCTGCTGACCGGCTTCCTCCTGTGCGGCGATCACGCCGTTGGGATCCTTCTCCACAGGCTTGGCATGCTGGGCACGGCTGCGCAGCGCCAGTATCAGAAGCACCGCACAGATCACGCACAGCGCCGCCGCAAACCAGAACACTATTTTTCTTCCGCTGCGTTTCATTGCTTTTCGCGGGAGGGCGCGTAGTAGTTGTAATAGCTGTATTTGCTGTATTTGTAGTAGTAGGGGTTCTTATCCATCTCCACGCGGTTGAGCACCGTTCCCAGCAGCGGGCAGTCGATGCTCTTCAGCTGTGCCATACTGGTAGATATGATACGCCGGGGCGTTACACCGCCCCGCACCACCAGCAGTGCGCCGTCGCAGTGCCGCGCCACCTGCAAACCGTCCGCCACGCTGTTCAGCGGCGGCGTGTCCACCAGAATGATATCGAACTGCTCCCCCAGCTGCTCCATCATCTCTCCAAACCGGGGATTTTGCAGCAGCAATACAGGGTTTGCCACAGTGCGGAACGTGGGCACCATAAAGCCGTTTTCGATGTCGGACTCATAGAGTACGTCCTCCAGCAACGCGTTGCCCGCCAGATAGTGAGCCAGCCCCAGCGCCTTTTTCGCGTCAGTTCCGGTGCTGAGCTGATGCTGGATACGCATCACGCTGCGCCGCAGGTCGGCGTCTACCAGAGCTACCCGCCGACCGGACTCCGCCAGCACCCGCCACAGGTGGAAGCTGATGAAGCTCTTACCCTCGTCAGGAGAGCTGCTGGTGATCATGACCTTTTTGTACTGGTCTCCGCAAAAATCGAAGTTGATCCGCAGGCGGTTCAGCGCCTCTCTGCTGGCATAGGGCAGCGTGCCCTTGTCTTTGATGGTCAAGGATTTCATTTTGCTTGCTTCTCCTTATCTGCCTGCGTTTTTTTGCCCAGCCGTCCCGTTTCGCCGCGGTTGAGGGCACTCCCCTCCTCCGGGATCACCGCCAGCGGCATCACGCCGAAGAACTTCTCCATATCGGCCTCCGTGCGGATGGAATCGTCATAGAGATACTGCACCACAAACACGCCGTAGGTCAGCAGGCAAAGCACCAATGCGCCGAGGATGGCATTGCGCGTGTAGCTGGGGCCGGCCCGGTGGGTCGGCGCTATGGCCTCCTCCGCCACGTGGGGCTCGTTGCACTCCATCACGGCAGGCAACCATGTGATGGCCAGATTCGCCACCTCGTTGGCAATATCCGCCGACAGCTGGGGATCGCGGGTAGTGGCGGAGATCTGCAAAATACGGGTGCCGCTCTTGTTGGTGATGCTCAGCATGCCTCGCAGACCATTGGCCGACACACCGGTCAGATTCAGATTCTGGATAACGCTCTCCATCATGGGGCGGCTCAACAGCAGCTCCTCGTAGTCGGCAGTCAGATTCGTACCGATCTGCAGGTCGGCCAGATTGACCACGGAATTATTGGACGCCGAGACCACGTACAGCAGCGATGACGCCCTGTAGGTCGGCTTAATCAATACGTAAGTAGCCGCCCCAGCCAAAATGCCGCCAATGACAAATGCCGCCACCACGATCAGCAGCTTCTGCCTCAAAAGATAGAACAACTCCCGCAGGTCGATCTCGATCTCATCCGTGCGGTTTACTTTTTCCTGATCCATTCAGCGGTTGTCCTCCTTTTCTGCTGCGTGCTGCGCTTTTCGGCCACAGATAATGTCATCCCGAGAAAAGGACGGCGGTCGCGTGATTCTCCTATACATTGTTTCTTTCTGCACTCCTATCCCTCTACAGCACAGAACAGCGGCCGTTTTGCGCCCGCTTCCCTGTTGCCGATTTACAATTTCAGAAATATCGCTTTATATCGCATATTATACATGAACTGTACTTACATTTCAACCTTAGTTTTCAAATCAAGCCCACGTAAGCAGCATGACCGCGGTATTTTGTTTATTATATAGGAAACCGCGTCACATTTCAATGACACGGGCACCAAATCCTTACTAAATTTTCTCCTCCCCATCCAGTTCTTTCCGGTTGGGGCACGAACCCCCCCTGACGCACTGCGTCAGGGGGGGTCAGTCGTCTATTGAGCGCCGAAGCCAAGGCGTCGGCATACACGCAGCCACAGATGGCGCAGTCGGCGATCCGCCAGGCGGAGCCGCCACCACAGGCGGTAGGCCGGGTCATCGCAGCCGCGCCACCTTTCACCGCGGGCAAAGGCCGTCATCACGGCGATCAGCTGGTCGCGGCGGATGGAGGGCTCCAGAACCGTCTGGGCGTCGCCGCACATGACATAGGTGCCGTCGCCGCAGCAGGCGGCGATGCGATGCAGCACATACCCGCCGTTCTGCCGCCGGTAGAGCACCACGTCTCCGCGCTTCGGCTGGGAGATGGCGGCCAGCCGCACCCGGCTGACGCGATCCCGCAAAAACGGCGTCATGGAGCGCCCCGTTACGGTAAGCTCCGCGCTGCCGCCGGTTTGGATCGCCTGCACGATGGCGGGCGCCAGCTCCTGCATGCTGACGGAGCGCACGGTTTTCGCGGTCATTTCAGCTTGCTCAGGTCGATGGTGCCATCCGCGCCGATCTCGATATCGGGGTGCTCTGTCCTGAACTGCTCCTGCGCTTTTGTCATCCACTTCTGGAATTCCTTGTAATCACTGAAGCTGTCAAAATAGGCGTCCCGCTGTTCGGGGGAAAGGACATAGTACTCCTCCCACTTCAGATCCTGCGACGCGTCGGGGGTGTCCGGCTCTGTATTGGGGTTGTCTGGCTTGGTGTCCGGCTCTGTATCCGGTTTGCTATCAGCAGGCTTAGTATTAGCAGAGTTATTGTCCTCCTCAAAGGTACTTTTTTCCACGCCGCCGGTGATCGTCAGCGGCCCATCCGTCACCACGCCGCCTTCCACAGGGGTGGTATTTTCCTTTTGAGTCTTCCCTCCTGTAGACGTTTTATCATCCGCAGAGGTCTTATCATCCGTGGTATCCTGCTGGGCAGTACTGGGATTTCCGTCTTCGCCTGCCGAATCCACTGGCTTATTTCCACAGGCGACGCAGAGGAACGCCAGCGACAGGATCACCAGCAGCGCCGCCATTACTTTCAGTCGTTTCATGTTCATTCCTCCAAGCAGCCCAGCTTACGCAGCTGGTTCAAAAAATCCGCAATGTCGGCCCCGGCCTGCTCCGCCGGAACGTCGTATTCCGTCAGCACGGCGGCCAGCAGTGCCTCCGGGGTGGTATCGCTCTCCAGCAGGTTCCACAGCGCCACAGCCATGCCGTTCAACGAGACAACGCCATTAAAGTCAGCGGTCAGCTTGCCGATCGGCACAAGAAGGTGACTGCCCGCCACATCACTCAGGATGAACTGTGCGTTCCGTTTCATAGTGTCTTTTCCTTTCTGCCGATGGCCTCGCGTATGGCTTGATAGGTGATCTGTTCGTCGCCGGGGGCGGCGTGGTTGAAAAATTCAAACACAGGAATATTCCGCAGCAGATCGTCCAACAGGCCCATCAGCAATTGGGCGTTTTGGGCGTTATTCCGCCCATTGGTCTGTTTCAGGAACTGGGGAACCGCTTCCAGCGCCGTAATGCGGCGCAGCAGCGTGTCGCCCCGGTGCAGGAAGCAGATACCGGCCAGAGGGGCCGAGGTATTCACGTTGATGCCGTCCTTGCCGCACCAGGGGGTACCAAAGGCGTACCATGTGCCGTCGATACGCCGCAGGGCGGGCTTGTCGTCGTTGATAATCACCGCGTTTGGAAAGGCTCTTTTATACATGGCGGTATGGGTGGATTTTCCCATGCCGCAGGGGCCGGAAAAGAGATAGGCGTAGCCGTCCACCACCACCGCCGAGGCGTGCAGCATCATGCCGTCATAACGGAGCAGCTGCCGATAGAAGTCAAAACCGCTGGTCAAATAATAATTTTCCTCGACGGAAGCATCTGCCCAGATATCTGGACGCATTTTGGCAGCATCCAGTGTGATATTCACGGGAATGGCCGCTTCGTAGGGCTTGCAGCGCCGGGGAAGGTCACCCCGTGGCGGCACATCCACACCCAATCCCGCAATTTTATAAATCAAAGTCTGTCCCTTTCTCTCAGTTGAGGGAAGGAGCCCCCCTTCTTGGGGGGCTCCTGTGCTTGTGCTAGGGGTTAGAAATCACCTTTTAGTGATATCAATCCCACTCAGAAGGTTCGGTTCCGTTACTACCGGGTCTCAGGGGACCTCCAGAATTACTAATATCTTCCTCAATCTGGAGTTCAATCACTTCAGCCAAGGGCTTCTCATATTTTTTCATAATACACCTCACTTTTCATAGTTGACGGGACTGCTTTCGCCAGCAAGCGTAAACAGCTCTGCGCCATTTTCCTTGTAGATTACAAACTTTGTCTGCATATCGACATGAGCAGTGAACTGATCCAATCCATTGACCACCACATACAGCTGGTTTGCGGGTACAGTGGTCAAATAATCAGACAGCTTCGTATCCAGGAAGGTGAAGGATTGTTCAACAATTGTACCTTGCTCCTCCCAAGAGAACGTGACCACAGCCTTCACTCTCCTGTCATCAGCAGAAGCTACCATCAGCGCCACCGCAGCAGCACGGTCGTTTGTATTCTTCAGCGCAAACTTTGCCTTATTCTCTGTCGTATCCCATCTGGAGTTCATCCCCAGATTGAAGAAGGAGTAACCCTTCTCTGCGGAATTATAGACAGGCGTGTAAGCGTTCAGGTCATTGATCACATAATCAACTGCCGACACAAAGCCCTTCACGGAAGCGGAGTCCTTAATCTGTCCGTTGACGTAAAGCATATCCGCATTGGTGATGCTATGGCCATTGAGGTCGAGGGTCACATTATACTTGACTCTTACCAGATCCTCATTGGCATCAACATCAGCCACCAGCAGAACGGTACCGCCATTCTTGGCCGCGTCCTTCAGAGCCTCAGACAGCGTCGTATACTTGGTATCGCCGATCATGGCAACGTACTGGCTCTTAACCGTGTAAGTGCCATCGCCGTTGTCGTGGGGGATGAAGCCCTCAGCGCACCACTCAGGCTGAATCTCAGAACTGAACGTGCCGCCGGAGACATTGACGTAATCGCCAGCGTTAGTCCACTCAGCAACCTCATTATTCGTGTAATCGTACACCTTCAGCGCCAGAGCGTCGGTGCCGACAGCCTTGAAGGTACCGCCGGTGATCGTAGCCTTGGGAGTGCCGCCGGGATAATTACGGTTGATGATGGAGATGGCTGCGCCGTCCAGAATGGCGTTCTGGCTGCCGGTAGCATCCATGTTGGCGCCAGTGGAGTTGATGGTGCCGTCGTTGACAATCAGCTCGCCCGCGCACATCTCAATGCCGGTATGACCAGAGATATCGCCGCCATTGATGGTCACAGTGCCCTTCTCGGGATGATAGATGGCAATGCCCTTGGACGCGCTGATTACCGCACCGCCGTTGACAATGATGTCGCAGCTATCAATGTAACCGCCAGCATCCTTGCTGCCGTTGCCAGCGATGGCATAGTTGCCGTTAGCCGTCACCTTGCCGTTGACCGTCAGCTTGGACGTACCAGAGGTGAAGATAGCGAAACCATCACCGCCGTCGATGGTAACATCGCGCTCGATGGTCAGGTCGCCCTGGCCAACAAGGTCAATAGCGCCGCGCTTGGAGCCCTCGTACTTGACAGTACCGTTCTTGATGGTCACCTTGGTATAGACGTTCAGCGTAGCATAGTAGCGATTCGCGCCGTTGTAGCTGAGCGTATGGCCGTTCAGGTCAAGGACGACCTCAGCGCCAACAGAACTGCTGTCCAGCGTCCAGCCGCCATTTGTCACATCTTTCAGCAGCTTTATCTGCTTGACATTGCCGCCCTTGATGTTGGTGCTATCCGCCGTCTTCTTCACTGTACCATCACCAAACGTGATCTCGTAGACAGCATTCTCATTTGCAGTAGCAAAGAAGTTCTTGCCATTGTTGTCAAGGAAGTAACCCTCAGGAACGGTCAGTGCATTACCGGTGAACGTGCCATAGAGCATGGCGAAACCGTTGCTGGTGCTGCTGCCGCAAACCACGATAGTGCCCTTGTTCACCAGCGTTGCGCCGTCGCGGACACCCAGACGCTTGGCGTTTGCCGCCACGGTCAGGGTCACGCCCTCGGCCACGGTCAAGGTTGCACCCTCAGCCACGTCGAGGTAAAGGTTATCGAAACCTTCACCACCAATGGTGAAGTCCTCGGTCAGCGTGTAGTCCTTGCCGATAACGATCCACTTGTTGTCGCCGAGGTTTGCAACAGCCTCCTTGATGGTGGCGTAGCTGGCGACCTTCGTGCCGTTGTAGCCAGTCCAAACCTCAACAGGCTTATACTCCTCAACGGTGTAAGTGCCGTCGGTGTTGGCGGTGGAGACGTAGCCAGCCTTAACGAAGTTGGTGCTCGTACCATTGTTCTCCGTCTTGCAGTCAGCAGGGTTGAACTTGTAGAACGTACCGCCGGTGACCTCGATCTTGGCCTCGGCCGGGTAGTTCTCGTCCTTGCAGTTCAGCGTCCAGTCGGGGGTGAAGCCCTTATAGGTGCCGCCCTTGACGTAGACATTACCGCGCTCAACGTAGATCAGATCGAAGTGGGGATCAGCGGTGTTGGTGATCTGCTGCGTGTAAGTGCCGCCCTCCAGCGTGACCTTGGCAATGGGAGAACGCACCCACACGGCCATAGCCGCGCCGTTGTCCTCAACAGCGGTGACGGTACCTTTACCCTTGATGGTCAGGTCGCCCTTCGCCGTCACATAGAACAGACCGCTGATACCGCTGCCGGTGATGTTGTAGCCGGCCAGGTCGATGGTGACCGGATTATCACCATTGACCATGTAATAGGATTCGGTGTTGATATTCTTCAACAGGGTGATGGTCGCGCCGCCTTGCGTGGCCTGAGCCGCATTGATAGCAGCCTGCAGCGTGTCATACTTGACGCCGTTGATCTCGGCAACGGGATTCGACTTCGCCACCTTATACATGCCGCTCTCGTCCGGGGTAGCGACATAACCGTCAGCCAGCGTCGCGCCGTTGGCGGCGGGGTCAGTGGAGAAGGTACCGCCGGAGACAAGAATCTGGGAGCTCTCCGTCAGTGCGGGATAGTTCGCATCCCTGTCAAAGACCAGCGCGGCATTGGGAACGTTGTTCTTGCTGTCGCCGACCCAGCCCTTGGCCGTGCCATCGCCGCAGTTGAACGTACCGCCTGTGACCTTCACAGTACCGGCGCGTGCAACGATGCCGGCGCCATTGGTGATGTTGAAGGTACCGCCGCTGACGGTGACGTTGTCGTTCCACGGTGCATAGATGCCGCAGGCGATGTAGCCCTTGGTCGTGATAGAGCCGATGAAGGTGCCGTTTCTAATCGTGATATTGTTGGGGTCACCATCGCGTTTGCTGCCGTTGCCGGCGATAACAGCATTATCGGTGGCGATCAGCGTCGCTTTGCTGCCGCGAACATCGATGGTCGCGCCGGTAGACGTGCCGGTGATCACCGCGCCCTCGCGGCCCTTAAGTGTACCGGAGAAAACGCTCAGTTTGGCGTTGTTGCCGACTGCCACAGCCACGTTGCCCGTGGACTCGATGGTGCCGACACCGCCCGTGCTCTGAATGTCCGTCGTGCCGTTGATGAGCAGCGCCGTACCCGTGGCCGTAATGTTGTGGCCAACCAGATTGAGGTCGACCTTCTTGCCAGCGGGGAACACGGCAGTCTCCGTCAGCGTGACATTCGCCAGCAGACGCACGGTGGAGCCGCCCCTGGCGGCATTGATAGCCGCCTGCAGCGTCTCGTACTTGACGTTGTCAACCTTGGCAACGTAAACGCCTTCCTTGACGCCGTAGGTGCCGTCAGAGTTGGTGGTGGGGATATAACCGGGGGCGCAGTATTCTTCCTTGACCGCGCTGGAGAACGTACCGCCGGAGACGGCGACCTTGTCGTTGGCAGTGAAGGTCTTCTCAACCTTGTTTGTGTTGTCCCAGTCGTAGGCCTTGATGGCAGCATTGGTGCCATTAGACTTGAACTTACCGCCGGTGACCTCGATCTTGTCCAGGCCCTTGTAGCCGGTGCGGTTCACGATGGAGATCGCCGCGCCGTCCTGAATGGCGCCGTCGTTCCCGGTCTTGGCAATGCCGTCACCGGAGACGGTGATGGCCGTCTGGTCGCCGCTGATGTTCAGGCTGCCGGCGCAGACCTGCACGCCCATGGTCTTGGCGTTGATGGTGCTGTTTTCGATGGTCAGCGTGCCGCTGCTGGGGAAGTAGATGCCGAAGCCGTTGGGGACATTCAGCGTACTATTCTTCAGCGTGACGGTATCGTTGGTGTTGTTGCCGTTGGTCTCGATGCCGCTGTGGCCGTTGGCCGTCATGGTGACGCCCTCGAACACCAGACCGGCGTTGTCGTAGGTAATGGTGCTGCCCACACCCATAGCGGAGGGGATCAGACCCACCATGGAGTTACTGACCACAGTACCGTTCTTCACGGTCAGCGTCACGTCGGAGTGGTTGATCTCAAACGCGGCGTGATTCGTATTAGTGCCGGTGTAGGTCCAAGTTTTGCCGTTCAGGTCGATGGCGAAGCTCTTACTGCCGGAGTACTGCTCCGCGCCGGTGGTGTAGTCACGCTGCATGACGATCGTCTCGTTCGCCTGAACAGCGTGGAACGCCTCGTCCATGGTGTAGTATGCAGTGTCGCCAATCTTGGCAAGCACCTGCTGCTGCTGCACGCCGTACTTGCCGTCGCTGTTCTGAACAGGCGTATAGCCCTCGTCGCAGTACCGCGCTTCAACCGCGTTGTTGAACGTACCGCCAGAAACCTTGATGGTGGCCTTGGCAGCATCAACGATGCTGGTCAGTTTGCCGGTCGTCGGGTCGTAGCTGCGGGTATCCAGCTTGCCGTTGACGGTGCCGCCGGTAATAGTAACGGTCGCTTTCTTACCCTCAGCATTGCCGTAGTTCACAGAGGTGACATTACCGTTGACGGTGCCGCCGCTGATCGTGAGCGTGGAGTTTGAACCGGCGCTGTATGTCCAGGAAGAAACTGCGCCGTTGACCGTGCCGCCCTTGATATTGGCATTGAACCAGTTCTCAACGGCGTAGCTGTTCGCAGAGTTCAGCGTGCCGCCGTTCAGATTCAGGTAGCCGCGGTCAACCTTGATGACAATGAAATTGTCTTGGGTGAACGTACCGCCATTGATGACCAGACCGGGCTGCTTTGCAACGCTGTCGTCGCCGACGCGGACAAGGGACGCGCCCTTGACACCGACAACACCGCTGCCGTTCTTGACGTTACCGCTCTCGAAGGTGAGCCAGCCGGCTCCCTGAACGTCGATGACATAGTGGGAGGAAACACCGGAGTTCTCCGCAGTATCCTCACGCATGATGGTACCGGTCGAAGGATCACTGCTGTCCTTGACGGTCACGCGGGCCGTAACGGTCAGCGCGGGCTTGCCCTTCTCGGTGCCGCCATTCAGGGTGAAGCCGTTCAGGTCAAGGGTCATCGCCTTGGCGATGGTGACATTCTCGTGGGTATCCGCCAGCATCGTCACGGTCGCATTTTTAACGGCCGCGTCAATGGCCGCCTGCAGGGACTCGTACTTGACGCCGTTGGTTTCGGCAACATAGCTGCCTTCCTTGACACCGTAAGTACCATCAGCATTGGCGGTGGGAATGAAGCCCGCCGCGCAGTACTTCGCGGGAACCGCAGAGGTAAACTTACCGCCGGAGACAGCAGGCTTCGCGCCAGCCTTGGCCGCAGCGGTGGTAATGCGCCAACTGGTGACATCCAGATTACCACCATTGATCGCCAACGTGGGAACCACGCTGCCGTAGATATCCATCACGATCTCGCCGGTGAAATTGGCATTGCCGCCGATCGTGGTCTGGCCTACGGATTCGCCCTCGATATAGGCATCCGTCCACAGCTGACCCTTGATCTCGCCGCCGGTGATGTCGGCCTTGAACCAGTTCTGGATCGCGGAGTGGTTGCTGGTGATCGTACCGCCGGTGACATGCAGCACACCCAATGCACCGTTCTTAATGGCGATGAAGTTATTCTGCGTAAACGTGCCGCCCTTAATGGTCAGCGTACCCCCCTCGTCACAATCGCCGTTGCAGATCAGGGAACTGCCGTTCATGGAACCGATAGAACTTGCCTGCTTGTAGCCGGAGTTGTTGATCACGGTACCGCTTTCGATGGTCATCGTGCCCTTGTTGCGGATGACGTAGTAGGAGGTCTCACCCACAGTACCTTTGTCATCACGCTTGATGGTACCGGTCTTATCCGCGCTGGTGTCCTGAATGGTGATCGTACCAAGGTTGCTCAGCGCAGGCTTGCCCTTCTCGGTGCCGCCGTTCAGGGTGTAGCCGTTCAGGTCGAGGGTCAGATTCTTATTTGCTGCGATCTCGACATTTTCGGTCACATTCTTCAGCAGCGTCACAGTGTCGCCGTTATTGGCAGCCGCGATGGCAGCGGCCAGAGAAGCGTAACCAGTGGTGCCAATCATGGCGACAGGAGTCTCAGCCGGTACGCTCTTCAGCGTCAGCTTCGTATCGGTCTTCCACTCCAGAGCGTCGTCAGTCACGAACTCGTTGCCACTGGTGTCCTTCACGGTAGAACCGGCAGGCAGACCCGCATGGCTCTTGCCGTCGGGCGCACTGTACACAGCGGTATACAGCGCCGCAGTGTCCTTGCTCTTGGTGTTGGTCTCATCCAGAACCAGATCGAACTTGGCGTTGGCGCCGAAGTACATGCCCACGTTCTTGTTGCTGCCGTCGTTCTTAATATCAAAGCTGTTGCCGGTAGCGGTGACGGTGGTAGCCATCTCCCACTGGGCGATGCGCTCGAACTTCACGGGGCGGGTGCTGGTGACCTTATTGCCGGTGAAGTTGATGGTGGTCAGGGACTTGAAGTCGCTGCCCTGGCCCTCGTTATCGCCCTGGGTCCAGTTGCCGTAGGCAGGCCGGATCCATGTGGGGTTGGAGCTGTTGGCATCTGTAGTATTGGTGTAGTTCTTGAACTCACACCCGTTAAACGTCAGCGTCTGAGCCGCGATAGCGCCCACAATGATGCCATTGAAGGTGCAGCCGTCGAACTTCAGCTCACCCAGCTGGCTCCAAGGAGAGGTGTACAGCTGATAGTTGAAGCTCATGACGTTGTTGAAGGTGATATCCTTGAACGTCACGTTGGTGTAAGCGGGCACTGCCAGCAGCAGGGACGTACCGATGTTGTCGATGCTGGTGTAACCCGTGACGCCGCTGGTGATGGAGCTGCCGACGAACACGATGCTTTTGCCGTTGGCGCCGTCGTTCTTCTCACTCAGATAGCCGTTCTCGCCATAGGCGTTGAGCTTGGAGTGATCGGGGGTCTGGCCCGTGGTGTCGTCGCGCACGCCGTTGCCCAGAACACCGTCGGTGTCATAGGAGTAGTCACCCACGGTGACATACATGGTGCCGCCCAGACGCGTCTGCGCAGCAATGTACTCCGCACGGGTCATGGCGCCCAGCTGCTCCAGCGTGTAGGGGTTGGCCTGAGTGCCGACGGCGGAAGCAGTATCTTCCTTCACGCCGTAGTTGCCGTCAGCATCCTTAACGACAGTAAAGCCTTCGGCGCAGTAGTCGGAAGACACCTCGCTGTTGAACGTACCAGCGGTGATGTTGAACTCAGTCTCAGCAGTAAAGTCTTCCGCCTTGCCCGTAAAGCTACCGCTAATACCAGTACCAGTCGCTTCCACGGTCATTTTTTTCACGGAGGAATAGCCGTCTGTAAGGTTCTTCTTAATCGTACCGGCTGTTGTGCCAGAGACAGACACGTTCTCCAGCTCAACGCTACCCGGCTTCGTAATTTCGATTGCCGCTTTTTCTGCGTCATTGAGGTCAAACGCAGTATTCTTCACCGTAACGCTGCCGGCAACTGAAGTTGACCCTTCTGCATACAGCTTAACGCCACGTGCGCCGGTGAAAGTGCAGTTGTTCAACTCAGAAGTACCGGTGCTGGTATTCCAGAGATTCCAACCAGATGTAGAGGTAAACTTACAACCCTCAAACACAGTCTTACCGTACTGGTTGTTGCACACACCGTTGGGGAAAGTGCAGTTGTTATAGGTAACTGTATGCCCCGCACTACGCACCATGCAGGCGAAGTAATTCGTCGCATTTGCAAGGTCAGCAACCCACGCACCATTCGGATGGGACAGCGTCAAGTCTTTCAATTCGACGTCAATATCCATCTCCTGAACGCCAAGGATGGACTGAGAGCTCGTAATGCTGATCTCGGCATTCGAACTCTTACCGATGAATACAACTTTCTTGACGTCAGTAGCGTCCTTCACAAAGCTGATCCACTGGTCATTGCCAGAGATATCTGCCTTGCCGTTGATTTCATAGGTAATGACGCCGTTTTCGTCAGGCATTGCCTCAGCAATGGCCTCCGCCAGAGTGGCGTAGTCAATGCCGTTCACCGTAACGAGATTGGGGGCCGTAGGAATAACAGTCTCTTCGCTGCCCTTTTCAGGATCAGCAGACCCAACGCCTTCGTTGACGGTAGTAGTCTCGGCGCTATTGCTGACATCATCTGCGAATGCCGCCGTGGGCAACAGAGAAACCAGCATCATAACCGCTAGTACGACACTAAGCAGTTTGCGCCCGATTCCATGTTTCATGATCGTCTTTCCTTTCACTTTTTCGTATATTTGCCCCTGGACCGGTGTGGGGCAGCCTCTCACCATACGCTACAATGTCTCCCCTTTGTCGGCTTGCGCCGGCGCCAATCACAGCAGTTTTCCCCTCCCTTTTGCGTCATTTTCTTTTGCCGTTTTCTTCTGGCATACATTGATAGCGTGCGCAATGCCATCAATGCCAACCGGCAAATCTCACCAGTTATCATGTATTATATACGAATAATCAGTACTTTGCAAGGGGATAATTGACTTTTCTTTACGAAAGTGTCGCCGTCTCGGCGACACCAGTGTGTGGGGGTGGAGGGGCAAGCCGACCGCAAGAAATTGTGGCGATGGTGGGAAATTTTGGGCACCGCAACAGAAAATCCGTTTCCCTTGTCTCTCCCTTTGGGAGAGGTGGCCGAGCAAAGCGAGGACGGAGAGGGTCGACACGTTAAGAAAACATGCCGGTGGCATGTTTTTAGTGTCGATCTCGGCAGCTATGCTGCCGTAGCATCTATCTTGATTTTGAAGGCACTATCTTACGCCGTCAGGGCGGACAGAGTCGTCCGCCCCTACAACTGATTTTTGTACCTTATTCGCATATCGGCATCCCCCCCGCATCGATTGAATACTATCTGTATAAAGGAGAACAAATTATGCGCGCTGTATTGACTCGCGTGAAGCACGCCTCCGTCACCATCGACGGAAAAGTACATGGCCAGATCGGCGAGGGCTTCCTGATCCTGCTGGGCATCACCCATGAGGACACCGAGGCCCAGGCCGTCAAGCTGGCGGACAAGCTGACGGGCCTTCGCATCTTCGAGGACGAGAACGGCAAGATGAACCGGGGCCTTGACGAGGTGAAGGGCGAGCTGCTGGTGGTTTCCCAGTTCACCCTGTACGGCAACTGCAAGAAGGGTCGCCGCCCCGAATTTCTGGCCGCCGCGCGGCCTGATGTGGCCATCCCCCTGTACGAGAAGTTCGTGGAGCTGTGCCGCGCCAAGGGCTTCCACACCGAGACCGGCGAGTTTGGCGCCTACATGCAGGTGGACAGCCTGAACGACGGCCCGCTGACGCTGGTGGTGGACACCGACCAGCTGTAAGAGGAGGGCGCTTGCATGAAGGTACTGTCTCTGATGGTGGGCCCCATCATGACCAACTGCTACATCCTCTGCGACGAGGAAGCCAAGGTCTGCGCCGTCATCGACCCCGGCGACGAGCCGGAGCGGATCGCCGCCATGATCGACTCCTCCGGCTGCACCCCCACCATGATCCTGCTGACCCACGGCCACTTTGACCACTACACCGGCGTGGCGGGTCTGCTGGAAAAATGGCCGGAGCTGCCGGTGTATATCCACCGCGCCGACGCCGTGGACGGCGCGGGCGGCGAGCTGCGGTTCCCCCGGCTGGGCGAGAAGAACCAGCGGTACTACAAGGAGGGGGACAAGCTGACGGTGGGCGGCCTGACGCTGGACGTGCTGGAGACCCCCGGCCACTCTCAGGGCTCCGTGTGCCTGCTGGTGGAGGGCCAGCGCGTGATCTTCGCCGGAGACACGCTGTTCCGGGGCAACTGCGGCCGGTGCGACTTCCCCGGCGGCGACTACCGGGCCATGCTGCGATCGCTGGGCCGGCTGGGCAAGCTGGAGGGCCAGTACACCGTGTATCCCGGCCACGACGAGGCCACCGACATGGACTATGAGCGGAAGTACAATCCCTATATGAAGCAGGGCATGAACGCATGAAGCTGATCTTTACCGGTCACAACGACCGCTACGCTATCGAACAGGATCTGTTGGCCTTTTTCCCCACCGAGCGTCCGGTGTACGACCCGGACGCGGCGGAGGAAAACTGCGCCTGGGTCAAATTATCCGAGGGAAGCACCTACACCACCGCGACCACCCGCATCCGCTATCAGGGACGGGAGGGCCGCGGTCTTTCCCGCGTGCGCATCGATCCCCAGCTGACCCCCTATCAGCAGGAGGGACTGCGGCAGCGGGCGCTGAAAATGAGCTTTTTCAAGGCGGCGGTGGAGATCATGGGCCGCGTCCCCGCGTGGGGCAGCCTGACGGGCGTGCGGCCCGCCAAGCTGGCGGCACGACTGCTGCGCGGCGGCATGACGCCCCGGCAGGCCGACCGTGAGCTGGAGCGCACCTATCAGGTATCCGCGCCCCGCCGCCGCATGTGTATCGAGGCGGCACAGGCGGGCATCGCCGCCAAGGAGGCTCTCCAGCCCAACGACATCTCCCTGTATATCGGCATCCCCTTCTGCCCCACACGATGCGCCTATTGCAGCTTTGTGTCCCAGGCGGTGGAGCGCTCCTTCAAGCTGATGGAGCCGTATCTTCAGGCGCTGGAGCGGGAGATCACGCTGGCGGCCCGGATGGTGCAGGACACCGGACTGCGCATCAAGTCCTTCTACATGGGCGGCGGCACGCCCACCACACTGTCCGCCAGGCAGATGGATCATCTGCTGACCCACCTGAACCGCAGCTTTGACCTCAGCGGCGTGGTGGAGTACTGCATCGAGGCGGGCCGCCCCGACACCATCGACCGGGAGAAATTACAGGTGCTCCTCGACCACGGGGCCGACCGCATCAGCGTCAATCCCCAGTCGCTGGACGACAACGTGCTGCGGGCCATCGGCCGCCGACACTCGGCGACGGACATTCTGGCCGCCATGGAGCTGGCCACGTCCATGGGGTTCCCCCATGTGAACATGGATCTGATCGCCGGACTGCCCGCCGACACGCCGGAGGGCTTCCGAAAAACGCTGGATCAGTGCATCAAAAGCGGGGCGGACAACATCACCGTCCACACGCTGGCGCTGAAAAAGGGCAGCCGCCTGACGCTGGAGGGCAGCCCCATCCCCTCGGCTGAGGCCGTGGCGGAAATGCTGGACTACGCTGACCCCACCCTGCGCGCCGCCGGGTTCGCCCCCTACTATCTCTATCGCCAGAAGTACATGTCCGGCAGCTTTGAGAACGTGGGCTGGTGCATATCCGGCGCGGAGGGACTATATAATATCTACATCATGGAGGAACTGCACAGCATCCTGTCGCTGGGCGCGGGCGGCTCCACCAAAATGGTGGATATCCGCCGGGACGACCGGATCGACCGGGTTTTCCACCCCAAGTACCCCACCGAGTACATCCAGCGACAGGAGCAGGTGGCGGCGGATCTGGAAAAGTTCGCCGCCTTCCACCGGGAGATGCTGGAGAATTTGGGGGAATAGGGGTTCCCTTCCAAAGCCTCCCCTGTGTAAGGGGAGGTGGCAACGCGAAGCGTTGACGGAGGGGTTGTCCGTAATCCGACAATCCCTCAGTCAGCTTCGCTGACAGCCCCCTTTACACAAGGGGGCCGAAGGCCGACGACTCTGTCGGCCCTTACGAAGCGTTTATCGTACCTGCCCCGTTCATCGTGCGGCGGGACACATGGGCCCCGCCCTACGCAGTTCTATTGACAGCCTTTCTAATTTACTCCTCCTGCGGTTCAAGAGGCACCGTCACGCGGATGATCGTCCCCTGCCCCGGCGTGCTGTCCAGATGCAGGCCGCCGCCCAGATCGCCGACGGCGTGCTTGACGATGGACAGACCTAGGCCTGTGCCGCCGCTCTGGCGGGAGTGGCTCTTGTCCACCCGGTAGAACCGCTCGAATACACGAGCCTGATGCTCCGGGGGAATGCCGATGCCGGTGTCGGACACAGTCAGCACCGCGCTTTCGCCGCAAAGGCCCACGTCCACGGTGACGCTGCCGCCGGGAACGTTGTACTTGATGGCGTTGTCGCAGAGGTTATACAAAATCTCCGACAGCAGCCGCCGCGCCGCCCGCACCGTCACATTCTCGCCGGTAACGGTCATGGTCACGTTCTTCGCCTCCGCCGCGTCGTGAAGGCCACGCACCGTTTCCTCCGCCAGCGGCAGCAGCTCCACCGGCTCCGCCGACAGCGCTACTCCCTCGTCCAGCTGGGACAGGCGGATGATATCCTCAATCAGTGACACCAGCCGGGCGGCCTCGTCATGGATGCGGTTCAGGAACACCGGCATATCCTCCGGCTTCACCAGTCCGTTCTGCATCAGCTCGGCGCTGCCCATGATGGATTGCAGCGGGGTTTTCAGCTCGTGGGACACATTGGCGGTGAACTCCCGCCGGTTGCGCTGTGCCAGCGCCTGCTCCGTTACATCGAAGGCCACCACCACCGCGCCGGTGACGGCGCCGTCGGACTGGATGCGGCTGATATCCAGCTGGTATTCCCGGCCATCCCGCTCCGTGTGGATCTCGCTGTGACCGCCGGCCAGGGCGGCGTGAAGGGCGCGGCTCACCTCTCCGCTGCGCTCGATGGTCAGGAAGTCCTGTCCCACGCAGCTACCGTCGGCACGGAACAGCGTTTGAGCCGCCGGATTGATGCTGAGGATCTCACCCCGCTCGTTCAGCAGCACCAGACCCTCCTGCATGCTGCCTGTGACCTGAGCGAATTCATCCCGCTTGCGCTGCAATTCCCGCAGTTGGGCATCGATCTGGCGGCGCTGCTGGTTGATGCGGCCCAGCAGGGGCGACAGCTCCTCGTAGGTGTCGTTATCCAGCGGGTGCTCCAGATCCAGCTCGTTCAGGGGCTTCACAATGTGGCGGGCCACACGCCGGGCCAGCAGCGCAGACAGAATCAGCGCCACCGCCAGCACCACCAGAAGCGGCTGGAGCATACCCAGCACCAGCACGCCCGCCGTGGCGCGGCTGATGGAGATACGTAGCACCGAGCCGTCCTCCAGACGCTGGGCCTGATAAAGCGTCTTTTCCAGCAGCGTGGAGGAGTAGCGGCTGCTCTCCCCCTGCCCTGCCAGCAGCGCCTGCTGGATCTCCTGCCGCTGGGCGTGGTTCTCCATGGTCTCCGCGTCAGTGCGGGTGTCGTACAGCACGGTGCCGTCCGCCGCCACCCAGGTCAGGCGGTAACGGTCGGAATTCAGGGACTGGAGATAGGTCTCCCCTTCCCCCTGCTGCATGGCGGCTGCGGCAAGGCTCAGCTCGTCCTTCAGCTGCTGCTCCTGCACGCCGCAGAAATATTCGTAAAGACAGCCCATGATAATGACCAGCGTGGCCAGCAGCACCGCGCCCGCCGTGACGATCATGGAACGGAAAATTCGTTTTGTCATGGCCGTGCCTCCCATCGATAGCCTACGCCCCGCACCGTTTCGATGCGGTCGCCGCACTCGCCCAGCTTCTGCCGCAGGGTACGGATGTGCATATCCACTGTGCGGGTCTCGCCTACGTAATCGGTGCCCCACACATCGTTAAACAGCTGGTCGCGGGTAAAGGCCATGCCGGGGTGGGCCAGAAACAGCTGCAACAGCGCGAATTCCTTGAAGGTCAGCGTCACCCGCTGGCCTGCCGCCGTGACGGTATGGCCGTCCAGATCCAGCGTCACGCCGCCGCTGGACAGCTGACGGCTCTGCTTGACCGGGGCGCAGCGCCGCAGCACCGCCTTCACCCGTGAAACCATCTCCATCATGCCGAAGGGCTTTACCAGATAGTCGTCGGCTCCCATGTCGAGACTCTGGATCTTGTCGTACTCCATGCCCTTGGCCGTGGCCATGATAACGGGAATCTCCCGCGTCCGGGGCAGCTGCCGCAGATAGCGCAGCAGCGACACCCCGTCCTCGCCGGGCAGCATCACGTCCAGCAGCACCAGCTCCGGCGTCTCGGTCTCCAGCGCTTCCCGGAAGGATGCGCCGTCGGCAAAGCCCCGGGCCTCGAACCCGGTGGAATTCAGGGTATACACCTCGATCTCGCGGATGCCGCTGTCATCCTCCACACACCAGATCATGTCAGTTCTCCTCTCCTTCGTGAGCGCCGGTAACGGCGAACACCACCCAACCGGCAATGTTGGTGGCATGATCGCCGATGCGCTCGAAATACTTGGCGATCATCAGAAGATCCAGCGCGTACTCGCCGTCGTCGGGCCGCTGGGCGATCCAGTCGATCAGCGTGGCCTTCACCTTGCGGAAATCCTCGTCCACCACATCGTCCTTGGCGATGACCTGATGGGCCAGCGTCACATCCCGCCGCACAAAGGCGTCCACGCTGCCCGTCACCATGGAGATGGCGGCACGGGCCATGTGACCCACAAAGGCGCACTCCTCGCCGGAGCGGCCATTCAGGAAGCCGATGATCTCGGCAATATCCTCGGCCTGATCGCCGATGCGCTCCATATCCGTTATCATTTTCAGCGCCGCGCTGATCTGCCGCAGGTCGCTGGCCACAGGCTGCTGCTGCAATAAAAGCTTCAGGCACAGAGACTCGATGTCCCGCTCCTTCTGGTCGATGCCCGCGGCACGGGGCGCCACCTGCGCTGCCAGCACCGTGTCGCCCTCCATCAGCGCCTTGGCGGCGGCGGCGATGACCTCCTCGCACAGTGCGCCCATCTCGATCAATTCCCGGTTCAGCAGCGCCAGCTGCTGGTCAAAACGGCTTCTCATGCTTATCCGAACCTCCCCGTGATGTAGTCCTCTGTCCGCTTGTCCTGCGGCTGGGCAAAGATCTGCTCCGTGTCGCCGCACTCCACCAGCTCGCCCAGCAGGAAAAAGGCGGTGCGGTCAGAGATACGGGCGGCCTGCTGCATGTTATGGGTGACGATAACAATAGTATACCTGTCTTTCAGCTCTATGGCAAGCTCTTCTATGCGGGAAGTGGAAATCGGATCCAGCGCGCTGGTGGGCTCGTCCATCAGCAGCACCTGCGGCTCCACCGCCAGCGCACGGGCAATGCACAGCCGCTGCTGCTGGCCGCCGGACAGACCCAGCGCCGATTTTTTCAGCCGATCCTTCACCTCGTCCCAGATGGCGGCGCGACGCAGCGCCTGCTCCACCATGTCGTCCAGCTTTACCTTATTGCGGATGCCGTGGGTTCGGGGACCGTAAGCCACGTTGTCGTAGATGCTCATGGGGAAGGGATTGGGCTTCTGGAACACCATGCCGATCTCCTTGCGCAGCTGGTTCACGTCCACCGACGGGGCAAAAATGTCCTGCCCCTGATAGCAGACCTGTCCGGTGACACGAACGCCGGGGATCAGGTCGTTCATCCGGTTCAGCGTCTTGAGAAAGGTGGACTTTCCGCAGCCGGAAGGGCCGATGAGGGCGGTGACGCTTTTCTCCGGGATATTGATGCTGACGTCCTTCAGCGCCTGAGACGGGCCGTACCACAGGCACAGGTCGTTGACGGTCATGATATCGCTCATATGCTTCTCCTCCTTCGGAAGTATTTGCCCACCAGAGCGGCGGCAATGTCGATAATCAGGGCCAGCACCATCAATATGGCGGCGATGGCGAAGGCCACATCAAACTCGCCCTGCTCCTTGGCGTAGACATACAGGGCCACGGACAGGGTAGCGCCGGAGCTTTGCAGCGTCTCCCCCAGGGTGCTGTACAAAGTATGGGCGAAGCCTGCTGTATACAGCAGTGCCGCCGTCTCGCCCAGAATACGACCCACCGCCAGAATGCAGCCGGTGATGACGCCGTCTACACAGCCCGGCAGCACCACCGTGCGGATGACCCGCCACTTGCCCGCGCCCAAGCCGAACGCGCCCTCACGGTAGCTCTGGGGCACGGTTTTCAGACTCTCCTGCGTGGTGCGCATGATGGTGGGCAGGTTCATGATGACCAGCGTCATGGCGCCGGCGATCAGTGATTTCTTCATGCCCAGAAACTGGCAGAAGAACATCTGCCCCACCAGACCGTAGATAATAGAGGGAATGCCGGACAGGGTCTCGGCGGCATATTCGATGACCGCCACCACCCGCTTGTTGGCGGCGTATTCCGTCAGATAGACTGCCGCGCACACACCCAGCGGCAGTACGAAAAGCAGCGTGGTCAGCACCATGCAGAGGGTGCTGATGATATCCGGTAGGATGCCGATGGTGTCGCTGAGGTAGCTGGGCTTGGTGCTCACCAGCTCCCAGCTCAGGTGCGGCACGCCCTTGATCAGCACATACAGGATCAGGAACAGCGCCAGCGCACAGGCCAGCCCGGCACACAGCACCATCAGGCCCCGCATCGTTCCGCCCCAGATGCGGCGGCGGGTAGAAAATTTCGTATCGTTCATGGTTTACTTCTCCTTACTGCGTTTCAGGAAGAAATTCAGCGCCGCGTTGATGAGCATAATGAACAGGAACAGCACCAGCGCGATGGAAAACAGCGCCTGCCGCTGCAAGCCCGCCGCCGCGTAGCCCATCTCGCTGGCTACGGCGGTGGTCAGGAAGCGGACGCTCTGGAACAGGGACGGCATGTTGGGCACGTTTCCGGACACCATCATCACCGCCATAGCCTCGCCAATGGCGCGGCCTACACCCAGCACCACCGCCGCAGCGATACCGCTGCGTGCCGCGGGAACGGACACCCTGAACCACGTCTCTACCGGCGTAGCGCCCAGCGCCAGCGAGGCATCCTCATACTCCTTGGGCACCGCCTCCAGCGCCGTCATGGCTACATTGATGATGGAGGGCAGAATCATGATGGCCAGCACGATGATGGCCGCCAGCAGTCCGGAGCCGTCGGGAATATGGAAGATCTTCCGGATGCCGGGCACCAGCACCAGCATACCCACAAGGCCGTACACCACCGAGGGGATACCCGCCAGCAGGCTGACTGCCGAGGAGACGACGGCTTTCAGCCTTGCCGGGGCCATTTTCGCCAGAAACACGGCGGTCATGAAGCCGATGGGGACGCCCAGAACGATGGCGCCCGCCGTGCCGTAAATGCTGGTCAGGATAAAGGACAGAATACCGAACTGCGGCGGCGTGCCGTTGGAGTCCCACACAGGGCCGAACAGGAATTTGATAAGGCCGATCTCCCGGATAGCAGGGATACCGGAAATAATGAGATATACGGTGATCAGCAGCACGCAGCCCACCGTTACCAGTCCCATCAGCAGGAACCAGCCGTGGATCACGTTCTCCCAAAGTCGTCTTGCTTTCATATACGCACCTCATACATGCAGGGGAAGGCGGCACCCCTCAGGGATGTCGCCTGTCCGCCCGTGGTTTTTCAGTTGGCAGCCACTGCGCCGGCGGCAGAGATGATGGACGCCGCGTCAGCAGAGAGGGCGTAATCGAAGAACGCTTGAGCTGCGGGAGAGAGGGCCTTGCCTTCCACGGTCACCAGCACGAAGGGACGCTGCACCAGATAGCTGCCGTCCTTGACGGTGGCCTCGCTGGGGGTCACGCCGCCCACGTTCAGGGCCTTGACCGTATCCTTGACGGAGGCCAGAGAAGCGTAGCCGATGGCGTCGGGGTTCTGGCTGACGGCGGTGATCACATCACCGGTGGAGGTCAGCTCCTGACGATACTGGCAGGCATCCTTGGTGCCGGTGATGGACTCGAAGCCATCGCGGGTGCCGCTGGCAGCCTCACGGCCGATCAGAACGACCTCGGCGTCATTGCCGCCCACGTCCTTCCAGTTGGTGATCTCGCCGGTATACAGCTTGGCGATCTGCTCCAGGGTCAGGTCGGAGACGGGGTTGTCGGGGTGCACGATAATGGCGATACCGTCATAGGCCAGAACGGTCTCCTTCAGGCCGGCCGCCTTCTCCTCGTCCTTCAGCGCACGGGAGGAAAGACCGATGTCGCAGGTACCCTCCTGCACGGCGGTGATGCCGGAGCCGGAGCCGGTGGGGTTGTAGTTGACGGTCACACCGCCGTTGGCGGCCATGAAGGACTCGCTCAGTGCGCCGATGACCTTCTCCATAGAGGTGGAGCCGTCAGTGGACACGGTGCCGGTGATGGCGGCGGTGTCGCCGCCGTTGTTGTCAGCGGCATTGTCGCCGCTGTTGTCGCTGTTGCTGTTGCCGCAGGCCACCAGGCTCAGAGCCATGACCAGCGTCAGCGCAAGGGCAATGAACTTTTTCATAATGTATATCTCCTTTTCATTTGGTGTCGTTTTGTTTTGGATGTCTCATCCTTACAGCTAACAGCTTACGGCAGGTGTGTAAAATGAGAAAGCGCGGTCATGTAAAATCCATGTCAAATCGCCGGATCCGGGCGCTGCAAAAAAATGTCAAAAATTTTTGAAATTGAGTGTTGACATTTTTCCTTATGCTTGCTATAATGTACAAGCTTGAGTTCGACGACAACGAAAGCGCAGCACGGCCAAGTAGTTCAGTTGGTTAGAACGCCAGCCTGTCACGCTGGAGGTCGAGGGT
>OIZI01000116.1_pt1 | contig 40622 bp, 34 predicted proteins | sample 1588441 | NCBI WGS metagenome assembly OIZI01 (sample SAMN03283284) | human gut metagenome | biome: human-associated habitat; material: feces | host: Homo sapiens | place: Peru | collected 2012 | reverse complement strand
GTCCTGCTCTACTACGTAATACTTCAAGTGGTAGAGCTTAGAGTGCTCGTCCTTGTAGATAACCTCCTCGTCAGAGAGCGCAGTCTGAGCCTTAGGATCCCAGTTGACCATACGCACACCACGATAGATGAGACCTTTCTTGTAAAGATCGCAGAATACGTGGATGACGGCGCGGGAGCGGGTCTCGTCCATAGTGAATGCTGTACGGTCCCAATCACAACTGGCACCGAGCTTGCGGAGCTGCTTGAGGATGATACCACCGTGCTCGTGAGTCCAGTCCCAAGCATGCTTGAGGAACTCCTCGCGGGTAAGGTCAGTCTTCTTGATACCCTGCTGAGCAAGGCGGTTGACTACCTTAGCCTCGGTAGCGATACTGGCGTGGTCTGTACCTGGTACCCAACAAGCGTTCTTGCCTTCCATGCGTGCACGGCGAACGAGAATGTCCTGAATCGTATTGTTGAGCATGTGTCCCATGTGGAGCACACCCGTTACGTTTGGTGGAGGGATAACCACTGTATAAGGTTCACGACCATCTGGCTTAGAGCTGAAAAGCTTGTTGTCGAGCCAGTACTGATACCATTTACTTTCCACTGCTTGTGGATCGTATTTACTTGCTAATTCCATTGTTTATATCTAATTTTTATTCTTTTTCTTTAAAAAACGGTGCAAAGATACTAATTTTTGGGCGAAAAATACTATCTTTGCATCAAAATTATTAATTTTTGCACAAAACGATGGTTAGTAATGCAGTAAAAGAAGTTTCAGAGCAAGATAGAAGAAAACTCCTAGCCGGTTTTCTCTATGATATGGCGAAGCTGATGTTTGGTAGCGTTGCCGTGGGAGGATTGTCGCCTCTGTTCACAGGTAAGGGCTTGGGTGACATCAATATTGCGTGTGTATTTGTAGGCTTTATTTGTGGGTGTACGCTTGCTTATATTGCCAATGAATTGTTAAAATTTAAAGAGTAAGAATATGAATTGGGATATTATGGGAGCTTGGTTTCTCTTCAATGTAATGATGTGTGTAGCTGCTGTTTCTTTCGCCATTTTCCTTAATACGAAAGCGGGAAAGAAGTGGAAGAAGAATCTTTAATGTGAGGTTATAATCATGCATACGAAAGAAGAAAAGTTAGCAGCGTTCAGTCGCTTGCTGGATGTGCAGGACCGTCTGCGTCTGCAGTGTCCATGGGATAAGAAGCAGACATTCGAGAGTCTTCGCCCGAATACAATCGAGGAGACTTTCGAGCTTTGTGACGCCTTGATGAAGCGCGATTACAAGGATATCAAGAAGGAGTTGGGCGATGTGTTGGAGCATGTGATGTTCTATAGTATTATCGGCAGAGAAGACGGTGAGTTTGATATCTGCGATGTTTGCAATCAGGAGGCAGATAAACTGATGTTCCGGCATCCTTTCATCAATTGGAATGAGGAAGGAGAGTGGAGTGTCTCCAATCCTGATATGTACATCAATGAGAATGGTCAGGTTGTTTATAAGGAAGAGAAAAATGAGTCTGGTAAATCACTGGATTCTGCTTCTGATGATGATCAGAGCTCTTTGGAAAAGGTGGGCGCAGTCAAACCGAAAACTTCAACTGCTGTTGAGAAAACCTGGGAGCAGATTAAGCAGCAGGAGAAGGATGGAAATGAAAGAGTGCTTAGCGGTGTTCCTAATGCCTTGCCTTCTCTTATTAAAGCTTATCGCATACAGGACAAGGCAAGAAATGTAGGCTTTGATTGGAAAAACAAAGAGGATGTTTGGGATAAGGTCCAGGAGGAACTTGATGAATTGAAAATAGAATTGGCAAAGGAAGATAAGGAAAAATCCACACAGGAATTGGGTGATTTCCTTTTTTCTGTGATCAATGCAGCCCGTCTCTACAAACTGAATCCCGATAATGCACTTGAACATACCAATCAGAAATTCATTCGTCGCTTTAATTATGTGGAAGATCATACCTTAAAACAGGGAAAAAATCTGAAGGATATTTCATTGGAAGAAATGGATCAGCTATGGAATGAAGCTAAATCTTTAGAGAAGAGTGAAGACCAATCTAAAGAGGCGAATAAAAACTGATTTATTTTAAGTAAAGGTAAATCTACAGAAAAGCGTAATATAAAATAAAAGATAAGGTAAATCTATAAAAGAATGGGTTAAAATTTTGATAGTATTCGGAATATAGATGATCCTGCGATTATTGGTTATCCTGCGAATATAGACAATATCGCAAAAATTGAGAACAATAAAGAATAAGGAGATTTAAATATGAAGAAATTATTTTTTATAACAATAGCTTTAGTAAGCCTGTTTGTCGTTAACAGCTGTAAGGAACGTAAAACATCCAATGTCATTTCTGTTGTTGATACAGCAGATGTTGATGTTCCTGACTCGACTATATATGGTATTTGCGGTGATGGCACCACAATGCATAATCTTCAGTTGATAACAGATGCTGGAGATACCATGAACGTCTTCATCGATGATGAAGAACCTAACATCGTGAAAGGTGGTTTGTTGGCAGGTGACAGAATCGCTTTGATATTGAATGGTCAAAAAAATGAAGAACTGGGCGATGTGGCTGCTCAGCAGGTGATTAATCTGACTTCACTTCTCGGAAAGTGGACGAGTCTGGATAAGAATTTTGAGATTATTGAAGGCGGTGAGGTCAAGAATAATGTGAAGGCAGAACAGAATCCTTGGACTTCCTGGAAGATTCTCAATGGTAAGTTGTTGCTCAACAAGGATACTTTTATGATTGATGAACTGGGTCCTGACAGTATGTATTTGGAAAATAATGCTGGAATCTTTACTTTCAAGCGTCAAGTATAATATATTTTCAAACGTTGGGTATAAGTTTCTTGTAAGAGGAAAATAATTTATTTTTAGATAAGATTTAATGGAACCTTTTAGAATTCATATATTAGGGTGTGGCAGTGCATTGCCCACCCTTAAACATTATCCTACTTCGCAAATTATAGAATTGCGAGGAAAGGCTTTTATGATAGATTGCGGTGAGGGTGCTCAGATACAATTCAGACGTTCCCGCATTCATTTTGGGAAAATCAATGCCATCTTCATATCTCATTTGCATGGTGATCATTGCTTTGGTTTACTCGGATTGCTTTCTACCTTTGGAATGTTAGGCAGGACATCTTCTCTAAAAGTCTATGCGCCAAAAGAATATGAAACTTTGTTTAAGCAACAGTTAGATTTCTTTATGACGGGTATGGAATATAAAATAGAGTTTGTTCCCGTTGATACCAAGGTGTCAGAAATTATCTATGAAGACAAGTCTCTTACGGTAGAAACAATTCCGCTTCAGCATCGCGTTCCTTGTTGTGGCTTTCTATTCCGCGAGAAGGCTACCTTACCTCATATCCGACGTGATATGATTGACTATTATGAGATTCCGGTCAGTCAGATTAATAATATCAAGTTAGGAAAGGATTGGATAACATCGGATGGAAAAGTTATTGACAATAGCCAATTGGTAACTCCAGCTGAGACACCAAGAAGTTATGCATACTGTAGTGATACGAAGTTTATGCCTGAGCTTTATAAAAAAATACAAGATGTAACGGTACTTTATCATGAGAGTACTTATGCTTCAGAGAATGAGGATAGAGCCAAACTTTATTATCATTCTACTGCTAAACAGGCAGCTCTTGTAGCTAAAGCGGCCAATGCCGGTAAACTTCTTTTAGGTCATTATAGTGCGAGATATAATTGTGAAGACATTCTACTCAATGAGGCAAAAGCCGTTTTTCCTCATAGTTTTTTAACTCAGGAAGGGGATGTTGTAGAGATTTAAATGGCCTACAAAAAAGAAATTTGCAAAAAAATATAAATCTGATGCAAGATTTTCATATTTTTCAGTTTTTAGATAAATGGCTATGAGTTTTAGACCACCCGGTTGTGGTAACTTGTTGTTAAAGAATGAAATCAGAAAAGGAATTATTGGATGATATCAAAAAGGGCGACAGGAGTGCGTTGCATCAACTGTATAGCCGATATGTGGGATATGCCATGGCTGTAGGGCTGAGGTATGTCCCTGATCGTGATGATCTCAATGATGTCATTCAGGATAGTTTTGTGAAGATTCTTTCTTCTGTCAACAGGTTTGAATACAGGGGTGAGGGATCGTTGAAGGGATGGGTTCTTAGAATTGTTTCCAATGAGGCAATCAATTTCATCAAACAGAAAGCAAAATTTTCTTTTGTTGATGAGTTCCCAGATGAGATAGAAGAACAAGAACCAGACGTCGATAAAGTACCACCGCAAGTTCTGAATCAGATGATCAGTGAGTTGCCTGATGGTTATAGAATGGTTTTAAACCTCTATGTCTTTGAACAAAAGAGTCACAAGGAGATTGCAGAGATGCTTGATATCAAGGAATCTACTTCTGCTTCTCAGTATTTGAGGGCCAAAAAACTTTTAGCGAACAAAATTAATAATTATCTAAAGAGTAAGGAATATGAATAACGATTGGACAGACAGACTACGCGACCGGATGGCAGACTATCAAATGCCAGTCGGTGATGAGTTGTGGGCTAACATTGAACAATCGTTAGTTCATGACGAGGCTTTTGCGAATAAAAACGTCCATAGCAATAATGGTGTCGCTCGCTCTGTTGTGATGCGCCGTTTCTCTATAGCCGCATCAATAGCTGTCCTTCTTGCTGGTGGTGCCTATGTGTATTTCCATCCGTGGAATGAAATTGCAGAAAATGAAGTCGCTGCTATATTTGACAAAGGCCCCAAAAGTTTCATAGATAAAAGGCAGACAGCAGTCTCTAAAAATGGTCAGAAATCAATCTCTAATAATGGTCGGACTGCGCTATCTGCTAATGGTCAAAATACAAATTATGATGATCAGACCGCACTATCTGATGATGGTCAAAATGGGATGACTAAAGATGGACTGCACACTTCGTCTGGAGGCGGACAGACAAGGAACAACATTCTTGCTCAATCTAATTCTGTAGATTTAGTAAGTTCAGAATCTGCTTTATCTTTAGATTTAGATACTCAGAGTTCTGTCCGTTCTGTAAATGAGAAATCAGAAACGGTTCCTTCATCCCGTTCTTCTCGGAAAGTAAACTCTCTAATAACTCCAGAAGGTGATGTAATGTCTTCTGCTCAGAACAGAAGAGGAGCTGTTTTGGCGCAAAGCAGTATGGATGAAGAGCTGGGACGTAAAGACAAACGTCATCGTGGTGGCTTGAAACTTCAGTTGTACGGCGAGAATGGATTTATTGGGAAGACATCGGGAGGCAATAGTCCTGTATTGATGAGTTCTATGCCTTCTTCTGATCCTGTTTATTATGATAAAAATATCAAGATTGCCAGTTTCTTTGATGAAAGATATATGGCCATGATCCCAACTTCGGATCTCTACGAAAAGACCAAGCATCATCAACCGATATCAGTAGGTATGCAGGTGGGCTTTCATCTTCTTCCTAAGTTGAAACTCTCTACGGGCCTGGTTTATACCAAAGTCTGTTCGGATTTCATCAGTGGAGTTTCTGATACCCGTACAGTCTCTACCCAAGACCTCCATTATATAGGAATACCGCTCAATTTGAGTTATTCTGTATGGGAATATAAAGGCTTGCATACTTACGTGACAGCAGGTGGTGAAGGAGCTGTAAATATTAAGAATCATACCGAAACGGATGGAGAAGTAAAAGAAAGCAAACGTGATAAGATGCAATGGTCAACAAATGCATCTGTTGGTATCCAGTATGATTTTATTCCTCAATTGGGAGTTTATGTGGAGCCTGGAATGAAATATTACTTTGATAATGGAAGTCAGATTGAAAATATCTTCAAAGATAAAAAGTTGAATTTCAATATCCAGTTCGGTCTCCGATTCAATATTGGGAAGTAATTTTTTCTCCTTGCCCACGCAAGAATTTTTCCGTGGGCAGGGAAAATAAAAGTGGGTGTAGGGGCGGAATTTTTGACCCCTAATTTCTCGAAAATTACAGACGGATGAAGAAGCACTTTTTAGTAACCTAATGATGCGCATCATTAACACCTAACGATGCGTATCATTGACACCTAACGATGCGCATCATTAGACCTTAATAAAGCGCATCATTAGACCTTAATAAAGCGCATCATTAGACCTTAATAAAACTTATACCTCAATAAAGCGCTTCGTTAGAGCTTATAAATGTGTTTCCTTTGAGGAAATGCTTTATAAAAAGAGGGTGTGTCATGTAGTTATGACACACCCTCTCTTTTTTATATGATTTTCTGATTTAGTTCTTGAAACTGTGGATAGGAGCAGGGATGCGTCCTACACGGTTGACAAATGCTTCGCAACTGAAAGAGTTGACAGGCATGATAGGAGCATGACCCAGCAAACCGCCAAAGTCAACATTGTCGCCAACCTTCATTCCAATTACTGGAATCACGCGGACTGCGGTAGTTTTCTGATTGATCATACCGATAGCTGCCTCGTCAGCAATCACACCTGAAATGGTAGTTGCAGGAGTGTCGCCAGGAATTGCAATCATATCAAGACCTACAGAGCAAACGCAGGTCATAGCTTCCAATTTCTCGATAGTCAGAGCACCAGCCTCAACAGCATCAATCATACCCTGGTCTTCACTTACAGGAATGAAAGCACCACTCAGACCACCTACGTATGATGAAGCCATGATGCCACCCTTCTTTACCTGGTCATTCAACAGAGCCAAAGCTGCGGTTGTACCAGGAGCTCCTGGATGTTCCAAACCGATTTCCTTAAGAATGTCAGCCACACTGTCGCCGATAGCAGGAGTAGGAGCCAGAGACAAGTCGATGATGCCGAATGGGATATTCAGACGAGCAGAAGCCTCTTTAGCCACCAACTGACCTACACGTGTAATCTTGAATGCAGTACGCTTGATGGTCTCGCACAAAACCTCGAAACTCTCACCGCGAACACTTTCCAGTGCATATTTTACTACACCAGGACCGCTGACACCCACGCTGATGACCGCATCTGCCTCGCTTACACCATGGAAAGCACCAGCCATAAACGGATTGTCGTCAGGTGCATTGCATAAAACAACCAACTTAGCACAACCCAGTGAACCCTGATCCTTAGTTGCCTCAGCAGTATCCTTGATGATTTGTCCCATCAGGCGGACAGCATCCATGTTGATACCCGTCTTTGTAGAACCTACATTGATAGAACTGCAGATAAAATCAGTCTGCGCCAGAGCCTGCGGAATAGAACGGATCAGAAGTTCATCGCTCTTGCTCATACCCTTGCTTACAATAGCAGAGTAACCACCCAGGAAGTTTACGCCGAGTTCCTTGGCACATTTGTCAAGCGTCTTGGCAATCTTCACGTAGTCGTCTGTAGTCTTGCATGCAGAACCGCCTACGAGTGAAATAGGAGTAATGGAGATTCTCTTGTTGACGATAGGAATACCAAATTCCTTAGAGATGTCTTCGCCGGTTTTTACCAGATTTTTGGCCAGGCGAGTGATTTTATTGTATATGTTCTGACAGAGCACATCCACATCTGTTGCAGCACAATCCAACAGGTTGATACCCATTGTGATGGTACGAACATCGAGATTTTCCTGCTCAATCATCTTGTTGGTTTCGATAACCTCAGATATGTTGATCATAATTGTATTTTTATCTATATATATATAATATAATAATGTGTCTAATTGATACCCTGAATGAATATCGGGATTGATTAGATACGGTGCATCATATCAAAAATTTCCTCACGCTGGGTTTTGATCTGTACGCCCATGCCTTTACCAATCTCAGTAAGCTCATCAGCCACATTCTCGAAAGACTTCTTCATCTTACCCATGTCAACAATCATCATCATGTTGAAATACTTCTGAACGATGGTCTGTGAGATATCAAGAATGTTGATGTCATTCTCTGCCAAATAGGTACAAACCTTAGCAATGATACCCACAGTATCTTTGCCCACTACTGTAATAATTGTTCTATTCATGATCAAATCTATTTGTTTTTGGTAATTATTTTGTCTGCAAAATTAACACTTTATTATTAAACTGCCAAATAAATATTCAAAAAGTTATTGTTTTTAATGAAAAGAATATTCTTTTTGCAGTTATTCCCCCGTTTCTTATTTAGTTCCGAAATACAGGAAGAGCATACCTAAGAGCACCAAAAGCAGGTCGACAAACTTTGCTTTGAGGTTCTTCTCGTGGAAGATAGCGGCTCCGAAGAGAAAACTGACGATGACACTTCCGCGTCTTACCATACTTACGATACTGATCATGGCGCCCGGTAAACTTAATGCGTAGAAATAGACGAAGTCTGCTGCGCTCAAGAAGATACTGATGAATACGATAGACCAGTGCCAGTGGAATGGGGTGGTACTGTTCTTCTTAGGCCACCAAATCATGAGCATCATCGCTCCCATGAGGAAGAACTGATAGATATTGTACCAGCTCTGTACAATCATTCTGTCCAGTCCGACGCCACCGTTCTCAGGGGGAGCCATGAGATATTTGTCATAAAGACCGCTAATAGCTCCCAATATGGCAGCCAAGACGATGAAGTAGATCCACTTGTCATGCTTGAAGTCGATTCCTTCTTTCTTTCCGCTTTTGCTGAGCATGGCGAAAGAGATGATAGCCAAAATTACACCAATCCACTGATATAGGTTCAATACTTCACCATACACTATCAGTGCACCTACAAGTGTCATCACCGGTCTTGTGGCATTGATAGGTCCTACAATGGTAAGAGGCAGATGCTTCATACCGAAATAGCCGAATGTCCAACTGCTCAATACAATCATACTCTTCAGTACGATATATTTATGAACCTCCCATCCGCCTTCAGCTACATGAAATATCGTTCCGTCCAACTGAGTTCCTGTATAGCTCATAATGATGAACGGGATGAAGATGAGCGATGAAAAGAGGGTGTTCAGAAAGAGCACCGGAATCACCGCGTTACCAGAAAGTGCCTTTTTCTTGAAGGCATCATAGAATCCCAGCAGTGTAGCTGAGAGAAATGCTAATACTAACCACATAAATTTTAATCTGATTACCTTTTATTTACCTATTGTTTTTTCTTATAATATTTACCTTACTTTTCATCCAGTTTTTAATATCTCCAGTCCTTGGATTTCATCAGTCCTTGTATTTCATCAGTCCTTCAATCCCCAGTCCTGATTTTCTCCAAGTGCTTATTTCTCCTCCAGTTCCTTCTGTAGTCTCAGGATTTCATCTCTGTATTGTGCAGCTTGCATGAAATCGAGTTCCTTGGCAGCCTGTTTCATCAGGGCAGTTGTGTTTTCAATACTCTTGACGAGTTCCTCCTTACTCATACTGCGTACGATAGGATCGGCAGCAAAAGCGCCTCCTTCTGGTTCGATATATACCCGTTTAATCTCCTTCTTGCCGTCACCGATACGATAGTTCTCTTCCTTGTCGGCAGATGTTGGGAGTGCAGAGGTAATTGCCTTCTCTATCTGTTTAGGTGTGATACCATGATCTGCATTGTACTGCAACTGAATACTTCTTCTGCGGGCAGTTTCATCGATGGTACGCTGCATGCTCTCTGTGATGTTGTCTGCATACATGATAACCTTTCCGTTGACATTTCTTGCCGCTCTACCGGCAGTCTGCGTGAGTGAACGGTGACTTCTCAGGAAACCTTCCTTGTCGGCATCGAGAATAGCTACCAATGAAACCTCAGGCAGGTCAAGTCCCTCACGTAAGAGATTGACGCCCACCAGTACGTCGTAGATACCAGCTCGCAGGTCGTTCATGATTTTCACACGGTCAAGCGTAGCCACATCACTGTGGATATAGGCAGCTTTTACATTATGATTCAGCAAGAACTCAGTCAACTCCTCCGCCATTCTCTTGGTCAGGGTCGTGATCAGTACTCGCTCGTTTCTGTGCGTCCTGGTCAATATCTCATCCAACAGATCGTCTATCTGATTTTCGCTTGGTCTTACTTCGATTTCTGGATCCAACAGTCCCGTCGGTCTAATCAACTGTTCTACCACAATACCCTCAGCCTCCCTGAGTTCATAGTCGGCAGGTGTGGCGCTTACATAGATAGCCTGATGGATCATACTGTGGAATTCTTCAAAGGTCAGCGGTCTGTTGTCAAAAGCAGCGGGAAGTCTGAAACCGTATTCCACGAGATTCTTCTTTCTGGCTCTATCACCTCCGTACATCGCACCTATCTGTGGGATGCTGACATGACTCTCATCTACCACTAACAGGAAATCTTTCGGGAAGAAGTCCAGCAGACAGTATGGTCGTTCTCCAGCCTGTCGTCCATCGAAATATCTGGAGTAGTTTTCGATACCCGAACAGTGACCTAATTCCTTGATCATTTCCATATCGTATTCCACTCTTTCCTTGATTCGCTGTGCCTTGATTCCATCGCCGATACTCTTGAAGAACTCTTCCTGCTTCACCAGGTCGTCCTGTATCATGCGGATAGCCTGTTCCGTCTGTTCCTTGGTTGTCACAAACAGATTGGCAGGATAGATCTCATATCGGTCGAATGATTCTATGCGATGATAGGTGAGAGAATCGACTTCCTCGATACTGTCGATTTCATCGTCCCACCAGGTAACTCTCAGCACATTGTCACTGTAGGCCATGAAGATATCAACCGTTTCACCTTTCACCCTGAAGTTGCCGCGCTGCAGTTCAATGTCGTTTCTTACATACAGCGCATCAACCAGCTGTCGCAGGAATACATTGCGGTCCAGTATTTGTCCTTTCTTTATCTTGATGATATTTTCCTGCATGGCAGTAGGGCCACCCATACCATAGATACAGGAAACAGAGGAGACCACGATAACATCCTTTCTACCAGATAATAGGGCAGAAACGGCTCCGAGTCGCAACTTGTCTATTTCTTCGTTGATGGCAAGATCCTTCTCTATGTAGGTGTCCGTAGTAGGAAGATAAGCTTCTGGCTGATAATAGTCGTAGTAGGAGACATAGTATTCTACAGCATTTTCAGGAAAGAAGCCCTTCATTTCCTGATACAACTGCGCAGCCAGAGTCTTGTTGTGACTCAGGATGAGTGTAGGCTTTCCCACGTTGGCAATGACATTGGCCACGGTGAAGGTTTTTCCCGAACCAGTGACACCTAAGAGAACCTGCGCAGGATCTCCTTGCTCCACACCCTCGGTGAGTTGCCTGATCGCCTGTGGCTGATCGCCGGTAGGCTGGTATTTGGAAGTTATCTTGAATTCCATATCTGTTGATTTCAAAAATCAGTTTATAGACAAGTATTGAGACACGAAGTCTTAATAAAATTAAATTATCGGTTGCAAAATTACAAAAAAAATCGCATAATTAGTTATAAAGAATGATAAAATGCGAAAAAGTGTATTTTTTTCTTTGTAGATAGCTATTTTATAGTTAACTTTGCATCACAAAACGTGATTATAATGAAAAAAACAATTCTTATATCAGCTTGTTTTGCGCTTCTGATGTCAAGTTGTGCAAATCAGTTTAACCAGGTTTATAAGTCTCAGGATTATAACTTGAAATATGAGTATGCCAAGCAGTATTTTGCTTCTGGCAAGTATTCTCGTGCAGCTACTCTTCTGAATGACTTGATTACTATCAAGAAGGGATCTACAGAGGCAGAGGAGAGTCTGTATATGCTCGCCATGTGTGAGTTTGAGATGAAAGACTATGAGACGGCAGCAGAGTATTTCCGCAAATATGTTTCCAGTTATCCTAAGGGTATCTATGCAGAACAGGCTAAGTTCTTTGTTGGCGAGAGCCTTTATATGAATGCTCCGGAACCACGTCTTGACCAGAGTACTACGATTACAGCGATCAGTGCTTTTCAGGAGTATCTCGATGTATATCCTGATGCCCGTCTGAAGAAGTTGGCTACCAGTCGTCTTTTCGCTTTGCAGGATCTTCTGGTTGAGAAGGAATATAAGAATGCGAAGCTTTATTATGATTTGGGAAGTTATTTCGGTAATTGCTTGGGTGAGGGTAACAACTATCAGGCATGTATCGTAACAGCTCAGAATGCATTGAAGGATTATCCTTATAGCAATAAGCGTGAAGCATTTGCCACACTGATTATGAAAGGCAAGTTTGAACTGGCCAAGATGAGTGTGGAGGAGAAGCAGCTGGAGCGTTATCAGGATGCAGAGGATGAGTGCTACGGTTTCATCAATGAGTATCCGGATTCAAAGGAACGTGCCAATGCAGAAAAGATGATTGCGAAGTGTAAGGAATTCGAAAAAGAACATCCTGAGGATGCACTGGAAAAATTGAGTTCCAGTAATTCTAATCAGTAAAGTTTCTTTTGGGATTTAGCTGTTGCAAGAATCTATCTGAAGGGATTTGAAGAATCTGTCTGACTGGATTTAGAGAACCTTATAAATAGAGTTTGAAGAATCATTCAGATTTATAGAATCTTTCAAAATAAGTATAATTTCAAAATAAGAAATAAGAATAGTAAGAATCAATCAAAATAGATATTAAATAAAGGTATTATTATGGATTACAAAAAAACAAAAGCTCCAACAAACACCGTGACTCGTAATATCATGGATCTCTGTGATGACACAAACAATATCTACGAGAGTGTAGCAATCATCGCTAAGCGTGCGAATCAGATTTCTCTTGATATTAAGCAGGAATTGAACAAGAAGCTTCAGGAGTTTGCTTCTTACAACGACTCTTTGGAAGAGGTATTCGAGAACCGTGAGCAGATAGAGATCTCTCGCTATTATGAGAAACTCCCTAAGCCAACTCTCTTGGCTACTCAGGAGTTTGTTGATAAGAATATCTACTGGCGTGACCCAACAAGAGAGCACGCTCCTGTTGATAGATATTAATCTGATTACTGACTCTATATCATATATAATGCAGATTCTGCAAATATATAATTCAATGTTATATATAAGGTATTCTGCTCCTTTATGAGGTGTTTCCTCTTTTAATGAGGAGTTTTGCCTTTTAATGTGGAGTTCTGTCTCTATTTTTAGGAATATAATTATAATTTAGGGATTTCAATTATATAGAAATGTAGGGTAGTGATTATGTAATCATATAGGAATATAACAAGATTATGATACAGCGTAAACAAACATTGTTTCTTCTGGTCGCATTCATTGCCTGTGTAATCTGCCTGTTTGTTCCTGTGGCTTCAGTGATGCCGCAGGGGATGGAAAATCCGATGTCAGTACACTGTCTGGGCATTAGCGGCGAAGAGGGAATCCGTTTTGATGCAAGCTGTTTGCCACTGTTCCTTCTTTGCTCCGTTTCTGCATTGATATCCCTGGCAACAGTATTCCTGTTCAAGAACCGTAAGTTGCAGATCAATCTCTGCTCTATCAACTTGCTTTTCAATGTACTCTGGTACGTTGATTATGCAGTGATTTTCTTCGGACTTGTAGGATTAGAAAATGTATCCGGCGATTTGACATTTCATTGGGGTGCGGTAATGCCTCTTATATCACTTGTCTTTGTGCTTTTAGCACGTAAGGGAGTAAGTGATGATGAGAAATTGGTACGTGCAGCCGATAGAATTCGTTAGAGCAACCCGTAGAATACGTTAAAAATAATTATAAAATCAACTTAAAATTTGTGTGAATCAAATAAAAGTTGTAATTTTGCACCCGCTGTCACGAGATGGCAGCATAAAATTCAAACCTCAAATTAAAAAATTAGATTAAAAAATGGCAACAAAAATCAGATTGCAGCGCGGCGGTCGCAAGAGCTATGCTTTCTACAGCATCGTAATCGCTGACGTTAGAGCACCACGTGATGGTAAATTTACTGAGAAGATTGGTACTTACAACCCTAACACCAATCCTGCTACTGTAGATTTGAATTTCGATCGCGCCCTCTACTGGGTAGAGACAGGTGCACAGCCAACAGACACAGTACGTAACATCCTCAAGGGCGAGGGCGTTTACTTGATGAAGCACCTCCGTGGTGGCGTTAAGAAGGGCGCATTCGACGAGGCTGAGGCTCAGAAGCGTTTCGACGCTTGGAAGAACGGTGCAGACCAGAAGGTTTCTGCAGTTCGTGACGCTGAGGCAAAGGCTAAGAAGGAAGCTGCTGCTAAGGAGCTTGAGGCTGAGAAGAAGATGAATGAAGCAATCGCAAAGAAGGTAGCTGACAAGAAGGCTGCTCAGGCTGCTGCTCAGGCAGAGGCTGAGGCTGCTGCAACTGCTGAGGAAACTCCAGCAGAGGACGCTCCTGCAGAGGCTTAATCTTCTTGAAGATTTAAAGTATAAAGGTCGGTTTCTCTTTTTGAGGTCCGACCTTTTTTATTAAACTTACCCCATTGGGGATTTTTTTTGGAAATAATAGATTCTGGATTATGGATTATCAAAAAGAATAATAAATTCTTCATGGAATGTAGATCCTTCATGGAATGTAGATTCTTAGTTGAATGAACTTCTTCATAGAAAGAATAGCCTTCAATAGGATGATGTAATTCCTTATAATTAGTAATAAGGATATTTACATTCTCATAATAAGGATATTTACATTCTCAAAAGAATGAATTCTTTAAAAGTAATTCTGTAATCAAGATTCTGTAATATATAGATTCTGTAATGATATCGGTTGAAAATCTTAAAGTTGAATTTGGCGTAAAACCTCTTTTTCATGATGTCAGTTTTGTCATCAATGATAGAGATCGCATAGCGCTCGTCGGCAAAAACGGTGCTGGCAAATCTACCATGCTCAAAATCCTGTGTGGTTTGCAGAAACCTACTGACGGTGTTGTGGCGATTCCAAACGATACCACTATCGGATATCTGCCTCAGGTCATGAAACTTCAGGACGATACGACGGTCAAGGAAGAAACCCGCAAGGCCTTTGCTCATAATACGGAGATGAAGGCGCGTCTTGATAAGATGCAGCAGGAAATGGCTGACCGTACCGACTACGAGAGTGATGAATATGCGCAACTCGTGGAGAAGTTCTCTCAGGAACATGAACGCTACATGATGATGGGAGGTGAAAACTATGAGGCTGAAATCGAACGTACCCTGACGGGTCTCGGATTTGTGCGAGAGGATTTTGAACGTCCTACCAGAGAGTTTTCCGGTGGATGGCGTATGCGTATCGAATTGGCAAAAATCCTGTTGCAGAAACCAGATGTTCTCTTGCTCGATGAGCCTACCAACCATCTTGATATTGAAAGTATCCAGTGGTTGGAACAGTTTCTTGCACAAAGTGCAAAGGCTGTCGTACTCGTGAGTCACGACCGTGCGTTTATCAATAATGTCACCAATCGTACGTTGGAGATTACCTGCGGAAGGGTAGAAGACTACAAAGTGAAATACGATGAGTATATCGTCCTTCGTCAGGAACGTCGCGAACAACAATTGAGGGCTTACGAGAACCAACAGAAGGAAATCGCTGATATCAAGGACTTTATAGAAAGATTCCGATATAAACCTACCAAGGCTGTACAGGTGCAGAGCCGTATCAAGCAGTTGGAGAAAATTGTGCCGATTGAGGTGGATGAGGTGGATAACAAACAGATGCGTCTCAAGTTCCCTCCTTGTCTGCGAAGCGGTGATTATCCGGTTATCTGCGATGAGGTACGCAAGGATTATGGAGAGCATACGGTTTTTGATCACGTCACCCTTACTATTAAAAGAGGTGAGAAGGTCGCGTTTGTAGGAAAGAACGGTGAGGGTAAATCAACGCTTGTCAAATGTATCATGGGTGAGATTCCTTTTACGGGCAACCTCAAGATTGGACACAATGTACAGATAGGATATTTCGCACAGAACCAGGCGCAGCTCCTTGATGAGAACCTCACGATTTTCGATACCATCGATCGTGTAGCTACTGGTGAAATGCGTCTGAAGATCAACGACCTCCTCGGCTCATTCATGTTTGGTGGTGAGACTTCAGAAAAGTATGTGAAGGTGCTCAGTGGTGGTGAAAGAAGCCGATTGGCTATGATCAAACTGCTGCTCGAACCAGTCAACCTGCTGATACTCGATGAGCCTACCAACCATCTTGATATGCAGTCAAAGGATGTGCTCAAGGAAGCTATCAAGGCTTTTGATGGTACAGCCATCATCGTGAGCCACGACCGTGAATTCCTTGATGGATTGGTGGATAAAGTCTATGAGTTCGGTGGCGGTAAGGTACGTGAGCACTTAGGTGGTATCTATGACTATCTCCGTGCGCACAATGCAGATTCCATCAACGCTGCATTGACAAGTGCACAGTCAGCTCCCGTGGCGGCGACAGTAGAGGCAACTCCTTCTGCCGGTAAACAGAATTATGCAGAGCATAAGGAACAGCAGAAGAAAATCCGCAAGGCTGAGAAGGCAGTCAAGGAGTGTGAAGACCGCATTGCCAAACTGGAAAAGCGCAAGAAGGAAATCGATGACCTCCTGATGAAGCCTGAGAATGCTACCAATATGGAACTTGTCACAGAATATACTTCGCTGATGCAGAAACTTGATGAAGAAAATGATAACTGGCTGCTTCTTTCTGAAAAGCTCGAAGAAGTCAGCAATTCATAATCCTTCTGCATGAGATTTCTTCGGTATAGAATTTCTTCAGTCTGAGATTTCTTCATATTGAGATATTTTTCTGCAAAAGATTTTCTTTAGCAGATGCTTATCTTTCTGAGATTTAATAATAAAAAATATAACTAACATGAACATTAAAATGATTCTTCCGATGATGATGCTGGCAGCTATGCCTCTCGGCGCAGATGCACAGAACAAGTCGGGTCTTGTCATGGAAAACCTTGATAAGACAGTCAGTCCTGCTAATGATTTCTACAAGTTTGCTACAGGTGGATGGCAGAAGAACCACCCACTCCCAGCAGCTTACAGCTGCTACGGCAGCTTCAATCTGTTGGCAGATGACAACAACAAGCGTATCAATACCATTCTTTCTGAACTTCAGAAGAAGACTTATAAGAAGGGTACTATCGAGCAGAAATTGTCTGACTTCTATAAGTTGGCTCTTAATGTAGATGCTCGCAACAAGGCTGGTATCTCACCAGTTAAGCCACTTCTCGATGAGATGGAAGCAGCCAAGACAAAGGCTGACTTGCAGAAGATCCAGTTGAAGTATGCAGCACAAGGTTATGGTGTGAGCTTCGGTGGCGGCTTCGGTGCTGACGAGAAGAATGTCAAGATGAATATCTTCAATCTCGGTCAGGGCGGTCTTACCCTCGGTCAGAAAGACTATTATGTCAACAATGATGCAGCTACAGTAGCTATCCGTGAGGCATTCAAGAAGTATGTTCAGAAGATGTTCCAGCTCTACGGTTTCTCTGCAGAGGAAGCTGCTCAGAAGGAGCAGGCTATCTTCCAGCACGAAACCATGTTGGCGCTCATCTCAAAGAGTATGACAGAACTTCGCGATCCTCAGGCTAACTATAATAAGATGACTCTCAAGGAGTTCCAGGAGAAATATCCTAACCTCAATCTCGAGGCAATGTGTAATGCAGAGGGTATCAAGAGCGAGTACATCCAGGAGATGATCGTAGGTCAGCCTGACTTCCTCGCTGGTCTCGACAAGATTACTGCAGCCGAGAATGACAATACGCTCAGAGCCTTGATGGAGTGGGATGTTATCCAGAGTTCATCTTCTTATCTTACAGATGAGATCCGTGAGGCTAACTTTGATTTCTTTGGTAAGACAATGAGTGGCCGTAAGGAGGATTATCCTCTCTGGAAACGTGCTACCAATCAGGTAGAAGCTCAGTTGGGCGAACCTCTCGGTCGTATGTACTGCAAGCGCTACTTCCCAGAGTCTTCCAAGAAGATCATGTTGGAATTGGTAAGAAATCTTCAGGTAAGTCTCGGTCAGCGTATCGATGCACAGACCTGGATGAGCGATACTACCAAGGCAGCAGCTCACGAAAAGCTCAACAAGTTCTATGTGAAGATCGGTTACCCTAACAAGTGGACAGACTATAGCAGTCTTCAAATCGATCCATCTAAGAGTTTCTATGAGAACGTGATGGCATGCCGCAAGTTTGCTCACGACAAGCATATCAATGACAAGGCAGGAAAGCCAGTGGATCGTGACGAGTGGTACATGACTCCACAGACAGTCAATGCTTATTATAACCCAACAACCAATGAGATTACCTTCCCAGCAGGTATTCTCCAGTATCCATTCTTCGATCCGAAGGCTGATGCAGCATTCAACTATGGTGCTATCGGTGTGGTGATTGGACATGAGATGACTCATGGATTTGACGACCAGGGAAGACAGTATGATTCAGATGGTAATATGCATGACTGGTGGACAGCCAATGATGCAGAGGGCTTCAACAAGCGTGCTGATCAGTATGCTGCATTCTTCAGCAATATCAAGGTATTGCCTGATTTGAATGCCAATGGTCGATTCACTTTGGGTGAGAACCTGGCAGACCACGGAGGTCTGATGGTTTCTTACAATGCATTTAAGAATGCAACTGCAAAGAAAAAGCTCAAGGAGAAGGATGGTTTCACACCAGAACAGCGTTTCTTCCTTGCTTATGCTGGCGTATGGGGTCAGAACATCACAGAGCTGGAAATCCGCAACCGCGTAAAGAGCGACCCACATTCATTGGGTGAATGGCGAGTAAATGGCGCTCTTCCTCACATCAATGCCTGGTATGAGGCATTTGGTGTCAAGAAGGGAGACAAAATGTATATCCCAGAGTCAGAGAGATTAGATCTCTGGTAAAGAAATGATGATCCATACCTCTTTTCAGCTTTAAATATTCTTAGGGGTATGGGTCAGTTCTTTTTTAGATACAGCTATAGGAAAATGTGTTGAACAACTGTTCAACACATTTTCTGTTTTATAAAAAAAATCCTCTTTTTTTTCGCTAAGTCAGATTTTTACAGTAACTTTGCAGAAAAATACAAAGAAAGGATAAAAAATGCCATTAAGATTACCAGATAAATTGCCAGCCATCGAGTTGCTGAAGCATGAGAATATCTTTGTGATGGACGAGAGCCGGGCACACAGCCAGGAAATTCGTCCACTTAAAATCGTGGTTCTCAACCTGATGCCGCTGAAGATAACTACGGAGACCGACCTCGTGCGACTGTTGTCCAATACGCCTTTGCAGCTTGAGGTCTATTTCATGAAACTCAAGAGTCATACCCCTAAGAATACTCCTATCGAACACATGATGATGTTCTATAAGGACTTTGCCGAACTCTCCAAGCAGAAGTTTGATGGTATGATTGTTACGGGTGCTCCGATAGAGACGATGGCATACGAGGATGTAGAGTACTGGCCGGAAATCATGCAGATTTTCGATTGGGCACGTACTCATGTCACTTCCACGCTCTATATCTGGTGGGGCGCTCAGGCAGGACTTTATCATTTCTATGGCGTACCAAAATATCCGTTGGAGAAGAAGATGTTCGGTATCTTCCAGCAGAAACCGCTGGATATGTCACAGCCTATCTTCAGAGGCTTTGATGATGTCTTTGCCATGCCTCACAGCCGTCATACAGAAGTGAGACGCGAGGATATTGAGAAGGTACCAGGACTTGACATTATTGCAGAATCTCCTGAAAGCGGTGTGAGCATCGTGATGGCAAGAGGGGGCCGTGAGTTCTTCGTCACCGGTCATCTTGAATATGCGCCAAATACACTCGACAAGGAGTATAAGCGCGATATGGGCAAGCGCGATGATGTCGAACTGCCAAAGAATTATTATTATCACGACGATCCTAACGAGGCTCCATTGGTTACATGGCGTGCACATGCCAATCTCTTCTACAGCAACTGGATCAACTATTATGTTTACCAGGAGACTCCTTATAATATTGACGATATTCAGTAAGATATGAGAACATTGGAATTATTGGCTCCTGCCAAAAATTTAGAATGCGGTATAGCTGCCATCGATCATGGAGCAGACGCCGTCTATATCGGTGCTCCACGCTTCGGTGCACGTGCTGCTGCAGGCAACTCTATCGAGGATATCAAGCAACTCTGTGATTACGCCCATCAGTTTGGTGCCAAGGTTCACGTTACCGTCAATACCATCATCTATGATTCTGAATTGGAAGATACGCTCAAGATGATTTCCCAGTTGGATGAGATTGGTGTTGATGCACTCTTGCTGCAGGATATGGGACTCCTTTGGGAGGTAAGAGCTAAAGGTTTGTGGAAGAGGGAGTTACATAGCAGTACCCAATGCGATACTCGAACTCCAGAGAAAGCTTTGTGGTTGACTCAGATCGGTTTCAAGCGAGTGGTCCTTGCACGTGAACTGTCACTGGATGAAATCAAAGCCATCCACAATGCCATTCCTGACAGGGAGATTGAAGTCTTCGTGCATGGTGCTCTCTGTGTCAGTTATTCCGGAGTCTGCTATGCATCCGAAAAATGCTTCTCCCGTTCTGCCAACCGTGGTGAATGTGCCCAGTTCTGCCGTATGAAGTTTGACCTGGTGGATGCCGACAATCAGACGATAGAGCACCAGCGCTATCTCCTGTCGCTCAAGGATCTCTGTCAGTTAGATTATCTGAAGGATCTGGCTGATGCCGGAGCTTCTTCTTTCAAGATAGAGGGCAGACTCAAGGATATCACTTATGTGAAAAACGTGGTGGCTGCCTATAACAAGAAATTGGATGAAATCGTAGCTAAATATCCACGTGAATACCGACGTGCTTCGCGAGGACATGTGGAATATAATTTCGTTCCGAATCTGAAGAAAACTTTCAACCGCGGTTTTACCAACTATTTCCTGCATGGCAGACAGCCTGATATTTCCTCCTTCGATACACCGAAGGCTATCGGTGAATACGTAGGTAAGGTGAAGGAAATCCGAGGAAATGTATCATTCAATGTGGCTACAGTAGCCAGTTTTGCCAATGGCGACGGACTCTGTTTCATCAATGATGAGCGCGAACTGGAGGGATTCCGTGTCAACAAGGTTGCGGGCAACCGCCTTTTCCCTTTCCGTATGCCGGAAAACCTCAGACCGGGTATGGCTTTGTATCGCAACAACGACCAGGCTTTCGAACAACTTCTGGCACGTAAGACAGCCGAACGCCGTATTCCGCTCTTTATCGAACTCCGACCTGTGTTGGAAAAGGACGAGGATAAGGATGAAGTAGTAGAAGGATTCCTTGCCACTGCCAATATCTTCAAGAGCGTAGAGCAGGGCTTGTATTACAAGGCAGCAGAGGTCTTTACACCTATGCAACTGCAGCGTGCCAAACGCTCTCAGCATGATAATATGATTGCGCAGATGAGCAAGTTCGGTGAGTCCAAATATGAATGTAAAAATGTAGTTCTCAAGGATGATATTGCCGATGGGTTCATCCCTAACAGTGTGCTTTCAAATGTTCGTCGGGAATTGATTCAAAAACTCGATCAGAGAATAGCAGATGAACTCGACCGTTCGCTGATTTCTGGTATGGACAGAAAATTCTTTGCCAGTCCTTACAGATTGGATCAGCCGGGCGAGCGCAAAGCTGAGAGCCAGAAGGAATTAACCTGGCAACCGGAATATGGTAAATGGAGATACACCTATAATATAGCCAATGAAGCTGCGGTAGATTTCTACAAGAAGCATGGACTCGAAGAAATCCAGCCTGCATTCGAACTGGGTGCTAATAAACTCAAGGAAGAATCGCTCATCATGCAGTGCCGCCATTGCATCCGCTATTCCTTAGGATATTGCGTGAAGCGTGGGGGAAAGAAACCTACATGGAAAGAACCGCTTTCGCTGGTGTTAGGCGATGGCAGAAGATTCCGTCTGGAGTTTGTCTGCAAGGAATGTCAGATGAATGTCTATGCTGAGTCAAACTGATCATCGTGAGCAGGTTCTATTCAGAAGAATCATATAATAAAATACAGATGAAGTTAAAGTTATCCGATATGAGAAAAGGCTGTCAGTATGTCCTCACGGGCATGCTGATGGTCTTTGTGCTTTTCTTTGTAACCAGTTGTTATCACCGTCACAGTACGAAGGGACAGCATGCAGCACTGGTGGAATACAGTGATCGCCAGCGCGATTCGATTTCTTTTTCTTCTACGCATCATTATACCTACCGCTACAATTTCGTGGTGGCAGCAGATTCTCTGATGCTTATCAAGCAGCAGCCGGAGGAATACGTCAACCATCTTGCCATCGATTCTTTCGCAGTGATGCAGCACTGTCTTCTGGTGGTTTCCGATATCAGGATGATTCCGCAGGATCGTGTGGATTCAGTTTGGATTCAGTTGGCTACAGAGGACAATGTATTCGGTTGGACACATGAGTCCAATATGCTTCCTAAGGTAGTGCCTGATGATCCCATTTCCCAATTTATCATGGTATTCAGCAATACCCACCTGCTCATCTTCCTGATCGTTTTTGTGTTGATAGGAGTGTGTTATCTGGTGAAGAAGATCTTTACGAGAAATGCGCCTATCGTGCATTTCAATGATATCGACTCACCTTATCCTACAGCCCTTGTGCTGATGGTATCGCTGTCTGCTGCTTTCTATGCCACGATTCAGACCTATATGCCTGAGGTATGGCGTCATTTCTATTTCCATCCAACGCTCAATCCTTTTGCCGTGCCTAAGGTGTTGGGCTTCTTCTTGGCATCCGTATGGGCGATACTCATACTTGCCATTGCCTGTGTGGATGAAGTGAAAAACCGTCTTACTTTGGGTGAAGGAATACTCTATTTGGGTGGTCTGATGGGTATGTGTGCCTTAGATTATATTATATTCAGTATCAGTACGTTATATACTGTTGGTTATATTATTTTAATAGCGTATTTCTGGTATGCCATCCGGGCTTATCTTAAGCGAAATTCCTGATATACTCTCATTTCCTGATTTACCTGATTCGTTCAGATTTCCAGCTTTACCAGGTTCAGTTTTTCAGCTTTATCAGGTTCAGTCTGATTTCCTGATTTCTGTCTGATTTTTTGATTTTCGCAGATTTCCTAATTTATAAGGATAATCCTTTCGGGATAATCTTTGTACCTTTGCAGCCGAAAACAAAATCAGGTTAATTATGTATTTTAAATTTTTGATAACCGCATCTTTAGCTGCTAATTTCCTGTCTGCAAATGCAGAAAATGAATATCTGGCTAATGCGGAAAGTATGCATCCAGACTGTGCCGCCAATGGTCATTCGGTCAGTCCAGAGAGTGTATTTGCGGATAGCAGTAAGGTATTTGATATTGATGAGATAGTAGTCGTTTCCCAACCCAAGGAAACCCGTCGCCTCCGTCAGCAGGCTTTGAGCAGCAGTTCTCTCAGCAGTTTTCAGATTCACAAACTTGGTGTTCACGATTTGCGTGAACTCTCCCAGTATATCCCTAATTTTGTGATGCCTAATTACGGTAGCCGCTTGTCGTCTTCCGTCTATGTGCGTGGCATCGGCAGTCGTGTCAACAGTCCTTCTGTGGGCATCTATATGGATGATATCCCGGTGATGAGCAAGTCTGCCTTCAATCTCCACAATTACCAGCTGAGCCGTGTGGATGTGCTCCGTGGACCGCAGGGCACTCTTTATGGACAGAATACAGAGGGCGGACTCGTCAGAATGTATTCCCGCAATCCTTTTAACTATCAGGGTACGGATGTGAAATTGGGCTATGGCAGTCGCAGCTATCGCAATTTTGAGGTAGCTCATTATAATAAGGTGAATGAGAAGACAGCCTTCTCTTTGGCTGGTTTTTATGATGGACAGAACGGTTTCTTCCGCAATTCTTTTACTGGGGAAAGGGCAGACAAGATGAATGAGGCGGGCGGAAAACTGCTTGTAAAAACCCGTCTGAATGCCGGTTGGGATGTTGATGTTCTCGCCAATTATCAGTATGTAGATCAGAATGGATTTCCTTATGGTCGTCTGGATCTTGCTACAGGCAACACCGACCGTCCAGCCTCCACCTTTGCAGGCATCTATCGCCGCAACAATCTGATTTCCGGTTTGCGACTCACCCGTCAGGGAAATCTTTTCGATTTCACTTCCGTTTCGAGTTATCAGTATGTGAAAGACCATATGCTGATGGATCAGGATTATCTTCCGGCTGACTATATGCGCATCCTTCAGCAGCAGTTGCAGAATTCCTTTACTCAGGAGTTTACCTTCAAGGGCAAGCAGGCTGTGGGCGGATTCTGGCATTGGACATTAGGTGCTTTCTTCTCCCAACAGTGGTTGAAGACCAACGGACCGGTGTTCTTTGATGAAGCGATGACGGCGCCTATCGGCAATGCCATCCAGCGCCAGATGTATAATGCGATGGTGCAGGCGATGGCAGGCAGGATGATAGCCCAGGGAATGCCTGCAGCTGCAGCCCAGGCTGCCGCTCAGCGAGCAATAGAACAAGCTGGTGGAGTAGGCATGGAGGTTTCCATGGGTGCGCCAGGATTGTATCATACGCCTCAGTCCAATCTCGGTTTCTATCACGAGAGCCTTTTCGATTTATCTTCTTCGCTTTCCCTTACCTTGGGTTTGCGATATGATTATATGCTTACCTCCATTCATTACGAAAGTTCTGCCTATATGAGTATGAAGGCGAACGTGATGGGCAGGGAGGCTACTTATACTTTGCGCAGTATGCTCGATGGTCGCACGCACGATCATTTCGAAGAGCTGTTGCCTAAGTTGGGACTCACCTGGCGATTGGATTCCCATGGCAGTAATGTGTATGCGGTAGTCAGCAAGGGTTATCGTGCCGGTGGTTATAACATCCAGATGTTCAGCGATATTCTTCAGACAGAATTGAATGCCAACCGTCAGGCTGCGATGCGTGGTGATTATGATGTTCCTCATTCTGCTGAGGATTATGAGAAGGTGAATAAGACGATCTCTTATGAACCGGAAGTGAGCTGGAACTACGAGTTGGGAACCCATCTCAATCTCTTTGAGAATGCGCTTCATCTGGATCTCAGTGCTTTCTATATGCAGGTAAAGAACCAACAGTTGTCTGTGATGGCAGGTAATTACGGTTTTGGCCGAATGATGGTCAATGCAGGCAAGAGTCACAGTTGCGGTATTGAGGCTGCGCTCAGAGGTCAGCTCTTCAATGGTCATTTAGACTGGATGGTGAACTATGGTTATACCCGTGCCGTATTTGATGAGTACCGGAGTGGGGAAGGAGCCGAGGCTGAGGATTTCAAGGACAAGTTTGTACCTTATGTTCCGCAGCATACGCTTTCTGCTACAGCCGATTATCGTATTGATACCGATTGCCGTTTCCTCCGTTCACTCACTTTAGGAGCCAATGTCAATGCACAAGGCAAGACCTATTGGGATCAGGCCAACAGTTACTGTCAGAATTTGTATGCAGTCTTAGGTGCTCATCTGGATGCCGATTTAGGCAAGGTCCTCATCAGTTTCTGGGGTCGCAATCTGACGAATACCCATTACAATACCTTTGCAGTAGATAATGCCGCCACTGGCAGCAAGGAATACTTCGCCCAGCGTGGCAATCCTTTCCAGTGTGGCGTAGATCTCCGCTTCCACTTCTAAAATCAAGCCGAAGTAGATGCGCATGATGCGAGTTGTAATGTAACGATTCTTATGAAGATACTCCTTGATTTATATATAATAAGGATGCATGACTTGTTACTTATTCCATTCCGAATTTACTGCAAATTTACAGTAAATTCGGAATGGGATGAGTTCTTATAGGTGTTTCTTGAGAAAGTACAATATAAACGTTGCTTTTGTAAGGTGTTGATTTTGATAAGTTTATCTCAAGGCTTTAAAATAATTGTAATTTTCTTTATCGGCTTTGCTGATTTATCCGAAATTTATTGTAAATTTGCAGTAAATTTCTGATAGCCTCAATAAGAGGTTGCTGAAGAGATACATTTAATAGCGAAATAGATAATGATTACTAGAGATAATATAAAGGAAGTTCTACTGTCTCCACCTTTTTGTTTTTTTGCAAAATGTGGTGTATTTACAAAGCATTACGGATCTGCTGATGAAGGATTCGATTTGGAGTATAATTTCGTGTCGGGAGAATTCATCTACCCTGATGGAGTGGAGGCTGATAGAAATACAACAATGGATGAACACCAGAATGAGAGCTTTGTGGTGTTCCTGTGTGTAGCCCAACTTTTTGATCGTGGTTATTTGCCCCAGCACTTGAAGTTGGAAGGTCGTAACTATGCAGGAAATGACAAAGGTTATTGTGACATTTTGGTGAAAGACAATAATGGAAACCCTTACCTTATTATCGAATGCAAGACTGCTAATGTCGATAAGAAGGATGATGAATTCCGTAAGCATTGGGCAAAGACGATGCGCAATGGCGATCAACTATTCCGTTATTTCAATACTTATCGCAGGGCTAAATATCTGTGTCTTTATTCTGCCGATTATCCAGAATATAAGAAAAACGGTGAAAAGGTTCATCGTTTTGAAAATATCTATCATGTCATTTCCTTGGTAGATAATGATGAATACTTGCAGACGGACAACCATCTGCGTAGTTTCCGAGAAATGCGAGAGCAACAAGGAGGAAGTGAAGACTTCTTTAATGTTTGGAAACAGACTTATAAGCAAGATTATAATACTCGTGGCTTGTTGGAACCTGGTATTGAGGCTTTCAATATCGGTAACAAGAGTTACGGAGTGGCTGATCTGCAGACTATAGATGAATATTCTTTGGATAAAAAATATAATGAGTTTGCGCTGATTTTGAGAAAGCATACGATATCTAGTCATGAGAATGCTTTTGATAAATTGGTCAATCTCTTCTTGGCTAAAATCATAGATGAACGCTATAACTCTAAGGAATTGCAACTTTTATGGAAAGGTGCAGCGTACGATGACTATTTTTCTTTGCAAGATAGATTGATCAACTTGTATAAGCGAGGCATGAAAGAATTCTTCGACGATGAAGTTGCGTCTGTAGAGAATTGGCAAATCGAGGATGCTTTCAAGTTCTTGACTGCTAAAGCTGATGAGGCGAGAGATACCATCAAGAAGTATTTCCGTAGGTTGAAGTATTTCAACAACAACCCTTTTGCTTTCCTTGATGTGCATAATGAACAGCTGTTCTACAAAAATGCTGTTATATTGAAGGATACCATCAGTATGTTGCAAGACATATATCTTACCAAGAATACTGATAACCAATTTTTGGGAGACCTTTTTGAGGGTTTCCTAAACCGTGGCGTACACCAAAGTGAAGGTCAATTCTTTACGCCAATGCCAATAGTTCGTTTCTTGGTATCATCATTGCCTCTCCGCCAAATCATAGAGAGTGGTGAAATTCCTAAGGCGATAGACTATGCTTGTGGAGCAGGACATTTTCTTACGGAATATGCTCGTCAGATAAAACCTTTTATTGAAGAAAAAATGAATCTGCAAAATGAGCATGATCCTAAGGCAAAGGAAGAAAAACTGAATGCAGAGTGTTTCAAGTATTTTAAGGAGATTGTTGGTATAGAAAAAGATTATCGTCTTTCCAAGGTGAGCCAAGTTGCTGCATTTATGTATGGAATGGATGGCATCCATATCCATTATGGTGATGGACTGGAGGAAACTTCAGACATCAAAGACCATACTTATAGCGTGTTGGTGGCTAACCCTCCTTATTCAGTGTCTGGCTTTATGGAGACTTTGACAGAGGAAGATCGTGAAAACTTTACGCTTTCCCAATATGTTAGCAACATAGAGAAAAATAATTCTATTGAGACCTTCTTTATAGAGCGTGCTGCCCAATTGTTGAAGTCGGGTGGTGTTGCAGCTATTGTCCTTCCGTCTAGTATATTGTCGAAAGGTGGACTGTATATGCGTACTCGTGAATTATTGTTGAAAAACTTTGATATAGTTTCCATCTGTAGCTTTGGTCCTAATACATTTGGACAGACGAATACAAGTACGGTTGTTCTGTTCTTGCGCCGTAAGTCTTTGGAACCAGATTTTGCAAAACATGCTCAAAACCGAGTAGATGAATGGTTCAAGGGTAATATGGCAGACAATGGGGCTTATAAGGATTCCGAGAAGTTGGCAGCTTATATTAAGCACATGGGATACTCGTATGGTGATTATGTGAAGTTGCTCAACAATGAATTAACTGATACTTTCTTGGAAACTGATATGGCAAAGGACTACGTAAAGGCTTTGAATATCAAGAAGCAAGGCAAAAACACTGCTTCTACATCTTTGGCACCAGAGGCAAGAAAAGTTCGAGAAGAGGCTCAGAAGTTTGTCAAGGGTCGTAGTTATAAAGATTTAACTCCAGCAAGTAAATTGCTGGAGGAGAGACGTTATACGCTCAATTTTATTCGTGAAATAGAAAAGGAAAAACTGTATTATTATCTGTTGGCAGCTTCAAATCCTCAGCCTGTATTGGTGGTGCAAAGTCCTTCAGACAAAGAGCAAGAAAAGAAATTCTTGGGTTACGAATGGAGCAATCGCAAAGGTGATGAAGGCATTCATTATTTGAATACAGGGAAAATTAAAAGTTCTTCTTCTGATGATGAGGAGGCTGATGACGACACTATTGAGCAGATAAAAGGAATTGATGGTATTCAGACTCCAATGTTTGATCCTTTGAATTTGGAGGACAACACTAAACTCAATGCTATGATTCGTCAGAATTTTGATAGAATTGATATAGATGTGTTGGATGAACTTGAGCATTTCGTTTCTCAGAATGAACTTGTCGATTTGTTGGATTTCTCACGTGTTGAGTTTGATAAAATCATAAAGACTGTTGCAACTCTTTCTTATCCAAGGATAGAGACGAAATTTGAATCGGTTAAGCTAGCTAATATAGCTCCATTCGTAAGTACTAAAGTGGCTTTATCTAAAATAGATGTCAAGACTTATGTTTCTACGGAGAATATGTTGCAGAATCGTACTGGTGTACAAGTTTTTGAAGGACAGCCTAGTATAGATAAAATAACTGAATACCAAAAAGGGGATATCTTGATATCTAACATACGTCCATATTTAAAGAAAATATGGAAGGCAGAGTATAATGGTGGTTGCTCTAATGATGTCTTGGTTTTTAGAAATGTAAAAACAAATGAAGTCTTGGATGAATATCTCTATTCTGTATTGTCTAGTGATATATTCTTTGATTACATGATGGTTGGTAAGAAAGGTGTGAAAATGCCGCGTGGTGATAAGAAGATGATACCACAGTTTGAAATTCCTTTGCCACCAATGGATGTGCAGAAGAAAATTGTGGAAGAGTGTGAGAAGATAGATAAAGCAGTTGCCGAAGACAATGAACAGATTAGAAATATAGAAGTTACTATATCGAAAATGATGTTAGAGGTGGAGGGTGATGCTCAGAAAATTCAGAAACTCTGTTCTGCAATTAATCCATCCAAATCTGATGTTAATTCATTGGAAAAGTCAATGTTGGTATCATTTGTGGAAATGTCTTCTGTAAGTAATGATGGGTATATCGAGCAGACGGTTGACAAACCTTTGGCTGACGTAAGAAAGAGCAGTTATACTTATTTCGCAGAAGGAGATATTATTATAGCTAAGATAACTCCTTGCATGGAGAATGGAAAATGTGCATTGGCTACAGGATTGAAGAATGGTATAGGATTTGGTAGCTCTGAGTTCCATGTATTTAGAGCAAATGCTAAACTTATTAATAACGTCTATCTCTTTGCATACTTGAATAGAAAAGAAATTCGTTCAAAGGCAGCAGAGGTTATGACAGGTTCGAGTGGGCATAGACGTGTGCCAATCTCGTTCTATGAAGATTTGGAAATTCCTGTTCCTTCAATGGATAAGCAAATGCTGATTGCTGAAAAATACAAAGGGCTAATGAAAGATATTGAGAGCCTCAAGCAGCAAATAGCAAATGCTTCCTCTCGCAAGCAAGCCATCTTGGACAAGTATTTAAAGTAACAAAGCACAATGAATAAAGACGAAATAGGTTATGTTTATATCCTTACCAATCCGAGCTTTCGGGAGGATTGGGTGAAGATAGGAAAATGTTCACGCCCAGTGGATGTCCGCTCGAAAGAGTTGGACAACACGGCTGTGCCTTTGCCTTTCGAAATCTTTGCCACAATGAAAACGGTGAAGTATAATGAAGTGGAGAAGTTGGTTCATAAAACCATCGACCGTTTGACGGATTTGCGAATCCGTCAGAATCGTGAGTTCTTTAATGTTGCACCTCAAATCGCTTTGGATATATTCAAGGATATAGCCCAGACGATAGATGATGCCGTGGTTACGGAATATGAAGACAATAAGCCAAAAGTATCTTTGACTTAGATAATAACAAAGATGAAACAATGATGAATAATAATATAAAATGTCCAAAGTGCAATTCTGGCAATGTGCAGACAGAGGGTGTACTGCATCTTTGCTTGGATTGTGGCTATAAATGGGAAGACGCACCCCAAACTGATTTGGGAGAAATGATCATCTACCAATCTGATGATGGCGTGAAGCTTGATGTGAGATTGGAGAATAAGACGGTTTGGCTAAACCAAGATCAAATCGCCTCCTTGTTTAATAAGAGTAAGTCTACGATAGTAGAACATATATCAAATATTTTTAAAGAGGGAGAACTTGATGAAAAAGTGGTTGTTCGGAAATTCCGAATAACCACTCAGCATGGTGCTATGGCAGGAAAAACCCAAAGCAAAGAAGTGAAGTTTTATAACCTTGATGTTATCATCTCTGTGGGGTATCGTGTAAGATCTATTCAAGGTACACGCTTCCGTCAATGGGCTACAGAGCGACTGAATGAGTACATCGTAAAAGGGTTTACGATGGACGATGAACGACTCAAAAATCTTGGTGGTGGCAACTATTGGAAAGAGTTGCTCGACCGTATTCGTGATATTCGTTCGTCAGAAAAGGTGCTCTATCGACAGGTTCTGGACATCTATGCCACAAGTGTTGACTATGACCCTCGAACTGATGCCTCAAAACTTTTCTTTAAAATCGTGCAAAATAAGTTGCACTATGCTGCTCATGGGCATACAGCGGCAGAAGTTATCTATGAGCGTGCGGATGCCGACCAACCATTTATGGGCTTGACGACATTTGAGGGCGAGCTGCCAGCTATCAAAGACATCAAAATAGCCAAGAACTATCTGAAAGAAAATGAGCTGAAGATACTCAACAATCTTGTTTCCGGTTATTTTGACTTTGCCGAGATTATGGCAATGGAGCATCGCCCTGTCTATATGATGGATTATGTGAAACAACTTGATACTATCCTGCAATCCACAGGGCGACCTTTGTTGAAGGGATCGGGAAGCATCAGCCATGAAGAGGCAATGGACAAAGCTATAGCTGAGTATCGAAAATATCAGGTAAAGGTATTAACTCCAGTAGAGGAGGCTTATCTTGAATCCATCAATGCTTTGGGAAAAATTGCAAAGCGCAAGGGAAGACAATCGGGGGAGAATCATTAATGTAACGTTCTGATATGGTGCAAAATAGTACTCGTGATCGTCATGAAAAGATCAACAAGAAAAAAGAAAATCTTGCAAGAGAAATAGGCACGCATATTGAAAAGAATGCGTGCCTATTTTCGTAAACCAATCCATTTTATATTCCAAATCTCGAAGTATCCACTTCCTCATGCTGTTTAGCCTTGTATCCTCCGAAACGATAAGTGAAGGATACGCCGAAGCTGCTTAGTGAGGTGTGCGGTAAAATCCAAACTATGTTTCTACAACCTTGTAGTCGGAGAATCTTAATCCCGATTATTGTTTACTGGAAGCTGCTTTCCATTCATCATAGATATGGCTAAAGTATGATTTAGGAAATACTTACTCCTTTGCGACTTTCCAGTCGAGCAAGCCCTTTCCTTCATCGTCCAGTTCAATTCCCAAACCTATCACCTTTCGTGAATCAGCCTTGAAAGGCTCCATGTATTGATGTTCGATGATCTGTCGGACTGCAGCTTCCTTTCCGCCATTGTTTCTTAATTTCAACTCTATCACATAGATGTATTGTGAGGTGGAGGAAATGAGGTCAATCCTGCCCGTAGAAAGCATGTGCTCTATCTCTACCTTCATGCCTATAGCGTTGAGAATAGTACTGATAATCAGGCGATAACGTTCTTCCATATCCATAGAAGCCATTTTCTTGTTGCTATAAGGCACATCAGCAATCAGCGCCTTCAGTGATTTCATGGCTTCGGATATTTGACCTGTACCTAATTGCATATAGAGGTTTGCTTGCATTGACTGGATTTCACTCTCTTCCCTCATGGTCAAAGCTGGTAGTACCGTCTCGTATAGTGCCTGTCTTACTTCCTTGTTAGGGAAGCCCAAAACATATCCGAATTCATCGCTGTCCTTGATTGTGAGATAGCCTGACTGATAGAGGAATAAAGAAACACCACCCCCTGTAACATCAGATGTCTCCAAGACATTGCTGAGGATGCGGCAATTCTCAAAATCACCCAAGTGTAATTCAGCATTGGTTATAAACTTTGGCAATCTGGAAGTGGCACCAGAAGCAGCCCAGAAATTAGCTAATTCTTGAGTATTCAGCGCATTGACAAGACTGAAAGGATTATAGATATCTATCATGTTTTTCCGGCTGAAGTGATAACCATCATAATATTCTTTCAGTTTGTCATGAGTTTGCTGCAAAGTCCAATTGTTCATTTCTGCCATTTTCTCCAACTCTGGCTGGAAATTCTCGCTGATTTCTTCTTCAGTGATACCGCAGAGGGGGGCATATTGTGGAAGGAAACTGATATTGGTCAGATTGTTGAGCGCAGAGAAAAGGGAAATCTGCGTAAACTTGGTGATTCCTGTAATGAATACGAATCGCTCGAACTCATCATCAGCTTTCAGTATGGCAAACACATTGCGATATATATCTGTGCATGCTTCGTGCTCAGGAGTTTTCCATGAGTGCTGGAGTGGGGAGTCATACTCATCTATGAGGACTACCACCTTCATGCCCGTCTGCTGATAGGCAGTGGTGATAATGGCATCAAAACGGTCTGCAAGTTGGGCTGTAGGATCCGGTGTGATATTATATTTCTGCTCATACGATTTAAAGCAGATATTGAGATACGACTGGATTCCTTGGGCACTGGCTCCGCCACGGCTCATGTCAAGTCTGATAACAGGATGCTGATTCCATTCCTCTTCCATCTCCATGATTTTGAGACCTTCGAAGAGGTCCTTTCTGCCTAAGAAATAGGATTCAAGGGTATCAACGAGCACAGACTTGCCGAATCGACGAGGACGACTCAGATAATTATACTGATCGCCGTTGTTCGCCAATTCCCAAACAATATCCGTCTTGTCAACATAGAGGTACCCCTCTTCTCTGATTTTTCTGAAAGACTGAACGCCTACCGGCAGTTTCCTACGTTTGATTTTTGCCATATTCTTATCCTCCAACTTATTTTACTGCAAATATACGAAAAGTTTCACTTATAAGAGATAAAACCTGTTTTTTTTTGAATTTTATAACGTATAAATGAAAAAATCAGTGCTACTACTAAGAGTAACACTGATTTTCTATTTTATTTATTGAACGGCCACTTTCTTGATGCTGCCATCGCTATATACCACGGACTTGATACGCATATCGCTAATTATTAATTGTAAAAAACTTGCATGATTCAAAAAATAACCGTATCTTTGCGGCAAAAGTAAGAATAGGAGAAATTATTATGGCAAACAATGAATATAGAAAGCTGCCTGTTGGCATACAGTCTTTCAATGTCATCAGAGAGGAAGGATACCTCTATGTTGATAAAACTGACATGATTTGGAAATTGGCGAACCAAGGCCTAAAGTATAATTACTTGAGCCGTCCTCGCCGATTCGGAAAATCTGTGCTTGTTGATACGCTCCAGGCTTACTTCGAAGGAAGGAAAGATCTCTTCGAAGGACTGAAAATCATGGAGTTGGAAAAAGATTGGACGCAATATCCGGTGGTTCGACTCGACATGAGTCGAGGCGGTGCCAATGCTGGTACTCTACATTCATATCTGAACCTGCGATTCAAGGAATACGAGGAAATGTATGCCATAACGCCAGACCCAACAGCCAAACTCGCCGACAGATTTGATGCCATTATCACGAAGGCATACAAACAGACAGGCGAAAAAGTCGCCATTCTTATCGATGAGTACGATTCACCTCTCCAGCACTCCTGGAAGACACCAGATCACGAGGCTTGCACAGAGATATACCGAGAAGTTTTTGCCATTCTGAAGGCTGATGATGCGTACCAGCGTTTCGTTTTTATTACGGGCATCACCAAGTTTACGCAGATTTCTCTTTTCTCGGTACTCAACAACCTGACCAATATCAGTTTCCTACCAGAATATGCTGCCATTTGCGGTATTACAGAAGAAGAAATTGGGGATAACTTCAAGCCTGAGCTGGAAAGAATGGCTGAAGTAAACGGCTGGACTTTGCAGCAAACCCACGATAATCTGAAGGATTACTACGATGGCTACCATTTCAGTCGCAGAAACATGGTGGATATCTACAATCCGTTCAGTCTTCTCAATGCGCTTGACACCCAAGACTTGAGTTGCTTCTGGGTTTCATCAGGGGCTACTTCTATGCTGCCGAAGTTTGTTGACAACATGGAGTTGCGATTACGTAATTTCGAACATTGTCCGATTTTACGCAAAACACTTGAGAGCTCTGATGTAATAAATGGTGGTGCCGAACTTTTCCTCTATCAGACGGGGTATCTTACCATCAAAAGCAGCGATGAATTTGGCTATTTCTTAGGTTTTCCAAATCAGGAAGTAAAACAGGCTCTTTACGAGGTGGTTCTCCCCACGCTGACCATGCAATCAGAAAGCGATATTATCAGTCTGCAAAGCATTCTGTTCCGCCAATTGGGTACAGGTCAGATTGCAGATGCCATGAAAACGCTAAAAGCATTGGTAGCCGATGTACCTTATAGTAACAAGAAGCTTGCCTCGATGGATATGGAAGAGCGCTACCGTCTCATCCTTAGTACGATTCTGAATGCCATCGGACTGAAAGTGGAGGTAGAACACATGCTTGCCACTGGAAGAATCGACCTCATTGCCCAAACTTCCCGTTACATCTACGTGATAGAGCTGAAGCTGAGAAATAATGGTGGCAAGAAGGCTGCCATCCAGCAGATTCTAACTAACAGCTACCTGGAACCTTTCAAGGCAGACAAGCGAAAGGTGATAGGTCTCGGTATTGAGCTGGATGAGGATGGTAAAGGCTTGTTGGATTGGGGAATCACTGAAGAAATAGATTAATAGACGTAACAAAAGGTCTTTATCAAAAACCTACTTTGCAATCATGGGCTGTGTATATTTTATTCACCAGTATATTTTTTGCAAAGCTAATCATTTTTTCGAAATGAGCAAAAAATGAGCAAAAAAATCAGTGCTACTACTAAGAGTAACACTGATTTTCTATTTTGATTATTGAACAACAACTTTCTTGATGCTTCCATCGCTATATACCACGATATTCATGCCCTTGGTAGGAGAGGTTACTCGCGGTTCGTTGAGAGAATAGCGGGAGATTCCCTTCTAAATATGGAAATTGATTTCCTTGAGCCAGGCACGGGTGTCGAAGCAGGGACATTCCTTGTGGACACCAGGCAAGTCGCGATGACCTAAAATCTCGGCATCAGGATAGTCAACGCAAAGACTCTGGAGCAATTCCTCCATCGTAACCTTCTGGGCCAAGGTGCGGGTGTCCTTGCAGCGACCGTGCTCGTCCAGACCGCCCTCATAGCAGATACCGATGCTGTGGGCATTGAAACCCTTGGCGTGGGCTCCCATCTGACTCTCAGGACGACCCGGATAGAGCGTGCCATCCTTCGTGATGTAGAAATGATAACCAATGGTCTGGAAACCTCTTGCCTTATGACACGCTTCCAACTGCTCTATCGTGAAATTCTGATTCACTCGCGTTGCACTGCAATGAAGTACAATCAGCGAAATATTTCTCTTGTTTTTACTCATAATTTTACCGTTTTCTGTTTTAAATGTTAATACTGAACTTTCGCATATCAGGAAGTTAAAGGAGTTAAGGAAGTTAAGGAGTTAAGGAGTTAAGACGGCTGCCTTAAATTCACTATAAGACTGTTGTCTTAACTCCTCTGTAATCCTTAGGAGCGATAACTCCTCAACTCCCTCCTTCTAAAAAATAGTGGTTAATCCTGTTTCAGAAAGTAGCAGAATAGGATCGCTATCCTCTGCAACTGGAAACGCAGAAAGCGCTGGCAATTGCTGTCAATACTGTGATGATGAAATTGATCACGTTCTTCAATGTTACATTCTTCATTTTTTTCAAATTTAAAGTAGTTAATATTTATGTGAAATCATTCTCAAGGCTCAGCGAGGACTATTTGAGTTCGTAGTCTCCATCGCCGTCTGTACCGCCGCCCTGTGAGTTGTCAGTGTTTCCACCGCCGCTCTGGGTGTTGTCCTTGTTGTCACCAGTCTGCGAAGAGTCTCCCTTGTTTGGGTCGTTGGTACCCGAACCGCTTCCGTCACCATCAGGACCAGATGGGGTAGTGGTCTTGCCAGAATCCTCGGCGAGGAGAGAGGAAGCATTCTTCAGGGAAGCCTGGAGATCGAGCTTGCTGCTGGTCAGATTACCAGTAGCACGGGCACGGAGTCTTACACCTTCGATGTTCTTCGTCACGGTGAAATCCTCCTCATTATCAGCACCCTTCTTGGTCTTCAGACCGATGGAGAAGATGGCCAGGTCGTCAATCTTCACTGCAAAACCCTGGAGCACCAACTCCTTGATGCACTTCACCATGTCGGTGAGTAAACCCTTGGTAGCACCGGGCGAGAAACCCGTATTGTGTTCGGTCATGTGCTCAGCGAGTCCGTTGAGATCGACGGTTTGAGTTACTACTGGGCGGGCATAGTACTTGCCATACGCCTCCTTGATTTTCGGGTTCTTGTTTTTAGATAATTTAAATAAAATCATAATTACTGTTTAATGAAAGTGGTTAATTACTGTTAGCCTCCAATAAGGGCTGCGCGCACGCCTTCGTTTTCAGCTAAGTCACTCTCTCTGAATGACAATGCAAAGATACAACATTCTGCTGACTCACTTATCCCTTTCTATCCCTTTTGATGCTTTTCTATCCCTTTCTATCCCTTTCTATCCCTTTCTATCCCTTTCTATCCCTTTCTGGAAGCCCTTTTTCTTCCTTCTTGAAGTCCTTTTTCTTCATTTTAGGATACAATGTTCAGAGAATCTCCATCATGATCCTAAGGTTCGTCCAGATAATCCACTATCAGCTCCACCTGATGGCGACTGTAATACTTGGCAAACTTGCCCACCTTGCAGTCGTCGAGGGCCTCAGAAAGTTCGGGATTGTTTTTGATCCAGCGCTTCAGTCGGTTGAGCGCCACCTTGGCTTCCGATCGTGGGAAGTAGAGTAAAGCCAATTCTGTCTTTTCATAAATACGTATTTCCATATCCGATTGATTTTTAGTATGATATAAGTCGTTTAGCACCTGTAAACAAGTCATTTAGGAGTAGCAAACAAGTCATTTAGCACCCGTAAACAAGTCATTTACGATAGCAAAACAAGTCATTTGCAACTTCTAAATGAGTCATTTCCTCATCGTATCTCAGTCATTCTGGCTCTCTGCTATCGACAGTTTCGCCTCCTGACTGATATCATAGCCTTCCTTCTCTATCACGCTCCAACCTCTGCCTTGTTTTCTGCGTAATCTCCGGAATCCCATTCTTTCCATTATGTTCTGAATGTCTCCACTGGTCACATTGTTTCGTATGGCAGGGTTGAATCCTATCTTTTCCATGATGTCGGCAGAGGTGGCAAATTTCATATTCGGATTCATCAGGTCGCCGTCTGTTGGCACCCTGAAATACTTGCCTATAAGCTCCTCCAGGAAGCTGTTGGCAAGGAACATCCTGTTGTGCTGCCTTTGCTTCTCCATATCTTCGTAGGTGAGCCAAGGCACCCAGTCACCTTGCTTCAGTTTGCCCTCCTTGCGCTTTCTGATGAGTTCTTTCACGATATATATAGCCTGGGCATAGATATGATCGTGATCGATGGGATATTCGAAGGGACTCTGGATTTTCTCCACCTCCCATACCAGGCAGCGGCGGTCTTCCTCTTCGCATATCACGTGGCGATTGTTGCTCGTGCCGCAGAGAGAGGCATGGCGCAGCAGCTGACTGGGATATTTGTCGTAGGGCACACGGATGGTTACGCTGCGCTTCGTCACACAACTCTTGAAGGAATTGAGATTCTTGCCATGTGGGGCATCAAACTCGTCGAGACAGATGAGTGCCTTGCTGGTCGTTATCTGCAGGAAATCCTTGTTCTTGTAGTCGGCAGAAGAATCGTTGGCATAGTAACTTCTGAGACACTGGGGCAGGAGATTTTCCAGGAATTTAGTCTTGAAGATACCGCCACGACCCACGAGCACCAGCACCAGCTCGTTCACCATCTCCTTGCTGCCCCAGCCATATACCATGCTCACAAACCATTTGCGGAAGGCATACTTGAAGTACTTCTTGGTGTGATAGTATTCGGGCGCCTCCTTCACCGTGATGCGTTCGCAGAGCTGGTCGATGTAGTCGGGATCGCCTTCCTTCCATTCGGGCAGTCCCATGAGATAATCCTCGATGGGGTTGAACTTCTTCGTGAAATCCGACTTGATGGCGCTTTCCAATCTTTTCTTGTTGGTGCGCAGACCGTCCATATCCATCAGCGTATAGATGGTATTCTCCACGGTCTCGGTCACCTCCGTCCATTTGTAGTAGAATTCGCTCTGAGTATCGTAGGCCCTGATTTCCACCATGCCGGTCACGGTGTTCAGATGCATCTCATATCGGGTGTTCAGCCACTGCATCAGCACCTTCATGCTTGGGCTGGATCCGTATTTCTCGCCCTTCGAATAGAGATGCCAGCAGCCCCAACCTTCCGTATGATTGAACACCCAGTCCACGATGCTTTTCACGCCGTCATACTGGCTTCCATATTCCGCCGTCATCCAGTTGAGCAGCTCTTCCTTCTTAGCGCCGTAGTTGAAGCAGAAGGTGGCAAATCGCATACAGAACTCGTGATGGCTGCCGGGTTCAAATCGGCAGAACCAGCCCTCAGAGAGCTTTTTCACTTGTTCGATCACGTCCTCCGTACTCGCTTCCTTCTGTTTTTTGCCGTTTGCATTCCCAGAGGATGCGCTGCCCTGACTCTTCTTGGCTGTGCTTCTACTGGCTTTCGATGAAGCACCGTTGGCTCTATCAGATTCCAACTTCTTCTCCCTTTCCATCTCCGGTTTCAGCACGGTCTGGTAGAATTTCGTCACCTCCTCAGGCGAAAGGGGTAGGGGTTCCGCATCCCAGTTGAAGTAGGCCTTCTCATCGTGCGCCAGACCGCAGAGTCGGGTCATGTCGAGGCACTGTCTGTCGGCGTTGAGATTCAGCAGCTCATCATAGATTTTGATGGCCTTTGTGATGGCGAGGCGGTGCAGTTCCGTTTCTGTGAGCGTGCAGCCGGGGGGACGCGCATATTTCAGGAGTATTCTGAATCCCCTGCCGCTGATGGTGCGGTAACAAACCATGGTAGTAGGCTTTTTGATAGCCTTTCCCACGGCGTCTTCCAGGATGATGCTTGGCGTATGATCATAGTCGAGCATGGCCCAGTAGGTAGGTTTGCCGAAGTATTCGAGCGTTCTACCATCGGGTTTGAACTGGATAGATGGGCAGATGGCAGCAGAGTTTCGCTTTTTGTTATCAGCCGCTTTTCTGTCGATATTTACCATTTGTCGGTAGTCATCCGTATGAATCTGGATGAATCTGTCTTGCATGATGAGCCATTCCAGTTCCTTCTTGCTCGACAGCGGTTTGTGGCTACTACTTCTGAGCGAAGTAAATAGCGAGGGCATGGTTTCTTCCATTAGCTTCCAAGTTAAATTGTTATTTTGGAAAAACAGTTAGCTACTTGTGTTTAGGCAGGTAGTTGATATTCAGATGAATCGCATTGCATAGAATCAGTTCGTTGATGATGCTGACGAAGTTAGTATTTTGAATAATTTGATATTTCTGATTAACACTCTCTATATAATCATCCATCTCAGCTATCGACTTACTGAAAAGAAAATCTCTATAACTATCAAGAAATTCTTTCTCCCGATGATCCCTTGGATGCATATTTTCCAGTTCTCTCAAGTCCATCTCTCTGAGGATAAGTTGTAATGCCATGCGGATGACCTCTCGCTTATGTTCAGAGACTATTGAATACAGGAATCTCTCGTATAGCTCTGGTCCAATATGTGCAACCCTTTTCAGGTCATGGAAGTTGATATGATATCTCTCCATTTGCTGAAGAAAGTATTCTTGCTCTTCTCTCATATGATTTGCGACAATCTCCAAAAGTTTCAAATCCTTAGCCGTGAATTTGTAAGTTCTGGTTCTTATCTTCACTGTTTTTAAAATTTGCATCGTTCTTTTTTGCTGCAAAGTTCGGGATTTTTTTCCTGTTGAATGTTCTGCGATATATCGCGATTTTGTTTACATAACTTAACATGAATTAACATGATGCGTTTGATTATTCCATCTCCCTCTTGCTTAATCGCTTTTCAATAATTGCCATTCCGATCATGTGAAAATAAAACTTTACAAAGGAAAGCAAAGGGTGTCGGTGACACTAACTTTTCAACTTTTTTTTTAGCATTGGAGCCACTACCCTCCAATTTGGAGGTCTCCCTCTGATTATCAATCTTT